>Ga0210405_10003640_pt1 | contig 14973 bp, 13 predicted proteins | sample IncBWH11MmetaG_FD_155492 | JGI IMG/M metagenome (GOLD analysis project Ga0210405, IMG submission 155492) | Forest soil microbial communities from Barre Woods Harvard Forest LTER site, Petersham, Massachusetts, United States - Inc-BW-H-11-M | ecosystem: Environmental > Terrestrial > Soil >... | reverse complement strand
CGTGGATGAACGCCTGCAACTCATCAAGCCGACGCTCAGCTACGACGATTTTGGCAAAGTCGATATGGTCATCGAGGCCGTGTTCGAGGGCATGGCGCTCAAGAAAGAAGTCTTCGGCCAGTTGGATCGCGTGTGCCGGCCCGGCGCGATCCTGGCGAGTAACACATCAACGCTCGACATAGACGAGATAGCCTCAGCCACTTCGCGGCCCGATGCCGTCATTGGCACGCATTTTTTCAGCCCGGCGAATATTATGCGCCTGCTCGAGATCGTGCGCGGCAAGTCGACCAGCAAAGAAGTGATTGCGACCTGCATGCAACTCGCCAAGAAACTTGGCAAGGTCGGCGTGTTGGTGGGCAACTGCCGCGGGTTTGTAGGAAACCGCATGTTCGGCCCCTATCGCCGTGAAGCGCAGTTCCTGGTGGAGGAAGGCGCCAGTATCGAATCCGTGGACCAGGCGTTGTTCGACTTCGGCATGGCGATGGGGCCCATGGCTACTGGCGATCTGGCGGGTCTTGACGTGGGCTGGCGTATCCGTAAAGAGTACCGGCACCTTGAAAAGCCTGGAGTGCGTCAGCCGTTCGCGGAGGACCGCCTCTGCGAACTTGGGCGCTACGGCCAGAAAACGGCTGCGGGCTGGTACAAGTACGATGAGAACCGGCGTCCGATTCTCGATCCTGAAGTAAACGAGATGGTGCGCAGGTGGGCCCGCGAAGCCGGCATCCCGCAACGCAAGCTTTCATCCGAAGAGATTGTAGACCGCTGTATCTATGCCCTGGTGAATGAGGGCGCCCGCATTCTTGAGGAAGGCATCGTATGCCGCGCCGTCGACATCGACATCATTTACCTGCACGGCTACGGATTCCCGGCCTATCGCGGCGGTCCGATGTGGTATGCGGATACCGTGGGACTGGATAAGGTCTACCGCCGTATCTCAGAATTTCATCAACAGCACGGCGAACTCTGGGAACCTGCTCCTCTGCTGAAGCGTCTGGCCGAGGAAGGCAAGACCTTCGCCGAACTGAACCGGGAACAGGCCGTGATGGCGTAAGGATAAGAGCACGACTGCGAGCTTAGCAACCCGATCGCCACGGATACGGTTCGCATTGCGGATTTGCGCTGGTAGCGTTTGATTGTCTGCGCGGGAGAAGATATGCGAGAAGCGGTAGTGGTTGCCAGCTCACGGACCGGGCTGGCGAAATCGTTCCGTGGTTCGTTCAACATGACTCGCCCTGAAGATCTGGCAGCATATTGCATCAAGGACGTCCTGCGCAAGGTGCCGCAGCTTGACGCGGCCGAAGTAGAGGACGTTGTGTTGGGATGCGCACAACCACACGGTCCGCAGAGCCACAACATCGCCCGCACTTCCGCCATGCTGGCCGGCCTTCCCACTTCGGTCGCGGGCACGACCATAAACCGGTTTTGCTCGTCAGGATTGCAGGCGATTGCTGTGGCCTCACACCAGATCATCAACGAGGGCGTGGAGGCGGCGATTGGGGGCGGTGTCGAGAGTATCAGCATGACGCCGGCTGCCGGCAATCCTCACCCCGAACTCCAGAAACGATTGCCGGGGTTGTACATGGGCATGGGTGACACCGCGGAAATCGTCGCCAAGCGCTACAAGTGAGCCGGGAAGTGCAGGACGAGTACGCACTGCTGAGCCAGCAACGCACTGCTCGCGCTCAGAGAGAAGGTTTTTTCGAGGGCGAGATCGCGCCCATGAAGGTCACGATGGCGCTCCTCGATAAGAAAACTGGCGAGAAGGTTGGGACGCGGGAGGTCTGCTGCGACCACGACGAGTGCAATCGGCCCGACACCACGCTGGAAGGCCTGCTCGTGCTGAAGCCTCACTTTGATCCGCACAGCGGCGAGGGCACCGTGACGGCCGGCAACTCCTCGCAACTTTCCGACGGTGCTTCGGCCACTCTGTTGATGTCCCGCGAACGCGCTGATCAGCTGGGCGTGCCCTACAAGCTGGTGTTTCGTGGATTTCAAGTTGCGGGTTGTAATCCGGACGAAATGGGCATCGGTCCCGTCTTCGCGGTGCCCAAGCTGCTGAAGCGCACAGGCCTGGAGATGGATGATATCGGCCTATGGGAACTGAACGAGGCTTTTGCGGTGCAGGTGGTCTACTGTCGCGACCGCCTGGGAATAGATCCCGAAAAGTTGAATGTTAATGGCGGGTCCATCTCCATCGGTCATCCGTTTGGCATGACCGGTTCGCGCATGGTCGGAACGCTCGCCAATGAAATGGCGCGCCGGAAAGCGCGCTACGGCATCGTAACCATGTGCATCGGCGGCGGGCAAGGTGCTGCCGGTCTGTTCGAAGCGGTTCATTAACGGAATCCTACTTCCTACTTCTGATGGAGGAATCAGAGATGAAAAACAGCGAAAATTCGAACCAGCGGCTCGATCATTGCGGGGTTGCTTCCAGACTGATGTTTGGAGCGGCGGCTATCTGCATCTTCACGCTGATCTCGGTAACGACCGCATCTGCCGACAACTCATCCCACCGCCCGATTGCTTTCACCGAAAGTGGACTCGTGATTGGCTCAACCACGGATGGAGGAAACGCATTTCTCGGCATCCCGTACGCGGCTCCGCCGGTGGGAGCGCTGCGCTGGAGGCCGCCGCAACGCTTCGGATCCTTTCCCGGAGCTGTCCTCCAAGCGAATCAATTCGGCAGTGCGTGCACGCAACCTGGAGGGATTGGCCGCGAGAATTGCCTTTTCCTGAATGTCTACACGCCGCCGACGGAATCGGGTGATAGAAAAGGTCAAGGCCTACCTGTGATGTTTTGGATTCACGGCGGCGGACTCATAGACGGGAGCAGCACCCCTTACAACCCCGAGCGACTCGTGAAAGAGGGAGTGATTGTTGTCACAATTAATTACCGCCTGGGTTATTTGGGATTCTTTGCCCAGTCCGCGATCGATGCCGAAGGGCATCTCAACGGCAATTATGGGTTGATGGATCAGCAATTCGCACTCGGGTGGGTTCGCCGGAACATCGCGAGTTTCGGCGGCGATCCGGATCGAATCACAATATTCGGCGAGTCGGCAGGCGGACAAAGCGTCTACGCCCAGCTTGCATCTCCGCTTGCAGCTGGCATGTTCCGCGGAGCGATATCGGAAAGCGGATCCTATGTGGAATTCCAGGACTACTTCACGAACATCGTTACGCTGGCGGTGGCAGAAACGCAGGGTACCACAGCCGTGCCGTCCGGCGTCGCCATTGCGGATAGTGTCGGATGCACGAACCAGACAGCTTCCTGTCTGCGTGCCGTGCCCGCCGCGACCATGATCGCGGCCGAGCCTTTTCCTTTGTATCCGTTCGTGGATGGAACGCTGCTCACACAGACCATGAGCGCAGCATTTGCCAGCGGCGAATTCAATCAAGTGCCGGTGATCTCGGGCACCAATCACGATGAATATAGATTGTTCGTAGCTGCGGACTACGACCTCTTAGGAAATCCAATACTGACTTCGGCGGAGTACCAAACTGCTGTTACTACTTTGTGGGGACCGGCCCTGTCGCCGCTCGTCCTTGCCGTGTACCCATTTTCCAATTACCCGACCGGCGGTGAGGCGTTGGGGGCCTCAGGTACGGACGGAGTCTTTAGCTGTCCGGCGCGCGTTGCCGACCAGTCACTGGCGAAATTTGTGCCGACCTTTACCTATGAGTTCAATGATGAGAACGCGCCTCCGGCTCAATCTGATTTTGGCGGATTGTTAACGTTCCCGTTGGGAGCCTACCATTCTGCAGAGGTCCCTTACATATTCAAGACCGGCAATGTTTTCGGACTGCCGGAGTCACTTTCGCCCAAGCAAAGGCGGCTCTCCCATGCGATGGTCAGCTACTGGACGCAGTTCGCGAAGACGGGAGACCCAAACTCTTCCAGTGAGCCGCTCTGGTCTCCGTACAGCGCGTTGACCGATCAGTTCCAATCTTTGATACCACCGGTGCCAGTGGTCGAGTCCAACTTTGACACTGGTCACCTGTGCTCAATCTTTTGGGACACTTTTTAACAGCGAGGAATAGGCGGGCGCGCGGCGCCTTACCGGAGGTTTCGCGCGTCTGCCTGCATCGGAAGCAACCGAAATCAGAACAAGATGCCCGCTAACCCGTCAACCGAAGCCACAACCGCCGCAGCTCAGACCGCCGCTGACTCTACCTCGCATTCATTGCGGTACGCGTGGTACGTCGTCGGAGTCCTAACGCTTCTGTACGCATTCTCGTTCATCGACCGCCAGATCTTCAGTCTGCTGGTGGGCCCGCTTCGTCGCGACTTACACATCGGCGACGCTAAGATGAGTCTGCTGATCGGATTCAGCTTCGCACTGTTTTATACATTCTTCGGAATCCCTCTCGGCAGGCTGGCCGATATTTACAGCCGCAGGCTGATCATCGCGGCCGGCCTGGTACTGTGGAGCGGGTTCACAGCCAGTTGCGGGCTGGCGCAAACGTTCGAAATGATGCTTTTGCTGCGCATGGGCGTCGGCGTGGGAGAAGCAGCGCTTTCCCCGGCTGCCTATTCGCTGATCACCGATTATTTTCCTCGCGAGCGGCTGGCTACGGCCCTTAGCATCTACTCAATGGGCATCTACGTTGGCTCTGGCATGGCTTTCTTGCTGGGCGGACTGGTTGTTGCCTACGCATCGACTCAGGCCATGTGGCGGGTTCCCCTGCTCGGAGCCGTGCATCCCTGGCAGATCATCTTTCTCCTGGTTGGCCTTCCCGGCATTGCAGTGGCACCGCTACTCTTCACAGTGAAGGAACCTGCCGTACACCGCGGAACTAGCCGAGGAGCTAGCCGACGGTCGACGGTTCCGATGAGGCAGGTATTGTCATACATCTTCGAAAACCGGCGGACGTTCTTGCTCCACAATATTGGTTTCGGGCTGCTCGCGCTTTCTTCATACGCCAGCGCCGCCTGGGTGCCGGAATTCTACAGGCGACACTTTCACTGGACCACTGGAACCACGGGCGTAATTTACGGTTCCTGTGTCGCGATCTTTGGCTGCATTGGAATCGTCAGTGCTGGACGGTTCGCTGATTACCTGCGTAAACGCGGCCGAGGCAACGCGACCTTGTTCGTAGGTATGCTGATCGGATTAGTCTGGCTGCCCGTCAACTGTCTTTTGTACCTGGCGCCCTCTGCGACTTGGGCCACGATTTGGCTGGTTCCCGGATGCGCACTGGCGGCCGCTCCGTTCGGCATCGCCCCCGCCGCGATTCAGCAGATGATGCCGGCCACCATGCGCGGACAGGCCTCGGCTGTCTATTTGTTTTCCATCAACCTGATCGGGCTCGGAATCGGACCCACCGCCGTGGGAGCATTAACGCAATACGCATTTCGAAGCGACGAAGCCGTGCGATACTCGCTGGTGATCGTCACATCTGTCGCATGTGCGCTCGCTGCGGCAGTCCTCTATGGAGCTTTGAAGCCGTTCGTTGCCAGTCTCGAGCGGGTACGCGTTTGGAATGCCGCCCATTCTGGCTGAGTTGCTGGTTGAGTTGATGTCTCGTGGGAGACACTTTCCGTCGGAAAGGCAACGCCGCGGGAACCTTTGAGGGTGGCGTCGACTCCTAATTACATCCGTAACTTGCAAGGCAACCTTTGGCGATAGTCCACTAATGTCTGGAGGTCGCCATGAAGTCATTGTTTCTCTGCATGGGAGTTCTTTTGGCGTGCGTCGGCTGCAACAGCTACAGCAGTCCTCAAGCCCAGCCCCAACCCGCCCCGAAAGTGTTCAGTGAAGCCGATGTAACGCGTGCCCAGGCCGACATCAAGTCTCACTACGAGGATCAAGGCTTCACGGTCGAACAGGTCAACTTGATTAAGGACTCCGACCGACACCTGTCTGGTTACGTCAAGATCAGAAAAGTCTCTGGCATAATCAGACCTCAGTTGACCAGGAACTGCGTCGCGTCAATGGATGTAGATTCAGGGAAGTCAATCTGGGAATGCAAGTAAATGCGAATCCTCACTTGCATCGTGTTGCTGTGCTCTGCGGGATCGGTGTCGGCCCAGAACGGCAAACTATGCTTGGACGGTCTTTGCATCGGAGAGAGCATCAACGATCCCCACTTCGCCCAAGTGAACTGGATAGTCCCGAACAAAGAACTCACGAAGGAAGCCTGTGTTCGCGTCACCTGTAAGCCTGAAGTGGCTTTTCGTGGCTATCCGGCTGAGACGCAGAAACAACTCAGCGAAACTCTGAGTTGGGTGTATGGCAGCATTTACCCCTACAACGTCGTCACAAAGGCGAACATCGAAGTGCTACGTCAATACAAGTACGAGTGCAGCAACAGCGAACGCCACTTCATGGCTGCATACTTCAGCGATCCAAGCCATTATCTGACCATCGTGGGATTGCGACTCATGGGCGGTGAACTACGGATATACCGGATTGTTCGCCAGTATCCTTACCGCAACCAAAATGAGTTGGTCGCGCTCGCGAAGAAACTTCACGACGAACACGGAAACAGAATTGTTTTCTACGACGGGATAAGTTCCAACGCCTATTCTGACGTAATCGTACAGCGGAAAGCCGGATGGTTTGGCCGCAGCAGCGTGTTCAATCCCCTAGACCCATCCGACAACGCGGCTGAGTTTGTTTTGATTGATCCGAATACACGCCCTCTGCTTCAACCGATGTCAATACCTGGGAGCGGCGACATTTCCCAGCTCTCGGTCGACATGCCAGAGCAATGCAGCCGGTCGCTCCCTTTGCAGTAGCCACGACGTGGTGAACTCCCGCGCATGACTACCCTACTAGAACAGAGCCAAAGCCGAATGCGTCGAAAATATGGGGACAGAGAGAACTAGGTGAAAGAACAGAGCGCTCGGCCACGCTCCAAAGAAGCGTTATCCAAGAGCCGTTCGATGTCCCGAACCATCTCGTCGAGTTCCGGTTGATAGTAGATGCGCGCGAGCCCATTCGCCCTCGGCAATATCGTCTCCACCCGCTGCTTCCAATGCTTGTCGAGGGTCGCGATGGAGGCATAGGCAGTCCCGATTACAGCGTGGCCAAAGTCGATACCATCGTTCGGCATGATCGTCCGGCTCTTCGCTTCTCGGACTAACAGCCTGAGCAAGTTGCCGTAGAGGTATGTAGCCGGACGGTCGATAGTAAAGGGCAATTCTGGGAGCCTAGCGTCCAACCAGCCGGGGTCTTTCCGGTACTCGGCCCAGTGAGCCATGATCTGATCTCTAAGGCTTAAGCCCATCTGTCGCTTGCCCTCTATGATCTGGTCCCTCCGCGGAGCGAGCCAGTCCATGAAAAGCCCCAATCGGAAGAAGTCCGAGGGTAGTGACGCTGGCAGGTCCGCGATCTTGATCTCGGGCGACCGTCTCAGCCGTTCCGCAGTGAACGTCTTAAGCAATCGTTCACAAAAAAAAGGGAGGTTTTGTAATTGCCGCTCCCGTTTGATGCACTCGTACGGATCAAACTCCATGGGAAACCAACGTGTGCCTATTTCATCCAGGAACTCGCGAATTGTTATGAACGAATCCCCCTGAGGACCGGACAGCTCAGCCGCATTAGATACAGAGAACAGCACATCGACGCCGCGATTCAGAGCTGCGATGAAGCGCCTTCGACGATTCGGTTCACCTTTGGCCAGACTTATGATCGCAAAGTTGTCGAGAAAAACGGCTAGGCCGTTGACGGACGCTCTCATACCGAACAGCTCGGTGGGATGTGGGCTAACCGTTATCATCTAGGTCTTCGAGAGCCCGGGGACAGACTGGACGTTTTCTTTGACTTTAACTAAGGGCCCGCCCGTTCTTTGCATATAAGTCCATACCTTTTCCTTGCTTCTATACTGCGGTGGCACATCCTAGCCTATCTTCAATCATCCTTTGATCTAAAAACCTTTCTACAACAAGGGGAGTGAGCGTTTGCAGGTCACAGCGTCTAGCGCGAGATGCGACACATAACCGGTAGCCGCTCCCACAACAAACCCGGACAAAATGAGCCACAGGCATCGCTCAATGAATGACAACACTTTTCCGACGGCACCGTCGAGTTCGACGGGAAACGAGACGCCTTCTGCCACGGGGATCATCAAAATTCGTTTCGGATTGTCTTCGCATTGGTCAGCCTGCGATTGGCAAAATTTCCGAATATCGGAAATCCGGTTGGCCTGGGCGGCGATCGCTCCGCCCATGCCGACACTGTGAAAAGTGCCCCAATGATAGGAGGAAATAGCAGGCTCAAAAACGTCTGGCAAATTCCCTGTGCAGCGAGCACCAATCCAGGCACCTAAAAGCTGAAGCCAAAAGTCGAGACCCGTTTGTTCTTTCGCAACGTATGCGGTCACACCAACATCCGTAGCGATTGCAAAATACGTGTGGGCCTTGCCGTCCGCCATATTTACCTCACCAGTATCTACTGACGGTAGCAAAGTGCGACGGCGAACGCAAGGCGAAGATGCTAGACTCTGACTCTGCCACTGCGGATGCGCAGCCACTCAAGCCCCGCTTTTTCCACAGCCGCCTTGTGACATCCGCCCTTGCGCTCGACCCTCGATTCGTTCCATCATTGTCCCGGCAGAGGAAGTAGACGCAGCAATGTCGGCAAGGACGCTCGCGGTCAAAATCGGCCCGTAAGTCCCATGCTTTCAAGATTTTGACTTATAAGATCTTTGTTATGAAGATTTTGCGAGGAATTTCGCCGGTCGTAGTCGGTAAGTTGCTGATTCTAGATATTTTGAAAGATCGAGGGGGGAGGGGGGTAGGGTAACTAAAAGATAAACTTACAGCCCAGAACGGGACAGGCTCGCGCGTTTGGAATGCGCCGCTCATTCTGGTTGAGTTGACGTTTCGTGGGAGACACCTTCCGTCGGAAAGGCTTATCTCGATTGCATCTCGATACTGGCCCCGTTCGCCCGGGGGAAGAACTGAATCTATCTTCACTAGCCGACTGGCTGCGCGGACGAATCACAGGCGCTGAACGAGGTATCACGCTGGAACAGTTTTCCAGCGGGCACTCGAACCTTACCTATCTGCTGCAGATTGACGGGCGCGAGTACGTCCTGAGGCGCGGCCCTCTGGGTCCAGTCGCCCCGAAAGCTCACGACATGGGGCGTGAGTTTCGAGTGCTTCAGATGGTGCATCCGCATTTTCGAGAAGCTCCCAACGTCTTTCACTTGTGCGAGGATCCAGCGGTGCTGGGGTCTGTGTTCTTCCTTATGGAGCGGCGGCACGGGCTTATATTGCGGGATGAGATTCCGCCACAACTGGCGAAGATGCCGAACTATGCGGAGCGAGCCAGCCAGGGATTTGTCGATTGCCTGATACGCCTGCACGCCATCGATATTTCCCGGACCGGTTTGATCGCCCTCGGTAAGCCCGAAGGATTTCTTGAACGCCAAGTGCAGGGTTGGGCAGATCGCTGGAAGCGGGCCACAACGGATGACATGCCGAAGATGGATGGCGTGATTCGATGGCTCATCGATCACCGGCCATCTTCTCCCGCGCCGACCCTGGTGCATAACGATTACAAGTTGGATAACGTCATGTTGATGCTCAGCGAAGACTTCATGCTCAGCGCAGACTCTGCCGAGCGCATTGAGATTGACGCGGTGCTCGATTGGGAGATGGCGACGGTTGGCGATCCATTGGCCGATCTGGGCTTGACGTTGTGTTACTGGGCTTGGGCAGAGGCGCCGCAACTGCGCGCTCGCGGAGTGCCCGCGCTCACATCGCAGCCCGGCTGGTACACGCGAGATCAGTTCGTTCAGCGTTATGCGGAGGGAACCGGACGCGACCTCTCGCAGATCGGTTACTACGAGGTACTTGGCATCTTCAAGCTGGCAGTGATTCTGCAGCAGATTTACTACCGCTTCCGGCGCGGCCAGACGCAAGACATACGATTTCAGAACTTCGGAGACCGCGTAAAGGGATTGGTGGAATTGGCGGATTCGCTCGCGGGGAAATCCACTTGAGCACCGTCTATCTCGTGCGCCACGGGCAGGCGGGCACGCGCGACGCTTACGATTCGCTTTCCGAGTTGGGAGAGCGTCAGGCACGGCTGTTGGGCGAGCACTTCACTTCACAGGGAATCCGATTCGCCTCCGCCTATGCAGGAGCACTTAAGCGGCAGCAGCAAACCGCCGAGCAGATCAGCGCGGCTTACGCCGACGCGGGGGTTGGCTGTCCCACAGTTCGCATCGATTCTGGATGGGATGAATTTGATCTCGGGCGAGTGTATCGCGAGATCGCTCCGCTCCTGGCTGCCGAAGATCCGGAATTTCTGCACGAATACGACGAAATGCGCGAGCAGGTTCGCGTTAGCCAGGGCGCGCACGGGGCACGAATTCATCGCAAATGGATGCCTTGCGATACCAAAGTGGTGGAGGCATGGCTTGCCAGTCGTTATCCCTATGGCGGCGAAACGTGGGACCAGTTTCGTGAGCGCGTAGCGGCCTGCCGGTTGAAGATGCTTGAGCGGCAACAGAATGACGCGCGGCAAGAGAATGACGCGCGGCACGAGAACATTCTCGTGGTTACGTCGGCCACGCCGCTTGCGATTTGGACTGGACTGTCACTGGAGATTTCCGATCGGCGGATCATGCGGCTCGCCGGGGCAGTGTATAACGCATCCTACACAATCCTGCGTTTGCGAAAACAGCAGCTACGGTTATTTACCTTCAACGCAGTGCCGCACCTCGCCGCCCCGGGGCTCTGCACCCATCGGTGAGAGGATTCCGGGTACTGAGCAGTTTTAATTTCCACAGAGGAAGGCTATGCTAAAGCGAGGGGCGAATGAAGCCCCGCAAGCCTGCCCCTACTCCGCGAAGGATTCCTCAGGTAAAACGGATGACAATCTGTATCGGCATGACTGCGAGAGACGGGGTCGTGATCGCAGCCGACGCGCAAGAGAGTGACCAGTATTACAAGAGGTCGCAGCAAAAGATATTACCCTTTGTCGGCAACATTAGCTCAGACGCCAACGCACCTCCTCCGCAAATGGGATGTGCTTTTACTGGAGCAGGCGAAGCGGGCTATTTGGATGCGTTTTTTGCATATGCACTGGAAGGGATACGAGTTGACGCAACGCAAGCCGATTTTAAGAAGTTTCTGGCAGAAAAAGTGCGCACCTTCCACGAGAAGCATTTATTCCCCTTGGCGGTCGCACCAAATCCCCCAGAGATTAGCATCCTCGTTGGAGCATACGTTCAATTCAGTACGGGTATTTTTGTATCTCACGGTTCAACCTTGAGGCGCGCCCTCCCGCATACAGCAGTGGGCGCTGGTGCCCATTTCGCAATGAGCCTTATGGACGATTTAGGCGGTATACACGACCTGCGGCATACAGAACTACTGGCTGCCTATGTTGTTGGCTTGACAAAAGAGAGAATTGAGGGGTGCGGGAATTACACGGCAATCGCCTCTATCAGTGGCCCAAAAATCGTCAATGATCTACCAGACGGTCGTTCTCGCCTAGTTCCCCCTTCTAATCCGCTGTCGCTTGTGCCCTATAGAAAAATACGGAAATGGGAACAGTCGTTCGGAGAACACTGGGCACCTCGCCAAGTAAAACTGCTTGAAGACTTGGCCGAGGAAGAATTAGCCGACGATCTGCGCCTGGAACAAACTAGCGATTCAGCGCTTTTGCAAGAAGGTCAGCCTCGATCATAGAGACTTGGTTCATCCTTCTTTGATTCTGGCGGTGGAGGAGGCTCGACAAGAATAAGAGAGCCAAAAAATCGCTCCTGACATTGAGCGCAATATGCCGTGTACTCGGTCCCTTCCATTTCGGGGCCATATAGGGTCGTGATTGCCGGTTTTTTGCAGGTCGGGCATGTAGCTTGGTACACGCTTCACCTCATCCCAGAGACACGTTCTATGATACCGATCAGTACAGGCCAATGTCGATATCCCCAGAACAGCAGACGAAACAAATGGACCGCCCGTATTCAACCCTCTTCAATACCTAACACTTGCTCTGATGCGATAATCACCATCTTATATGTAGTAGCGAACGACCCACTCAGCTACGCAGCACGGCTTGTCGCTACCCTGGACCTCCACTCTCGCATCAAAGACTGCTTCCAGCGCATCAGGCACGTCTTTTAGCGATTGAAGAATGAAGCGAACCCGAATCTTAGAGCCGGCGCGGACAGCAGAAGGAAATCGAACTCGATTCAAGCCGTAATTGATGCTCATGCGGACACCGCCTCGGATCTGAATTGCCTCCTTCATAAATCGGCTCAGCAGAGACAAGGTCAAGAACCCGTGAGCAATTGTGGTTCTGTAAGGAGACTCACGCCCGGCGCGCTCGCGGTCCAAGTGGATCCACTGGCGATCCTCGGTAACTTCAGCAAACTGCTCAATTCGGTCCTGGGCAATGGGGAACCAGTTCGTAGGGGTGAGTTCGCGACCTACCAAATCTCTTAAGGAATGGGGTGTTTCCAGGACAAGCGGCACTGGTGTCTCCTCTCGATTTTTGCCGCATCTCTTATCGTGTCGAATATCGTGTCGAATATCTTGTCAAAAAGATACGCACGAGAGTTTGTCGAAGGGTCATTTCTTGTCACCCAAGGCCTGCGGCACGCTCCACTTCCTGAGTTCCAGCTTCGCGATAGCTTCGGTGTGTACTTCGTCCGGGCCATCGGCCAAACGCAGTGTGCGCACATTCGCCCAGGCGCCGGCCAGAAATGTATCCTGGGAGACGCCCGCACCCCCGTGAGCCTGAATCGCGCGGTCCAACACTCGCAGACAGACATTCGGCGCCACGACTTTGATCATCGCGATCTCGGCGCGTGCTTCTTTGTTTCCGACCGTGTCCATCATGTAGGCCGCTTTCAAGGTCAGAAGACGTGCCTGCTCGATCTCCATGCGGGATCGCGCAATGTCGGCCCGTAGGGTGCCTTGCTCGGCCAGCGGCTTACCAAAGGCCACCCGCGCCTGCACTCGCTTACACATGGTTTCGAGGGCCCGTTCGGCCACGCCAATGCAGCGCATGCAGTGGTGAATGCGCCCCGGACCCAGCCGCCCTTGGGCAATTTCGAAGCCTCTTCCTTCGCCGAGCAACATGTTCGAGACGGGCACGCGAACATTTTCAAAAGTGATCTCGCCGTGCCCGTGCGGCGCATGGTCATAGCCAAACACGGTCAGCATGCGCTCAATCTTGAGCCCGGCGCTATCCATCGGCACCAGCACCATCGACTGCTGTTTATGGAGTGCGGCCGAGCGATCTGTCTTTTCTCGGTCAGTGCGGTCGGTGTCAGTTCGGCCCATAAAGATCGCGACCTTGCAGCGCGGATCGCCCGCTCCAGAGGACCACCACTTGCGGCCATTGATGACATACTCGTCGCCCTGCCGAACAATACTCGCCTGGATGTTGGTTGCATCCGATGAGGCGACCCCGGGTTCTGTCATCGAGAAGCACGATCGAATCTCACCTGCAAGCAGAGGCTTGAGCCAGCGCTCTTTTTGTTCCGCGGTGCCGTAGCGGGCGAGTACTTCCATGTTGCCGGTGTCCGGCGCCGAGCAGTTGAACACTTCAGGAGCAATAAAAGTGCGCCCCATAATCTCGGCCAGAGGCGCATATTCGAGGTTCGTCAACCCCGCCCCATACTCCCGATCCGGCAGGAACAGATTCCACAGGCCCGCGGCGCGGGCTTTGGGCTTGAGTTCCTCAATTACGGCCGGCGGCGACCAGCGGTTGCGCTCGATCTCATCGTGGTAGCGCTGCTCATTCGGATAAATGTGCTCATCCATGAAAACCTGCAAGCGCCGTTGCAGGTCCTTCACTTTGTCGCTGAACGAGAAATCCATGTCTGCCGCCTGTCTCCTATTTACCCGTGAAAGCAGCGGGGCGCTTCTGCACAAAGTGCGCGACACCCTCTTTGAAATCCTCTGTGCGGAAACACGCCATCATCTCGCGCACGGAAATGTCGAAAGCTTCCGCGAGCGGTTGCGACATGGCCTCGTACACCTGGCGCTTGATTATGCGCAACGAGCGCGGGCTCACCGTGGAAGCCAGTTCCTGGGCATACTCCTGGGCTTTTTCGAGAAAGCTTTCCTGGGGAAAAACTCGATTCACCAAACCTATGCGCAGTGCTTCGGCGGCATCGATGGTCCGGGCAGAAAACAGTAGGTCGAGCGCGTTTGCAATTCCAATGATCCGAGGCAAGATCCAGGCCATTCCATACTCGGCAATCAGCCCGCGCCGCGCGAATGTTGTGCTGAAGCGGCTTCGGTCCGAGGCCAGCCGCAGATCGCAATAGAGAGTGATAACCAAACCAAGGCCCACCACCGGTCCGTTGATGGCGGCAATCACCGGCTTCCCGATCGCCGGGAAATACGAGTATTTCTTCTGAAAATCCGAGGCCGCGCCTTCACGGCGGTTGGCGCCGTCGCGCAAAACCTGCTCGCGCCGGTCATCCAAATCCCGGTCGTCCAAATCTCGGTGATCTAGGCCGCGCTCCGCCACCGCGCTCAGCAGCGACATGTCAGCGCCTGCGCAAAAGCCCCGCCCAGCGCCTGTCAATACGATCACGCGGACCTCGTCGTCCTGCTCGGCGTTCTCCATGTGCGAACGCACTTCGCTTTCCATCACCGCTGTCCAGGCGTTGAGTTTGTCCGGCCGATTCAAAGTAATCGTGGCCACTCGATCGGCCACGTGATAGAGCGTCTCTTTAGTTGATACGACAGTTGGCATGACGCGCGATTATATAGAATCAGCTTGCGTTAGTCACTATCATGTCATAGCGACTATCGAGATACGGAAGAGATCAGTCGGACTAATTTACGCATGCTCGCGGGATCCGGTGGGCTGCACAAGCGGCGTTATTCCGCGCCGGATTGAACAAGCTACGGAAGCGACACCAACGAGGTAGGGAAACACATTCGCCGGTGGCGGGCACACTTGCGGTCAAATGCACTGAAGGCACCGGTTCACCGTGATGGTCGCCAAGTGCTGTCATGATGTGAACAGCGACTGAAAACTGATTGTT
>Ga0210405_10003639_pt1 | contig 14975 bp, 12 predicted proteins | sample IncBWH11MmetaG_FD_155492 | JGI IMG/M metagenome (GOLD analysis project Ga0210405, IMG submission 155492) | Forest soil microbial communities from Barre Woods Harvard Forest LTER site, Petersham, Massachusetts, United States - Inc-BW-H-11-M | ecosystem: Environmental > Terrestrial > Soil >... | reverse complement strand
CTCAGACTGCGCTGAATGCTCTCGCCGAACGATTCCTGGCTGACGCCGATCTGCAGCGATCGAAAGCGGGATTCCCCACCGATCCTGGAAGCGATCACCTGGTCGATGGACGGGCCGCCGGCGCCCCGGCCGGTGAAGGATGTTCCGGAGACCAGAGAGCTCATGGAGCGGTGATGATCGTTACCGGGGCCGGGCATGCGCGCCGAAGGATTATCCAATCCGGTGATGATATGAACATCGCTGCGAAATGGCGCGAGCGGCGACAGGCAGGGAGTCAATTGGTAGCCGGGACCTGTCTCGGTCGGGATCCAAAACTTTTCCACTACGCCGTTTCCGTTGAACCACAACACGAAGCGGGACTCCGGCGCGGCGGTAGCGAGCTTGCCGGCGCGCTCAGCCGCGTAGGCGATTCCCTTGCCGTCGAACATCATTTCAAGAGGAGGCAATCCGATGGCGATGGCTGCTCCCTTGAGAAGCCGGCGACGGGACAGGTGAAATCGTGCTGGCATAACTAAATGATAAGCGCTTTCGCGCTAGATTGCCAGCGGCGGGGCGGGCTTAATCTTTTTTGGCGTGCTCGTCTAGCTGCCAGGGACAATCGGTAGCAAGATATATGAGGCTCGCGTCCGATCGCGATACACGGTCTGCGTCGCCTTCCGCAGCTCGGTTTCCTCCGCCACGGGTCTACCGGTATTTGGATTGCGGTCAAACCGCGGGAAGTTGCTGCTCGAAATCTCCACACGAATACGATGACCCTTCAAGAATACGTTGCTGGTGACTCCGGCGTCTACAGTGACCTGATAAGCCTGGCCCGGAACAGCCGGCGGCGCCGGTTTTTCCAGCGATTCGCGATACCGCAGGCGCAGAATGCCGTCGGTGAGGTTACGGGCCGAGCCGTCCGGAAAGACGTCGACTAGCTTGGCGGTGAAATCGGTATCGGGCGCCGATGTCGATGCGTACAGCACTACGCGAACCGGACCCGTTACTTCGACCGGTTTCTTCAACACGCCGGATGTATAAACCAGCACATCCGTTCGGCTCTCCACCGTGCGCTGATCCATGGGTCCCCAAGGATAGACTTTGGGATTGCAGCACACGGCGCCTCCTTGAGTCGGCACGGGATTGCGCGGATCGAACACGAATTGGTCGGACACTTCGTTGCGGGGCTTGTTCTTCGACAATTCGCCGCCACCCTTCAGCGTGTTGGCGGCGAGCTTGCCGGTCAGATAATACGGCGTCGGCTTGGCCCGGGCCAGAGGCCACTCGCGCTCTTCGCGCCACTCATTGATTCCCATTACGAAGATCCGCACGGGCGGCCGCGACATCATCGCCGACTCCTTGCCTCTCAGCCAATAATCCATCCAATCGAGCTGCATGGTGCGAACGGCTGCCGAAGAATGCGGACCAAAGTCAACATCCGGAAACGGGATGGACATGTTGTGCGGCCAGGGACCGATGACAACCCGATTCGAAGCCGACCGGGCGCTGAGAGCAGAGTACGCTTCCAGATCGCTCTGAACGTAGTTGTCGTACCAGCCGCCGAACGAGAGCACGGGAACGTGAACGCGCCCGATCTGCGCGCGCACACTGATGGACTGCCAGAACGAATCGTCGGCCGGGTGGTCGATCGATTGTTGCCATACTGCGAGGGTTTGTCCAGCGGCGGCCCGATCCGACGTCCGAACCGGAAGGTGCAGCACATAACGATCGAATTCCGGAGGCTTATAACCGGGAGCACGCAGATTCTCCCGCAGCCACAGTAAGCGGTGGCCGAGCTTCATTGCGCCACCCGTGGAGTAAAAGCGGTCGCGGTAATCGTCGTAGCCGGAGACCACCGGTGAAATCGCCTTCAAATGAGGATTGTTGAGTAGCGCGACCTTCCATTGCGCAATGCCCAGATAAGATCCGCCAATCATACCGATCTTACCGTCAGACCAGGGTTGAATCGCGATCCAGTCCAGCGTGTCATAACCGTCGGCGCCTTCTGTGAGCGGACGGAAGCCGCCTTCGGAAGCGTACCGGCCGCGCACGTCCTGCATAACCACGGCGTAGCCGCGATCGACGAAGGGCTGATAGCCGAGGGGCAAGTCTGAGCCCTTGCCGTAGGGCGTGCGAATCAGGATCGTCGGGACGCGGGTCTTGACGTCGGGCCGAAATACGTTGGCCGACAAGCGAACGCCGTCACGCATCGGGACGCGTGCGTTGAGATGCTTCACGATCGGCGGCGGGAGTGATGCGGCAGGCAGGCGCGTGGCGCAAAAAAGAATCACGCAGATTGGCGGAAAGCGCACAAAGTTTCCCAGTAAAGCTCAGCGACGCGCTCGACGGAGTGCGAATGGCGAATATACTCCGCGGCGCGGCTGCCGATTTCCGTACACAGCCCGGGCAGAAGCCTTAACGATAGCATGTATTCGGTCAGCATCTCTTCTTCCGCCGAACCTGTATCCACCCGCAAGCACGCCGTGTCGGGATATCGCGCGTTCTCCTCGCCATCGGAAACGATAACCGCCTTGCCCATTCCCATGAGACCGATCGCAATTGCGGAAGTCTCGCCCGCCGACGGATAGCGGAGATTGATGCAGGCGTCGGTAGCCGCGGCGGCATTCCAGAAACGGTCCTCCGCCAGGTGTCCGAGGCGAATCACGCCCGGCTGACTCAGCATGGGGTCGATGGTGCGAGCCAGGTCCGAGGACACGAACTGGCCGGCGAGCAGAAACGCGGTACTGGGGCGCAGGGCCCGAACTCTTTGAAAGGCGCGCAAGGCCATGGTCACTCGTTTCGATTCCCTCAAGTACCCGAAGATCCCAAACACGAAAGGAGCCAGCCGGCGTGGCTCAACGTGAGGCGGGCCGGTATAAAGAAACGGGATCTCGAGCACCGCTGTATGGGGCGCATGCCGCCGCACGATGCGCGCCGCGGCTGGGTTGTGGACGATCACTGCCAGCGATCGCTCGGCCAGCCGCTTCAACATCGGGTATTGATAATAAGTGGGACGCAGCCCCGAACTGGCTTTTCCGCGCCACAGTTCGAGCGCCAGGTCCCGCGACCATTCGCCATAATTGAATACGAACTCCCGGACATAAGCCGCTTCATCGAGCGCGCTCATGAACAAGTGTTGCAATAACGCATCGTGCAAAACGACTACTCCTGGCTCCGCCAACGCCCGGCGGTAGATGCTCCAGTGCAGCATGTTGTTGCCTATGTGATAGAGACGGACATCCGCGCGGGCAGGGAATAGCTCTACCGATCCCAGTCGGCGCAAGGCGGTGAGCAGTGAAGCAGAGTAATCGGCCACGCCGGTGCGGGCGGGTGGAAGCGGCGAATGGAATCCGACTTTCATTTCCGGGACTTGCGGATTTCTTGAAACAGCTTCGTCTCGCGATCGGAATCCACCGGACGCCCCAATCTCCGGTAAAGCTGGGCGAGCTGAAAATGCGCCGATTCGGCCAGGCTTGACGCCTGCTCCAGCTCGATTGTGCGTAGGAACAGTTTCTCCGCCAAGGCTACCTCGCCCGCGGCGGCGCTCGCTTTGCCCAATTCCAGCAGCGTCTCCGGCATGTCCGGCTGAAGCGCATTGGCGCGCTGCAACTCCGCCAGGCCCGAGCGGACCTCGCCTCGATTCATCAGCACCACTCCTAGTTTGAAAGCCGCCGATGCAGACCCGGGAGCCAATTGCGCCTCCTGGCGGAACTCCCGCTCGGCATTCTCATAGTCCCCCGACCCTAAATACATTTCGCCCAGCGCAAAATGCACTCCGCGCAAATCGGGACGCATCGCCAGGGCAGCGCGAAAATCCTTTTCAGCCGCCTCGCGATTTCCGCTCGCCGCCCGCGATTCACCCAACATCTGTCGTGTTCGCGCCGAAGCGGGGCTTCGCTCGGACAGCACGTCGAACGCCTGTTTCGCCAGCCGCGCATGCGCCTGGCTCAGGTAGTAGAGCAGATCCGGATTGTCGGGCTGCTTCTCCAGCGCGGCTTCGAGCTTGTCGATCGCCTCCCGAGCCCGGCCTGCCTCGAGCAAAGCTACGCCCAGCACGTCGTCAGCCTTGGCTTCCTCCAAATGCGGAATGGATTCGGACGCATAGCCTTGCGCCAGCAATGCCACGCCGAGCATGCCATGCGCGCCCGGCAAGTTCGGATTGAGCTCCAGCGCCTTGCGTAAGGAGGGAATCGCGCGGCTGTAGTCTTTTTTCTCATAGTAGACGGCGCCGAGGTTCACGTGCGCCGCCGCCATTCCCGGCGCCAGTTCTACCACGCGCTGGAACTCGCGGATTGCCGCATCCAGATCGCCGGCGCTCTTGGCTTTCAGTCCGGCGTCGACATGTACTTTGAGTTCCGGCGCCGCCTGCAGCGCCAGCAGCAACGCAATTATCGCGATCATTCCGGTTCCTTCACCGTTACGATTCGATCGGCCGCGATCTTTTCCAACACTTGCTTCGTTCCGCTAGGCCAAATGATTTCCACCGTTGCTTCCTTGTCCGATCCTAAACCGAAATGCACCTGGCCGTCGCTCGCTGAAAGATAACTGCCCGATGTGGTCGCGTAAACCCACTGCTTCCCAATCTGAATTTTTGCGCCCATTCCATCTCGATTGCTATGGACACCCACCAGTTTGAGAGTCAACCAGTGATTCTTCCCTCCGCGATTTAAGATCACCAGCGGCCGGCCGCCAAGCACCGACACCACAGCATCCATGTAGCCGTCATTGTCGATGTCGCCAAAAGCGGCGCCCCGTCCCGCCACCGGAGGCAGGCCGGCAAGGCTGGACTGTTCGAACTTACCCGCCACATTCCGGAACATCGCGGGCGGCTCCAGGTAACGCAGCCCCGAATGGATCTTCTCCACGTTGTCGAGCACGTGGCTCTGCGCGACAAACAAATCCTTCCAACCGCGATTGTCGAAATCGAACAACCCTACTCCCCAGCCGGAACTGTGCGCAGTCAGGGCCGCAAGACCGGTGGTCAGGCTGGCGTAGCGAAACTGGCCACCGCCCTCGTTCCGGTAAAGAGCGTACTTCTCCAGCGCGAGGTTCGTTACCACGATGTCCGGCAGCCCATCATTATCGTAGTCCGCAAACACCGCGCCCATCCCGGCGTAAGATTTGCCATCGTCGGAGAGGGCAACCCCGGTCTCGAGCGCCCGCTCTTCGAACGTGCCGTCCCCTTTGTTGTGAAACAGAAACTGCTCCATGCCGTCGTTGGCTACGAAGATGTCCGCGAAGCCATCGCCGTCATAATCGTTAAACGCAACGCCGAGAGCTTTGCCCTTCACGGCGGCGATTCCCGACTCGGCGCTCACGTCGCGAAACTTTCCACCGCCTTCGTTGTGGAAAAGAATATTCGTTACGGGACCGAACTTGTCGGGACGGCAATAGGCGTGAAATGGCGTTCCACAAAGGATGTTCCGGCCGATGTCCCAATCCAGGTAGCGCGTTACGAAGAGGTCCAGACGGCCATCGTTATCGTAGTCGAAGAATCCGGCCGATGCCGACCAGCCGCCCGCTCCAACGCCTGCCTCCGCGGTTACATCGGTGAAAGTCCCGTTGCCATTATTGCGATACAAGGTGTTCCGTCCATAGTTGGTGACGTAGAGGTCCGCGAATCCGTCATTGTTGTAATCGCCAACCGCCACGCCCATTCCGTAGTTGTTTCCGGCGTCGGCCAGGCCGGCGGCGGCGGTAACGTCGGTGAAGCTGCCATCGCGGTTCTGCCGGTATAGCCGGTTCCAATAGGCCGGATCGCGTCGCGAAAAATTGGCGGGGAGTTTCGCCGGATCGTCCAGCTTGCCGCCATTCACCAGGAAAATGTCTAGTAACCCGTCATTGTTGTAGTCGAGTAAAGCGACGCCGCCTCCCATGGTTTCGATCAAATATTTTTGCGATGTCGGAGAGTTGCGATGCGTAAAATCGATTCCAGCGAGGGGAGCCAGCTTGAGGCTCTGCGCCGCGAAAACGATGACCGCGACGCAGAATCCAGCAAGCAGCAGACGGCGCACCTGCTCAGAATAGCAGGCGCAAAGCGAATTGAATGAGCCGCGGAGTGTTGAACTGTCCGCTGATCACGCCAAATTGGGGAGTCCCCAGGGAAAGGCCGGGGGAGTTAAACTGCACGCGGTTGAAGAGGTTGAATACCTCGGTCCGGAACTGGAGCCCGACCCTCTCGGTGATGGGTGTGTTCTTGAACACCGCCAGGCTGTAATCGGCAATGCCTGGCGAGCGCACATCGGGCAAAGTGCGCGCCAGATTGCCGAATGTGAACGCGGGTGGAGCAGTAAAGGCCGAGGTGTTAAACCAGCCGTTCAGTCGCGATTGCGCCGAGCCGCTGAGCTGGGCGCTCTGCCCGGTGCTGTTCGGACGCGAGCCGCCACCGAAGGAGTTGGTGACGTTGACTGCATCCGTAAGGGGGAGCGGCGATCCGGATTGGAACGTGCTGAAGCCGTTGAACCCCCACCCGGAAACGATCTTGCCCGGGAAGCCCGTTAATCCCGAGATATATTTCTGGCCCTTGCCAACGGGCAGATCCAGGGCATAGCTGACCACCAGCCGGTGGGCGACATCGTAGTTGACTAGCGAGCGCTCCAGCCTGATATTGTTGCTGTCCTGCACGCTGGCCCCGCCGTTGGGCTCCAGCCACGCCGTCAGAGTATCGGTGTCGCTGATAAGCTTCGCCCAGGTGTAAGACCCCAAAATCGAGCCACCCTTGCTGAACCGCTTCTCTACCTTCACCTGAGCGGAGTGATAGATGGAATTGCGGTCCTGCGGTGAAAGGACTGAATACCCGTTGTACTCCGGAAACGGGCGCAGGAGTTGGCCGAGAGCTACCGTGGGGTTGGCCAGGGTCCCAACCTGGACCAGTCCGAAGAACGGATTGGCAACCTGCTGCTGCAAGGAAGCCCCCATGCTTAGAAAACGATCGGGAAGTTCATCGAGCTGCTGGGCCGGGCCCGGCAGGTGAGTGCCCTTCGAACCTGCGTAGTCCACCTCCACAGCGACACCGCCAGGCAACTCGTGTTGGATACCGAAATTCCACTGCTGCGCATACCCGGAGGGGTCGTGCGGGAGTGAGGCGGAAAAACCTTGACCATAGAAAAGCTGCTGGAAGTTCGCGTTGTGGCCGGGCGCCTGGATGATCCCGGTTGGGAAGGGATTACTCAAACGGTTGAACGGCGTGAGCGAGCCATCGGTAGTTCCAACGAAGGGGGTCGTGTAGGCGTTGACGGCGTCGCTTTGGGGGCCGGTGTTGGCGATCTCGTTGGGAAGCCAGAAAATTCCGTAGCCGGCGCGAATGACAGTCTTGTCCCGGAGCCGATAGGCCAAGCCCAAACGGGGAGCGGGAAGGTTATGGAGGTCCGTGTTGTTGCGGCTCGTGCGGTCGGGTGAATTCACAAGGCCGAACTTACCCTTGAGTGGCAGGCCCGTGACACTGGCAAGCGGACTATCGGCGTTGGGAATCAGCACCGACAGGCGATCGAATCGTTCCGACCAGGGTCCCATCTGATCCAGGCGAAACCCGTAATTGAGAGTGAGGCGCGAGGTGAGCTGATATTGATCGCCCGCATAGTAGCTGCGATAAATCATCTGGCCGGCCACAAAGGAGTTCATGGTGAGGCCGCCACCGCTGCCGAATCCCAGCAGGAAGGAAGCAAAGCCGTCGCCGCCGGAAGGTGCGAAAGGACTGGCGGTGGTCATGTTCGAGTCGAAGTTGAATGAGCCGGAAGGATTGTTTTGCTGGTAGTAATTATGCGTGAGGCGGCGTATTTCGGCGCCGAACTTGAGCGTGTGCCTGCCGAGGATCTTGGTGAGACTGGGGGCCACGGAGTCGCTGTCATCGCGGGCGACGATGGTACTGCCGGTGCCGCTGGTGCTGAAGACGCCGTTGTAGCCGGTGACGAGGGGAATGGGTTGCACGCGGAAAGCCACTACGTTATTCAACGCCGCGGGCCAGCCGAGCTGGGTCAAATCGTATCCCAGGGTGAGAGGCGTGCGATCGTAGCTGAAGCGCAGGTAGGCAATGCGGAAATCGAAGATCATGGTGGGCGAGAGCGAGTAGGTGTCGGCGATCACAGCCTGGTTGGTGTTAAACGTTTCCGTACAGCGGTCGACGCAGGTTTTCGTATTGTACGGATCGATGGGCAGATTCAGGTTGTTCCAGTACGTGTAGCGGATGAAGGCGCGCTGCTTGTCCGAGAAGCTGTGATCGACGCGGCCGTTGTACTGATAATTGCCGCCGCCGACGCTGGCGTTGGCAGTGTAGTTGTTCACGGCCGTGAAGGGGACGCCGGGACTATTGGCGCGTCCCCAGAGATTGGTCATCACCTTGGCGGTCGGGTCGATGCGGCTGGCGGGAATGATATTGCCGGGGAACGGTGTGCGCGAAATGACTTCCGCGCCGCTGGCGTTGGTGGCGCAGGCTCCGTTGCCGAGCCGGCCGCAGGTGGTCAGGGTGTCGTAGATAGGGATCAGCGCACCCGAACTGCTCCGAACGTTGGAAAAATCGCCGGCACGCTGCGCGTCGGTAGGGACGCTGTATGTGTAGGATTGGCCTTGGCGAAGCTTGAAACCTTCATAGCTGAAGAAGAAGAACGTCTTGTCCCTTTGCACCGGGCCTCCGGTGTTTCCGCCGTATTGATTCTGAGTGAACGCCGGACGCGCTATACCGGCCTTATTGTTGAAAAACGTGTTGCCGTTCAGAACCTTGTTCCGCAGGAACTCATACAGGCTGCCGTGAAACGAGTTGCTGCCGGACTTTGTGGTGAGATTGATCGCGCCGCCTGCCAGACGGCCGAACTCGGGGCCCAGATTGTTGGTCTGAACACGGAACTCCTGAATCGCATCCTGCGTCGGAACGAGCGACGTCAGATTGTCGTAGGCGGTATTCACCGAGGCGCCATCGATATACGCCGCGCTCTCGTTGGACTGTCCGCCCCCGATCTGATAATTGCCCCAGGCGAAGGGATTGGTGCCGGTCGGAGTAGTTCCGGACTGCCCGCCGGGAACCACGCCCGGCACCAGGGCCACCAACCCGTACACGTTGCGTCCGTTTAACGGCGCTTCCAGCACTTTTCGCGCATCGACGACCTGGCCCAGAGTGGCGTTCTCGGTTTGCAGCAGAGGAGTCTGCGCCACCACTTCGACTGTCTGGCTTACATCGCCAACCTGCATGGCCACATCGATGCGGACAGCGCTTTGCACCTCGACGGTGATCGAATCGCGTGAGAAGCGGCGGAAACCGGCCTTCTCCACCTCGACCTTATATTGGCCCGGCACGAGGTTGACGAATTCGTATCCGCCAGAGCTGTCGGTTTCAGCAGTTCGATGCTCGGCGGTTCCGACGTTAGTGAGTGTCACCTTCGCCTGAGGAACAGCGGCTGATGAAGCGTCTCTGACGGAGCCCACGATGGATCCGTAGAAAGTTTGACCGAAAGATGTGGCGGCTGCCAGCAGCCACACGAGACATAGGATGAGTCGAATCTTCATGGATTCCTCCTCTCGAATCCCAGAAACCTGGTGCGTTCATAATATATCGCCGAAACGGCAAAAACAAGGGCCTGTTTGGTTGGTACGCGGATTTTTAACAATTTGCAAGCCGCTTGCAGACCCGCGCGTGTCAGCGAGCGGTTTTTGACAAGGCTCTGACCTCCTGCATCATGACGGGCCTAGACACAGCCCGCGTCTTGTGCGCATACGGAAAGCTCGACTCGGCAACAACTACGATCGGGAAATGAGGACGGAGTCCATCTAGGGACTCCAGTACTCGCCACCGTTAGAAGCGGCTCGCGAATCGGGCCACCTGGACGAGTCGGTATCCCTATAAACCAGGGTCCACGCCAGCAGAAGTCGAAAGCTAATTCTTCCTAGTCTGCTGATTCTGGCACGCCGAGGCGCTCGGTTGAGCCATTGCTCGGTAGTACGGTAGCCATTTGTTGTCCTCTTCCAGCCGGTAAAGAATTCTTTCACAAAATCGGGCAAAGAACTCTAACTTCGAGAAGCCCCCGTCGGCGGTACAATTGGACAGGCTCCCTATGAGTTCGCAGTTCCTTAGCCCGAACCGCGAAGCGGCCATTTGGGCCCGACTGATGCGCGCGCAAGAAGATGAGTTGCCTCCCGACGCCGCCGAATTCCTGCTATCGATTGACTTTGAGGAAGGCGATCGGCAGAGAATGTCGAGACTGGCGGAGCGGTCGGAAGCTGGGACCTTGACGGTCGAAGAGCAAGCAGAGTTCGATAGCTATCTACATATTGGAAACTTACTGGCGGTCATGCAGTCGAAAGCTCGGCTTGCTCTCAAAAGGAAGCCACGCAACCGCCGTAGCTCGTGAATCGCGATGTTGTCCGGTCCGTCGTCGTGCCCGACACCCTGCCTGCACTGCAATCGCCACAAAGCTCCGAATATAGCCGGAACTGATCCGAATACGGGCGAGATTGTTCGACTCTTCCATTCTCGAACCGACCAGTGGAATGGACATTTCGAATGGATAGGATCCGCACTTGAGGGCAGAACGGCTGTTGGGGCCACGTGGGGCAGGTCCGCAACCTGCAGGCTGATTGCCTGCGGGCACACCGCAACAGAGCCGCGCGCGTCAGCGAGCGGTTTTCAGAAGCCGCAAATTTCGAGAGAGTCTCAAAGCGGCAGTCTGAAGGACGCGCCAGCCTGAGTCCTCAATTCGCGTAGGGGTTCTTCGGAAGCGCCCTAATCAGCCGATGCGTGTAAGGATGCGACGGGCTGCGGAACACATTCTCCGTCGAGTCCATTTCCACGATAGCGCCGGCATGCAGAATCGCCACCCGATGGCACAGCGAAGCCACAGCCAGCAGATCGTGCGAAACATAAAGCACCGCCATTCCCAGCATCTGATTCAACCGCGCGAACAACTGAAGGATCGCCAACTGCGTAATGCAATCCAGGGCGCTGGTGGGCTCCATCCTTCGAAACTTCCCAGATCGGGACTTTTGGCCAGCTACACCGCGCAGATTGAGGAACTCCGGCCCACTGTCCCGTTCGGGATTTCAACGGCGATGTGATGCCGGCCGCCCAACTCCGAGCACACCGCGAACTGAGTGGGATCCACCTGGCTATGACGCCTTCGACGTCATGGAAACACGAAACTCAATCCGCCGTACACTGTCGACGATCTCGACCAGTGAAATACCGGCCGCTACCTTCCGCTGCCATACTCATGATCAGGGTATTCAGTACTAATTGCGCTCGGCCTTTGCGGCCCGGCTCAGGTCAATTCAGCGACGGCATTGCCACACGATCAATCACGAACGTTTTCACCGGTCCGTTGGTCGGTTCTAATTTGAGCTGAAGCTCCTGAATGAAACGTAGGAACGAAGAGGTGAAAACAGAGGCGAAATCGCCGTCGCGATCCGCCGGATCCAGGTCGGGCTGACTTTGCTCGTAGTCGAACCGCCCGCTCAACTCGGTTCGATCCAGAACCGGAGCCCCCAGAACATGATGAGACAGGTACAGCGCCAACTGCGGCATGGTAGCGGCATACATTACCCATCGTCGTCGTCCGCGCCAAAAAATGGACCCGTCTCCGGGCGACGAAGAATCGGCGCTTGTCGGAGGAAACGCCGGCGGTTTCCCGTTTCTCTTCAGAAGATACACATCGCCCGTTTTAGTCGCCCGATGAAACTCCACCTGAAATCGACGTATCAGCAGAGATTGCAACATCTGACGCAGATGCTCGTCCGCGATTTCGAAGAGGCCATACCGCAAATCCTTAATGCTTGCTTGCAGAGCCTTCGGCGGCACTGCTCGGTGGGAATTGTTGAAGAAGTTTGCCCAGGGCTCGACTCAGCCGCTTTTCGTTTTTGCTTTTATTTCCCGATAGCGTTTCGGTGAACGATCCCTGCCAGATCACTTTGGTGAGCTGCGCATTATAAACATCGATAAACAGCGACACCTTGCCCTTGAATTCTACCTGGGGCGGGAGAGCCACAATCGCCCCATCGGCTCTCTCGATAGTGCGCTCGCGGCCCAAGAACTCCGGTTGGGTGGACGTCCGACTTGAACCAAGGATACGGACATCCGCGCTCGAATCGACTCGCTGCCAGCCCTTCGCGGCTAAGCGCCGGTCAGCTGCGGCCTTGAATTCATCGCTCCAGAAATGATCCGGTGGGCCGACCGTGGCCCACGAGTAAGTGTGGTAGTTGGCAAAATTGGCCGTCTGATCGAAGTGGATAGCCGTTTGCGGAAACAAAATAGCAGGCCAAAGAAGCGTTGCTACTGAGCGGACGCCATAGAGGCGGATGCCACAGAGTCTGAGGAACAATCAGCCCTCCCTGTAAACCTGCTTTCATTTTACCGCGTAGCCGCATGCCAGGGGCGGGTTTGGAAATTTCGCCAGGCTTGAGTGAGCAAAGTCTTCCTGCTGGAGCCGCCGCCACTCGACGAGTGCGCGCACTCTCAGCATCCAGGATCGAATGTCTCAACCGACAGTTGGAGCTGCCTCAGAATCGTCCGCAGACTAAATATTCGCGGACGACCATCGCTGCGGGCGAAACCGGAGGCACTCTGCGTCAAGTACTTCTGCCCTTCAGGGTCCAGATACGGGTTCGAGGAAGTTGGTCAAATTACTCCCGACAAGTCGGCTTGCCGTCTACCTGGATGGGTCTTACAACCCTCGACCTTGGATCGCTGCCGGCTCGTCGTCATGCTGGCGCACGGGCAAAAGGCCGCAATCGTCTGATAAACTCGTCGTGGGGAATGAGACTGGATCTCGAGTACGTACTGGAAAAACTCCGCGCCCACGAGACCGAGTTGCGGCGGCTTGGAGTGGTGCATGCCGCAGTGTTCGGTTCAGTGGCACGGGGCGAAGAACGCGCGGAAAGCGATATTGATGTGCTGGAGGAGCTCGACGAGAACCAGCCAATCGGCATCTTTGAGTACGCCAGAATGAAGCTCTACATCAACGAGGTCCTCGACGGTCCGAGTGACGTCGTGAATCGGCGGACACTCAAGCCATTGCTCCAGGCCAGTATATTGCACGACATGGTTCATGCCTTCTAAGAATCCGGCTCAACGGCTGTCGGACATCATTGACAACGTCGATGCGATACATGCTTTCACCGCGGGATCGACTTCCACGCTTTTCGCGCCGACAAAAAGACCTTTACGCGGTAGTCCGCGCACTGGAGATCATCTCGGAAGCGTCACGGCGGCTCCCTGAGGAGCTGCTCAAGCGGCATCCAGAGATCGACTGGCCGGCCATCGCCGCCGCCGGGAATGTCTATCGGCACGAGTATGAAGCCGTAGATGAAGCTCTGATTTGGCACACGGTCCAATACGGTCTGGCGGCCCTAAGAACCGTGTCCGGCGAGGAATTCCGTCGCCTGCAGCCAGATCTGCCATTGGGGAGTTGAACAGCGGCTATAGCTGGCGGGGCCCGCCCCACACAATCGGCGCAGGGCTGCGAAGCTTGTATACTTCGCGCCCTCAATTCGCGTAAGGGTTCTTCGGAAGCGCCCGAATCAGCCGATGCGTATAAGGATGCGACGGGCTGCGGAACACATTCTCCGTCGAGTCCATTTCCACGATAGCGCCGGCATGCAGAATCGCCACCCGATGACACAGCGAAGCCACGGCCAGCAGATCGTGCGAAACATAAAGCACCGCCATTCCCAGCATCTGATTCAATCGCGCGAACAATTGAAGGATCTCCGACTGCGTAATGCAGTCCAACGCGCTGGTGGGCTCGTCGGCGATGAGCAGCGCCGGCCTGTGCAGAATCGCCATGGCAATCAGCACGCGCTGCGCCATGCCGACGCTAAGCTGGCGCGGATAGCGCTGCAAGAAACCATCGTCGGCTGGAAGGCTGACACTGCTGAGCAATTCCGGCAGCGGAGGCTCGCCGGCGCCGTCGTGCACCTTCCACGCTTCCCGCAACTGAGCGCCGATGCGCAGGCTCGGGTTCAGCGAAGCTATGGGGCTCTGCGGCGCCAGGCCGATCTCGCGGCCGCGCACGTGGCGCATCTCCCTTTCCGACAGCCGCATCAGATCCCGGCCCTGAAAACGGATCTCGCCGGCGGCGCGTCCGCCTTTCAAGTCCAGCAGGCGCAGAACCGAAAGCGCCAAAGTGCTCTTGCCCGAGCCGCTCTGTCCGACCAGGCCGAGAATCTCCCCGGGCCGAATGTTCAGGACGAGATTGCGCAAGACCGGCCGGCCAGGATATCCGGCGGAAAGGTTCAGCGCGAGCAGTGCGTCGGGGATTTTCATTATCGCGATCCGGCCAATTCAGGCGTGAGCGAAAGCCGCTCGGCGTTCCAATACGATTGGGGCCGCAGCGCGGCGGGAGATGCATTGTGGACCGCGGGTGAGACGGCCGAGAGCGAATTCTTGTAGACCAAATAGAGAAAGGGTTCCTCCTCCCGCGCAATCTCCTGGACGCGATCGAAAAAAGCCTTGCGCTTTTTCGGATCGGCGGCCGAAGCCTGCGCGCGCATGAGGCGGTCGATCTCAGCCTCCCAGGCGGTCTGCGGCGCTTTTTGGTTGGGATTCCACTGATGGTTACTGGCCGAGCTGAGCCAAACGTTCATCTGGGCGTTAGGATCCGGATCGTCGTTGGAAAATCCCAGCAGGCAGGACTCGTAATCGAACGTGCGGCCGATGCGTTCGAGCAGAGAGGGCAAGTCCAGCGTGACTACGTTCAGATGGATCCCCAGTTGTGCGAGGTCCTGCTGAATCATGACGGCCATACGCTCGCGGGCCTTATTGCCGGCGTTGGTGATGACCGAGAATTCGACGCGGTGGCCGTCGCGATCGTAGAGCACGCCGCCGGCGTTTCGGAAGCCGGAGCCCTGCAGGCCGCGCAGAGCCGCCGCTGGATCGAAGCGATGGGGCTCGAGCCCCTCACGAAACCAAACCCGGTTGGCTGGCGAGACCGGCCCGGCCGCAGGCAGCGCGTGGCCGCGGTAGACGACGCGGCAAATGTCATCGCGGTTGATTGCCGACGAGAGCGCGCGGCGGAATT
>Ga0210405_10003638_pt1 | contig 14982 bp, 14 predicted proteins | sample IncBWH11MmetaG_FD_155492 | JGI IMG/M metagenome (GOLD analysis project Ga0210405, IMG submission 155492) | Forest soil microbial communities from Barre Woods Harvard Forest LTER site, Petersham, Massachusetts, United States - Inc-BW-H-11-M | ecosystem: Environmental > Terrestrial > Soil >... | reverse complement strand
CCGCATACAACGCAGATTGCACCGCCGCGTTGATCTCCGCGCCCGAGTACCCGTTCGCCGCAGCGGCGATTGTGTCGAGATCAAACTCCGCAGGATTGCGTTTGCGCCGGGTGAGTTGAATTGTGAAAACTTGCCTGAGTTCCGCCTGATTCGGCAGATCGACGAAAAAGAGTTCGTCAAAGCGTCCCTTGCGAATCAGTTCCGGCGGCAAAGCAGTTACGTTATTACAAGTGGCGGCGACGAAAACCGGCGCTTTGCGATCTTGCATCCAGGAGAGAAACGACGCCAGAAGCCGCGACGAAACTCCGGCATCGACCGACGCTGAATCCGGTCCACTGCCGGCAAAAATTTTCTCCAGTTCATCAATCCAAAGCACGCACGGTGCAAGTCCCTCGGCGACCTCAAAGACTTTGCGAATTCGTTTTTCCGTTTCGCCGATGTATTTGTCGTACACTGCCGCACTATCGAACTTCACCAGCGGCAGATCCCACTCTCCCGCCACTGCCCGCGCGCACAGCGACTTCCCGCATCCCTGCACACCGAGGATGATTACCCCGTGAGGCGGCTCCAGACCGAACTCACGCGCCGAATCCTCCCATGAACCGCGTCTCTGAACCAGCCAATTCTTTAGATTCTCCATGCCGCCGACGCTGGAAAAACTTTCGTCCGGTTCGACAAACTCCAGCATCTCGGAGCGTCGCAACAACGCCTTCTTGGCCTCAAGCACGTCGTCCGCAACCTCAGGACACAGCGCATACCGCGCCACCAGCGCCTGCGAAAGAACGCGCTCCGCTTCTTCCTCGGTCAGCCCGCGCAGGCTCTCCACCAGCAACTCGACTCCCTTCGCGTCGAGCTTTCGCTGCAACGCATGACTCTTTGAAATACGAACGACGACTTCATCCAGAATCTGCCGCAGGCGGCGCCGGTCCGGCAGAGGTAAATCGAGAAACTCCACCAGCCCCCGCAATTCCGCAGGAATTTCAATCTTTGGTGAAGTAAGGACAACGGTGCGTCGATTCTCGGAAAATTTTTGCCCCACATCGCGAAGCCGGCGAACCACGATCGGCTCATCCATGTGACGGTGCAGGTCCTTTAAGATGAACGCCGCGCCAATGGAAATTCCCTCGAGGTTACCCAGCATCTGCGCCGGATCCTGACTGTTGTAGATGGCTTTCGAGTTGGCCAGCGCTTGTTGCGCCGCCACACCATAGCCTGTGCCTGAGTCATGCGTGTCGGGCACAACCTCGCCAACCTCACTGCCGCAGCGGGCCAGGCCGCTGGCAATTGTCCATTCAAAGGCAGCCAGGTTCAACGCCGCGCAAGCCGCGCGAACCAGGCGAACGGCGCGGGTCTCCTCGATAGTCTCCATCACTACAATTGGAGTCGAGGAATCCAGCAGAACTTTCAAACGCGTCAGTGGATCAGGAATCGCGGGCCACGCCATGTGTTTGACCGGTCGAGACTTACTCGCCTATAATAAGCAATTCGGTGCTCACCGAATATCTCGCTGTAGACACGAAGGTAACGAAGCACACATGGCTAATCATTTTTCGGCGCTCAAACGCTCCCGTCAGACCACTAAGCGCACTGCCACCAACCGCGCCAACCCCTCCCGCCGGCCCACCGCGTTGCGCGGCCTGCGTGAGACCATCGAAAAAGGCGACAAACAAGCCGCCGAAAAAACCTACCGCGAAACCGTATCCGCGCTCGACAAGGCCATCCAGAAGGGTACACTGCACGGCAATACCGCCGCGAGGTACAAGTCTCGCTTGGGCAAACGTGTTAGTGCGATGAAGTAGCGCTGGGATTTCGAACCGTTTCAAATGAAGTTTCGCATTGGATGAACGAGACCCAAGATCTGACAACCAAAGATCTGACAACCAAGACCTCTACCGCACAGCACGATACCGTAAGTATCCGAGGCCGACGCGCAAATGGTGATGCAGCGCATCCGGTACGCAGATGGCGAAGCACAGCCCAAGCAGTCCCTGCGCCAATCCCAGCGCCCACAGATTGCGATATTTCCGGAACAGCGCGCATGAAACGATGCCCCACACCAGCGTGGCCGCAGTCAGCACAAGATTCGGCAGATGCGCCGCGGCAAACAGAGTGCCCGCGATAGTCACCGCCGCAGCTTCACTCGAGACCAGCCGCAGCAGCCGATCCATGAAGTAATCTTGCAGCAAAAATTGCTGGTAAATCGTCCAAAGCACATAGCCGGAGATGTGCGTGAAATCGCCTTTGTAGAGCGGATGCAGCGTGCCGATCTTCACCGCTACGAACATACTCAGCGCCGCAAGAGCGATGGCTGCCGGCAGAATCCACAGCGATGCAACAAAACCGCGCCGCCCCAGACCCAGCTCCTCGCGGCTTTGCCGCCGCGCCAGCACCGCCACCAGCGTCAGCACAAGCGCAATCGGTGAGAGGATTCTCTGCAATGGCTCAGGCGTCCAGATGACGCCGACAATCGTTCCGTAACCAAGAATCAGTTCGACCAGATCGCGCGATCGGCTGGACTGAACAAAAGACATCAGGAAAGTATGGCACAAAGAAAACTTCCGGCGTCATCCCGAGTCCCGCGTTTTCACCAGCGGGGCGAAGGATCTCGCCTGCACACAGTCGCCTTTTCACGCTAAGTCACACGCAATCCTTCCGCTCAGAGCAGACCTGGGCGGCTGCCCCCATGAGCCCTCTTACACCGCCAACTCCGGCGTGGCTTCCAGCAGACTCCGAGTGTAAGCGTGCTGTGGCCGCTCCGTGATCTGCTCCGCCGCGCCTACTTCCACAATCTTTCCTCGGTACATCACTGCAATGCGCGTCGAGAGATAGCGGACCACCGGCATCGAGTGCGAAATAAAAAGATACGTCAGTCCGAATTCGCGTTGCAGTTGCGCCAGCAGGTTAACGATCTGCGCGCCTACGCTCACGTCAAGCGCAGAAACCGGCTCATCCGCAACAATAAACTTAGGCCGCAACGCCAGGGCGCGGGCAATGCCGATGCGTTGCCGCTGCCCTCCGCTGAATTCGTGCGGAAAGCGCCGCATGATGGATTCGTCGAGCCCAACCGCGCGCAGCAGTTCAATCACGCGGCCGCGACGCGCAATTGCTTTCCCCGCCTTCGCAGAACCCGCGGTTGGCGCTTCCCCATGAATGATGAGTGGCTCCGCAATAATCTCTTCCACGCGAAAGCGCGGATCGAGCGACGCAAACGGATCCTGAAAGATGATCTGCATATCGCGGCGCAGCCGGCCCATCTCGCCCGACCCCGCAGCCAGCAAGTCCCGCCCTTCGAACTGGATACTCCCAGAAGTCGGTTCGATGAGCCGCAAAATCAGTCTCCCCAACGTGCTCTTGCCCGAACCTGATTCGCCGACCAGTCCTAGAGTTTCCCCGGCAAAAATGTCGAGCGACACATCGTCCACAGCACGCACTTCACCTCGACCGCTCGATTTTCTTCCGAGCGCAGAGTCGCCCTGCGGATAAATCTTGCTCAGATTGCGGATTTCGATCAGCGCCATTGCTAACCTTGCATGACCAACTGCTTCATTCGTTCGAGCACGAGGACCACACGTTGCTGGCTGGCGGCGTCAGGCAGCAGATGGCCGGGTAGTGCTTCCAGGAAATCGCGGCTCGATAAAAGATTCTCGAACTCCCGGCCTAGATATTTCTGTAAGTCCACTGGAGCGAGATGGACCTCGTTTACTAGTTCGGGACGCCCGTCGATGACGGTCACAATATCTTCGAGGTCGTGGCTTCCGAAGTCGTTCTTACCGCGTGCGTGAAATGCGTCCAGCTTCGTGGCTAGAAAATAGGGCGCGCTGACCACGTGGATTTCGCTGTCGCCAATTCTGATTTTTTGTGAATTCTTCAGAGCCGGACGATACCACCGATTGCTGAAGCCGAGGATCGCAGGTTCGGTCGGCATGAGATCAAGGATTAAGTCATCCGCGAGCCATCGGCAGATCGGCGCTCCCTCCGTGTAAGATTGGCGAAAGCCAAGTTGGCGCAAGCAGTTCTCTAGAGCAGTGAACTCGACGTAGGAAGCAATCTCTATGATGGCGTCTACGTCAAGGGTTGGCCGGACAGGAGCGGCTGCAGGGTCGGTGAGAAGCAATCCCACAACACAACCGCCAACAAACGCGATCTGTTCGAGCAGGGGACGAAGTTTTGCCGCTGCCGTTTGAAGTTGGGGTAGGTTCGGGTTTTCAGGTCGAATTGTCACGGGGAATCAATTCTTGCGGTCAGCTCACGGATAGCGATCTCACGTTCTCGCGCGCGTCCCTCACGAATGGCATCCAGCAGGCTGAGAAGCTCGTAAAGTTTTTCGTCCTTTAAGGCTGCCTGTGGAACATTTTTGTAGATCGGTGAAAACGAAATACCGCGATGTAGACCCGCAGCGTGAGGCCACACTGGCAGGAGATGGAAATTCTGCGGGAAATGCTTGCTGAGCGGCAACGCCCCTTCTGCAGTCGGAACTCCGCGGGTCGATCCGCCACGCTCGACAGGGAATACGTATTTCACGCCGTGAATCAGGAACTCCTTAAGATTGTTCCGGTGCGGGAAAAGCCAGATGCGCGGGTCGTCGTTAGATAGCTCCAGTGAATCAAGGTTAGGGCCAGCAACTGCAACCAATAAAAGTGCCTTTTCGGCTCGCGCGACCGAACTGAACACTTGCGAGGTGCTCATGAACAGATCCCGGCTTAGCTCGGCATAGGTCCATCGCCGGGAGCGCTCAGCCTCGCTCCTAGCGAGAAGCTTCAAAACCACAACCACGTCTTGAGGATGAAGGATCAACTATGTCCTATATTCTAGAATATGAAATATATTTATAAAATACTACTATAGCTATTGTATATCAGTATATTCTATTTTCTAGAATAAAGAATTTTATGACCACGCCGCGATCATCGGCACCGATGCCAGCGCCGCCAGCAGCCCAACCAATCTCCATCGAGTGAAGTGTTCTTTCAGAACAATGCGCGCCAGCAGCACGGTGATCGTGGGATAGAGCGACGAGATCATCACCGCTTCATCGAGCCGTCCCGTCTGGCTGGCGCGAACAAACAGTATCGTCCCCAAGGAGTCAAGGCAGCCCGTCAGCACGCCCCAGCGCACCCCCGCAGCGGTAATATCGCGAAGCGTCGCGGGCCGCAAGATAATCAGAACGGCCGCAATGCTCGCAGTAATGATCAACCCGCCCGTCCGTGTAAACGATGCGATCCATAACGCAGAGTCGTCCCCCGCCTGGCGAACGCAAAGATAGAATCCCGCGAAGCCAATTCCCGCGATCACAGCCATCCCAATGCCTTGCGGAGTGTTGCCATCTTCGGCGCGCGTCAGCAGCCACAGTCCAACCGCGGCACAGAAAAATCCGAGGATGGAAATCCTGCCCGGCAACCCCTCCGTAAACATAGAAAATAAAGTTGGAATCGCGGCGCTTAGAACAGCCGCAACCGGCGCGGTCAATCCCATTCTTCCCGAAGACAGTGCGCGATAGAAGATGGCCAGCGCGGCTCCTCCCGAGATGCCACCGGCCAGCATCCAGGCCAAGCTTCGTCCGGAGGGAAAAACGGCATGGCTGGTCGAGGCCAGCGTGCCTACCACAATCAGTCCGCCGAGATTCACCATCGCGGTGAACAGGAAAGCATTCGCTTGCCGCGTCGCGTACCCGCCCAGAAAATCGCTCGTGCCCCAAGTCAGCACAGCCGCCAAACTGTATGCAGCAGACGTGAATGGAAGCGGCGCGGACATGCTCGACGAGGGTACCATGCTGCACAGTGTTCATGCCCCTCACTCCTCGCCGTCCCCCTACGCCCCCTTTTTCACTTCTCTCGGCGCAACCTGATAGGTTCCCGGAGTCGTCCTCGAGGCAATCGCAAGCCGGTTCCACGCATTGATTGCCGCGATCGCCAGTGTCAGGTCAGCCACTTCCTTTTCGCTGAAAACGCCACGCACTTCCTCATACACCGCGTCCGGCACGTGCGTATCGGCCACGCGAGTCACCGCCTCAGTCCAGGCCAACGCCGCGCGTTCGCGGTCGCTGTAAAACGGAGCCTCTTGCCACGCGTTCAATTCATAAAGCCGCTGGTCGCTCTCACCAATCGCCTTCAGGTCCTTCCAGTGCATGTCGAGGCAGTACGCGCATCCATTGATCTGCGAAGCCCGCAGCTTAACCAAATGCAGTAGCGATTCTTCCAGCCCGCTCTCATGAAGATAATGTTCCAGCCCCGCCATCGCCCGATAAGCCCCCGGCGCAACCTTCGCGAATTGAAACCGTTCGTTCATCGGAGATTCTCCTTTCTCTCTATCTTAAATTTTGATGGCTTCTTATTTTGATGGCACGAATCGCTCACCGCTCTAAAACTTTCTTCCGGTAGGGTGCCGTTCCCCCTATCCCGCTTGTCATCCTGAACGTAGCCGTTTTTCAGGCGAAGTGAAGGATCTCTCGCTCATCAGGCGCAGAGCGTCAGCCAAACCGCACCACCACGTCCCCAGAAATATGAAAGACTATCCTCATACTTTCAAAGGAGCAATCATGCAAAAGCGCAAGCTAGGAAAAAGCAATCTGGAAGTCTCAGCCCTTGGCCTGGGCTGCATGGGAATGAGCTTTTCTTACGGTCCGCCCAAAGACAAGCAGGAGATGACCTCGCTTCTCCACGCTGCCGTCGATCGCGGCATCACTTTCTTTGACACCGCCGAAGTCTACGGCCCGTGGTTGAACGAAGAACTTGTGGGCGAGGCTCTCGCACCGTTTCGCGGAAAGATAGTAATCGCCACCAAGTTTGGATTCGATGTCAGCCCCGACAAAGATCCTCGCGGAATGAAAGGCGCGCCTCCAGGAGTGAATAGCCAGCCCGCGCACATCAAGCAGGTCGTCGAAGGCTCCCTTAAACGGCTCAAGGTTGAGACCATCGACCTGCTCTATCAGCATCGCGTTGACCCCAACGTGCCCATCGAAGACGTCGCCGGCGCAGTGAAGGAACTGATCCAAGCCGGCAAGGTGAAACACTTCGGCATGTCGGAAGCTGGAGCAAAAACCATCCGCCGCGCCCACGCTGTGCAGCCCGTCACCGCCGTGCAAAGCGAATACTCGCTGTGGTGGAAGCGGCCAGAAGCGGAGGTCATTCCAACGCTGGAGGAACTCGGAATCGGATTCGTGCCCTATAGCCCTCTCGGCAAAGGCTTCCTCACGGGAGCGATCAAAGAAGACACCAAGTTCGACGGCACCGACTTCCGCAGTTCCCTCCCGCGCTTTACGCCGGAGGCTCTCAAGGCAAACCAGGCGCTGATCGATCTGCTCGGCACCATTGCGAAGCGGAAGAGTGCAACTCCTGCCCAGATCGCACTGGCCTGGTTGCTCGCGCAAAAGCCCTGGATCGTTCCGATCCCCGGCACAACTAAACTGAATCGCCTCGACGAAAATATCGGCGCGGTCGCGCTCGAACTCACCCCCGCCGATCTCTGCGACATCGACAGCACCGCTTCAAGAGTTACGATCGAAGGAGATCGATATCCCGAGCGCCTGGAGAAGATGACGGGGCTGTGAAAACCGAGTTTGTCATCCCGAGCAACGCGAGGGATCTTGGTGTTTCGCCGTTGCAAACCCGGCGGCGTGAGCAAAGAGAAACAGCATGCGAATCGGTATTCTCGGTTCCGGTTTGATGGGCGCGAAGCTCGGAACCATCTTTGCGCGAGCCGGACACGAAGTCGTCTTCAGCTATTCGCAAAGCACCGACAAGCTGAAGAAGCTGGCGCGCGACGCCCAAGGCAACGCCCGCGCCGGCACGCCCGCCGAAGCCGCAACCCAGTCCGACGCTCTCCTCCTCGCCGTGCATTGGTCCCGCATCGACGATGTGCTGAAGCAGGCTGGTGATCTCTCAGGCAAACTGATCCTTACCTGTTCCCTCCCCATGAACGCGGACAACACAAAACTCATCCTCGGCACCACGACATCGGGAGCCGAACAGCTTGCAACGAAAGTTCCGCGGGCCAAAGTCATCTGCGCTTTTAACACCGTCCCAAGCGAAGTGCTTCTCGACGTCTTCGAAGCGAAGCGCAAAACAGCCCACCCGAGTCTCGTCTACTGCGGCGACGATCAGAACGCCAAGAAGGTCGCTGCCCAGCTGATCCAAGACGTAGGTTTCGATCCGGTCGATTGCGGTCCTCTTCGCATCGCGCGCTACACTGAGCCGTTCGCCTTACTTGTCGGTCAACTTGCCTACGAAGGCGACGGCGGCCCCGAACTGGCGTACCGATTCGAACGCTTTGGGAAATGACTGTCATAATATTCGCGATCGCCATGATACAGCTCGCCATAGCCCAGTTCGCCCTAACACAAACCGCTATGATCGAGATCGCCAAATGGGACAGCTTCTACGTCATCGTGGGCTCAGCCGCCGGCGCCCTGATCGGACTGCAGTTCGTCGTCCTCACGCTCATCGCCGAGAGGCCCCCGACAGGTTTGGCCGAAGCCGGAGCAGCATTCGGCAGCCCCACCATCGTTCACTTCGGAGCCGTTTTATTCCTGTCGGCGCTTCTGCACGCTCCCTGGCAAACCATCACCATCGCCGCTATTCTCTGGGGCCTCCTGGGCTTCGGTGGCGTCGTCTACTCGGTGATCGTTTACCGGCGCATGCGCAAGCAATCCGTATATCGACCGGTCTTCGAGGACTGGCTATTTCACGTAGCACTGCCTCTGTTCGCGTACGCGATCCTCGCGCTGTCTTCATTCGCCGCGTCGTCACACGCGCACGACGCCTTGTTTGCCGTCGGAGGCGCGGCACTGTTGCTGCTCTTCATCGGCATCCACAACGCCTGGGACAACGTCGCCTACCACGTACTCGTAAACATCGCCGGCGCAAATACCGAACGCCGCCGAGACGAGAGCGAATAGCAAGGGAGCGAATTGAGAACTGAATGGCAGCCGCCGCTTTGAAAGGGTGCGGCTTTAGCCGCGCCGCAAACGGCTAGAAAAACCAACCGGCTTCAGCTGCTGAGGTGCCGGAAGAATCAATCATGAAAACATTACTAGGTTGTATGTTAGCCGCCGTCCTCACCCTCAGGGGAGCCTCGCCGTCACAACCAGCAAACTCCGCTTCCGCAACGGAGAAGTTTATCGGAGCATGATCTAGGACACTGAAGGCGGCAACCATGATCCTTCGATTCATGCCTGTATGGAGAGAGTGGCGAAGTCCGATATTGCAACCCGCGATAAACTCCGCCGAATCCGCTATACCATCCGTTAAACCCGCCGTCCGCATCCGTTTGCGCCCGCGCCCTCCCTGTGCTAACGTCCCATTGATTTACGAATCACAGAGTTCGAACGTGGTGTCACTTGGCTTCTTACGCAGCGTTGTCATCCTGAGCGTAGCCGTTTTGCAGGCGAAGCGAAGGATCTCCGGCTCGGCCGGCCTGGCGCGTAAGCCAAAGAACCACCGCTAGCCTCCAGGAGAAGCTCATGATCGGCATCGCCTTCCTCGTAATTCTGGTTGTCATCGCCGTCGTGCTCATCGGCATGTACAACAGCCTGGTGCAGCTGCGCGTGCGCTGCGACTCCGCCTGGTCCGACATCGACGTCCAACTCAAGCGCCGTCACGACCTCATCCCCAACCTCGTCGAGACCGTCAAAGGTTATGCCGCGCACGAAAAAGGCACCTTCGAAAATATCGCCAAGTTCCGCTCCCAGGCGATGCAGGCGACCACGCCGGAAGGCAAAGCCGTCGCTGAAAATCAGCTCACCGGAGCGCTGAAGAGCCTCTTCGCCGTCGCCGAAAACTATCCCGAGCTGAAGGCCTCGGAACAATTCACTCAATTGCAAGGCTCCCTCAGCCAGACCGAAGATTCCATCCAGAACGCCCGCCGTTACTACAACGCCGTCGTGCGCGATCTCAATACCAAGATCCAATCCTTCCCCACAAACATTCTCGCCGGCATGTTCAACTTCCAGGCTCGCCAGTTCTTCGAAACCACCGAAGCCGACCGCGAACCCGTCGCCGTAAAATTCTGATCCTATGATCGGAGCTGGCAACAACAAATAAAATGGCTTGCGGGATTGAGAACGCGGGCAAAGATTAAGGATTGATGGCAAAGTTAGGGTTCTTAGCAGAATCGAGAATGCCAGCGCTAACGTGGAAGAGCGGCGCTTCAGCGCCGCGTAAAGCGCCTCACGCTTTGAAAGGGCGCGGCTTCAGCCGCGCCCTTCTGAACTCCCTCCTTCTCATCCTCGCTCTCGCCACCCCGCTCTCCGCGAAATCCTGGCACATCTCAAATTTCGAGGACACGATCACCGTAAACTCCGACGGCAGCGCCCTCGTCAACGAAACCATCTCTCTGGTTTTCGTGGGAGAGTGGCACGGCATTCACCGCACCATCCCCATCGAGTATCCCAGCACAAACGGCACGAACTACCAACTCTTCGTCACCGTGACCAGCGTCACCGACGAAAATGGCGCCGCCCTCAAATATGACTCCTCCACTTCCGGTGCTGATCGCGATCTGAAGATTTATATCCCCAACGCCACCAACACCACACGCACCGTGCAGCTTGCCTATCGCGTACGCAACGCCGCGCGCTTCTTCGACCAATATGACGAGTTCTACTGGAACGTCACCGGCAACGATTGGCCGGTCCCAATCGAGCACGCCAGCGCCAGTGTTCACTTCCCCGCCGGCGCCAGCGATTCGTTGCGCGCACAAGCCTTCACCGGCGTCTACGGCTCCACGGGACACAACGCAACCGCGACGGTCGACGGAGCAAACGCCGAGTTCGAAACCACAAATCCCCTCCCCATGCGCGGAGGGATGACAATCGATGTTTACATCCCAAAAGGCATTCTCAACCAACCCAGCAGCCTCACAAAATTCTTCTGGTTCATCGGAGGCAACCCCGCGGTCTTTCTCCCGCTCGTCACACTCGCCGTCATGTTCGGCCTGTGGTGGTTCGCCGGCCGTGACCCCGACCCCGGCGTTTCCGTCGCGCCCATGTATGAGCCTCCGCCCGGCATCTCTCCCGCCGAAGCCGGAACGCTCCTCGAGGATCGCATTCATCCTCGCGACATTACATCGACCATCGTCGATCTTGCCGTGCGCGGTTTCCTCAAGATCGAACAAACCGACGACAAAGGCCTCCTCTTCCACCACAAGGACTACATCTTTCACTTGCTGCAGAAACGCCAGGACTGGCGCGGCCTCGCGCCTCACGAGCGCGTCATGCTGGAAAACATCTTCGTCGGCGACATCCCCGAAACCCGGCTCTCCAGCCTGAAGAACCGTTTCTATACCACCATCCCCGTCGTCCGCACCGACATCATGTCGGCGCTGAAACAGAAAGGCATCTACACTCTCGACCCCGAATCCGCAAACGGCTACAGCATCGGAGCAGCCTTCGCCATCCTCGTCCCGTTCGCAATTCTGCAATATGTCGGATGGGCCGACTTCCTCAGCTCCGTTCCCGTACTCATCGTGTGCCTGCTCATCTCGGCCATCATCTGGTGGCTGTTCGCCCGCGTCATGACGGCGAAAACCCTGAAAGGCGCGCGCATTCACATCGCCATCCTCGGATTTCAGGAGTTCATGAACCGCGTCGACGCCGACCGCCTCAAAGTCATGCCGCCAGACACCTTCGAAAAATTTCTCCCCTACGCGATGGCGCTGGGCGTGGAACATCATTGGGCGCAGGCCTTCGACGGCATCGTAAAAAATCCGCCCAGTTGGTATGCCGGCCCGCCGGGCTATGGTTACGGCCCCGGCATGTTTTTCAATCCCATCCTCTTCTCATCCTCCATGCACGGCATGGCCACGGATATGCATCAGGTCTTTATCTCTGCCCCTCGCGCCAGTTCCGGCGGATCGGGATTCGGCGGTGATGGCGGCTTCAGTGGTGGCGGAGGATTTTCCGGCGGCGGCTTCGGCGGCGGTGGCGGCAGCGCCTTCTAAACGCGTAGAATCTGGTGCGCCGGAGAGGCTCGAACTCCCAACCCTCTGCTCCAAAGGCATTCGATCCAGGTGGCTCCGAGGACCGCTGGAAATGCTTGAGTGGGAGCCAACTCAGGGGACTGAAACACAGTCGAACTACCCGCGTGTTGATTGAATCCACTGAATCATCGTATCGATGTCATGCGCCCAGAATAGCGAGCAACCCTGATCGTTCTGCGCTCGAAGTAGGTGCCGAAGTTTGAACACACCGCTGAGGACTGCCGAAGGAACCACGTTCTTGTCGCCGAACTCTTTCAGCCAGATGGTCGCCTTCACGGCAGCGTCGTTGTTCACACGCTTAATCGAGTTGAGTTCGGAGTTCGACACCTTACATTCAAGAGCGAGCAAGCGCTGGTCATACAGACCTATGATGAAGTCGGCCTTACGTGAACCGAGTTCAGTCTCGCGGCAGAACTCTCCGGGCCGCGGCGCGTGGTTCATTGTCTGAATGGGGCGTGTTGGAATTTTCTTCACCTCATTTTGAAGAAGCGCTTCTTCAACCATAGTTTCTTGACGCTCCTTCCCTTCGCTTCGGCGGGACGTGCTGACTCGACTTGTTGCGATGAGCGCTGCAGATGCAAGCACAGCAGCAGACCACTCCGCCTCGGTTGGCTCACGGCCTTGGGTGACCCACGGGAATCGACGCCTATCCAACCCTGCTCGAACGACTTCGATGACCCTTCGCACCATCTCAGCATCTTTGCGAAGCCGCTTTGGCGTGAGTACTGCTTCTGCAAGTACCTTTAGATCGTCCTCCGAGATTGGCGGGCCAGCAAGGTAACGGAAGGCGTGGAGAAGGTGCGGATTCGTAAGTACGTCGAGTGCCGTATCGTCGAGCTTGGAAAGGTCGATGGTAGTTTCAAGCAGGTCCTCCACAACTCCTTGATACTTCTCGAAAGCCTCAAGGTACTGTTCGAGCGGTTCCTGCATCCGCTCCAACCGAAATATCTCTCGTGCCTTGCTTCGTTCGGCGTCGAGTTGCTCTTCAGTCCATCGCGGTGGTGCGATCATCAGACCATTGCAGTAGTGGCCGTGAGCACGTCAGGAGATGGCACTATCAATCGTTCCATCTCTCGTGGCTCGAACTTTGTCAGACCACCCGCATAGGTTCGACCATCACTCACTGAGACTGCAACTGACAAGTACCTTGCTAGGTTATCGAGCACCTGCGTGCTGAATACTTCCCGTGGATACAGACCGTGGGCGATGTTGATATGACGCGCTTCGGCCAAGTTGCGGACAAATGCTGGTGGGCGTCGTGCCATATACGTCGCGAGGATTGGCGCAGGTGCTCTAAGACCGACGGACCACCACGCTCGTCTTGCTTTCGCGATGTACCCAGAATCCGCGCCAACCTTCTTGGCGTATCTCAAAAACCGTTGAACGGTTGTTCGCTCGTCAACGCTAAGCATGTCCAAATCGGTGGGCAAGTCAATAACATCGCGAAGAACTGTCGCGTCGGCAAGAACGCCATCTGCCTCGAATAGCTCACGGGCCCGTGTCACGGTACGAAAGAGAACGCGATTGGGCAACTCCGCGCTGTGCGGACCAGCGATCCACACCCGATTAGCGCCTGTGACTTGTCCACGATGAACTCTGCAAAGCTCGCCGAGTTCGACATGGCCTTCCGGTATCGAACGGGGAGAGCGCATCAGATGCGACCAGCGAGTTTCAGATTCAAGCCGACCTCGATGAATCTGCTGGCCTTTCGTTAGGTCGCCCAGCGTCTTCACATCGGCGGTGCGGGCTACTCGAATACTCTGCTCGGCTGATCCTACAACGAACGTCGATATTGCTGCGGTCGTGTCTGCGTCTTCAAAGGGCTTAGCGGTCGGTTCTATTACCGTCAGCGATTCTCCGCCAAGTTCATTCAGAAATAATTGCCGAACCAGACGCCCATAGTTCACATCGAGCCATTCAGCGGAGGTGATGAACACGCCGAAGTCGCCGGATTTCGCTCGACTCGCAGTTGCCAAGTAGAAATAGACATGAAGTCCGGAAAGCTGACTCGCATCGTAACCGAGTTTTTGTGCCGAGCTTGTCAGCCATTGCTTTGCGCTTGTCTCGATTTGGTGATGTCGAACGTATGGCGGATTGCCAATGTAGAGGGTTACCCCCTCGATTACAGGCAGGGCAGCAGAACGATAGTCGCGTACTAGCACAAGTGACCGATCTGCGAAACCACATGCCGCAAGGTTGGCTCGGGCGATTAGCGCCGGGAGTGGGTCAACTTCGATACCTACAAGTTCAGCGGTCGTGAATCGGCGACCTGCGCGTAACAAGAATCTAGCGGACCCTGCACCCGGCTCGACTATGCGTGCTGGCTCTCTGCCGCAGAGGCTTGCCCAGCGCAACATGGATGAGACGATCGAAGAGGGTGTGTATGTGGCACCCAACGCGCGTCTTGTTTCCGGTGGGCGAAGTTTACAGAATGCAGTGCCCAGGGGATCGCTGCCACGCTGAATACGGCTAATGAGATCAGCTACGACTTCATTAGGAAACGAAACCGCTTTGGCAGCAAGCCGCTCTTCCTGCCATGACCAGCCGCGCACACCGCGCGCGCCTAGTGCGAGAGCAGCACTGATTAGGTCAGATTCCTTCCGTAACCAGTTAGGCATCTCGTTATCAGAGTCTACAAGTGTGAGTTGAAGCATACAGCAGACCGAGGTAGCGCTACCAGCAAAGTTTTGCACAAGTACCAGGCGAAGTAAAGGCGAATACGGTACGCTTTGGAACGTGGATGAAGGTCGCAAGCGGGTTCTGCTGGCATGTGCTTTCTTTCAGGAACTGCTCAAATCGCTTCATTGTTTCTCTGTAGACAGATTGTCAAATGAAGGAAGCGCAAGCTGGATAGCGGATCATCTGCGGCTCGCAAGATAACGTAGGACGATTGCCTTCCCCACATGCAGATATTGATGGTGCGCCCGGAGAGACTCGAACTCCCAACCCTCTGCTCCGAAGGCAGATGCTCTATCCAGTTGAGCTACGGGCGCATTCCAAAATGCATTT
>Ga0210405_10003636_pt1 | contig 14985 bp, 10 predicted proteins | sample IncBWH11MmetaG_FD_155492 | JGI IMG/M metagenome (GOLD analysis project Ga0210405, IMG submission 155492) | Forest soil microbial communities from Barre Woods Harvard Forest LTER site, Petersham, Massachusetts, United States - Inc-BW-H-11-M | ecosystem: Environmental > Terrestrial > Soil >... | reverse complement strand
CTCGCATGCGCAAATAGAACGGTGCGCGCCCCCAACCCACCCGGCCAAATCGCCTGAAACATCTTCGCAAACGTGGCTTCGCCCAGCGCCCCGATCGCCAGGCTCGTCAGCGTTATACCCAACTGCACGCCGGAAACAACGCGATGCAAATCACCGAGAAGCGCTTCCACCACCCGCGCCCGCGCATTTCCCCTCGCCACCAGTTGCCGCACCCGCGACAATCGCACCGCCACGAGCGAGAACTCCGTCGCCGCAAAAAAGCCATTCAGCGCCACCAGCGCCAGCACGCCGATCAGCCGCACTGCCCACATAGGCGGATTCTTTCTCCCAGTCGCATTGTAGCAGCATGGTGTTCACGTACGCTTGCCCGTTCGCAAGTGTGCTCCCTCTTACTTGTGGGTGCACGGTAGGGACCGCTTTCTGAGGGAGGGCCGGTGCCCAGAAATCCAAGCGAACCCTCGGTTGCAGACCCGTTGCGCCTCCTCTACACTCAATTTTTGCCTATTTCGCGTGGGAGCGCTCTTGCGAACCATTCTTCGGATCTTCTTCTGGACCTTCGCCATTCTTGTGATTGCCATCGCCGCTACAGCCTGGTGGTTCGTCTACCGCCCCCTGCCACAGCTCGACGGCAGTACCTCCCTCCCCGGTCTCCAGCAAGAAGTCAGCGTCGAACGCGACCGCTGGGGCGTGCCGCACATCCGCGCCGCGTCCGTGGAAGACTTAGCGGAAGCCCAGGGCTACGTCATGGCGCAGGACCGCCTCTGGCAGATGGACTTGCTCCGCCGCGCGGCTGGCGGGCAGCTTTCGGAAATCCTGGGCCCCAAGACGCTTCCCATCGACAAAGAGTTTCGCACCAACGGCTTCGCCCGCGCCGCCGAACGCGACGTCGCCCTCCTCGATCCGGAATCCCGTCGCCTGTTTGAAGCCTACGCCCGCGGCGTTAACAAATTCATCGAGCAGCACCAGAACAGTCTACCTCTGGAATTCTCCCTTCTACGCTATAGGCCGCGGGACTGGCGGCCATCGGACAGCCTGCTCATTTCCGCTTACTTTTACCGCACTCTGAGCAATACCTGGGAAAGCGAACTCGACCGTTCCATCGTCACCGCCCGCGTCACCCCGGACCGTGCGAAAGACCTCTTTTCCGAGGAAGCCGCAATGGATCACTACGTGGTCGGCGACCCAAACGTGGTTGACGACGGCTCGCAACGCTCGGCCGTGGACGACGACGAAGATGACGACGATGACATGCAGCCGGACACCGTGCTCAAAGCGGCTCTGCACAGCGCAGACGGTGTCTCAGCGCCGGACAGCGCTCCGGATCTGACCACCGCGCTCATGCCTGCTGTTGAAGCGATTCTCGCTGAATCGCGCCGCGAGATTCGCCGCGGCCTGGGAAGCAACAATTGGGTCGTCAGCGGCTCGCACACCGCGACCGGGAAGCCTTTGCTGGCCAACGACACGCATCTCGAACTCAACATTCCTTCCATCTGGTACGAACTTCATCTCACCGCGCCCGGCTGGAACGTCAAAGGGTTTACGTTTCCCGGCGCGCCGATGGTCATCATCGGCCACAACGACCGCATCGCCTGGGGCCTCACCAACAATGGCGCCGACGTCCAAGACCTTTACATCGAGACGTTTAACCCTGCTTCGCCCGACGAGTACCGCGTCAAAGGCGCATGGGCCAAGGCACAAATGTTCGACGAAACGATCCACGTCAAAGGCCAGGCCGACGAACACTTCAAGGTCACCGTGACTCGCCACGGTCCCATCGTTCATCGCTCGGGCGATAAAGCCTACGCCCTGCGCTGGACCGCTACGGAACCCGGCGGCCTCGCCGGCACCAGCACCTACGGTTGGCTCGGCAAGGCCAGGAATTGGAAAGAATTCCGCGACACCATGAAACACCTTTGGGGACCCGCGCAGAACGCCGTTTTCGCGGACGTGGACGGCAACATCGGATACATAATGGCCGCCCGCGTGCCCCTCCGGAAAAAAGGACACGGGGAAGTCCCCGTCCCTGGAGACGGCGACGACTACGAATGGAACGGCTACATCCCCTTTGACCAGCTTCCCCAAGCGTTCAACCCGGAGAGCGGCTTGATCGCCACTGCCAATGCGCGAGTCGTCGGCCCGAATTTCAAACCCTATCTCACCGATCGTTGGGAAGAGCCCTATCGCACCGCGCGCATCTACGACCTGCTGCACGACCGTCACGACTTGCGGCCGGAAGATATGCTGACGGTACAGACTGACACGTATAGCTATCCCCACGCCTTTCTCGCGGATCAATTGTCCGCGGCCGCAAGAATCGCTAAGCCCAAGGATTCCCGCACGCAAAAATTGATCGATGGCCTGAAAGACTGGAATGGGATTGCGGGTGCCAACTCCCCGGAAACTTCCTTTCTCGAGGCTTTCCGTATCACCTCGCTCGAATCCATCCTCCAGCCGTTCCTTGGAAGCGATACGGACCTATACCGCTGGCGAAGTACAACATTTCTACAAAAAGTCCTCACCGATCGGCCGGCCAAGTGGCTGCCACCTGGTTACAAGAATTACGACGAGTTGCTGGTCGCTGCCGCAGACCAGGCAGTGACCGCCCTGGCGAAGCAGGCAAAGAGCGACCGCATTGAAGATTGGACTTGGAAACGCTTCGATTCCTTGGAGATGGATCATTACATCGGGCGGGAAGGCTTGCTGCGGCGACTTCTCAGTATTACGAACAAACCCCAATCGGGCACTCGCTACAGCGTGCGCGCGACCACAAAAACTCACGGCCCTGCCATGCGCTTTGTCGGCAACCCGGGAAACTGGGATGAATCCATTTTGCTCATTCCCGCTGGACAGTCCGGCCAGCCGGGCAGCAGCCATTACTCCGATCAGTTTCCCTACTGGTACGAAGGCAAACCCATTTTCGCGCCGTTCAGCGATGCTGCCGAATCAACCGCGCGGAAACACACGCTCACCCTTAAGCCGGGCTCTTGATTCCACCCCATGCCTGAACTCCCGGAAGTGGAAGCTGTCGTCCGCACCCTGCGTCCCCTCGTCCGGGGTCGGCGAATCCGTTGCGTTCACGTCTTTCACCCCATCGCCACAAAACCGCAAACCGCTGCGCATCTCGCCCGGCATGCCCAGGGCCGCCGCATTCGCATGGTCGATCGCCGAGGCAAGTATGTCCTGCTCGTCTTGGACCGCGGCGTACTGACTATGCATTTCAAACTCGACGGTCAACTCATTTGGTTTTCGACTCCCAACGAATTGCTAGAGCGCGCCAATCAGCGGGAAAACGGCGCGCACGTCGATGTCGCTCTGGAACTGGACAAAGGTGTCCTCGGCTTCGCCGATCGCCGCCACTTTGGCCGCGTTCATTTCTGGGAATCCGCCGCGGATTGCCCAGGGCTCAAAGTGCTAGGCATCGATGCCCTTTCGCGTGATTTTACGTCTGGACGTTTTGCCGAATTGCTCGCCCCGTCCAAGCGCCCCCTAAAGGATTTCTTGCTCGATCAATCGCGCGTCGTCGGCCTCGGCAACATCTATTCTTGCGAATCGCTCTGGCACGCTCGCCTCGATCCTCGCCGCCGCGCTAACACTCTGAAACTACCGGAAGTGCGCCGCTTGCACAAAGCAATTGTGTCCGTTCTCGCGCGTGCCTTAGAATGCTGTCTGCATCCGGCGCCGAACTTTCGCGACCCGGAGTGGTGGTTCCAGGGATTGGAAACGATTCTCCGCGTCTATGGCCGCGAGGGGAAACCCTGCCGCCGCTGCGGACAACCGATCCAGCGCATTGCGCAAGGCGGCCGGTCAACTTACTATTGCAAGCGCTGCCAGAACTAAGCGTCTATAAAGGATAAGGGCCTATCGCGTGATTTCACCTGCTCCCAAAAAACCCGAGCCGCCGAAAAGGCCTGATTTTGAGCGCTCTCTCGCCCGCCTCGAGGAAGTCGTTCGCCGCCTGGAAAGCCCACAACTATCCCTGGACGACGCCATGAAGCTCTTTGAAGAAGGCGTCGCGCTCTCTCGTGAATGCCAGAAGCAACTCGAAGAGGCGGAGGGCCGAGTGGAAATCCTCCTCAAGAAAGCCGATGGCAAGCTGGCCGCCGAGCCGTTCGATCCCGAGCGGGAGACCGAATCGTGATGCGCTCCCGCGACCCGCTGCGCGCCCATTCCCTGTTGCGATGAAACTCCCCCCATTTTTCGAGGAAGACCGGCTGGCTGTCGATGCCGCTCTCGAACGCCTCCTCCCGCCCGCAACCGCGCAGCCTTCTTCGATTCATACCGCCATGCGCTACAGCGTTTTCGCCGGTGGAAAGCGAATTCGCCCCATCCTCTGCCTCGAGACGGCGCGCATTTTCTCCGGCGATATCACGCCGGCGCTTCACCCCGCTTGCGCTATCGAATTCATCCACACCTATTCCTTGATTCACGACGATTTGCCCGCGCTGGACAACGATGACCTCCGGCGCGGCAAACCGACTTGCCACAAGAAATTCGGCGAAGCCATCGCCATTCTTGCCGGCGACGCCCTCCTGACGCTGGCGTTTGAAACCATCGGCGCCACGCCCGCCCCTGCCGACCGCCGCGCCGCCATCCTCACCGAAGTTGCATCCGCCGCCGGCACCATCAATGGCATGGTCGGGGGCCAGGTCGCCGATATCGAAGCCGAAGGCAAGCCCATCGATCCGCAAATGCTCGAGTACATCCACCGCTCGAAAACCGCCGCGTTGATTCGCGCTTCTATCACTGGCGGCGCCTTGTGCGCCGGCGCCGGCTCCGAAGATGTCGCGCGCTTGCGGCGATTCGGCGAAACCATCGGCTGGGCTTTCCAGGTCACCGACGACATTCTTGACGTCGAGGAGTCTTCCGCCGCGCTCGGCAAGACCGCGGGAAAAGACATGGCGCAGAAAAAAGCAACTTATCCCGCAGTTTACGGCCTGGAGCGCTCTCACCAAATCGCCAACGATTTGGCGACCAAAGCCATTGCGGAACTCGCGCCATGCGCGGAGCGCGCCGCGCGCCTTCGTGAGATCGCCGAATTCCTCGTGCTTCGCCGCGCTTGATCGTTTGAACGCCTCATGAAGCCAAAGACAGCTCGCAAACGGCTCGATCTTCTTCTCGTCGAGCGAGCCTTCGCCGATTCAGTTCAGAGAGCCGTGGCAATGATTCTCGCCGGTGAAGTTCAGGTGGATGGCCAGCAAGCAGAAAAAGCAGGCATGCCCGTCGCGGAAGATGCGCGCATCGAAGTGTTCAGCCGGACGCAAAAGTTCGTCAGCCGCGGCGGAACGAAACTCGAAGGAGCTCTGCAAGATTTTGCGATTAAGCCCGTCAATTGCGTTTGCCTGGATATCGGCGCGTCTAATGGCGGTTTCACGGATTGCCTGCTCCAGCACGGGGCGGCGCGCGTCTACGCCGTCGACGTAAACGTCGAACAGCTCGACTGGAAGCTGCGGCAGAATCCTCGCGTTATTCCGATCAAGCGAAATGCGCGAGCACTGCGCGCGAGTGATCTTCGCGAGATTGTCGACATCGTAGTGATCGATGTTTCGTTCATCTCGGTTCGGAAAGTCATTTCACCCGCAATGGCGGTGGCAAAACCGGGCGCCGCCTTTCTCATCCTCGTCAAACCGCAATTTGAATTGGATCGCGAGGAAATTGGCCCCGGTGGAATCGTGAAGGATCAAAAACTACACGACCGGGCGATCCAATCCGTGCATAAACACGCCGCGTCCATCGGCTTGGAATGCCTGGAGGTCCGCGCGAGTCGGCTACCGGGGGCCGAAGGCAATCAAGAGTATTTTCTCCACGCACGCAAAAAGACGCTGGAGTAGAATCACAGACGCACATGCAACCTAGTCAAACTTTCCAAACCATCGGCATCATTTCCCGCCCGCGCCGTTCGAACCTCGCCGTCGTTGTTCCTCCATTGCTGAAATGGCTCAAAGCGCGCGGAGTGCAAACTCTCATTGACGAAGAGACCGCCAACTGCCTGCCGGACGGTTCAAACGGCCAGGCTCGCCAGCGCGTGGCGGACGCTTCCCAGCTTCTGCTCGTGCTCGGCGGCGACGGCACCATGCTGGCCGCCGCCCGCCTGGCCGCGCCGCGCGGGATTCCCATCCTGCCCATCAACATGGGCAGTTTGGGTTTTCTTACCAGTTTCACGCTGGAAGAATTGCATCCCGCGCTCGACGACACTCTGGAGGGTCGTTTTTCACTCAGCGAACGCGTCATGATCCGCGTCGAACTCGAGCGCTCGGGCAAAGTCGTCGATCAACAACAAGTATTGAACGAAGTGGTGATCAATAAAGGCGCGCTCGCGCGCATGATCGAGCTTGAGCTAGATATTGACGGCGGTTTTGTCTGCCGCTACCGCGCCGACGGCTTGATTGTCTCCACGCCTACCGGCTCTACCGCGTATTCTCTCTCCGCAGGCGGGCCCATCGTACACCCCGCCGTGGAATCCTTCATCATCACGCCCATCTGTCCGCACATGCTGAGTGACCGGCCTCTGGTAATTCGCGATTCCTCTTCCATCGAGATGAAGCTCTCCGCGAACACCGAGTCCGTTTTTCTGACTCTCGACGGCCAGCGCGGTATCCCCTTGCAGCCAACGGATCTCGTCCGCGCTTCCCGCGCGAAAGAAATCCTGAAGCTCATCCAGCCGCCCAAGAAATCCTATTTTGAGATTTTGCGGAACAAACTGAAGTGGGGCGAAGCCTAGTTCGGAGCGCGGGAGCTAGCTCCCGCTTTTCAACCGAAAACATCAGACCAAGAACGTGTACCGTTCTTCCTGAATAATCCAAGCTGAACGCCGATCAACCGGCCCACACGTCCGTACGCAACAAATCGTCCTGATTTTCCCGCCGGCGAATCAACCGAAAGCGACTGCCTTCCACCAAGACTTCCGCGGGGCGGCATCGCGCATTGTAATTCGATGCTTGCGACATTCCATACGCTCCAGCAACCCAAATCGCGAGCAAGTCGCCCGCCTCCACTTCCCCAAGCGGCCAGTCCCGCAAAAAACAATCGCCGGTCTCGCAGACCGGCCCAACGATCTCGACTCGTCGGCGATGCGCGGCATTTGCTTTGCCTTCTCGCGCAGTTTTTGTAATCGGGTGGATCGCCCCATAGAGCGCCGGCCGCATCAAGTCGTTCATTGCCGCGTCTACAACGACAAACGTCTTGCCCCGATTCGTCTTCGTGTACACGACGCGCGTCAAGAGCACACCGGCAGGAGCGATGATCGACCGCCCTGGTTCCAGCAGCAGATGTACGCCAAGCTTCCGCACACTGCGTGAAACCAGCCGCGCATATTCCGTTCGCGATGGGGGCTTCTGATTCGAATAGCGAACTCCGAGCCCGCCGCCAACATCCAGGTAACGCAGATCGATTCCGGCGCGCCGCAACTCGCCGACAAATCCGGCGAGCCGCATCAGCGCGCGGCGAAATGGAGCGAGCGTCGTAATTTGCGAACCGATATGCGCGCTGATGCCCCGCCAGCGAATCCATTTCGAATCGCGATGCGCAAGGTACAGCCGTTTTGCCTCCAGCCAGTCCAAGCCGAACTTGTGTTCGCTGCGCCCGGTTGCGATGTGCGGGTGGCCGCCGGCTTGCACATCCGGATTCACGCGCACCGCCGCCGCAGGCGGTGGCCACCCGCGTGCAGCCAGCCGCGCCGCCTCTTCGATCAACATTTCCAATTCCGCTTCGGATTCGACATTGAACAGCAGAATTCCCGCGCGGCCGGCGCGCCCGCGTCCCCGATAATTCAGCGCTTCGCGAATTTCGTGGCGGTCCTTTCCGACTCCCGAAAAAACAATGCGATCGCCGCGCACGCGGATGCGCTGCAAGTAGTGAAGTTCCCCACTGGATACAATGTCGAAGCCGCTTCCCAGCTTGGCAAGATGATTCAGGATGGAGAGATTTCCATTGGACTTCACCGCGAAACACAAAGTATGCGGCTGGGCTCCCAGCCCCGCGTGCAGTTCCTGGTAGGCAGCAGCGATGGCTGCGCCGCTGTATAAATAAGTCGGCGTGCCAAACTTGAGCGCAATCGCTGACAGCGGCACGCCCTCGCACAGGACCTCGGCGCTCCCGCTCCGCGAGCGGTTCTTCTTCCACGCAAAATGCGGCGTGAAACCAGCCGGATCCACGTATTCGAGTTTCCGAGAAGGGGAATCTTTCGAATGGTTCATCGGACCTTCGCGACCACCAGGGTCCGGTCGTCGGCAAGCGGCGCGCTCTGCGTGAACCAGTCCACCTCACGCAGGATCACGTCCGCAATCTCCGTCGCGGACGCATCGTGATGCTGTTCGATCAGCTTCATCAAACGCGTGGTCCCGAAAAACTGCCCTTCGCGGTTCATCGTCTCCGCGATTCCGTCCGAGTGAAACACCAGAATGTTTCCGGTCTCGAGCGTCACCGACCATTCGTCGTAACTTACTTCCTCGAAAATCCCCAACGGAAAGCCGGTCAATTCGATCTTGCCGCAGCGCCCGTCCTTATAGAGAAGCGGCTGCGATTGCCCAGCGTTTGCCACTCGTAGTTTCTGCCGGCCTTTTTGCCAGGTGGCAAAGCACGCGGTCATAAATCGCCCCTCGATGCGGCGTTCGCCTACGAGTTGATTCATTTGCCTCAGCATTTCCGCCGGCTGCAGCTTTTGCGGCGCTAGGCTGCGCATGATTCCAATGGCCACAGCCCCATAAAGCGCCGCCGCCGTGCCCTTGCCGCTCACGTCACCCAAAGCAATCCCCAGTTGTTGCGGCCCGTAGCGCAGAAATTCGTAAAGGTCGCCGCAAACTTCCCTCGCCGAAAGGTACCGCGCCGCCATCTCCAAGCCAAACTCTTCGGTCGGAACCGGCCGCAACAGCGCTCCCTGAATTCGTTTCGCCGCTTGCAAGTCGCGCTCGAGCCGCGCTTCGTCGCGGGCCAATTGTTCGTAGAGCCGCGCATTTTCCAACGAGACCGCCAGGTTCGCTGCAAGAATGGAAAGCGTCTGCACGTGGTCCTCGGTAAAATAATTCAGTTGCGGGCTTTCCAAGTCCAGCACGCCGATCACTTTTCCCTTGTGCATCATGGGAATGGCCAGCTCGGAGCGGGTCTCCGGGTTCACCATGAGGTAGCGCGGATCAACGGTTACATCCGGAACCAGAACCGGCTCCTTCAGCGTGGCCGCCGCACCGACAATGCCGTCCGTCGCGTTCGCGCGCAGCCTGCTTTGCACGTGATGGCCGTGCTTGACGTCCACCCGGTGGCGAAAAACCTTTTGTTCTTCGTCATAAAGCATGATGCTTAGAATTTGGTAATCGATCACGCGCTTGGTTTGTTCTGCCGCACGCCGCAGAAGCTCCTCGACCTCCAGGATGGCGCCGGTCTCGCGCCCCACCTCGCTCAACAATAAGAGCGTGTCCGCTTGCGTCCGCACTTTCTGAAACAGCCGCGCGTTTTCAATGGCCACCGCCAGACGGCTGGCCAGCAACGTCAGAATATTCTGCTGGTCGCGCGTGAAGTAATCGAGATGCTGGCTTTGAATATCCAGCACGCCGACGCATTTCCCCTGCAGCATCAACGGCACGGCCAGTTCCGAACGCACGGTATCGATAGCATTGATGTACCGCGGGTCCTTCGAAGTATCGCTGACCCGCACGGAGTGGCCCGTCGCCGCCGCGGTTCCTGTGATTCCCTGCCCCACGGGAATCCGGAGATTGTTCGCCAGTTCGCGTGGATAGCCGATGGCAAAACGGTGGCGCAGGTAACTTCCGTCGCCCTCCATCATGAGCACGCCAAAGATTTCGTAGTCGATGTGGCGTTTGATCAAAGCAGCGCTGCGCGCCAGAACTTCGTCCAGATCCAGCGAAGCGTTTACTTCCTCGCCGATTTCCGCGAGGGTGGAAAGCACTTCGGCGGACACCTCCGCGCCCCCGTTCAAGGCCGTTGCTGTCGTTTGTTCGTCCGTGGGATTCATGTCGTCTGAATATTATAGCAGGCGGCCGAGCCGCAGCCCTGTGGCGGCCCCCTATCCGGGCGAATTCTGATTATTTTCTAATGTTGGGCTGACTGCTACGCGCTGGCGAGCCAGATGTAGCCCTGAGGAATGATTAGCTCAAACGAGATATTATTAGTCTTCGGCCGGTTTTTTCTTCAAGCCGGGACCAAGCAACAAAACCCCGACGTAAGGCAAGTTTCTGTAACGCTCGGCATAGTCCAGCCCATAACCCACGACAAATTCATTGGGAATGGAAAAGCCGACGTAGTCGGCGTGAACGGCAGCGATGCGCCGCTCCGGCTTGTCCAGCAGCACGGCCACGCGCAAATGCTTGGGCTTGCGTTGCTCGAACAGCCGCAGCAAGTATTGCAGCGTCATTCCCGTATCCAGAATGTCTTCGACGACGATGACGGTTTTGCCCTCGATGCTGGAGTCCAGGTCGCGCGTCAACCGCACTTGCCCCGAGGAGTGCGTTTTCTGCCCGTAGCTGGACACGGCGATGAAGTCAAACGAAACTTCCCCAGGAATATTCCTCGCCAGGTCGGTCAGAAAAAAAACTCCGCCCTTCAACACACTCACCAGGTGCAGCGGCTCGCCGGGAAAATCTTTCCGGATTTCCCTGGCAAGGGCGTGAATGCGACGTTGAATCCGGCCGCCGGTGATCAAAACTCGCACGCGCTCCTGCGGCGTCCTGGTACCGTCCTGCGCGGCTTTTTTGCGTCCTGGCATCCGTTTCCTCAAGAGTGGCACCGAGACTCTAACGCACGCGCGTCCTGCGGAGCAAGGCACACTTGTAACGCGCTATTATTCGATGGTTTATTCAACTTCAATGAGCCTTGCTTAGTCTCCGCCAAGCGATTGCGTCGGCGTTTAGATCGCGCTCATAGTGCTGGCGTACATTGAAATTATCGCTTCAGGCGCGCCGAAGTTTTCCACAGGTTCTGCTTCGTTGCATCTATTTCCTGTGATAGAACATAGGCCATAAATCTTGATGTTGCATGGGTCCTGTCCGGTGCCGGCGTTTGTGGCCGTTGCGATGTCTCCCCAAACTATGGGGAGCCTGTATTTCAACCCGGGGGCTTGGGGTCTGCGAGAGCGTGTGCGAAGCGTCGCCAATAAAAGAAAGGGAGAAACCTCAATGAGAACGACTGTGGTAGCAAGAGCCATCGTATGCTCTTGTCTCGTATTGTGGACGAGTGTGCTTCTGGCCCCGCGGGCTACCGCGCAAGCGCAGGCCGGAACCGGCCAGATTGTTGGCACAGTCTACGATCCTAGCCGGAGCGTTGTCGCGCAGGCTTCCGTGTTGCTCAGTAACAAAGACACCGGGTTTCAGCGCGAAGAAAAAACGGACGAGGAGGGAGGATACCGCTTCTCGCTCCTGCCCGTGGGGAACTACACGCTCACGTTTAATGCGGCCGGTATGAAGACCTACAAGGTTACTGTCGAGGTCGCCGTCGGAGCGGCACTTACGGTCAACGCAGATTTACAGGTCGGGTCGGTGACGCAGACCGTCGAAGTTACGGCCCAAACTGTGATCGAGTCAACCGCGCCGAGCGCAGACGCGCTGATTGGCGTGAAGTCCATCGAAGAACTGCCCATCAACGGACGGCGCTTCCAGGATTTCGTCACGCTGACTCCGACAGTGCAGATTGAACCGCAGCGGCAGGGTATTTCGTTCGTCGGCCAGCGCGGGATCAACGGAAACGTCACCATCGACGGAGCGGATTATAACGAGCCATTCTTTGGCGGCATCCGCGGCGGGGAGCGCTCTAACGACGCCTTCACCATTCCGCAGGATGCCATCTCGCAGTTCCAGGTGGTAGCTTCCGGGTACTCTGTCGAATTCGGGCGGTCGTCGGGGGGCATCGTAAACGCCACGACGAAATCGGGCGATAACAACCTTCATGGCTCCGCGCACTTCTTCGCCCGCAATGGATCGCTGGCCGAGCAAGATGCTTTTAGACGCGACGCCATCACTTCTCAATATCAGGAGGGCGGCTCCGTCGGCGGACGCATCAAGCGCGATAAAGCCTTTTTCTTCGCGGCGTTTGAAGACCAGCAGAACGATAACCCTCACGTCGTGGTCTTTCACCGGCTGGACGGCTTTACGCCGACAGCCACGCAACAAGAAGCCTTCAACTTCTACCAGCCGCAACAAGGCCCCTTCACGCAAACGAATGACGCGCTGACCGGCTTCGGCCGCTTGGACTACAATTTCAATCAAAACCACCGCGTCAACCTCAGCTACCACTACAGTAAGAACACGGCCAACAATGCCGTCTCGACCGGCGACGCCATCTCACCGGAGACCAGCCGCGCGCAAAGCAACAACGGCACCGAAGGCGACCGCACCAACACCGTCGTTGGACAGTGGACTGGGATCCTTTCGCCGCGATTTGTCATCGAAACGCGCGGCCAGTACTCCCTCGAAAACCGACCGCGCATCTCCAACTCGCGGCTAACGGGAATCAGTGATGCCATTGGCACCACCGGCGCTCGCAACTTCCTACCCACGACGCTCGATGATTATCGCGTTCAACTCGCTGGCAACGCCACTTGGACGCTCGGCAAGCACGCGATAAAGTTCGGCGGCGAATATGACTTCGTCCATGCCAACCAATTTTTCCTGTTTAATCAATTCGGCGTTTTCAATGTCAACACGCCAGCGGCGGGCACGGGCGCCTTGCTCCAACTGCTTTCTTTCAATCCGGGTGTCAACAATCGCTTCGACAACACTTTAGTCAACTATTCCGTGAATATCGGGAATGGCCTGCTCAATGCCGATCTCAAGCAGGTGGCACTGTTTGTTCAGGATACCTGGCGACTGACGCCGAAGCTGACGCTCACCGCCGGCTTCCGCTGGGAGGGCTACATCAACCCGCAGCCCGACACCAGCAACTCGACGCTCTATAACCAAGTCAAGAACTTCGCTTTCCCCATCGGCCTGAGCAATGACCCGGCGAAGCTCCCAAACAACTATGACCAGTACATGCCGCGCGTCGGGCTAGCCTGGGACCCGGCTGGCAATGCCAAAACCGTGATTCGGGCCAATGCCGGATTCTTCTATGCCCCGACCCCGCTCATCGTGTTGGCTGCGCCGCTGAACAACTATCGGGCGATTCCGGGAGACCTTTCGGTTACCTTGCCGCTGACGCTGCCGACTGGCTTTGTTTGCACCCCGCTTTACACGGGTGACAAATGCAACACAATCTATAGCCAGTTGCTGCGCATCGGGGTGGACCTCAACCAGTCGCCGCTGAGCAATTTGCCGAAGATCACTCCCGCGCAAATCACGCAAATTGCCACGGCACTCGGTGTGGCCAATCCCAACCCGTTCGTCGGCTCCGCACCCATCAGCGCGGCCAATGATTACAAAAGTCCGCGCGCGTTTCAGTGGAGCGCGGGGATCGAACGGGAAGTCGGTAGGGGCCTCACCCTCGGCGCAGACTTCAACTACGTGAACACGGTGCATCTCGAGCGCGACCGCAACCTCAACTTACCGGCCCCGGTAACCTGTGCGGCGTTGTCGGCGGTCTGCACCAAAGTCGATCTCAGCTTGCGGCCCTGCTTTGGAGTACGCGGTGGGACGCCTTGTAGCACCCGGCAGCGCCCAATTCCAACGCTTGGCGACGTGACCATTCGGCAAACCAATGCGCGCTCCCGGTACGACGGACTCACTCTGCGCAGCAACTACCGGCGCGGGCGCGTGCAATTCCAGGCTTACTACACTCTTAGCTACAACTACTCCGACGACGATAACGAGCGGCTCGCGAGCGGCTTCGACTACGACAACACGTTCAACTTGGGTCCGGAGTACGGATTTTCCCGCCTGGACGCTCGTCACAACGCTCAGGTCAACGGCTTGATCGATCTGCCCTGGGGCTTCACGCTGAGCTCTCTCGGCCATTTCCGCTCCGGCAGGCCCATCGATGCGCTGGTCGGATTCTCTGACATCAACGGAGACAACAATTCCTTCGGCGACCGCGCCTTCAAGGCGCCTGGCGTGTCCTTCGCGCGCAATTCCTTCCGCGACCGGCGCCAGCTCAACGTGGATATGCGCGTCGCGAAGCTGTTCCACCTCCCGTGGGAGGGTAAGACAGTTAGCGTCAGCGCCGACTTCTTCAACCTCTTCAATGCCGCCAACATCGTTTATCAGTCCGGCACGCCGAGCCCCTTCCAGCCCACCACGAACTACGGCCTGGGAGTAGATGCGGCTGGAAACGTCCTCCCGGCTGCTACTGCCTTTCGCCAGCTGACAGATCCTTCTTTCTGTTCCGCGAACAGCGGCTGCTACAACACCTTTAATTCGCCAGGCTCACCGTTCACGGCGCAGCTTGGTCTGCGGTTCGCTTTCTAGGCTGAGCAGAGATAATCAACCGTGCCCGTCGGCTCGGACCGCGAGTAGCAACCTTAAGGGGGAGAAATTTCCATGAATCAGAAAAGAGTTCAAATTCTGCGACGCTGGAACTCCTGGCCCGCCCTTTTCCTGCTGGTAGTTCTTCTTGCGGCTTCGTCCGTTTCGGGCCAGGGAAACGGAGCCACTCTCGAAGGCTCTGTCGTCGATCCGAGCGGCGCTGCCGTTGCAGGTGCTCAATTGACGGTAACGAACGACGCCACGGGGCTCCAGTTTAAGGCCACCACGAGCTCGGACGGGCTATTCACCTTTCCAGTGCTACCCGTCGGTAGGTACACGATCGAAATTGAACATGCGGGCTTTTCGAAACTTACGCGCAAGGAAATTGAATTAACTGTTGGCGCGCGCCTCAACCTTGCCCTTGCGCTATCTGTTGCCGGCCATGGGGAATCTGTCACTGTCACGGGTGAGACGCCCCTCGTCGAAACCACACGCAGCCAGGTCAGCACTGCGGTGGACGACATTTCGATCGAGAATCTTCCGACCAATGGCCGCAACTTCATCAATTTCGCTCTTCTCACTCCCGGGGTAACTCTCGATGTCCGCGGCGGAGACATCAGCTTTGCAGGACAGCGCGGTACGCTCAACT
>Ga0210405_10003633_pt1 | contig 14993 bp, 10 predicted proteins | sample IncBWH11MmetaG_FD_155492 | JGI IMG/M metagenome (GOLD analysis project Ga0210405, IMG submission 155492) | Forest soil microbial communities from Barre Woods Harvard Forest LTER site, Petersham, Massachusetts, United States - Inc-BW-H-11-M | ecosystem: Environmental > Terrestrial > Soil >... | reverse complement strand
TCCCATTCCCACGGGCCAATGACGGCTTCATCGAAATCGTTGATATCAAAAACAACCTCCCGCTGTGGGGTACCGTACATACCAAAATTGTTGAGGTGTGCGTCGCCATCGATCACCACCGGAATGCCGCTGATCGGGGTGGTGGATAGGTCTGACGCCATGACGCAGGCCGAACCACGGAGAAAGGCAAATGGCGAGGCCGCCATTCGTCCCATACGGAGCGGGATCAGGTGCGCTTGGCGGCCTTTATTACTCTCCGACAGAAGCTTTAGCGGGTCCGGCCGATTCTTGCTGGACTTCCACTCTGCGTGAGATTCTCGTGGTGTCGAACGCCGCAACATCTTGCCCTCGGCGCGTCGCTTCTCCCACGGTACCAAGTCTCTGCCTAAGTCGAAGTGTGGTAGTGATTCAATTTTCGCTATTGCCATTCTTTTGCCTCACGGCCTAATAGGGCTACTTAGTCAAGAGCAAGAACGGGTCCGTCCAAACTAGAATCGCCGAAGCGTGCCATAGAGCCCGTCATTTCAGCGCACTAAACAGCGCCTTCAAGACCTCGGACAGGGGAATTTCAGCAAGAACCACGGGCAGCATGGGAAGCACAACTGCCAGCAATAGTGCAAAGAACGCTGCTCTGTCAAAAGGAAACGGTTGCATGTGCTCGATGTTGTCGTAGCTCGTGGCGAAATCTGTGAGAGTGCTTACTTCTGGGGCGTCGAGGAACTCGTCTTCGTGGCCGGCGCGACGTACGATCCATTTTCGATGGAAATCCATGCTGTGGATTTGCGCAAGTGTGCCATACTCCAGGATTCCTCCCTGGCGCAGGCGTCCAAGCCTCGGCATGAAAAATACGAGCGGACCCATGAAGATCAGCAGAACGATAACGAGCAGGGCAACGGCTTGGAATTTGTAGTCCATCAGATGGGTGTTGTGATGCAAGATCTGAGCCCGCCAAACAGACGCGATGGCTACGGAGACAGCAACTGCGATGGGTGCCGCCGCCATTGGAGAGAGTCCTAGAAATCCTAGTCCGCCGTGGTGATCAGGATGGGTTACAACTATCTGCAAGTTAAGCCTTGATAACCGAAATAAGAAGTACGACCAGAGCAACCATTTCCAGAGGCTTAACCCCAGCAAAAATTCGTACACCGCTTCGCTGACGAGCGCCGCGTACCATCCGGCTGGAGACGCTTGAAGGCTCGCGCCCGTTCTGATAACCGCCCAGGGCGGAGCAATCGACAGTCGCGCCCCTGTGAACAATGCCACATGAACATAAACGGCTGCGAGGATCAACAGCTCGGGGATTACCGAGTCCCGCAGCCGCATAAGTTTCCCGATAATGGCGTCTAGGCGAATCAACTCTTCTGCAACCAGCAGCCCCGCCTCCCGCACGTGGCGCCCGATGGCAAGGAATGTTTGTTCCATGACGAGTTGGCCCGCCAACAAAACCGGCACCGCGAACAAAATTCGGGAGTTAACGAAGTAATCGCCAAGCAGAGTGCGAACAGTGTGTGGATTGAACAGAAGAGTGATTAGAACCAATGGAACCCAGGTGAGAGCGACAGCAAAAACAATCCGTCGGCCCAGATTCCAGCGATTGGATTCGATCAGCCGGGCCGTTTGCTGCGCCCGATAGAATGGGCCACCGCGAACCAGCGAGACTTCGCCGTCGATTGCGCCGTCCACAGAAGAAGCTCGTGACGCTGCCGCATTTCGCTGCGCCATATAATTTCTCCTACAGCCACGCCACCCCGACAGTCACAAAAACCCTGCCTTACTCAAGGGGTGAGCCCAGATACGACTCGCACAAGAGGTCCTACGTCGAGTGCTTCTCTCCTCGGCCATATAGAATACCTCACCTTCGCGAAGAGATTTTATATTCGCTGCACAATCCCTTTCCCATCTTCTTTAGTGACGCGTCGAATTGATTGGCGGTAATGGAGGACAGGACTCTTACGTCGTCCTGTTGGGCGAGCAAAACCTGTCCTTTATTGGTCTCCGGTACGTCGGGAATAAACAACACGCAGGTTCCGTGCTCGTCCTTCTCGACGATATATGCGGGTCGCCAGTACTCTTGCAATCGGATCAAAGCACTGGTGTAGTCGAGCGCTCTTACCTTGTGTTGTAGTTTTTCCTCCGCAATCGCCTTGTAAGTGCCATAGCCGGGGATGTATTTCGACATCGCTCTTTCTGCGGCTCGACTCAACGCAGCCAGAAAGGAAAAACGCACCAGCAATCCAGTCACGATCCAAAGCGTTATCACCAGAAGACCTGAAAAGATAGTGGTGCCACCGACACCCAGTATCGGTTTCAATCCAAACATTCCAGCAATTCCAGCTCCAACAGAACTGAGGGATTTCCAGGCTTTGGCTATGACGATGAACAGCACGTATAGCGGCAACAGAGCGAAAAAGCCGGAGATGGCTATGTCGCGGACGTGAGTCAGAAAAGTCTTCATATGCTTGGTCTCCCTTTACACGAAGCCCGCGTGTGAAATTGCTCGTGTCCGGTCATTCCATCCCTAGCATCACTTTACGTTCTGCGGCGCTGATACTTTGCTGCTCGCTTGCGTTGAAGACCGGCGGTTGAATCCTAATCTTTACCGTCTTGATGGTTCCCCCGTACGCAAATGGCGGTTCATAGGCTTCACTCACCGGCGAGCCGTTGTCCATGCCAACATCAAAGCTCTCGGCGCCGAAACGTCCAGGACACGTTTTTTCGACCCGGCCTCCACCCACCTTTTTTTCATTGATGAAGAGGGAGACGGTCCCGCCCTTTCCGATGCCGCCGTCGTACTTGAAATCGACGCGAATGACAACAGGCCCGGGTGAAAGCGTCTCGGAACTTGTGACTTTATATCGCTCATGCGCGAAATAGTTGTACTCATATACCGGCCTTCCATCCTTGATGAACAACGTGTACCCACCAGCAGCACCGCCTTCTGCCACAAGCACTCCATTCGCGCCACCTTGCGGCACTTCGATGGTGGCGGTGATGGTGTGCGATGCGTTCTTAGTATTCACCGCAGAGGGCTCGGGGATTCGAGTCGCTCCGGGGTAATAGGTAAAGTCGGTTCGTCCCTCAATCAGGCTGGGCCGCAGGCTGGGGTCTCCGCGCTCAGAGAAACGATCATCAAGAGGGAGAACATCGTACCTCTTAGCCTCAACCCAGAAGTCATCCTGTAACTCTTTCAGCTTCTGCGGATATTTGGCCGAAAGGTCGTTGTCTTCGCTGAAATCCTGGGTAAGGTCGTACAGTTCCCACTTGTCGCGGTCGAAGTCTCCGGTCGTACCCCCCGCGGTCACCCACGGGAGCCGCCCGTGACGGGCAGTGGCGATCCAACCATCCTTATATAGGGCTCGGTTCCCGAACATCTCGAAGTACTGGATGTGGCGCGGGCTTGTGGCTTTGGGGTCGTCGAAGCTGTACATCATGCTCACGCCTTCGATCGGCTTCTGGTTTACGCCATTTACCTCCACCGGCTGAGGAAGATGGGCTGCTTCGAGGATGGTGGGGGAAATGTCGATGACATGATGGAACTGGGTGCGGATTCCGCCCGCGTCCTTGATGCGATCCGGCCAGACTATGACGAGAGGGTTACGCGTGCCGCCAAGATGTGAGGCTACCTGCTTGCCCCATTGGAAGGGTGTGTTCACGGCCCATGCCCATCCGACGGGAATGTGGTTGGAAGCCTTGGCGCTGCCTAACTCGTCGATGTGTTGGATCATGAATGAGGCGTCCTCGGGGACACCCTGCAGTGTGGCAAGTTCGTTGAAGCATCCGCTAAGCGTGCCCTCCATCGAAGCGCCGTTATCGCCAATTTCCCAGAAGATGAGCGTGTTATGAAACTGGCCGATCTCCTCAAGCGCGTCGAGCACGCGTCCCACTTCGTAGTCGGTCTGCGCGGTATACGCGGCAAAAATCTCCATCAGCCGCTCAGCCACACGTTGCTCATCCGGCGAGAGAGAATCCCACGCAGGAATCTCAGGCGGCCGCGGAGTCAGCTTCGCATCGGGCGGAATGACGCCCAGCTTAAGCTGCCGCTGATAAGTCTCCTCGCGATACTTATCCCAGCCCTGATTGAACTGGCCTTTGAACTTGTCGATCCACTCCTTCGGCACATGGTGCGGAGCGTGGGTCGCACCGGGGGCATAGTAGATGAGGAAAGGACGGTCGGGCGTGGTCGACTTCTCCAGGCGAATGTACCGGATGGTGTCGTCGGCCAACGAATCGTTCAGCGTGTAGTGACCTTCTTTGCCCTTCGGGATCTCCATCGCTACCGGCGTCGTGCCGCGATAGAGGACCGGTTGCCATTGGTCCATCTCTCCGCCGATGAAACCGTAGAAATAATCGAAACCCTGCAGGTTTGGCCAACGGTCGTATGGGCCGGAGATGCTTGTCTCCCAGTCGGCGATGTTGTGGTTTTTTCCGATGAATGCGGTGCTGTAGCCGCCCTGACGCAAAACCTCCGCAAACATGGCTGCGCTCTTGGGAATCTGCCCGCTGTAGCCAGGGTAGGCATCGCCGATCTCGGTGATGACCCCGGTGCCGGCGGAATGGTGGTTGCGACCGGTAAGCAAGGCCGCGCGGGTCGGCGAACAGAGGGCCGTGGTGTGGAAGCGCGTATAGCGCAGGCCCATCTTCGCCAAGCGGTCCAGATTTGGCGTGGGAACCTGCCCTCCAAACGTGCCCCACTGTCCGAACCCGGAGTCGTCGATCAGTATGATCAGGACGTTTGGGGCAGCAGCAGGTGTCTTGGTGAGCTTTATCGTACCGGGCTTTGAATCTTTGTAAGTGCGTCCGATCTTTGCGTCCTTAAACCCTTCCTCGGGCTTGGGCAAAACCTCTTGCGCGACTCCCAGCGAGACGGCCAGAAACACCGTGCCAACTGCGATGCAAAGCCTCTTCACATTCATTGTGTTTTCCCCTCTCTCGAAGTCCCACGGGTCATCGCCAGGACCAAAGCTGTCCGGTCACTTCATCTCAACAATGTCGTCCGGCCTCCACGTCTTGTCGAAGAACGCCTCCGTTGGGCTGTAGAAGCGCAGATACGGAAACCAGCCCTTGCCGGGAACGGTCTTGATCCAGTTCTTCTCTTTTCCTTTTGGCGCTAGCGGGCCGAAGTAGATATCAACCGAGCCGTCGGTGTTGGCAACCGGGCCAGTGTATTGGCTGACGCTCGGAAATTGTTCGCCGTTCTGTAGTTCTGAGCGGCTCAGCGCGTCATAGACGACTACCGACCAGAAGAGCTTGACCGGGACATTTGGCGGCAAATGAAACCGATAATTCTTGCCGCCGTCGAGGAACGCTCCGCCGGCATCCCGCGTCGCCATGAGGTATTGCGACCCAGAGCCCACGGTTCTTTCCACCATCGCTGGTGAGTTGCCGGTGGCGGCGTAGTTCCATGCGGCGCGATGATCTACGTTGACGTAACCCTGTTCATCCCAGGTTGCGCTACCTCCTACAAACGCCCATTCCCAGCGCCGGTCAGGATAGACTCGCGCCGTTGGATCACGCGAAGCGAACGTGTTCGCTCGCGCCAGGGCAGCACCGGCACGGGCCGCTTCTGCGAGTAATTGCTTTGTCTTGGGGTCGGGCGCGAACGACTTGCCCTTCTCGATCCCGATCGATGCAAGCAGGAAGCGATCCGAGGGTGGGATTACATCGACCGGTTCTTTTTCAACTAGCGCCGCGAGGCTCTCAAAATACTCGTAGGTGTCTGGGAAGATGGTATCGATTTCCTTGCCCGAGCCGTTCAGGAAAATCATCGCCCGAGGATCACCGGCGCTGGCCAGCGGGTAGACTCTGATCGTTTTCATCAACGCTACGGCCTCGTCCGCCTTTCCGCTCACGAGGAAACCTCGCACTCCGAACCAGACGCCATATGTCGCGGACTTCGCGGTGAAATAACCTGCGGGTACCTCGCCCTTGTAATCCGGGGGCAAAAGCAAAAACTTGCCACCCTTACCGTGATCGTCTCCCGTCGGGCCCACACCGATCAGACTCTGCTGCCACATGGTGCTAAACCCGCCCAGCAGGCCGGGCGGGGCTTCGACCACGGTTGGACCGTCACGCTTCAGGTCGAGGAACTGCATCCCGTAAACGCTCTCGGTATTAGGCGTGAGGTACAAACTTCGCGCATTCAGCAGCGCCTCGAAGATCAGGAACTTGTTGGCCGCATCGAGCCCAAAGTCGTTGAGGCCTTTCTGCATATAAAACATCGACATTATTGTTACGAAGTGGAGATACGATTCGACCGCACGGTCGAACGTGCGCAACTCATAAAGCCTGTCTGTGGCATCAGCGGTTGGGTAGCCGTTCTTGAACTCGAAGTCGCCAAAACGAGTCTCGACGGTCTCGGTACCGATCCACTCGTGGGAAGCTTTGATTCTCACAGTTGGTTCGCCTACCTTCTGGATATCCGGCAGCTTCCACCTCTTATCGAAGAGCGGCTTCTCGGGGCCGTAGAAACGGAAGAGAACCTCGAACCCACCGTCTGGGCTCGTCGGAACCCAGTTCGACTCTTTGCCGGTTGGCGCTTTGGGTCCGAAGTAGACATCCACCGACCCATCGGCGTTCGTTTGCAATCCCGGGGTTTGGGACGAGCGGCTCGGCCATCGTGCATTCCGTATGGGCGCATGAGTGTCGCGATCGTAGACCGTCGCCGACCAGTACTGTTTCACTGGCGCGTTCGCTGGTACCGTGAGGCCATAGGTCGCGCTACCATCGAGGAGTTGGCCATCCTTGTCCGCAATAGTCAACAGGTAGGACGAGCCAGATCCCAGATGCTTGGGGGTGAAATAGGCGTACGAGAACGTGATGCCGCGGACATCGACGGGGTAGACATCTGGCTTAGCGAAAAACGTTGCCTGCCCTTCGAGCAGTTCGCGCGATCCTGGCAGCGCCCAGTGACTTCCTTCATAGTAAGGCGACGAAAAGGACGCATCGTACCGGGCCACGAGCCAGTTGTGGGCTTCGCGGGCCGCGGCGTTGAGTATGTTCTGCGTCTTCGGGTCGGGATTGAAGGGCTGGCCCTTCTCTATGCCGATCGTCTTGAGCTGATCGATCATCGCCTTGTCCCGTTCCAACCACGGCTCCGCCTGCACGATGCGGTCGAGTGACTGAAAGAACCGAAAGTCGTACGTGATGGTACTGTCAAATACCACGTCGACAACGTCGACGAAAGTGGTCGCGGCCGGTTTGGCCGCTCGTGACAGCGGATACAGCTTAATTCGCTTTCCGTAAGCGACGGCCCTTGCAACGTCGCTCTCATTGCCACTCTTCGGAATTGATCGCAGCAGGGCGTAGCCCTCGTACGTGTCCGATGGCAAGGGGATGTAGCCGTCTGGCAACTTATCTTTGTACCCCGGCGGTAGGATGACGTACTTGCCGCCGTGGCCCTTGTCCACGCCGGCCGGCCCAACGTCCTCCAGGGCGCATTGCCAAACATCCATAACGGTGCCCGTGATCGATCCCTCATCGGCGGCTGGAATCTCAAGTACGACCGGCCCGACATCCTTCGTGTTGATGAAGGGCATTAGGTAGATCGAATCGGGGTTCGGAGTCAGGGTCTGGATCTTCCAGTCCGGAAGGCGCGACCAGTAGACGACTTGGTTGAAGTTAGCTTTGGCTTCGCGCACCGCCGCTTGGTACATAAGGTCATAGTTGACCACCGGCATGCCCCAAATGACGGCTTCGACTGCGCGCTGGTGGAGCACGCGTTCAGCCAATTCGGTGGGGCTCCGAAACGACAGTGTTCCTGGACCAGTCGGCGTTGGCTTTTGGGCGGAGCTGGTGACTTCGAGCGCCAGCGCGATGACGGCGAGCGTAGTGATGGAGTATGTGGCTCCCATATTTGTACTCCCTCCGTGTCGTTACCCTGAACCCGCCCAGCAAAGGCTTATTTGAGCTCAACCCTCACCTTCTCGAGAGCGCACCCGTATGCGACTTCAGGAGCTTAAGTGGTTTACGGAGGTGACATAGTCTCCAGGTCTTTCAAGCGCTTCATAAGTTCCGCCTGCCGCAACAACCCGTAGCCGAGGTTGCTAACAGTGAGAGAACTGCCCTCCTGATGAGGATATTTTTCGTAATCCCCAAAGAATTCTTTGATCTTTGCTTGAATGGGTACCAGCAGCCACATCTGCCCCGCCGCAAACTTTGTATTCTCACCTCCCTCGGCGAAGCCCCGCTCATACGGATCCATGCGTAGATTCCAGACTAGTGGCCAGTTTGTGACAGTCCGCGTGCCCGTTGCTATATTCCCTTCAATGGATGCGAAGCTTAGCTTCCAATCGGCCCAGCGAATCGCGTTAAGGTTTCCACCCTGATCGAAATAAAGAATGGAATCTCGCGGGCCGGTAGCCGTTTTCCCCTGGAAGTACTGCATGAAGTTGTAGCCGTCCAGATGTACTTTGAAAGTTGTTCTTGCACCGGTCCAACCCGCTGCCATTTTTTCCTTGATATCGGGAATTCCAGCAGCGGCGGACAGCGTCGGGAACCAATCGATCAGGGAGATGATTTCGTTACATTGTGTTCCGGGCTTGATGACGCCCGGCCAACGCGCCATCATCGGTATCCGGAATCCGCCTTCCCATGTCGTCCCCTTCTCGCCGTGGAAGGGTATCATCCCGCCGTCGGGCCACGCGGCAATTTCGGCCCCGTTGTCGGTGGTGTACAGAACAATTGTGTTGTCAGCAATGCCAAGGTCGTCGAGCTGCTTGAGAAGCTGGCCGACCATACCGTCGTGTTCAACCATGCCGTCGGCCTCAATACCTTTACCCGTCTTTCCCAACGACTGAGGTTTAAGGTGCGTATTGATGTGCATGCGTGTGCTGTTGAACCACACAAAGAACGGCTTATTTTGCTTTGCTGAGGTGTCGATGAACTTCTGAGCCGCCGCAAGGAACTCCTCGTCGACGGTTGGCATGCGCTTGATGGTCAACGGACCGGTGTCCTCGATCCTTTGCTTGCCTATCTTGCCCCAGCGGGGTTGCACGGTCTGGTCGTCGGTGTCGGTGGCCCAGGAGTGCAGCACACCACGCGGACCGTACTTTTCTTTAAAAGCTGGATCCTTGGGATAGTAGTAGCCCTCAGGTTCCTCTTCGGCATTGAGGTGGTAGAGGTTGCCGTAGAATTCGTCAAATCCGTGGACAGTCGGCAGGTGTTCATTGTGATCGCCGAGATGGTTCTTGCCGAATTGCCCGGTGGTATAGCCCTGCGCCTTCAGAACATCAGCGAGAGTAGGCATCCACGAAGTAATCCCGTGCGGATCCCCCGGCATGCCAATGGTTAGAAGTCCTGTACGGAAAGGCTCCATTCCCAGGATGAACGCTGCGCGGCCCGCGGTACAGCTCTGTTGACCATAGGCATCGGTGAAGATCGCGCCTTCACGCGCAATCCGGTCGATGTTGGGTGTGCGATACCCCATCAGACCCATCGTGTAGGCGCTGACCTGCGACTGCCCGATATCGTCGCCAAAAATGACCAGGATGTTTGGCTTCTTCTGGTCCTGCCCGGATGAGGTCACTGCGGCAAGGATCAGTCCCACTGTGACCAACGCGATCACAATAAATCTGCTGTACATGTTTGGACTCTTCATGGTGACCTTCCTCCCTCTTGTTGCTTCCTTCACTTGCCGGTCGCCCCCGGCGTGTAGAGGTCCGGCGTACCCTTGCTGCTCCAGGACACGCAGGTCACGGCTGCTGCTTGATGAGCGACTTCGCTATCCAGACAATGCTGAACACGATGGTCTGACCCTGCGTGCGATTGCGTGCGCCAAACTCGGGCTCATATCGTGCGAGCAACGTCAGCCGTGGTTTAGGAATGTATATGTTGAACTCGGGACCGAGCGCGAATATTCGATCCTTGACTCCTCGCAAGATTGGAGGAATGTCAGAGCCGCTATCCCCAGTGACCTTGAATTGGGCGTATCCGGCAACGCCGAGATTCATGATCATCGGAATGGGACCGCTGACTTTCTTGTAGAAGGTCTTGCCGAGGCCTCCTTCAACTGTTCCCAAGTCGCCTACGTTGATATTGGTGCCGCTCTTGTCGGTGTGAAACTCCAATCCGAAGTTCGCCGCGGCATTCCACGTTTTCTTCTGATCTAGATAAACCGTGCTACCAATCGTGAACTCATTGCCCCACATGCCGAGCCCAGTGTTGTCGGTTCCGCCCGAAGAGAATCTACCGGTAGGTATGTAGAGGTTGTAGCCCGCGGTGATGTCGGCGCGCTTGACGTGCCAGCCGAGGGCCGCGTTAACGAACATATCCGTGTAGGCGAAACCAGTGCTCACATCGAGGGAATTCAGCTGTATCCGGTTCTTGATGAACGGCAACCCGACACTCGCGCCAACATTAGCTCCAAACAATTTGTAGTTCGTTACCACACTCACCAGGATAATCTCGGCGGTGGAGGTTAAACTCCCTGGCAGGTGGACGCTGTCGCCGGCGTTATCCTTGACGGTGCTGGTGGGGTAAACCCAGATTATGTCGCCGACGTACAGACCGGGCGGCGCTTGAGATCCCGACTCCAAGCCCGCGAAACCAGGAATATGGTCACCTTTGTACTGCGCTTCGCAACTCAGGACGATCGTCACAAAAGCAATGAAACCGCAACACTGGCTCAGACGTGACATTCTTGGAATGCCTCCTTAAGTATCCAGGTCGGCCAGTGACCATTCGTCGCGTCGGGGCGTCGGGGGTTGCGACCTCTGAGCGGATTCGTACCCAACTCGGGAAACAATCTTCTTTACGGTATCGGGAGCCAAATAAGGGAACCAGATAACCACGAGTCAAAGGAGGTGAGAACTGTTAGTTATACCAGTTCGCGAACTACGACTTTTGATAGTTCTCGACCCCAGGGCTCCCCCATACCCTTGAGAAACTCTCGGCGAGGTGGTTGCGGCAGGAGAATCGATCAGCAGCAGGAAACCGATGCCCTAAGGCTGAAGGGAACGAAGATTGCGCGGAGGCTGATCATGACAACGAGCGGGCAATTCCTTTCAATCTTCTTGGCCGTGAGCTTAGCACTTGCAACCTGGCCCCTGGACGGATGCAACAAGTCGAAAGAGTTGGCGCCTCTGACCAAGGGTCCGGAGGCTCAGGCTCCCGCCACAACCTACGCCGTGCCCACCGCCGATCAACTTTACCAGCTTGTCGCGCCCATCGCTCTTTTCCCCGATAATCTGGTTGCGCAGGTTCTTGCCGCCTCTACCTATCCCGATCAGGTCACGGCCGCTAACACATGGATGCAGCAGAACGGAAATCTTAAGGGCGATCAACTCATGCAAGCAGCCGACCAGCAGCCTTGGGACGCGAGCGTCAAAGGCCTAACTCAGTTTCGTGACGTCCTGAATCAGATGGCGACGAGCCTGTCTTGGACTTCGGCTCTTGGAGATGCCTATTTCAATATTCCACAAGACGTGATGAACGCCGTGCAAGTCATGCGCCAGCGCGCCCAGCAAGCGGGCAACCTGAAAAGCAACCAGCAGCAGAACGTCACCGTTGAAAATCAGGCTCCCGGCGCGGCCCCACCGCCTGACTCTTCGGGCGCGCCAGCGCCCACGATTGTGCAGCCTCCGCCGCAAACCATCATCATTCAACCGGCCCAGCCACAGGTCGTGTATGTGCCCACCTACAATCCGACGGTCGTGTATGGGGCTCCGGTTGCGGCATATCCCGGGTATTCGTCCGGAGACATGGCACTCGCCAGCGTCATCTCTTTCGGCGTCGGCATCGCCGTGGGCGCTGCCATCGCCAACAACAATAGCTGCTGCGGATGGGGCTGGAACTCGTGGGGATGCGGTTGGCACAACTCCACCGTGGTCTACAACCGCAACGTTTACGTCTCTAACTCGAATACCTTCGTCAACCGCAACAATTACTACAACCGCAACAACGTGAATGTGAACAACTTTAATCGGAACAATATAAACACCAACAACATCAACCGAAATAACGTCAACACCAACAATTACCGCGCGAACAATTTCAACAACAACGCCCGCAACGCCAATTTCACCACTCCGACTTTCAATCAGAAATACGATCAGGCTCAGTTCAAGAATGACCGTGGGAATCTGGGACAGGGCAACCGGCCAGGCGCCGCCACTCAGCCCAACTTCAATCAGCAAAACCGCGCGGGTGTGAATCAGCAGAACCGTCCGAATTTCAATCAGAATCAGAGCCGTCCCAATAATCTGAATCAAGCCCAGCGCGAGTCTGCGCGCGGTTATGGACAACAAGCAAATCGCGGCAACAGCAACGGCGCCTTTAGCAACTACAGCCCCGGTGGAAATGCCCGGACGAATAGCGCCCGCGGGCAGCAAAGCCTGGCAGAGAATCGGCCTCCGGCCGGTGGGAATTTCGGCGGGAATCGTGGTGGAGGTTCTCGCCCGCAGCCGCAGCCGCGCGCTAACAGCGGACGCCGCCGTTAGCCTGGACGCCAGTCACGGGTGAGTTTTTCGAATTCGTGCAGGAGAAACGCGTATGCAACCCACACCGCACTTCCAGATCTGGCTTCGGTCGCGCACGGTCACGATCATGCGTCAGTTCTCTATGGTCGCGGCTCTTCTGTTGTATGTGCTGAATATCCCATCCGCTCTTGCACAGCAGGGAAATGAAAAGACCTTCGCCACGGCCGGCGATGCCACCCTGGCTCTTTACAAGGCGGTCAAATCTGGCGACGGTCAGACCGTCGCTGCGATCTTCGGCTCAAATTCGAATGACATCCTCCACACCGGCGACAACGTTGCCGACAAGAACATGGCGGATAATTTCATCCGCCGATACGAGCAGATGCACCGCGTCGTGATCGAGCCTGATCAAACCGCTACTTTATATATCGGTGCGGAAAACTGGCCTCTTCCCATTTCCATAGTCAAGAACAGCAGTGGCGCTTGGTATTTCGATACTGAGAACGGGAAGACAGAAATTCTTCAACGACGCGTAGGCACTAATGAGAACGACGCCATCGAAATCCTGCACGCCCTGCTCGATGCCCAACACGACTACTCGTCCGAGTTGCGCGACAGCGATAAGACAAAACACTATGCATTGAAGTTCCTGAGCGATGAAGGGAAGCAAAACGGCCTCTATTGGAAGACAAGCGACACGGAGCCGGCCAGTCCCATCGGTCCGCTGCTCGTTTCCGCTACCAACGAAGGCTACAGTCCGCAACAAGGCAAACAGGCGCCCTTCCACGGATACTACTATCGTATTCTCACTAAGCAGGGGTCCGCCGCGAAAGGCGGCGCTCGCGATTATGTGGTTGACGGCAAACTTGTTCGCGGCTTCGCATTTGTGGCCTACCCTGCCGAATACCGTAATTCCGGTGTCATGACTTTCATCGTGAATCAGAACGGAGTTGTGTATCAGAAGGACCTTGGTCCGCAAACGTCGGACCTGGCCGCCACTATGAAGGAGTACAACCCCGACGACAGTTGGGAGCAGGTCGACTGAGCCGGTCTGTCAACGGGTCGCCCTAGGGCGCCATTTCCAGTGCGCGATCTTCGGATCTCGCTGTGCGATGACGTGTGAGCAGTTGCAAGCAAGGGCAGAAGGACCAGTGTTAGGCCATGACAGCTCCCAAGCAATCTCGGAGCTCGATTTTGTTTTGAGCGCCTGAGAAAGTAGCACAGACCAACCTTCAGAGGAGAAAGTATGAGCGCCGGTACAGAGAGTTTCAGACTACAAGAAGCCCGCACAGCCAAGATCCCCTGGAGAGCTTTGGACTCTCTTTGGCTGGTTTGAACGTGATGAGAAACGATGTCATGGGGATTCGTCCTTCTGATCGGAATCAATTGCGTGCCCGCTAAAGTCATATTTGCTCTCGAAGGCACAAGCTAGAACTATGGCTTGCCTAACCGGAACCCATTCCGGGCCAGAAGTCGGCTTCGAGGACATCATCGATTGATTTCCCCGAAGCCCGTTTCTGGCCCGCGAGGACAAAGCGTCGAAGTGTTTTCGGGATTACTTCCGCATTGCCGACAATCCGCTCGGAATCCGTAAGCGCCACGGCGTTTATGGTGAGTTGGCGCGGCTCGCTAAAAGATCGCAAACCATGGCGTTGGCCAAAAATCCATTCTTCTAGTCTACTTTTTGGACAGAATAGGGAGACTTTTTGGGGCAGAGCAGTCGTCACCATAAGTTGTCTTCCAAACCAACGGCAGCATGACGCATGCCCGATCAGGGCTTGTGCAGCGAAAATCCTTGCTGGGTTCCGGCGCACCACGAGCCAGTGAGGCAGACGGCCTTCGCAGTGATCTTGTCATCGACCTTACCCTCTGGCTGACAATCCACACCCAGCGTGCATCTCGCTTTTCAAACACATCGAACCACGCGTACGTGCCGCTGAATTCCTTCCCGTTTATGCTGCCCAATTCGTAATTGGTTCCCTGCACCACGGCAGTGGAACCAAAGATCCTGATAAAAAACGTAGGGAATTCCATTTTGCTGGCGACGTATTGCGGGGATTGGAGGGCGGCAATCAATTCTTTCTTTGTGAGCCTGACACCGGTTGTCGGATTAAAAGAATAAAAGTCATCCGACATAACTGCCGCTATGGCTTCGAATGCCTTTGGATTCTTGGTGATTTGTGCTGCTGCAAAATCTTTTTCAATCTTTGCGAGCGTCTCTTCAGCCGTCTGCGCCTTCGCATTGATAACGGTTAGACCGGCGATGAATGCGAGAGACATTGCGAACCGAAGTGTTTTCATTTGTCCTGCCCTTCTAAACCATTCCTGGAGGCTTGCGTCTTATGGATTTTGAACGGAACCCGATCCTGGAGGCGGAGGATTGCCATTGCCTATATCGGCGATCCACCGCCAGGCGCCGTCGCTTTGACGTTTCCAGACATCCAAGTATTTTCCGTATTGAACGACGAGCTTGCCGTTGCTGTCGCGGACACTGGCAACGTAACGTCCCCAGGTGAATCCAAGTTCCCCGCTTTCCGCGACCACTGCTTCTTCCGGGGTCCAGTCGATGGAGAGGCCGGC
>Ga0210405_10003632_pt1 | contig 14994 bp, 11 predicted proteins | sample IncBWH11MmetaG_FD_155492 | JGI IMG/M metagenome (GOLD analysis project Ga0210405, IMG submission 155492) | Forest soil microbial communities from Barre Woods Harvard Forest LTER site, Petersham, Massachusetts, United States - Inc-BW-H-11-M | ecosystem: Environmental > Terrestrial > Soil >... | reverse complement strand
AACAGATCGCGCCTTACAACAAAGCCAAGAATATTACCAAGCCTTTATTCGTGGTTGCAGGGAAAAACGATCCTCGTGTGCCGGCAAGCGAGTCAGAGCAAATGGTGAATATCGTCCGGCAAAACGGAACGCCCGTCTGGTGGTTGATGGCCAAGGATGAGGGGCACGGCTTCGCGAAGAAAAAGAATCAGGATTACCAGTTTTGCGCCACTGTGATGTTTGTGAAGGATTACTTATTGAAGTAACCGCGCAGGCTGGTGGAAATCATGCAGTCTTCAATCACGCAATCTTCGGGTTGAGTCGAGTTTCGATCTTCTGTAGTAGCGCAGCGCAGGCTTCACCCGCATCGCAGCTGGAGAAGTCGCTGCCCAGTTCGATCACCGGAACCTTGGCACACGCAGCCTGGAAGCCGTTGTGCGCGGCCGCGAATGGGGTCAGTTCCGGACCTATCAGCACCAGATCGAAATGCGAGACGCGCATCAAAATCAACGCGTCGCCCAAGCGGCTGCTGGTATGGACGTGGTACCCGGTGCGGTGCAGCAGTTCGCGTAAGCAGGCGAGAACGTCGGCATTGCAATCCAGGCAAAGAACGCTTCGGCCGGTGGAAACAGGTGTCTCGGTTTTGGTTCCTCGGTGGTAAAACGCGGCGACGGCGTTCTCCTCCGACTCGTGCGCGTCGAACAACTTCGTCAGCTGCGACAGTTCCAGAACCTTGCGCACATGTTCCGGCACGTTGCAGAGCTTCAGATCGCCGTGCACCTGTCGAGTGCTGGTGAGGCTGCGGACTATGGTGCCAAGGCCGCTGCTGTCAATGAATCCAACCTCCCCCAAGTGCAGGACGATGGCGTGGCGATCGCGCAATAACCAGGTGACGTGCGAGCGCAGAGACTCGCTCTCGCTACCGGCAACAATCCTGCCGTTGCAGCGCACGATGGTGACGCGTCCGACTTCGCGGGTTTCAAGTGACAGGCGCATATGCCTCCGACGCGGATGGGATCAAGTCGGCGAAATCGCCACATTATAGCCTGAAGAGCGCGAATCGGCGGTACGAAAAAGCGTGCGGTAATTTCGCGGGCACGCCTCGAACCTTGAAATTCGCCGGAATGACTGCTTTGGTTCCGGTCCTAACAGCCATGTGCCGGCCCTACCGCTAATCTGCTAAGCTGGCGCTAATTCGGCTGATTTCCGCCTGCGAGAGCCAGGAATCAGGCCCATGGTGCTCACCCTACACAGCAACGACGGACGGTCGATGATCTCATCCGCTTCCTTTAATCTTGAAGCACTGTCACGTTCGCGCTCTTTCTCTTTTCGCGGGAGGATTGATGAATCCATTACGTCGTTTTCGTGCAGTTTCTTGGCTTCTTCTTATAGCCGTTCCCCTGGCGGCGCAGACGAAGGAGCAACTCAATCCAACGCATGTTGGCCGGGTTACCGACTGGAGTTACGGCCACGTTGTGGTTAGTGGTGGAGCGTCGGCCGCCAATTTGGAGGCCGCGAGAACTGAGCCGCGAATTCTTTTCCACCTGGTCGAACGCAATCTGCTGCAAGTTCCTGACGGCACGTTATCCTCCACTGCCCTGTTCGACGCGGAGAATCATGTCTCGTTGATTCCACCGAACCACCCCATAATTATTGACGGCACCAACGTAAGAAACATGAAAAAGAAGAATCTGAAGACCGACTGGAGTCTCAGCTTAGGTACGGGTAGTGTGGCTCAGTCCATGTTTCCCGCCAAGTTCGGATTCAACATCAACGGTGCACCGAGCTGCGCCAATGACTTTGTGGTGTACGGATTGAACGTCGCTGGCGTCACCAACGGCCAAGCAAATGTAGTCGGTGTCAATAACCTGTACGCAGGCGCGGGTCCAGCGGGACTTTGCGGCGCTAATCCCACAGTCAACTGGGCTTATAACGGAAGCACGGCTGCGGGTTCGGAGTTGACCTCCGCCTCGATTTCGCTCGACGGCACAAAAATTGCCTATGTCGAAAGTGCTGCTGCATCTTCCGTCTTCCATGTGCTCACCTGGAAGGCGGGACAAGGAAGCTCCGCCACTTCAGCTGCCGCCCCTACACTCAACGGCGCCTGCACAGCCGCTACCTCTTGCCTCAAATCCGTGACTTACTCCACGACCGCAACGGACACACTGGCCTCTGCCTGGGTGGATTACCAGACCGACAAGGCTTTCGTGGGCAGCGATGACGGCAAGATATATCGGATCAGCTGCGTCTTCACTTGTGCGCTCAACACGCAGCCCACAGTGGACTGGACTTTCATTCTTCCCGTCGCAGGCACAGGCGGCGCGCCGGCCACACCGAATGGCCCGGTTTATGACTTTCCCAGCGGCCGTTTATTCGTCGGTGATCAACTAGGTGAGGTTTGGGTGATCAATGCCAGTGGCGCGACGGCGACTCTCAATGCCGGACCAGTAATGATCGGCGGAGGAGGTTGCACCACCGCTCACCCTCCCGGCCGTACCGGCACCGGCGCAGACTGCACGGCTACCGGAACTGCTTATGGCATTCCCGACTCGATCATCATGGATGCCTCCGGCGGGAGCCAGAGAATCTTTGCCTTATCCGGCAACGACGGTACTGCGGGGGCGAGCGCAGTGCTGGCTCAACTCAAGATGAATCTCACTGCAGAGGTAAGCGTCCCCATCGGCCTCGGAGGCGTCAATCTTCATACCGGAGCCTTTGACAACGGGTATTGGGGCATCACTCCTACTTCGGGGGAACTGTTCGTGTGTGGAACCGGCCCCACCGACACGACGCCTACACACTATTGGATTGGCTTCACTTCTTATCCCACGATGAACTCTACTCCCACCGGACAATTGCAGCGTTTCAACGTCCCGAATCTCCCTTGTGCTCCCTACACCGAACTCTACAATCCCAACCTGGCCCTTGGAGGCAACACGAACAACCACGATCTCCTGATGAGCGGATTGGTTGGCGCGGGTGCGGACGGATACGTGATCACTAACGACATCAGTTCCGGGAGCATTACCGCCGGCCTGAATAGCACCAACTACCCCGGGGGAATCAGCGGCATCATCGTCGACAACGTGAGCACTCAAAATCAGGCTTCCAGCATGTATTTCACTACCCTGACCACCTCCACCGTGGGAACGTGCGGCGGCACCCACTGTGCCGTCAAGCTGCGACAGCTGAATTTGCAATAAGGTCTGGGCAGGACCAGTCTTTCTCGTACTGGCGGAGAAACGGGTGTAGAATTCCGCTCTATGGTCTAGTGTGCGAAGGAGGTGTGTATGTCCGCCCGCCTCGTTTCCCTGCTCGTGGTTCTTATCGCTGTCCCGGCCTTCAGCCAACAGCCGTGCCTGTCCAGGCGAATCAACCAGAGAATAGATTCGCGCGAACAACAGCTCAGCCAGATTGCGAGGGAGCCCACTCCGGCTCAAGTTGACGCCAGGGCGGTACGGCTGCAAGCAATCCAGCGCGACGCGGAAGAACTGTCCGGATTGAGCGCATCCGTGCAATCAGATCTGCAGCAGCTTGGGAAAGGCCTCCTCGCCAAAGACTTGGACGCAAGACTGAAAAAGATGGAAAAGCTTTCCAAGAGGCTGCGCCAGGAACTCGAGCAGTAGCCTCGCCTTTTGCTCGTCGGACCAGTTCGCGACGCCATGATCGTTTTTCATGTGCCTCCTGTGAGAGATTTCTCTTGATCTGCCTCTAAACTAACCAAATGCCATTTTCCGATCTCGCACTGTCAAAACGCTTAGAACGCGCGGAAGGACACGCATGTGTTCAGTACGCCGAGGCACAACATCGTCTATTTCCCAAGAGCGGTGCGGCGTGGATTGAATGTGCCGGGGCATACGCAGTTTTCAACGGGGTCGACTCTCCCATCACTCAGAGCTTTGGTCTTGGCATTTTCGAGGAGTTGACTTCCGCTTCGCTGGATGTGATTGAGCGCTTCTTTCTGGACCGAGGCGCTCCGGTCCATCATGAGGTGAGTCCTTTCGCGGGCGTACCTGCGCTGGATTTGCTTTGCAAGCGAAACTACAGGCCAATCGAGCTCAGCAACGTACTTTATCGGCCGGTTGAGCGGCTCGCGACTGAACCACAGGTTGATGTCCGTGTGCGTGTCACGGGTCCAGAAGAAGCGCAACTCTGGACTGACATTAGCGCCAGAGGTTGGGCTCACGAACACCCGGAACTTCGGGAAACTGTTTTACAGCTCGGCACCATCATCTCAGCACGCGAGGAGAGTCCATGCTTCCTGGCTGAGGTTGACGGCAAACCCGGCGCCGCGGGCGTGCTGTCAATACATGACAACGTTGCTCTGTTTGGCGGCTCGGCGACGGTTCCAGAGCTGCGGCGTCGAGGCCTGCAAACAGCACTCCTTCACGAGCGAATGCGCTATGCCTTCGAGCACGGATGCGATCTGGCAATGATGGTGGCGGTACCGGGAAGTAATTCCCAGCGCAACGCTGAGCGTAAAGGATTCCGAATCGCTTACACACGGACGAAATGGCAGCTGTGCTCTTAAGTAAAGCTGATCTGATTGTCGATTGGCAGACGACTGTTATCAGTTAGGACGCGGCGCGGTTGTAGGGTCTCGAGGTTTGCTGAATCGCTCGGCAGATGGCGGGCCCATCATCGTCAAAACAACAATCGAGCGCCCCAGCCTGCAACGCTTCGGTCCACATGACATCGTCTGGCGTATGGTGCGTGCAAACGATTTCCATGCCTTGTCGGCGCAACCCAACGATTTCCTGAAAGGTTACCAACTGCAGGTCCAGGACTCCGATCTGGATGGGAAATTGCGATACGAGCCTCCGAAGTTCCAGCAGTGACTGCACAATAAACACAGCCTCAGAAACCGACCTGACCTTGGACACGAGATTTTGCGCACGCGCGGGATCGTTCTGCAGAATTACGATCGCGTTGTGCATTTGGCAACTCCTCCCGCGCGCGAATCAAGCCTGAGTCACGCGAACACACTTACCGCAATGAATTCACCAGGCGGATCTCATGTCACTGGATGTGCCCCCGGCCGCGGGCACGTAACACTTCAGGGTGTAATCCATCACCATGCGATCGGCATTGAAGCGCCAGCCAAGGGTGCGGATGGTTCGCTTCATGCGCTTGATCCAGCCGCGCGGCAAGCCGTCACGATCACGCTGGTAGTACAACGGAATCACTTCGTCCCGGAGCGCGCGGTGCAAATCCTCCCCGTCGCGCGTGTCGTGGACGCTCATGTTAGAGTGCGTTCTCCCCGTCCCGATGGCGAATCCATTCATGCCGTCGTAGGCCTCGGCCCACCAGCCATCGAGCACTGAAAGATTCAGTCCGCCGTTCAAGACCACCTTTTGACCACTCGTACCCGATGCCTCGAGCGGACGGCGCGGGTTGTTCAGCCAGACATCAACCCCCTGCACGAAATGACGCCCGACGTTAATGTCGTAGTCTTCGACAAAGACGAACTTATCTGCGAACCGCGAGTTACGCATCAATTCAGCAATCTGCTGCAAAACCCGTTTCCCGGGCTCATCGTTAGGATGCGCTTTGCCGGCAAAGACGAACTGCACCGGCCGTTTGGGATCGTTCACCATGGACGCGAGGCTCTCAATGTCGCTCAGAATCAGGTTGGCTCTCTTGTAAGTCGCGAAGCGACGGGCAAAACCGATGGTCAGGGCGTCCGGACTGAGCACTCTGCCGAGCCTCTGCAAAACCTCTCGCGATTCTCCACGGCGCTCCGCCTGCTCCACCGCACGGCGGCGTACGAACTCGAGAAGCTGCGATTTCAGGCTGAGGTGCGTCTCCCAGAGTTCGCCGTCATCCACGCTCTCGATGCCTTCCCAGATGCGGGCTTCACTGCTGTGCTGGTGCCAGTTCGTACCCAGATGGCGGTCATAGAGCCGAAACATTTGCGGCGCGAGCCATGATGGAACATGAACTCCGTTGGTGATGTGGCCGATCGGGACTTCGTCTTCCGGCTTGCCCGGACAGAGCCCAGTCCACATCGCTCTGGACACTTCGCCGTGCAGGGCGGAAACCGCGTTGGCGCGGCGTGAGAGCCGTAGACCAACCACGGTCATGCAAAATGTCTCGTGCTGGTTGTTTGGATCCTCGCGTCCCAGCCCCATCAGGCTTTCCTGGGAAAGCCCCAGCGATTCGCGCATCGGTCCCAGATGCTCTTCGATGAGATCCACATCAAAGCGATCGTGACCAGCAGGCACAGGGGTATGAGTGGTGAAGACCACTTCCCGCGAGACGCGTGGTGCGGCGGCGTCGAATCCGATGCCCTCTTCTTCCATGCGCATCCGGATCGCTTCCAGCACCGCAAATCCGCTGTGCCCTTCGTTCAGGTGCAGAACCCCCGGCACGATGCCCATGGCTTTAAGGGCGCGGAAGCCTCCGACGCCAAGCACCAACTCCTGCCGGATTCGAGTGCGCGCGTCTCCGCCATAGAGGCGGGAAGTCAACTCGCGATCGTCCGGAGCATTGCCTTCTACATCTGAGTCGAGGAGGAACAGGTCGCAGCGCCCCACTTTCACCCGCCAGACTTTGGCATGAATCGAACCACCGCGAGTTTCGATTTGCACCACAACCGGCCGCCCGTTCTTGCCGATGGCAGCTTCCAAAGGAAGTTGGCTGACGTCCGTCTCAAGATATTCTTCCTGCTGCCAACCTTCGCGATCCAGGCGTTGGCGAAAATATCCTTGCCCGTAAAATAAGCCGATGCCGACCAGCGGAATCGCGAGATCGGATGCGCTCTTGATATGGTCTCCGGCCAGCACGCCGAGTCCGCCGGAATAGACCGGAAGCGATTCGTGCAACCCGAATTCCGCGGAAAAATAGGCCACCGGACAAGGCCGCAAAACGCCGGCATGCCTTGTTCCCCAGGTACGGTCCGCCTGTAAATATTCCTGCAAGCGGCGACAGGCGTAGTTGATGCGGCTGTGCAGCACGAGTTCCGCGGCGCGACTTTCCAGTTTCGCCAGAGGAAACTCCGCCAGCAGCGAAACCGGATTCTGGTTCACCTGCCTCCAGCGCACCGGATCGAGATCGCGGAACAAGCTTCCGGCATCGTGGTCCCAACTCCACCACAGGTTGCGAGCCAGTGCCCACAGGCGTTCCTGGGCAGGGGCGATGAAGCGATCCAGAGTGCGCGCCTCACTCACGACCGGAGCCACCTGGGCCGCAGCCTCGGCCAACATGCGAACCTCATCTTCGCGAAAAATGCGAGGCTCGATGGTTTGCACTATCAGAACGCCTTGCAGAACTCCTCGATCGATCAGTGGCACCCCGAGAAACGATTGATAAGCGTCTTCGCCAGCTTCTCGAAAATACTTGAACCGCGGGTGACTTTGCGCCTGCTCCACAGCGACGGGCCGCACCTGTTCCGCAACCAGGCCAGCCAGCCCTTCGTGAATCGCCATTCGCAGATTGCCAATACACTCCCGCCGCAGGCCAACCGTTGCGGCCAAAACCAAATTGGCCCGGTCCGGCTCCAGCAGATACGCCGAACAAACGTCGGTCTCAAATCGCTTGGCAATCAAAGCGACGACGTTCATCAGGGTTTCGGCGGGTTGGCCCTCGGCCGCGGCAAGGTTCGCGATTTCCTCCAGAGGGAGGACGTGGATAACTTCGCGTGCGTGGCCAGTCAGATCCAAATCTTCTGCTTCGCTTTGATTTTCTTCCAATCCCAGGCTCTCTGGTTCCATATTTTATCCGCTAAATCCGCTAGGAGCACCTACCTCGTCATCATCAGGCAAGCTGAAACGACCAGCCGCCAACACACACTTCCGCGATCGAATCACGCGGCAATTGCGCGTGCCACCATCCCGAGCTAACTTTACGTGCGCACCCACACCGAGTCCAATCGAAATTATCGATGGTGGACATAAACGAGTATAGAAGGAGGGACTCAAGAACGGGTGTACTCGCCAACGTAGGCAACAAACGAACGTAACAGACAACTCATGACACTCTCTTTGACTTGACTGCCTTTGGCCAGCCACAAATCGTGGACAGAGGACATGCTCGATAGACTCAAGCGCCGAATCTCTCCGCTGCACGAGCTTTCGCTCTTGCGGCCTCTTCTTCTCGATTCTTTGGCAGCGCGTTGGTTTGGAGCGAACGGAGAAAGTGAGTCGAGACATCGGCTACTTGATCGACTGCAGCCAGGAACGAGGCTTCATTTGCTTTCGACGGTTTGTTAAAACCGCTGATTTTTCTCACGAACTGGAGCGATGCGGCCCGAATTTCATCGTCCGTGACCGGCGGATCGAAGTTGAAAAGAGTTTTTATATTCCTGCACATTCTGTATGACCTCAAAATCTCGGAATCTTCGCGCGCCGTGAAAGGCTCCAGCGTTTCCCAGCACGTTTTATTTTAAACCAGCCCACGTTTTGGGTGAACACGAAGCCAGAAGGCCGAGAGATCTATTGCGGCAATCCGAGCCGGCGCATCAAATCCGCATAGCGGGGGTCGGGGCGTATGGAATCGAGCGCCGGATAGCGAATGCAGAAGAGGATTTCATCGTCTTCATTGGAGAAAGCCTTCTCCAGGTATTCGAATGTCTTGTCACGATTTCCCGAGAGCGCAAAACTTACGGCGATGGCGGCTACGTCATCATCTTCCGCCGGCACGGCGAGCGTGAGTTTGTTGTAGCCTTGCGCGTCCGGGCTCCACGAGCCTGGGATGTCTATGTACTTCCTGAATTCACTCACCGCTTCGGCGAACTGACCGGTGGTTGCCAGGAGCTGGGACAGTTTGTAGTGGGCCGGACCGAATCCCGGATCACGATCCAGAGTCTTGCGGAATTGGGCAAGGGACTCGGGATAGCGGTGCGCCACCATCAGCACGGTGGCGTAATTCGTGTTGACGATGGAAGACAGCGGGTCAAGCGACAAGGCAATGCGAAATTCCTCCAGCGCCTGATCGATCCGTTTTTGTGGAACCAGGTAGCTAAAGGCGTAAAAGTAGTGAGCGCCAGCGCTATTGGGATTTAATTCGATGGCCCGCATATACTCTTGCTGAGCCTCGCTCCACCGCCACGCCATGGAAAGCGCGCCGGCACGAGCAGTGTGGGCCTCCGGCAGAGAGTCATCGAGTTCGAGCGCTTTGCGGCTCGCTTCATCCGCCAGCAGACGTGCCTGCCGTGGCATAATACCGATGCCATAACTGGAAGCGACGTTGTAAGTATCCGCGAGTCCGGTATAGGCGAGCGCATAGGACGGATCAGCGGCGATCGCCTGTTGGAACAAATCAATACTCTTCTTGAGACCCTGGGGCGTACGCCCATACCAGAGCTGGCGGCCTTCCAAGTACAGGCGATAGGCTTCCGGGTTGGTGGTGCCGGCACGGCCCAGCCGCTGCTGTTGGTCGCCGCTCAAGTGGACTCGAAGGCTGCTCGAAATATCGCGGGTGATATCGCTCTGCACCTGCGTGATCTCCGCCTGCTTGCGTGCATAGTGCGAACCCCACAGCTCGGTGCCATCGGCGGTATTGACCAAATCGGCTTGGACCCCCAGTTCGTCGCCATGCTGCGTGATGCGTCCCATAAGAACGGCACCAACCTGCAGATCCCGGCCAATCTGCCGCGGATCTTCCTGATTTCCTTTAAAACGGAAGACCGTGCTACGCGCCATCACTTTAAAATTGGGCAGCTGCGACAGCGTGCCGATCAGGCTTTCGGTCAAGCCATCGCTAAGGTATTCGTTGCTTGGGTCACCGGTTGCGTTGACAAAAGGCAGCACGGCGATGGAATTGACCGTGCGCTTTTCGGATGCTTGGCGCACAAAATAGACGCCGACTGCCGCTGCAACGGCGACAAGCACGACGCCCGCGCCCATAGCTAACTTCTTGCGGGAAAGACCTTGCGCTACAACCGGCGGAGCCGAAGCGGCAGCCGCCGAGCTTGAGGTAACGCTGCTCACCGCGGAAGCACTTGACGAATGCCCGAAGTCGAAATCACGCTTCAGGCGCGCAAGATCGGTTCGCAGATCGGCCGCACTTTGATAGCGCAGGTTGCGATCCTTCTCCAGCGCCTTGGTAATGATGCGGTCCAACTCCGTGGGAATGTTGGGATTGAGTCGCAGGGCCGGAGCCGGTGCCGCATCCAGGATGGATTTGAAGATCTCCGCGGAACTGCCTCCGCGAAACGGTAGCGTGCCAGTCGCCATCTCATAAAGCACAGCACCGAAAGAGAACAAGTCGCTGCGCGTGTCCAGTTCCTTGGCTCGAGCCTGCTCCGGCGACATGTAAGCTATGGTGCCGAGCGCAGAGCCGGGACTGGTCAGATGCTGTTCCTCGATTGCGGCCGTCATCGTGTTCGCCGACGCGACCTCGCCCGAAGAGCTGGCTTTGGCTGCGACCTTAGCCAGCCCGAAATCCAGAATCTTAGCGTGCCCGCGTTTGGTGACAAAGATATTCGCCGGCTTGATATCGCGGTGAACGATTCCTTGCGAATGCGCGGCATCCAACCCGTCGGCAATCTCAATCGCAAGGGAGAGCACGCTTTCGTTCTCTAACGGCTTCCCTGCTATGAGATGTTTCAACGTCGTGCCGTCCAAGAACTCCATGGCAATGAAAGTCTGGTCGCCGTGTTTCCCAATTTCGTAGATGGTGCAAATATTGGGATGATTGAGAGCCGACGCCGCTCGCGCCTCCCGGCGGAAACGTTCCAGCGCCTGCGGGTCTCGCGACAGTTCATCGGGCAGAAACTTGAGGGCGACGAAGCGGCCAAGCTCGGTGTCCTCAGCCTTATAGACCACACCCATGCCGCCACCACCAAGCTTCTCGATGATGCGGTAGTGCGAAATGGTTTGGTCAATCAATAAAGAAGCCTCGCTACGTGCACGATTTGCGCAATACTTCCCAAGTGCTACGGAAACCGTACATCCAAACTATAAATCTCCTGCGTACTCCGATCCCGCATCATGAGAAGTGAGTCATCGGGCGTCAGCCCGATCCAGAACTCCCACGGATCGAAGCCGCGCGGCACTTCCTTGATACTGAGCAAGCGTTCCATTTTCCCAGTGGGAACGCTGACGCGCACCAGGTCATCGGTTTTGTCGGAGTAATCTTCCGCATACAGATACTTGCCATCGTGTGACCAGTTCTCAAAACCGAACCGCGACACTCCGAGTTGCGTCCAACTCTTTTTTGCCATGTCGTAGAGCATCATCTTGGTGGAGTCCGTGGAGAGCGCCGCCAGATATCGTCCATCCGGCGAAGCACGGGGACTAAATAGATTTTCAGAGTCCGGTACATCCGAGATCTGCGAGGTCTTCAAGTCGGCGATGTGAATGTTGGGCCCGGCTGCGGCTCCGAATTCTAACCAGGGCATTCCCGCAAACACGATGGATTCGCCATTGGGCGTCCAGGTGGGATCTCCCTGGTTGTGATCGCCCGCAGTCACTTCACGCGACGTTCCGCCCTCGGCAGGCATCACGAAGATCTTCCAGGGTTTTCCCGGACGTGATGCCATAAATGCGATCTGGGTTCCGTCCGGCGACCAGCGCGGCATATGCGCCTGCATTGGCGAATACGTGAGTTGGGTCCGGGAACTTCCGTCCGGCTTGCTTCGCCACAGCGTGAGTTCCGGATGCGCCACGTACGTGATCCATTCCCCGTTACGCGTGATATCGGCCTCGCCCGCTGACACACCAGAAAGATAGATGGAGAACTGCGGCGATTTAGTATCCAGGCGGATCAAATCGAACTGCCGCTGCTGGCCGATCACGAACACCTTTTTTCCATCCGGGCTCGGCGTCGGACTGCTGAACATGAGCGGTCCCATCGTCAACTGCGTCGGCTCGGTACTTGCCTTGCGAATCAGGGAGGCACGCTCGCGTAAGGCCCAGATGTTCTGGGTGTGGTCGCGAGTCAAGTCAAACAGGAAGTAGTCTCCGTTGGGCGTCCACGCTCCGCCGAACTCTTGGGCGGGCTTGTTCCAGTCCGGCAACACCGGGTGCAAATCCTTGCCGCTGGCCGAAACCTCCCACAATGCAGACGTGCGCTGATTGGTGTCCCTTATTGTGAAACGCAAGCGTTGGCCGTCGGGAGAAAATCGTGGCGCAAAAGGAACTCCGTGTACGGTGATGAGCTCCCGCGAATCGGTTCCGTCCGTATTGCACGCGTACAAACTCGAGGTCCGGGCATAAACGATGTGTTCGCCATCGGGCGTCCACGCGGCTGCATGTGCAAGGATGCTTCCGACAGACCGCAACGTCCCGGCCGGCAACGGCAATACCCAAACTGGCGACTCCGTCTCCGAACCCTCCGCCACGCCTTTTACCAGCAATTCAGATCGTCGCGGATAAAAATCATAGATGTCGGCGCTCGGGAGTGAGATAGGTACAGGCGCCGTCTCGCCGCCCGAGGTCGAAACCTGCCTCAGAACCGAGTGGCCACTCACATATTCGGAAAAGTACAGCCGCGCGCCGTCGGTCACGAGTGAGCGCTTGGACGTGCCGTCGTTCGTAATCTGGGTTGACGAAACCACAGCCGGCGGCGGCTCTGATGATCGCACGTAAACAGTAAGTGCAATCAACACCGCCGCTGCAACCAGACTCAATGCTACCCAAGTAGCAACGCTCACCTTGGGTTGAACGGTCGCCTCGGCTGCAGCGAACATGGCACGGATTCGCTCCTTCGAATCCGGTAGAGCCTTGGGGGTCGACCCGGCAAGCTGGGCTTGTCCTGCCCATATTTCCCGGCGCAGGCGCTGCAAATCACCGCGCATCTCGGCAGCTGTTTGATAGCGTAGCCCCGCGTCTTTCTCGAGCGCCTTCTTCACGATGCGCTCAAGCTCGGGAGGCGTCGAAGGGTTGAATCGCAGAGGCCCGTCCGGCTCGCTGTGAATGAGCGACTCGAAAAATGCGGCCGTAGTCTGTCCCTGAAAAGGCAGGATTCCCGTCGCCATTTCATAGAGAACGACCCCGAAAGAGAACAGGTCGGTGCGGGCGTCCAGCGGCCGCCCCAACGCCTGCTCCGGCGACATGTAGTGGATGGTTCCCAAAGCGGAGCCTGTCCGAGCGACCTCTTCCGGCGACTGCGTGACGCCCCCAAACGTATTGCCGCTGACGCTGGCTTCGTGTCCTACCGTGAGCTTCGCTAGACCGAAGTCCAGAATTTTGGCGTGGCCGCGCTTAGTGACAAAAATGTTGGCCGGGTTAATATCGCGGTGGATGATGCCATGCGTATGGGCGGCATCCAGAGCATCAGCGATCTCGATTCCAAGCGTCAGCAGAGTTTCAATTTCCAACGGTCGCCCCGCAATCCGGTGTGCCAGAGGCAACCCGTCCAGAAACTCCATTGCGATGAAGGTTTCGCCGTCCTGCTCGCCAATGTCATGAATCGTGCAAATATTGGGATGATTCAGCGCGGATGCGGCTTGGGCTTCGAATTGAAAGCGGGCGAGCGCCTGCTGGTTACTCGCAACCTGCTCACTCAGAAACTTGAGGGCGACGAAGCGATGCAGCCGCGTGTCCGAAGCCTTGTACACCACGCCCATCCCGCCGCCGCCGAGTTTCTCGATAATGTGGTAGCGCGAAATGGTTCGCCCGATCATTCGAAGCAAGAATCCTACGTCTGCAAAGCAGGCAAGTCAACGAAAGCCAGACTTTGGTAGTGGGTCAGTTTGACTGACCCACTACCCAGACTTTGGTTGACAAGGTGTGTATAGAACTGCGCAGCCACAATCTTGTTAAGCGAATAACGCGACGAGGATGAAGGAGTCAAGGCGAACAAGTGAGGGCTGGCGGAGAACGACCGCGACGCAAAGATTGCTACCGGAGACAGAAATCCACGAGGACCGCTTTGGAGCGAAGTTCGTTAGCTGGAGTGGGCAGCGCGCAAAGCGCGGCGGCGTTTCCCGGTTATCAGAATTCCACCCAGTATCGCGAAACCAGACAACAGCAGGTAAGGCAGCGGAGTGCCACCTTCTGGAACCGACAAATACTTAAAGTCTCCGTCGTTTCTTCCCTGATAAACCCCTCCCAAATCTAGGAATTGACCGGTCTTGAGATTAACGATGATAGTGTCCGTGACCCAGGCCCCGTCAGTTGCTTGCGCTTGCCAGGAGAATCCGCACAATCCAAACAAGCAAGTGGCCTTCCCTCCGCCGTCGGAGGCGGAACCGCCATTAAACACACCGCCGTTGAACAAAAGCGAAATGCTGGAAAAAGTATCGGTGGTGGAGTTAAACACGAAGGAACCGGAAACAGTGCCAGAAACGCCGCTGAGATTCACATTGCTAAAACTGTCGTTGGAGTCCGCGAACGCAGACAACGACACAGCCAGCAGGAACAGCACGCTAACGCTCGCCAACTTCAAATACCGCATCATGACACTTCTCCAGCCTTACAAATCAACTCTTGCTGGGAGTTTATACCCAACGCTTAACCTGTCAAGACTGAGAATTCTTGCAACTAGTTGCAAGCGCTTGCAACATCTACCGTAAACTATTAACACACAAGGCGTTACGAAACATTCCCCAAACTGGTTTGGCAAACAGATCAGCCGAAAGAAATTGCTGCGTTCAGATTTTCTTTATTGCTTCCGCGCAAGCATGGGGTTGCGCTTGAGCAGCGACTCGGCTCTTTGAGTCTGGCATTCTCCTTAGGTCCATCCATCAAATACAACAAGAGAGTAATCGATGAGCGTAGAGAAGAGTCGTCCCCGGGCCTTCCCGATCCGCTTCGGCCTCAATCCCTGGCCCTTTCTCTGGGCAGTTGTTGGCGCCTGGATGTGGTATGGCGCCCTGCATCTTGCCCACATAATCTGAGAACTCTGGCGAAGGATCACCGTCGCAAAGAGGCGCGAACTAGTCTCACGAATCGGGATTGTCGTTGTAACGGCCATTTCTCATCCGCCATCTGATATCAGGTACAATCTCCGTCCTGGGCGCATTCATTTCGCGCAGCCTCATACATCCGCGAGGAGATATAAATCCTTATGCGCGTTGGAGTCTTTACTCCCCTGCTGTCGCAGCTGTCGCTGCCCGCGGTTTTGAAGAAA
>Ga0210405_10003631_pt1 | contig 14999 bp, 16 predicted proteins | sample IncBWH11MmetaG_FD_155492 | JGI IMG/M metagenome (GOLD analysis project Ga0210405, IMG submission 155492) | Forest soil microbial communities from Barre Woods Harvard Forest LTER site, Petersham, Massachusetts, United States - Inc-BW-H-11-M | ecosystem: Environmental > Terrestrial > Soil >... | reverse complement strand
TCGGGTGTTGCGGGTGAGACTTCATTGATGTGCTAACGGTCATTAGATCCCCAAATGGTTTACGTTACGATTGTTATTGCTGGATGAAAATCGATTGGGCTCAGATCTCCCACCTTGATTAATTCAATCCATGCCCGTTCCCGGCCGATTGGGCGCGCACAGACCCTACTTTCTGTAGATGCGGGGCCCAGCCACGAAGGTAGCCTATTAATCTTTCCTGGCGTTCGGTTTCCGTCCGAAGTTCCAAGAGCTGCTGTTTCCACATCAAATCCATGGGCAAGGCCGCGGCCACTTGAAAAGAAAAACATGCCGCGGGGTCGGCAGCTAGATTTTTTGGGTAATCACCGAAAATCAGCGTATGGCAAGTCTCGTAAAGTTCGATCAGTTCAGTCTTGGGAGGCTGATTGCAAATTTCCCGGTCTTCCAGGTAGTCAACCTGGCCTTCGAGTAACGGGTTCTCGGTGAAAAGTTCCACGGCGCGGAAAGGAACCCGCCCAACGGAAATAATATCCATTCTGCCGTCGGGATAACGCTTGAGCACTTCCATAATTTCAGCGGTGCAGCCGACGCGCGCGACGCCGTTGGGCATGGAAAGCAACATTCCAAACTCGGAACGCTCGCTCATACATTGGTTGACCATGTTCCGGTAACGGGGCTCGAAAATATGCAGAGGGAGTTCAGCGCCGGGAAGAAGGACGACGTTAAGAGGAAAGAGCGGGATGCGATCTGGCCGCACTAGCACCATAGGAGATGATACCAGAGCGAGTCAATGGTTGCTGATTTACGCGCAGATTCGTACATGGGGTGGGAATTGTCTAGAGCTCAATTTTCCGTGTAACCGCCTGGTTAGCTGATGTCGGCCAGCAAGGCCTCCATCTCCGACGCGGCGTGCTGATCGCCCTTTCTGCCAGCGGCAGTAATGCCGGTTGTAAGGATGTGTCTAGCTTCGTCGGGCCGCGACTCGCGGACCAGCAACTGACCGTACATTAAGTAAGCGGGGATATAGTCGGCGTTTTGCTTGAGTAGCGCATCGAAGTTGAGAATAGCTGCTGCGGCATCGCCGGTGCTCATGCATTCCATAGCGAGTCCGTAGCGTGAAAAGGCGTCACCCGGGGACTTCTGCACAAATTCTTCCAGGACCTGCCTGCGGGTTTTCTTTTGGTCTGTCATCATGGCTACCGTAGTATACGGATGGAACGCCAGGTTCCAAAATTGCGTGGTGCGGGGACGAATGAAGCGAGAAAAAAATAGGACTATAAATTTGACACTAGATTCGAAGTTGAAGCCGAAGCCGGTGAGCGCTTCGCGGTCAGAGATGGCAGAAGTGGTTCTGCCGGCGCAAACGAACCCGTTGGGAAAACTTCTGGGCGGGCAAGTAATGCACCTGGTGGATATGGCGGCGGCGATGGCTGCCGCCCGTCATTCGAACAGCTATGTGGTGACGGCCTCAGTTGACTACATCGATTTTCGCAACGCGGTGAACCTCGGTGAATTGGTAATCCTGAAATCGCAGGTAAATCGAGTGTTTAACACCTCGATGGAAGTGGGCGTGGAAGTTTTTTCCGAGCAAATTCTGACTGGGCAGCGCAAGCACACCACCACCGCTTATGTAACGTTTGTGGCTATCGACGAATATACCAAGCAGCCTAAAACGGTGAGGCCGCTACTGCTAAAAACGGCGGAAGAGAAGCGGCGCTTCCGAGAAGCAGCGGAGCGTAGGAAAACGCGCTTGAGGCTGCGCTTCGGAAAATAATTCCAGCGGAACAGTTTAAACGACCTTTTAAGTCATGGCTCCGACCCACTTTGGCTTCGTGGTGGGCGCAGCGCTGCCGCCAGCCGGCTCTTCGGTGATGGCCAGCGCCTTGGTGTCGCTGCCAGCAGCGGGTGGATTGGAAACCAAGATTACGAAGTTTCCGTCGGCGTCCGGGCGCACCGTCATGGCCGACATAGGCTTGCCGCCGGGTGTCTTTGGTATCAGCCACAATTGCAAAACGCGGTTTCCAGACGGCATGGGGACCTTTTGTCCGGTAAGCACAATGCCGTACTTGGCGTGCCACATGGCGACCATCTGAGGGGCCTGAATTTTTTGCGCCGCCAGCATTATTTTGACCGAGGCAGGGTCTGTCAAAATGGCAGTTTCACGGTGCATTTTGGCCATTTGTTCTTGCATGGCGGTTAACTCTCGCTGGGAAACGGCGCGCTCGTTTTCCGTGCTGGCGACTATTTGCTCGGTTCGTTGATTTCGCTCGTTGGCCGCGCGCAATTCTTCTTTCAGGTGGTGAACATCCCAAGCGAAATACAGAGTCAATAGAAGCAGAGCCGCGATTCCCGCTGACAGCCAATAAGGAATGCCAGAGGGCGTAGTTGTCGATGCAGTCGCAACCCGCGATGATGGCTTTGATTTTGCCTCTGACCGCACGGTTTGCATCAGGCGGCCCTTCAACATGGCGGAGGTCGCAGCTTCCGGGGCCAGGTATGCCAACTGAGCGACGAGCCAACGCGCCTCCGCGACGGCCTTTGCGCATTCCGCGCAGCCGGTAGTGAGATGAGCTTCCAGCGCGGCGCGTTCAGGCGGATCGAGCGCGCCCAGCGCGGAGGCTTCATACATCTCCCGGAATTGGTCGCAATTGCTCACGTCGCGGTGCGCAATCCCTCCTTCAGCTGTATCAACCCGTTGCGAATCCAGCTTTTTACGGTGCCGAGCGGTTCTTTTAATTCCGCGGCGATTTCGCTGTGGCTCAGGCCCTGAAAGTAGGCTAGTTCAATAGCGCGTTTTTGCTGCGGATTCAATTCGCCGACCAACGAGCGAACACGTTCGGCACGGCGCTTTTCGTCCAACTCCTTTTCATATTGTGGCGCTACTACGACGGAAAACAATTCGTCGGTCTGATTTTCCAGGCGGCGCTGACGCTCGCTCTTAAGTCTAAGGGTATCGAGCGCGCGATTTCGCGCCAGGGTAAGCAGCCAGGGGACAAACGGGCCGCGAGCGGCGTCGTACTGCGCGGAATTCCTCCACAGCTGCAAAAAAACGTCCTGCACAACCTCTTCGGCAGGTCCTGACTGCTGAACGATTCTTAGAACCAGCGAATAAACGATGCGGGAATATTTGTCGTAAATTTTCTCGAACGCGCCCACGTCGTTTCGAAGAAGCAGACGCACCAGCGTAGCGTCGGGAGACGCTTCGCGATCATCCTTTGGGCTAAATGCCGCAAGGAACACGAGGTCTAGCTTCTACTCCTACCTGAGAATACGGGATACCCGATTAACTGGATGAGCGTGCGTCGCGGGTATCCCTCATGGCGCTCGATCTCTTTTAATTGGTCCCTGCCCGACGGTCAAGGCTTGTTCGACACAAGCGCCCAATGCAGGGCCGCCAAGATAATTGCCGATGAGCCGGATCGATGGATACTCCCTCTGCATTTGATCAAGCCTACCTATAAGCTGAGTGTGGCCGAGGTTGTATTGCGGTATGGCGTGCTGCCATGGCTGAACGTGCGAAAACGATGGCGGCTGGGAGATGCCAAGTACGAATGCCAGCTCGCGATGTACGATTGAGACAATTTCGGATTCAGGCAGCGAGATGGCGCTCGGGTCGGTGGCGCCACCCACGAAGCTTGTCAGCAAAACGTGTCCATCGGGAGCGCGGTTGGGAAACAGCGAGGAGTTCCAAACTGTCCCCAGGATTCGTAATCCGGACGAACGCGGCACGAGAAAACCAAAACCCTCGAGCGAGTGGTGAATTGCACTTTTGGGATAGCCCAGCGACACTACAGCAACCGGGGCGGAAGCGATCGCCGATAACGCAGATTCGAATTGCGGATCAACATCGCGTAGCAACGTGGCGGCTTGCTGAGCTGGTGTGGCGATGATCACACGATCTGTGATGAGAACTTCTTCTGTGCCGTTCGCTATAACCGTTACTTTGTAGGTCGGTGTGCCTGACGATGTCGTCGTTAGGCTGATGCGTTGGGCGGTAACGCCGCAACGGAGATTGGGTCCCAGATTCGCAGCTAGGGCCTGGATTAATGTTTGATTGCCTTCCCGAAAGGTTTGCAAGGTAGGTTTTTCGGACGACGCAGAGCGCGTTCTTGCTGAAAACAATAAACCCCGGATAACGCTGCCCGCGGATTTCTCCGCCTCGTATAACTGAGGAAACGCGCTTCGCACACTTAGCTTGTCTGGATCGCCCGCAAATATGCCGGAGACGAACGGGCCTACCAGCTTATCGAGGAGCTCATCTGAAAATTTGCGGCGGGTAAAAGCAGCGACGGATTCGTCCTTCTGAGGTGGGGAAGAGCGACCGAGAATATCGCGCAGGACTCGCAGCTTGGTGAGTGGGCCGAACAATGATGAGGCGATGAATGCCGGTGGGCTGAGTGGAACTGGCCGCAAAGTACCTTTGACGAGTACGTACCGAGGCGCATTAGCTGGCGCCGGGAGGAGTTGATCGTCGATGTGCAATTCGCGGCAGAAATTGAGCAGCGCGGACGTAGCGTTAAAGCTTTGGGGACCAAATTCCAGCAAATAGCCGTCACGACGTTCACTGCGAATCACTCCGCCAGGAATCAAGCTGGACTCGATGGCTTGTGCGTCGACGCCTGCCTTACGCAGCGCGTAGGCGCACACTAAGCCCGAAATTCCCGAGCCAACAACCAAAGTTGGGAGGTGAGCAGTCACGGGAATGATGTGCGCATGGAGGTTGATTGCTACAAAGTTTTTGAAAATAACGGTATGGCGTTCAAGTGCTGCTTTTCGAGATACGGATCGAAAATCATTGCAAGATTGCGGATGAAGATTCTGCCGAGCCAGGTGGTGCGCACTTCCTTATTGTCCAGCACTACCAAGCCATCCTCGCGCGGCGGCTGGAGCTGGCTAATCTCGTCGGCGAAGTATTGATCGAAGTCGACGCCGAATTCGCGAGAGATTTCATCTTTCACGATTACTGTGTGGCAAAGAAGCCGATTGATGACGGCGCGGCGCAGGCGGTCCTCGTCTGAAAGGCGATAACCACGCATGGTGGCGATGCCGCGATCCTGCACGGCTTTTTGCCAACTTGGCAGGTCGCGATAATTTTGCGCGTAGGCATTTTGAAACGCGCTGATGGCGGTGACGCCCATGCCGTACAGGTCGGCTCCGGCTTTGGTGGTGTAGCCCTGAAAATTGCGGTGCAGAGTTCGTTGCTGTTGCGAAACGGCCAACTCATCGCCGGGTTTGGCGAAATGGTCCATGCCGATGTAGAGATAGCCGGCCTCGATAAATTTCATCAGGCCGGTGCGGAAGATTTCAAATTTTTGCATGCCTTCCGGCAAATGAGTGGCGAAGGCGCCTTGCTGCTTTTTAAGCCACGGGACATGCGCATAGCTGAACAGCGCGATACGGTCGGGCTGCAGCTCAAGAATCTGGTCGACGGTGTGGCTGAAACGTTCCGGCGATTGGTACGGCAAACCGTAAATGAGGTCAACGTTAATGCTATCGAACCGTAACTTGCGCGCGGCGAGCAGCAAGTCGCGCGTCAATTCGAACGGCTGGATTCTGTTGATGGCCGCCTGCACCTCGGGATGGAAATCCTGGATGCCCATGCTGAGGCGGTTAAAGCCCAAGCGACGCAAGGCTTCAAGGTGTTCGCGAGTGGTTACCCTCGGGTCGATTTCAATGCCGATTTCCGCGTCCGGCGAAAAATTAAAATGTTCCCGCGCGAATCCGAATAAGTCCTCAAGTTGTTGCGGGGTGAGATACGTAGGTGTGCCGCCGCCCCAGTGGAATTGCACTACGGGGCGGTCGCGCGAAGCTCCTCGTGCCACCTGTTCGATTTCGCGCTTGAGTACATCGAGATACGGTATCGCGACGCGTTTGTCTTTTTGAATAATTACGTTGCAGGCGCAAAAAAGACACAAGCTTTCGCAGAAGGGAAGATGCATGTACAGCGAAATGGGTGTCTGCGTCCTTTGCGCTTCGGCGTGTACGGATTTGAGATCATCAGGGCCGAACGCGTCATTCCAGACTGGCGCAGTGGGGTAGCTTGTGTAGCGAGGTCCCGGGCGATTATAGCGGCCGAGAAATTCTTCACTGATTTGCAATTCCTCACGCATGCGTTGGAGGCTGGGAGTGGTGAGCGTCACGTCATGATCCTCGGCGCGAATACGCAGCGGAAGTTGGCTGATTCGTTTTGCCCGCCGAGCCGACCACCGTTTGCTGGCCGATTTCGATAAAGAGTCGCGCGTTTTCGACTGGTGTCTGTTTAAAGATACCGTGACCGAGATTAAGGATATGACCAATTCCGTTCAATGCGGAAAGGGCACTTTGCGTAGCCTCGCGAATTTCGCCGGTCGGCCCGAGCAAAATAGTGGGATCGACGTTGCCCTGCAGAGCGATTTTGGGGCCAAGTGTTTTTCGCAGCGCGGCGAGATCGGCGCGCCAATCGACGCTCAGCACGTTGGCTCCAGCGCGTGCTACCGCGGACATCAAGTGATTTGAAGCCTTGGTGTAGTAAATAACCGGAACTTTGCCCCAGATACCTGAGCTGATCCCTGAAATGACCTGTTGAACTGCCGGCAGCGCGAAATTTTCGTAGTCCTCCAGGTTCAGCTCTCCGCACCAGGTATCAAATAGTTGTACGGCGCAAGCACCCGCATCGATTTGCGCGCGCAAATAGGGAATGGTGGCCAGCGCGATTTTGTTGAGTAGTTCCCGAAACGTCTCGGGCTCATGGTAGAGAAAGCTCTTAACCGTCGAGAAGCCTTCCTTAGTTTTCCCTTCGACCATGTAGCAGGCCAGCGTCCACGGGGCGGCCGCAAAACCAAGGACCGGCACATCCGGTCCGACGCTCTTTACGATGCCGCGAATGGCCTCCGGCACGAATTTAGTCTCCAGCTCTGGGTCGAAGATGCGCAGGCTGGCGACGTCGGCGGCGCTGCGTATGGGACTGGGAAGACTTGGACCCTCGTCGTTTAACTCTAGATGCATGCCCATCGCTTCCGCGGGAATCAAAATATCCGAGAAAACTATAATGGCATCCACTCCCAGGATGCGAAACGGCTGCAAAGACACTTCGGCGGCCAGGTCGGGAGTTTTACAAACTTCCAGGAACGAGCGTGTGGCACGAATAGCGCGATATTCCGGTAGATAACGTCCGGCCTGACGCATCATCCAAACAGGGACGCGAGTTAGGGCTTCACCGTGGCAAGCGCGGAGGAAGAGGTCCGTGCGGTCGATCCCGTCGCGTTCGCTGGCCGTAAGTGTGTTTAGTGGCGGCATATCACCTGGATTCGGCTTGCCTGGGGTCCGCAGAGAGAATAGCAAATCCGGCGCGACCTTGCTGCGGGGCGGCTGCGTACGCTATGTAAGTGGTTGTTCCCGTGGGCTATACTCAGGATACAGGGCTCCTGACATTTCTGCGCACTTCAGAGAGGTGACGCCGGAAGGTTGTGGGCCGCGGCTGGCATGGAATCAAGATGAGCCATCTCTATTTCATACTGACACTGACGGCATACTCGCTGAGTTGGGGTTGCTACCTGGCTTTTCTGAATACCGGCAGGGAGCTGTTGGGAAGGTGCGGGTCAGTGCTATTGGGCCTTGGGCTGGTGGCGCATTATTTTGCGCTGCTGGAGCGGTCACGCGGGTTGCACACCGTTCCGTATCACGACCTATACGGCTCGATGTCGTTGTTCGGATGGCTGCTGGCGCTAACCTACCTTGCTCTCGAGTTTTATCACCAGCAGCGCTCCGTGGGGGCGTTCGCCGTGCCGTTTATTCTTGGATTTTTTTTGATTGCGCACCTGGCGCCCGCGGACCGGCTATCGCCGACAGTGGCGCATGGCGTGGTTTTCGCCTTGCACGTCACGCTCAGTATTTTGGCGTATGCGGCCTTCGCGCTGTCGTTCGTGTTGAGCGTGATCTATCTCGCAGAAGAGCGCTTGCTGCGAAACCACAAGCTCAGCAACGTAGTTTGGCGCTTGCCGTCACTGGAATTGCTGGAGCGCATGAGCCACTCAAGCGTCCTCGTGGGCGTCATTTCTATCGCCATTGGCACGGTCCTCGGATTCATCTGGGTGGACCGGCTCACTGGGCAATATTGGTTTTACGATCCGAAATATGTGATCACGCTGGTGGTGCTGTTTCTTTATTTGCTGTACTTCCAGTTGGCGCGTAGCACCGCATGGCGTGGGGCGCGCGCTTCAAAGCTGTGCGTATTCAATTTTTTCGTGGTGGTGATGAGCTTCACGGTTGTGAACCTGTATCTATCGCATAGCCACAGGTATTTCTAGGGAGCAGTGCTTGGATACGTGGCCATCCTGATGGAAATTGTTCTCGTCGGATTAAATCATCGCACCGCTCCGGTGGAGGTGCGGGAACGCGTGTCGTATACCGCGGAGCAGGCCAGCCGGGCCGCAAGTGAGCTGCGTTCACGAGGAATCCTCGAAGAGACTTTGGTTTTGTCGACCTGCAATCGCAGCGAGATTTATGGTGTGCCGCCTGAAACTTCGCACGAGAGCGCGGCGGGGCTTTCCTCTTTTCTAAGTGAATTTCACAAGGTGCAGCCCGATATTTTGAGCGTCTCGCTGTATCACCACTATGACCGGCACGCGGTACGCCACTTGTTTCGAGTTTCCGCTGGGCTGGATTCGATGATGTTAGGTGAAGCGGAAATTCTTGGCCAGGTTCGCGAGGCGTATAAATTTGCATACGAACAAGGAGCGACCGGCCCGGTATTGAATCGTATGTTTCAAGCCGCGCTGGAAGTGGGGAAGCGCGTACGATCGGAAACTGAGTTGGGGACTAGGCCAACGTCGGTGGCCTCCGCGGGCGTTAAATTGGCGGAACGAATTTTTGGAAAACTTGGTCAACGCACCGCGCTGGTCTTAGGAGCGGGAACGATCAGCGAGCAAGTGATGCTGCAATTGCGCGATCGGGGCGTCGGGCGATTGTTGCTGATGAACCGTTCGCTCGAGCGCGCCGAGAAACTGGCGACGGAATTTCACGGGAACGTGGTGCCGTGGGGTCAATGGGGCGATGCACTGCGGAGTCCCGACGTGATTGTTTCGTCGGTCGCCGCCGAGGAACCAATTCTGGAGCGCGCCGCTCTTGAGGAAGCCATGGCTGCTCGTGGCAATCGCGCGCTGTTTATCATGGACCTCGGTTTGCCACGCAATATCGAGCCGTCAGCGGCTGAGATCTACAATGTGTATCTCTATAACCTGGACGATCTCGGTGGCATTGTGGAGCAAAGTCGAGCCATGCGAGAAAATGAAATTCCACGCGCAGAGACGATTGTCGACGAGCATGTTGGCAAATTTCTTTCCTGGCAGGCCAGTGTTGAGCTGGTGGGCTTGGTCGATGAGTTGCGCGCCCGCTTGCAGCACGAACGTACGGCTTTCGTCCGCGACCGCATGGAGGCGATGAAACACCTAAGCGCGGACGACCGCCAACAGATGGAAACGTTGATGGGCGAGCTGCTGGAGAAATTATTGCTGGAACCCGCCGAACGCTTGCGCGGCGAAAAAGAACTGCGGCGGAAAATCCAGAACGTGGAAGCCTTACGCGATCTGTTTCTTTCGAATCGGGAGAAACAATGAAACATTTGCGCATCGGAACACGAGGAAGTCTGTTGGCGAAATGGCAGGCAGAATCCGTGCGCAAGCAACTTTTTGCGCTCGCGGGCGTGGAAGCGGAAATAGTCATTATCAAGACCTCTGGCGACAAAATACAACAATCGCCGCTGTCGCAGATTGGCGGAAAGGGAATTTTTATTAAGGAATTGGAAGACGCGCTGCTAGATGAATCCATCGACCTGGCAGTGCACAGCGTCAAAGATATTCCCACGGAAGTGCCCCGCGGATTGAGCTTTCCGGCGGTGTGCCGGCGCGACGACATTCGCGATTGCCTGATTTCTCCGACGGGTTCAACGCTGGAAACTCTACGGCAGGGCGCGCGAGTGGGCACCAGTAGCTTGCGCCGTCGAGCGCAGCTTCTGCGGTTGCGCACGGATCTTGATATTCGCGAATTGCGTGGCAATGTCGACACCAGACTCCGCAAGGTCGGCGACGGAGAGTATGACGCCATTGTATTGGCTAAGGCAGGGTTGGACCGCCTGGGATTGAGCCAGCGAATATCGGAAACTTTTGCGCCGGAACTCTTCATGCCCGCCGTGGGACAAGGCGCCATCGCTGTGGAAGCGCGGCTAAACGACAACGAGACCGGCGATCTTCTGTCCAAATTGGATGACCCAGAAACGCGGGCCGCAATTATTACCGAGCGCGCATTGCTGGGAGCGCTACAGGGCGGTTGTCAGGTGCCCATCGGCGCTTGGGCTCGCATCGAGCGCGGCGAAATGGTACTGGAGGCATGCGTCACCTCCGTGGATGGCCAGCAACATGTGAGGCAGCGCTTGACCGGGCCGCCCGACCAGGGTGTCCAGCTGGGAGAACAGATGGCGCGATTGCTGATGGAAACTGGCGCGCAAACGATTCTTGAGGAAGTGGGGCGGCAACGTGGATAGAATCGGCGTCACTTCGGAGTCCGTGCTATCGGGCAAACGCGTAGTGATTACGCGTGCGGCACGTCAAAGTGTTGAACTGGTCGAAAACCTTGGCAGGCTCGGCGCTCTGTCGATTCTGCTGCCGCTGGTGGCCTTCTCTGCCCCAGAGGACTTCGGGCCGATGGACGAGGCGTTAGATCGACTGGAAGAATTCGATTGGATTATTTTTACCAGCGAAAATGCGGTGCGCGCGGTAGTGAAGCGCGCTGAGGTGCGAGGCAATTTGCGAAATGTGGCTGGAAGACGTTCGCGCGCTGCAGCGGTTGGACCCACGACGGCAATCGCAGCGGAACGCGCTGGTTTTTTTGTGGACTACCAGGCCCAAACGCACAGCGGGGCAGCGCTCGCCAACGAACTGGGAGAGAAGTTGCGGGACCAAACCGTGTTTTTACCGCGGAGTGACCGCGCCAACCCGGACTTGCCGCAGCTTTTGAGAAATTATGGCGCGGAGGTCACGGAAGTCATCGCCTACAGGACCGTCACGCCCGTTAATCTCGACGATCAGAAAATCGCGGCGATCGTGAATGGCGAAGTCGAGGCGGTTTTATTTTTTAGCCCCACCGCGGTGGAACATTTCGTTGGAATTGTGGGCAAGGAAAAACTCCGAGATTTGCAAAACCACTTGGCGATTACCGCCGTCGGCCCTATAACCGCGAACGCGTTGCGCCAGTCGGGTGTGGATACATTGCTGGTGGCCGAGGACACCACGACGGACGCCGTCATCGCGATATTGAATCAACACTTTACAGGTGCGCGGAAAGCCTCCGCTGTCGGAGTAGTTCAGGAATGAGCTTTCCGACGCACCGAGGGCGGCGATTGCGCCGCAATGAAGCTCTGCGCGGACTGGTTCGCGAAACGCGATTAAGCGCTGCAGGACTAATCTATCCGATGTTTGTGTGTCCCGGGCAAAAGGTGCGGCAGGAAGTCAGCTCCATGCCCGGAATATTTCAGCAATCCGCCGATCAGATTGTCGAAGAATGCCGCGAAGTCGAATCGCTGGGTATACCGGGAGTGATTCTGTTCGGGCTTCCAGAGAAAAAGGACGCCCGGGGCATGAGCTCGATTGCCGCCGATGGCGTAGTGCAGCGCGCCATAGAGGATATCCGCAAAGCAAAACTCAAATTACTGGTAATCACTGACGTTTGCCTTTGTGAATACACGGATCACGGGCATTGCGGCGTAATCGAAGACGGCGAAGTGGCCAACGATGCCACGCTGGATATTCTCGCTAAACAAGCCGTGTCGCACGCTCGAGCTGGTGCGGATATTGTTGCTCCTTCTGACATGATGGACGGACGCGTCGGTATTATTCGCGAAGCGCTAGACGAACATAAATTCGAAAACATTTCGATTCTGGCCTACGCCGCGAAATATTCTTCCGCATTCTACGGACCTTTTCGTGAAGCGGCACAGTCGACGCCCCAGTTCGGTGACCGCCGCGGTTACCAGATGGATCCCGCAAATGCGCGCGAAGCATTGCGAGAGGTGGAAATGGATCTGGACGAAGGTGCGGACATGGTGATGGTCAAGCCGGCGCTGCCGTATCTGGATATTATCAGGCGCGTGCGGGATGAATTCGATGTACCGGTGGCTGCCTATAATGTCAGCGGAGAGTACTCGATGGTGAAGGCCGCGGTACAAAAAGGTTGGCTCGACGAGCAGCGTGTGGTCACGGAAATACTGACAAGCATTCAACGTGCTGGCGCGGAAATTATTCTGACTTATCACGCCAAGGACGCCGCGCGGTGGCTACGCGCGTGAACATCCGGCAGGCGCAGCAATGAACCCCGCACAATCGCATGCTAAACGGAAGCGCGAGGGCAAGCGCTCGCGAGAGATTTTTAAGCGCGCGGAACAGGTGTTGGTCGGCGGCGTAAATAGCCCGGTCCGCGCGTTTCGTTCTGTCGGCGGTGAACCGTTCATCGTCGAACGAGGGCGTGGACAATTTCTGTACGACGCCGACGGCAATGAACTGCTCGATTATGTATGCTCCTGGGGCGCGATGTTATTGGGCCACGCGCATCCGGCAGTAACTGCGGCAATTTCCAAGCAAGCAGAACGCGGCACGAGCTTTGGCGCCACCACGGAGTTGGAAGTTGAGCTGGCCACGCTGGTCACTAGCGCGGTTCCGTTCGTCGAAAAGATTCGGTTCGTTTCCAGCGGCACGGAAGCCACCATGAGCGCGCTGCGGCTTGTGCGCGGGGTGACCAAAAGAGACCTGCTCGTTAAATTTGAAGGCAATTATCATGGGCACTCGGACAGTTTTCTCTCGCAATCGGGCTCTGGTCTGGCAACTCTGGGCATTGCGGAATGTCCCGGCGTTCCAGAAGCCCTCGCAGCGTTAACCTTGAACGCGCCGTACAACGATTTGAACGCGGTGGAGCACCTGTTCAAGCACCACCAAAATAAGATCGCGGCGATTATCGTTGAGCCAGTCGCTGCGAATATGGGTGTGGTTTTGCCAGAACCGGGATTTCTTGCGGGTCTACGCGAAATTTCGCGAAGGAATGGCGCATTGCTGATTGTGGATGAGGTCATCACTGGCTTTCGTTTGCATAACGGCACGGCCCAGCAGCTTATGGAAATTGAAGCGGACCTCACGACGTTTGGCAAAATTATCGGTGGCGGCGTCCCGGTAGCAGCATATGGCGGCCGCGCGGAGCTGATGAACAATGTTGCGCCCCTCGGACCCGTCTATCAGGCCGGAACATTGGCGGGGAACCCTCTGGCGATGAGCGCCGGAATTACGACACTGAAACAACTGAGCGCTCCGGGTTTCTACGAAGCCATTGAGAAGCGTGCGCGACGGCTTGCCGACGGGCTGCGTGATGCGGCGGAGAGAGCCGGTGTGCCAGCGCAGGTGAACGCCATCGGCTCGCTGGCTACGCTTTTTTTCGCACCACAGCCGGTTCGCAATTACAACGATGCCAAGAAATCGGATGCGGAACGTTACGGCGAATTCTTTCGAAACATGCTGGAGCGGGGAATCTTTCTGGCTCCATCGCAATACGAAGCGGCTTTCGTCTCCGCGGCGCACACCGATGCGGACATCGATCGCACGCTGGTAGCGGCAAACGAGTCGTTGAAGAATTAACTAACAAGGAGAGTTATCGCATTGGCCGAGGATTTTGAATTACCGGAAACGGTGGAAGAGCACGGCCACGACCCGCACGTGCTGCCCGTTTCTCTGACCATTTCGATTCTGGCGGTGCTGGTGGCGGCGGTAACTTTGCTGGGACATCGAGCGCACACAGAAGAGCTGCTGCGGCAGTCCCAATCTACCGATCAATGGGCCTTCTACCAGGCAAAGAATATTCGTCTTCATGAAATGCAGGGCATGGTGGACTTGTTGGGGACGATCACGCCGCTGGACAGGGAAAAGAATGCAGCGTTGCGTGAAAAATATGTAAAGGAGGTCGAGCGCTACAACAGCGACAAGGAAAACATTAGTGAAAAAGCCAAAGATCTGGAAAAAGAGCGCGATACTATCAGCCGCCGGGCAGACCGGTTTGATGGCGGTGAAGCGTTGCTGGAAATTGGACTGGTGATTTGCTCTATTACTCTTCTGACCAAGCGTAAAGAATTCTGGATAGCCGGCATATTAGTAGCAATAGCCGGTCTTATTTTCGCCGCGACAGGGTTCTTAGTGCATATCAGTAGTTGATTCTGCTAGGCGTTGGCGGGCGGAAGTTCGCCACGAAGTCGAACAACCTCCTCCATTAAGTTTTTCAACCGCTCAACCACTTCCTGATGGCGGATTTCATCCGTGGCGGGTTTTTTGCCGATAAAGGTCAAGTTTCCCCCGGGTTCAAGAATACATTTCTGCACATCGCTCAACGATTCAAAGCCCTGCCTACGCGCGGCCGCTTCCAACTGCGTCGGGCTAATCAACTCTTTCTTCAGCCGGTCCAAACGCACAGCGCCATTCTCGATGAGCACGTCGGCATCGCCTTCCACGAGTTGGTCGATCCGTTTGTGACCATAAAGAAATCGAACCACCAGATAATTGACCGCCAATAGGGAGGTCGCGCCGATGATTCCCCCGCTGACGCTGTTATCGTCGCCGATGATGGCGTTCTGCACGGTATTGGAAAGCGTCAGCAACACCACCAAATCGAAAGGGTTCAGCTGTACGAGCTCACGTTTGCCGGAGAGCCGCAAACTTATAACCAGAAAAGCGTACACAAAAATTGGTCGAAGAACCTTCTCGGCTAACGGCAGGCCCAGAACAAACATATCTTTCCAGGTGTCATGCATTTCTCGCGCTCCTCTGGTTCAGAAAATTAGACCGCTATGATTACTCAAGTTAAGCCTCACGCGCTACGCGCGCGAAGCTACGCGCCTGTACCTCGGGACAGTCATCAATTCGCATGAGGATTCACTAATGTTTCCTCCCGCTTCCGGAGCAGGGTCTATCATCAAAGAAGTGTGTTTGCGCGTCCCGCCCTTCTATGACCTTTTGCCA
>Ga0210405_10003630_pt1 | contig 15003 bp, 11 predicted proteins | sample IncBWH11MmetaG_FD_155492 | JGI IMG/M metagenome (GOLD analysis project Ga0210405, IMG submission 155492) | Forest soil microbial communities from Barre Woods Harvard Forest LTER site, Petersham, Massachusetts, United States - Inc-BW-H-11-M | ecosystem: Environmental > Terrestrial > Soil >... | reverse complement strand
TCGGCTGCTATGGAGGTGCTAACAATTCGGCGGCCGGGGATCCAGCCTGCTTGGGGAATGGATTCCTGCAACCGTCCGGGGCACACCTGGGGCGGATTCTGCAGTTTGGATTGAAGCTGCTGTTCTAATTGGCAGAGCGCAAAGCGGGCAGGGGCTTCGTAGCGCGAATTCCTTGCCCTTCCAGTAGCGTGTAGATATTGTCCGCAGGGACGTTCTGAAATTTTTCTACCGCGCCGCTGGGCCATTGGACTTCTACTGAATCCATTTTTGGCTCCTTGCCCAAACCGAAGTGCAGGCGCAGGTCGTTCTGCGAAAGATAACTTGCGCCTCCTCGGACTTCGTTGAACTGCACGAGCTTGCCGGCGCGTACGGTGACGCGTGCGCCTATAGCAGCTCGATTGCTTTTGGTGCCCACCAGCTTGAACTCCACGCGGTGATTGCCCGCTACGCCATGATTGATCAAGAGCGAGGGCGGTTCTCCCACGTTCAGGAGCAAGACGCCGATATTTCCGTCGTTGGCAACGTCGCCGAATGCGGCGCCGCGGCGTGAGGCGAGCGGAACGGCGTTCAGCCCCGCGGCCGCAGCAGAATCGGTGAAAGTGCCGTCATGATTGTTCATGTGCAGCAGAAGGGGTTCGCGATAGCGCGCGCCGGATTCGAGGGAGTCCATTTGCGGGTACACGTGGCCGTTGGCAACAAATAGATCGATCCAGCCGTCATTGTCGAAATCGAAAAAGCCGGTGCCCCATTTCACGTACGGATAGCTGGAGACGGCGACGCCCGCTTTCCAACTGACTTCGTCAAAGCCGCTGGCGCCAAGATTGAGGTAGAGGTTATCTTCCTGGTCCATAAAGTTGGTGACGAAGATGTCGAGGCGGCCGTTGTGGTCGTAGTCGCCGAAGTCCACGCCCATCGAACCTTCCGCGTCGCCTTCAGCGCTTAAAGCTGTGCCGGATTGCATACCGACCTCCGTAAACGTGCCGTTGTGATTGTTGTGGTACAGATAATTTGGGCCGGCATCGTTGGCGACGTAGAGATCGGGCCAGCCATCGTTGTCATAATCGCCCCAGACCACGCCAAGACCGTAGTAGGCGTTGGGATCGTCAACGCCGGCTTTCTTCGAAACTTCTTCGAATGTTCCGTCGCCGCGATTGTGATAGAGCAAGTCGGTTTCTCCAAGCATGCCCCAGGGACCGCACTGCACAACGATGCCGCGGAATTTGCAGGTGCCGAAGGCGGCGACATCGTCGAGATCAACATGAACGTACCTGGCCACGAAAATATCGACGAAGCCGTCTTTGTCGTAATCGGCCCAGGCTGCGCCGGTCATAAAACCGCTGCCACGCACGCCGGCTTTGTCAGTGACATCTTCAAAAGAGCAATTGCCGCGGTTGCGATAGAGGGCGTTTCCGCCGTAACCGGTCACGAATATGTCGGGCAGGCCGTCGTTGTCAAAATCAGCTACGGCGACGCCCATGCCCCAGCCTTTGCGCGCCAGCCCGGCTTGCTCGGTTATGTTTTCAAATTTGAGCGGAATGGTTTGCCGGTAGAGCGTGACCATGGGGTCGCCGCCCCGTTTGTAGCGATCGACGGTGGAGCCGTTGACGACCAGGGCGGAAAGAGTGCCACTGTTGTCGCAATCGATGAACCCCACACCGCCACTCATCGATTCGACGATGTACTTTTTTTCGGGTGAAGCAATGTGGGGAACGGTCAAGCCGGCGCGGGCGGCAATTTCTTCGAAAACAGGTACCGGCGCGCGAGGTTTGCCGCTTTGCGCATTACTGCCAATACATAAGAGGATGACGGCTAGCGGCGGAAATACTTTGGTCGTGGGTCCTGAGGTCAATTCACGACTACTTTAACGTGCGGAATTCAGGTTGTCTACGACGCCGAAGTATAAGCGCGCAAAGCGATTTTAGGCCTCCAAGCTGTGGAGATCTTGAGAAACTACATCGACCGCGACAAGTAATGATGCTACGACAGCGCTTACATCATGTGTCCGAGTCGGGCGGGCTACCCTGCCTCTCCGGCAAGCAATAAAGCACTAGTTCCACTCCTATGGACACCCCTAGCTTGTCAAAAACCTTAAAAAGATAGTTACCGATGACCTACTGATGTCGTTAGGATGGTCGCCGCGAAAAGTGGCACCCGCGACCTACGTGTTGACCGCGCCAACTTGCGTTATTGCCGGGCTCGTTCTGAAATGCGATTTCAGGCAGGCCCTTTCGTTGTCCATCGGCACTGCTGGGATCTCATTAATTGCGGGCTTGCACTTGGGGTTCTTTGAAACAGAATCAAGAACCGCAGACGGACCGGATGACTACAGTCCGATAGCCCAATAATTTCGCCGGCGTGAAAAACATCGTTAGCTTTGACTGGAAGTTATGGTGCGTGTAGTGCGCCGCGTGCGCTCCTGGGGCGTAGATTGTTTTTGAACGCTCCCCAGTTGAACTAGAAGCTTGCGAAGCTTGGCTCGTTCTTCGAGATCCATATCAACCACTTCGAAGGCGCGCGCCTGCGTGTTTGCATCGCGAACGATGGTTTGTGCCTTCACCGGCTTTTTGCCTATATTCAATTTCATTCCAACCACGCTGCCGGGATGCAAGCTCTGCTCGCAAATCGCCACGCCGCCGCTCAAAGTCATTTCAGGTATAACCAAGCTCCAATTTTCCTTCAAATTCGTGGTCATGGCAGATACAGCGTGCTCCAGTCGCAACCGCGGATAACGTCTCTGCCGAATGGCCGGAGAATTCGGATCGGAATCGAGGGGCTCGATCGAAAATTCCGCAATGCTCAGGCCGCTGCGCGGAATGAAGTTGCGTACCCACTCGGGATCAATTTTCTCCATCGCTTGGCAGGCCACAAGTCTAAGTTCGCTAGGACTGGCCCAGCGGAAAGCCTTGCGAGCTTCAGCAATTTTTCGCAGCACCGCTTCCGCCCCGGTGGTTCGCAGGCGGCCGAGCGCCTCAATAGCTTTCAGTTGCAGGTACTCGGTGCCGTTCTTGGGCAAGTCGCCTTCGGCTATTCGCAATAGGCGCATGTCCGACAATTGCTCGCCGCTCATGCCAATCTCATCAATCGCGAGCGGGCGGACCAGGCTGTCCAAATCGTCAAAAAGTTTCAGGAGCAGATGTCCGCGTTCAGCCGCGCCACTGGAAGATATCTGGCGCACAATTCGGTCGTGCGTCGAACGTTTCCACTCGGACATTCTTCCGGGAAGCACTTCTTCCACTATGCTTGCATCCATGCGCATCAGAAGGCCAAGCGCGTCAATTGCCTCCGCGGGTCCGCCCTGGCGGAGCTGATCGCGCAGATGCTGCAGCCCTTCAGGTCCCAGCGCTTGCATCATGGAAATTAGCAAATCGCAATCATCACGAAAACCCGAGCGGCTAAAGCGTCCCGCCAGATGGTCTGAGGCAGCCCCCGGCATCCGCCGTAAAAGATCCGTCAATCCGCCGGGAACATTGCCGGTTTTCAGCGACTCTTCAATGAAGTCCGGCAACCTGTTTTCGATCGCAATTCTCGGGCGCAAGTTTTTCCCAAGTCCCGGGCGTTCCGATTCGACGTATTCCACCAATTCCACGGAACGTTGGATCGCTTGGTACGAGCGTTTATTGGCAGCTTCCTGAGACAAGCGGACGAACGCCGCGCCTACGAGACTTTGCAACTCCGAATCGCGTTCTTCGGCAAGCTGAACGCCAACTTGCCGGATGGTCTCCACCAGCAAACGCTCTTCGATCTTCGCGTAGAGATTCGCTAACTCGGAAAGCCCCATCGCGGTTTGGCGCCGCTGCTCGGGAGATTTGTTCGTTATGCACTTCGCATAATTGCGGAGGATAGTCGCAGCCCCTTCGGTGTCGCCGCTCTGTACCAATCCTTCCACGTACTCACGGATCTTGCCTGGCGGAACGCACCAGGCCTCGGCCGATTCGAGCACAGCTTTCTTTTTTTCATCTCCCACTTGATTCCAAAATTGCTGGGCCAGTAGATCCACGTGTGACTGCACTTCAATTCCGTGGCGAGCCATCTTTTCTTCATACACGCCGAGAATTTTCCGCAAGCCATCGAGTTCCAGGCTCATTTCGTCCAACACCTGGCGCACAGCGTTTACTTCGATATCGCCGTTTTCATAGCTTTCCAGGGCGAAACGAACGGCGATGTGTTCTGCCAGTTTTAACAGTGTCGGCTTGTCCGCAACATCCGAAGGTGCTTGTGCGGCCAGGGCCGACAACGCTTGGCTCACAGTAAAACGAGCGCGACGCGGCAAGGTGGAGAGCCGCGATTGAAATGACGCAGGATCGAGTTTGTCTTTGGACGTTTCGCTAGTGCGCGCAATCTGGGCAAGAACTTGCAGAATCCCTTTTAATTCGTCCTCTTGCAGCGTCATCAGGCCGGTTTCTACCGCCATCGAGCCCATTCCGCCTCCACGCGCAGAACGGCTGCCACGAATTCCGGCGGTTGCGTTTCCCCATCGGCTGAGTTCACCGGTTTCCGACCTACCCCCGCCTCCGGGAGCTTTCCAAACACGAGCGCTGGAGCCGCTCTTGTTTCTCGTACCACCGCCGCGTCGTGGGTTTTCGCTTTGGCCGCCTGTGATGTTTCCGCCAGAACCTTGCACAGCTCCGGCATCACCCAGACTGCCTGTTCCGTGAACAGAAATTCCGGACGGCGATTTTTCGCCAGAACCATGACGCTTCGAGCCGGCGTCCTTGGAGAGGTCTTTGTTAAGCCAAAAACCACCAGCATCGGGATCCAGCGGCGCGCCTTCCCCTGTTCCGCCAACGATATTCCATGTGCCGAAGTCGCTCGAGCGGCTTTCGCTATCGAAATTTACCGCGTGAACTGGGGCTCCGCCATCAACTCGCACTCCTGTTCCTGCTCCGCCCGTTGAAGACTGCGTCGCGCCATCTTTGTTGAACCAAAACCCGCCGACATCAGGCGCTAAAGGAGTGCCACCTCCCTCGCCGCCGACTATGTTCCACGTCCCGACACCAGACGCATTACCGGCTCCGCCTACTGAACCGTGAACGGGACTGACTGGACCTGAAACTTGCGTACCGACATCTTCGGAATTCAAAGCGCCGTCCAACAGCGAACCACCTCGAACAATTTCCGACCCGTCACCTGCGTAATATCCAGGACCGCCCGGTCCCGCGTTGCCATCGCCGTAACCGTCACCGCTGGAGCCCGCATCGCCACCGTCACTCTCGCCTTCGCCATTCCCGCCTGAACCGTGTTTGCCGCGGCCAAAATTGGGGCCGTCACCAGAACCCTTTGTTCCCTCCGCGGCCATAATCAATTGAAGAAGCTTTTGGGGATCGTTGAAAAGCTCATCGGACTTTTCCGAACTCATCCCCAGCGTGTGGGCGGCGATTTGTGCAGCAACGGTGGAGCGAGCCACCGCAGAATCGGCGGGCACAAAACAAACTTCATTCACGTGGATATCAGGGTCACCCTGCAGCGCTGCTTTTAGCTGTTCGGCTAGTTGAATGGGCTTGGTGCCGGAACCAGTGGGGAACCCGCGCACGAATCTAGCCAAGCTTCCTTGCGTCACTTTCGGAGAAAAATGAATGCTGGCGATACCGGCTGCGGAAAGCATGCGAGCAAAGCTTCTTTCGGCAGCGGCCGAGTCTAATGGCGAGCCATCCAGCAAGAGCTGATCCCCGGACACTCCCAGGAGCAGGCCAGCTTCGTTCTCGGAACCGGAGCCGAGAGCGGTGTGCAACTCAATCCAAGCCGTGTCGAATTGTTTCGCGGTGCGGGGATGGCCAAAGTCGTACATCCGCGCAAATTTCAAAAGGATGTTCAAGCTGCGCACAAAGGCGCGCGCAGCCGCGGGACGAGTTTGGGTGTCAATCGCCATAAGTGTGGGGCCGGAAGCCCCGCCTCTACCTGAAAGGATGGGGTTTAAGGGCGTAAACAGCAATGGTACGGGTGTCGTGTTTAGTACTAACTCTTGGTCCTGTTTCGGTGTAGACCGGAAGTAATAGGAAGATTCTGACCCGCCGAGGCTTTCTTAAGCCAAGGCTCTAACTCACTGATATCGCTCAGGATGGTTAAGGCTCCCAGCTTACGAAGAAGGGCACCACGTTGACGGCGTTCTTCGCTTTGGCGAGGCAATATCCCGACAAAGGGCATGTTTGCCGCCTTCGCAGCAAGAGCATCGTCCACGTTGTCGCCTAAATACAGTGCGACGCTGGGATCGCGGCCATTCAAAATCTGAAGCAGGCCATCGGGCGCCGGCTTCGGCCGCTTCACATTTTCCACCGTGACGATTTTTTGGAAGAAATCACGAACCTTCCAACGATCGAGCGTGTAGTCCAGTTCGCGGCGGACGCGGCCGGTGAAAACAGTCAGTTCCGCGAGCTTTGACAGGCGTCGCAGATTGGCAGCCGGTAGCAACCACTTTTCACGGGCGGCATTTCCTTTTCCGTTTTGGCCCCAGTAAATCTCTACGAATTTTCTCTTAACCGCTTCGTAACCGACATTTTTCCCCAGCGCGTTCACCCACGCCGTGGAAAGCTTCCAGTCATCGTTAAAGCCAGGGCGATTTTTCCATCGATGCAGTTCGCGATGGGTAACTCGCTTTCCAACGAAGAATTCCACCGTTTCGAGCGTAGTGCGCTGGAACGAGCCGCGCGAATCGACCAGAACGCCGTCCACATCGAAAATAATCACAGACGGATGAAACCTCATCGACACGCTACGCCAGAAATTAAAACGCTCTCCAATGACGGGGATTTTTTCAGGAATGCGAACCATCTGTTTCGGTGGAAGATTCCGACGGGTCGGAGTTGCGACTTCCGGAGCTAGACTCATCCGACGCTGTATCGAGCCCGCTATCGAGCGAATCAGAAGACCAAGCCTCGCCAGGCTGTGGGGTGGACAATACCGTATCGCCGGCTTCTCTTGCAGCGGCAGCGCCAGCCGCGGCGGATTTCGTTTCAGGCGGCCGCTCCGCGGAAGCCTCAGGCCCCGGCCCAGCGGTGGAGGATGCTGCGTTCCATGTTTCCAGCCTGGCCGCAAACACTTCAGCCAACAAATCGATGATTAATTTTGCTCCGCTGCCATCCGCGTCTTTCGCGGGATTGTAGGCGGTCACTTCTATTGCTGCCAAATGTTTCTGGCGAACAAATACCGTCAAAGCATCGCGGACTTCTTCCAGCCGCAAGCCGCCACGGCCGGGATAATTTGTGGCCGCGAAGTCCGCGATTACGTCTACGTCGAAGTGCAACACAAACTCGTAACCATTTCCGCGGATGCGGTCAACGGCAGTTTGCGCAACCGCCGCGGCTCCCGTTCGCTTGATGTCCTTGGCGAAATAGGTCCTGATGGTTGATCGCTGCAATACTTCATCTTCGGAGGGATCCAGGCGTTCAACACCAAATAGTGCAAGATCCGGGTCGCGCACCAGCGGAGGCTCGCCCCAAAATCGCACAAGTTCCGCGGCTCCGCGGCCAGTTAAGTGCGAGACCACCATCCCGTCCACACATCCGGAAGCCGTGGTAGCAGGCGTATTCAAGTCTGCGTCGCGATCCATGTAAATCATGCTCACGTGGCGAAAGTAGCGCCGCACTCCGGCGACCGTGGCCAGCGCAATGGAACAGTCTCCTCCTAAGATTATGGGAAGTGCAGCCGACTTTACCGCCTGCTCCACGCGCGGCTTCAGCGTTTCAACTGCTGCAAGTATTCGGGGAAGGTTTCGTGCGCGAGGACTTTCTTCATCCGGTTCGAAATGGCGGGGAGGATCGTCGCCCAGGTCCGTTACGGTGTAACCGATCGAGCTCAACCGTTGCACTAATCCCGCGGAGCGCAAAGCGGCCGGTGCACCTTCATGGCCGAGCGACATTGCGGCTGCGCTGGTGGGCGCACCCAGAAGAACAATCTTATTCGGCTGGCGGACGATCTTAACCGCCACTCAAGAGCTCCTTGGGCTCGTCTGAGCTGCGGAAGCCGGCTTAGTGCGCAACCGGGTTCTGCCGCGCTGCTAGCTCAGGCGGTAAAGTAAAACGCACATCCTCGCGTATTAAATCGAGGTCGCGGTGATTGGTAAAACCAAAATTCGAAAGACGCTGGCTTACTTGTTCCACGAGAACTTCTGGAGCAGACGCGCCGGCCGTGAGACCGAGGGTCTTCACGCCTTCCAGCCAGGCCGCGTCAATGTCGTTTGAATCTTCGATCAAACGCGCCGCGACACCCGCACGTTTGGCGACCTCCACCAAGCGATTCGAGTTCGAACTATTGGCCGAGCCCACCACAAAAATCAATTCCACTTCGCGCGTCAGAGCTTCGACCGCTTCTTGGCGATTTTGCGTGGCATAGCAAATGTCGTCCGAAGCCGGCCCAACGATAGCGGGGAAACGCTGGCGCAAGCGCGCAACTATTTCCTGCGTGTCATAGAGCGATAGTGTGGTTTGGGTGAGAAACGCGAGGCGATTTGGATCCTCTACTTGAAGCTCATCCACTTCCTCCACACTGCCTACCACCAGAGTTTGTTCCGGCGCTTCGCCTGAGGTGCCGACAATTTCCTGGTGATCGCGATGACCGATCAAAATCAACGTGCGGCCTTCTCGCGCAAACTTCAGGGCTTCCAGATGCACCTTTGTGACCAACGGGCAAGTGGCGTCGATCACGCGCAGTTGGCGTTCCTGTGCTTCGGTGCGAACCCGCGGCGGCACGCCGTGCGCGCTGAAAACGAGCACAGCGCCGACCGGAACCTCCTCAATCGATTCCACAAATATAGCCCCGCGGCGACGCAACTGGTCCACCACATAGCGGTTGTGGACGATTTCGTGATGAACGTAGACCGGCCGGCCGTAGGCTTCTAGCGCCAGTTCAACGATATCGACCGCGCGGACTACGCCGGCGCAAAACCCGCGTGGGCGCACGCGCACAAGAGTCTTGGCCCCGTTTGTGGTGCCTTGAATATGAGTTAGTGTCAATTCACTCTCCGCAAAGAAGACATTTTACCTGAACCATCGCTTCCCTGCTAGTTCGTTCGTCGGCCGGGTTCCTGGCAGTGACGCGGCCGCCGAGCCCGGGAAAATACTAAGATGTCCAACCACTTCATAGAGTTGGGGGGCTATATCGCGATGCTGCTCAAAGATAAAGTCGCGGTAGTGACTGGCGGTGGCCGGGGGATCGGCCGGGCCATAGCCAAGAAGTTTGCTAGCGAAGGCGCATCGATGGTGGTGACGGCACGGAGCCAGAAGGAAATCGACGAGGTGTCGGCGGAATTCGGGCTGCAGGGGGCGAGGCGTCCAGCGTCGTCGCCGACGTTTCGCGCGAGGAAGACTGCCACAAAATCGTGGACAGCGCGCGACAGGCCTTCGGGCCCATTCACATCTTAGTGAACAATGCAGGCGTGCTTGGCCCGGTCCGCCCGGTCGAAGAAACCACCACGTCCGAGTGGGACAAAGTTATGGCGGTCAACCTGCGCGGCCCGTTTATGTTAAGCCGGTTTGTTTTGCCCAAGATGTATGAACACGGCTCGGGCGTAATTTTGAACGCGGATAGTGAACAGCTTTTTAAGCAGATGTTAAACGGAATCCTGCAGGGCCGGCCGCAGACCACCGAAGAAATCGCCTCTGCGGCTCTTTTCCTTGTTTCCGGTCATTCCAGCGCGATTACTGGGCAGACTCTGAACGTGGATGGCGGAATGGCTTTCTACTGAGTTCTTCCATCACGTTGTAACCGCGGCGCGCGGATCGCGCGAACAATCGAATTCCGGCTTCCGCCACATCCAGGCCTCGCTCGCCGATAGCTCCCAACATATAGGCGGTGCTGCCAAGCATCAGCAGCACTCCGAAGATAACGCCGAACAGCAGTTCGGCAGCGACGAGTTCACGCACGAAATAAATTTGAAAGAAGAAAAATATAGCCAGCCCGAATACCAATCCCTTGCGCAGTTTCGCCTTTGCCGTGATGCCAGCCGTTCGTGCTTGGAATCGTCCCAGGAACGATGTCATGTGCCCTCGCTTGCAGCAATGCATCTAGAAGCAAGCAAGAGGCCAATCACAATGCGTGTAAGTGGCTAAGAATGCATAAAGGACAGGTCCTTCGAGGGGAAATAACGGGAAAAGAGAAAACGGTTTCCGCAAAGAGAACAGTCCTGACGGTAGGCCCGACAGCCGAATTTTGTTGCCTGTTTTCGGCTACAGCTTTTTCAGCTTGCGTTTTGTTTCGCCTAGGCGAAACAAATTTAGGAAGTGTTAACGCCCCTCGAAAGGGTACCGATCCTGAGCCAGCACTGCGTTCGCAACGGTTTGCCTTAAAGCGATGGTGTCGATAGCGGCGTGCTTCGCGAAGCGGCGCAGCACTGCAAGCTGCGTGATCAGCGTATCGCCTTCGGCTGTGGCTACCAGCGCAGTACGCGCTTCCTTCTCGATGCGGTCCATCGCGTCGTAAATAAATGCGCGGGCGGCATCGCACATTGCGTTCGCCGCATCACCTCGTTTTGCGGAAGCCTTTTGCGCCCGGCGAAGCGAAGACTCCATGGCGTAAACATCCATCGCGATGTTCGCCAGAGCCGCCACGATTTCCTGATGCTCCGCAAGCTGCTCCCGGAACCTTTGCACTGCGGTGCCGGCGGCAAGCAGAAAAATCTTTTTGGCCTGCGCCAGCGAGCGTTCTTCTTCAGCGAAAGGCCCTGACTCCGGCTCCTCAAATGAAGGGCCAGCCAAAACTTCATCAGCCAACTTCATGGCCGCGGGAATCAGGGGCAAAATTCCGGCCATCGCGCGTTTCATGAGCATTTGAATAATGAGCATGCGATTGATTTCGTTGGTGCCTTCGAAGATGCGGTTCACCCGGCTGTCGCGGTAAGCGCGGGCTACCGGATAATCCTCGTGAAATCCGTAGCCGCCAAAGATTTGCACGCCTTCATCCACGCAGAAGTCCACCGTCTCGCTGCCGATCACCTTGCTGATAGAACTTTCGATGGCGTACTCCTCAAGCACCTGCATGGCTTGCTGCGTCTTGTCCGCGCCGGGCTTCGGACTTTCCACTGCCGCATCGATCATCCCGGCGGAGCGGTAAATCATGGACTCCACGGCATAAATCCGAATGGCCATTTCACCGAGCTTCGCCTTGATTAGCCCGAAATCGCAAATCGGCTTGCCAAACGCAGCCCTCTCTTTGGAATATTTCGACGAAGCCTCCAGCACCTTCTTCGATCCCCCCAGGCAGTAGGCGCCGAGCGAAAAACGCCCGACGTTCAAAGTGTTAAAGGCAACGATGTGGCCGCGCCCCGCTTCGTGCAGGAGATTTTCCTTCGGTATCGGCGCGTTCTCAAAAAATATCGGGACGGTGGAACTACCGCGAATGCCCATTTTCTTTTCTTCCGGCCCCACCGAAAATCCGGGAGTGTTGCGATCAACGATAAAGCACGAAAACCTCTCGCCGTCGATTTTCGCGAATACGATGTAAATGTCGGCGAAACCGCCGTTCGTGATCCACATTTTCTGCCCATTCAGAATCCAGTTCCTGCCATCGGGCGAGAGCACCGCGCGCGTGCGGGCGGCCAACGCGTCCGATCCTGCTTGCGGCTCGGAGAGGCAGTAACAGGAAAGCAGTTCGCCCGTTGCGATTTTTGGCAAGTATTTCTGTTTTTGCGCTTCGGTGCCGAAGTAAACGATCGGAATGGTTCCTATTCCAGCGTGACCACCGTGCGAAACAGCGAAGGACGCATAACCGGAGAGTTTTTCCGCTAGAACCGTGGCAGACACTTTGTCCAGACCGGAGCCGCCGTACGCTTCGGGGATCGCTCCGCCGAGAAGGCCAATTTCGCCGGCCTTCTTGAGCATCTGGGCCATCAATCCCTGTTGGTGCATTTCAAGGGCGGGGATTTCCGGCGTCAATTCCTTTTGTACAAATTCCTCGGCGGTTTGGCCAATCAGGCGTTGGTCGTCGGATAGGTCCGCAGGAGTAAAAATGTCTTCTGGCCGGCTGGATGTAATCAGAAATGATCCGCCGCGATTGATAGCCGCCGAAACAGGTGTGCTTGCCACGATGCGCCTCCCTTCCAACCAAACCAAGTGATAAATCTGAGTTTACGACAAAACCGCTATGGCTATTAGGTCTATTCTGGTTGTTGTGCGAACGAGTCTATTGACAAATAATTTTGTCTTGACAATAAAATATTTCTTTGGTGAAATCCGATACGTGCAGAGTGGGCTGGAAACGGCAAACAATCCCCATTGGGACGTAGTGGCGGAGATCCCCCGGGCCGCCGCGCTGTTGCATCCATTGAGGCTGCGCATACTTGAATCACTGCGCGAACCCGACTCGGCGGCTGGCGTCGCACGGCGCCTTCGAATCTCCCGACAGAAGGTCAATTACCACATGCGCGAGCTCGCGCGGACTCATTTCCTTGAGCGCGCCGGCCAGCGCCGGCGGCGCAACATGATCGAGCGCAGGTATCGAACGACTGCGCAGGGTTACATTCTTTCGCCTGAACTTCTCGGACGCTTGGGTCTGTCGCTTCCACAGATGGAAGACGCGTTCAGCGCTGCTTACTTGCTCGGATTCCTGGCGCTTGCGCAGTCAGAACTGGGGCGCGCAAGCCGGCAAGCAGCAGAACAGGGCAAGCGGCTAACCACTTTGTCCGTTACGTCTGAACTGCGGTTTGAAAGCGCGCAACAGCGCGCTAGATTTGCCGGCAAGCTTCGCACGGCCGTGATTGAAACGATTGGGCGCTACGCTTCACCCTTCACCCTCGACGACGGTTCACCGGGGAACGGGCGGCCCTATCGGCTAGTCCTGGGTTGCTATTCAATTCCTCCCCAATCCAACGAAGACGGAGCAAATTGAGATGAACGAAGAAAAACGTTTCGATCACCAGGGGCGAATTATTCGCGCCGAAATTGAAACATCCGCGACCCCGCAGCAGGCTTGGGAGGCCTGGGCCGACCCCGAAAAAATCGCTCAGTGGTTCACCGACCGCGCGAGCGGTGAAGCCAGGCCAGGCGCAACCATGACGTGGTTCTTCGACAAATTCGGCTATGCCCTTCCCTACCGGGTGGTCGAAGCGGAGCCGGGCAAGCTTTTCGTCCTGATGTGGGAAGCATTGCAAGGGAACCCCGGAATTCTGGAGGTGCGCATCGAGCGTGAGGGCGGCTCGACTCGGGTGAGGCTCGTCAACTCCGGTTTCCGTGAGGATGCTGCCTGGAACGATGAGTACGAAGGCGTAGATTCCGGCTGGAAAATGGCGCTCGCGATCCTCAAGTATTATCTCGAAAATCAGTTTGGCCGCAACAAGACGATGATCCTTGTTCTGCGGCCTGCTTCGTTTAGCTACGAGCAGCTTCGCGAATATTTTCTTGCAGAATCAAAACTGGCGCGCTGGCTCACGGCTTCAGGCTCCATCGGGAAGGTTGGCGATCTGTGCCAGCTCAATCTCCGCGGCGACGGCAGGTTGAGCGGACAGGTACTTGCAGTGACGCAACGGGAGGTTGCCATTTCGTGGAAAGAAATCGGCGGCACGCTCGAGCTCAAAGGGTTTTCGATGGGACCGCAGCGGATGCTTGGCGTTCGCCTGTTTAGCTGGAGACTCGACGCGCCGGAAGCTAAGAGGATTGAAGCCCAGATGGAGGCTGCGGTGGAGCGCCTAGCGGCACTTTTTCCGGCCGATAATTCGGTGGGCACTGGGAAGAAGCCATCTGAGGATAAAACATGAGCGAAAGCTGCGGCGCTGGGCGCAAAGACTTTAGTGCCGCCGGTTGATATCTCGTACGGGACATTTGCTTGGATGCAAGATCCAGAAGGAAACACGGCGGGTTTGTTCAAACCAGCGGTATAGCGGTCTGGCCCGCTTCGCTCTAGAAAAGGGCCGGAGGAGAAATCAATGAGCCGGATGAAACGGATTATGAAAACCGTGGCGATCGTGGCAGTCTTGGCAATCGCAGCGGGCGCACAGCAGACTTCTGAAAAAAAGAGACCCGCAGCACCAGAAATGCAAGCGCCCAAACCGGGCCCGGAAATGGACCGAGTGAAGTTCTTGATCGGACGGTGGAACACAGACAGTGAATACGAAAAAACGCCAGTGTTTCCGGAAGGCGGGAAATCAACCGGTTGGTATGAAGCTCGTCTTGGACCGGGAGGCTTTTCCCTCATCGCAGATTTCGAGGCTAGCGGGCCCCGGGGGTCAGAAATCGGCCATCAAGTAATTACTTGGGATCCCAAGCAAGACGCTTACACGGTTGTAACAATCGGAAATAATTTTCCGGGAGCAATCGTGGGCACCTCGCGATGGGAAGGCGGCAATTTGGTGACTCGATCCGAGCTTACGGAGAAAGGAATGACCATACGCTTGCGAAGCGTATATTCCGACATTCAGGAAGGATCGACCCGGATTGAAGAATGGATCCAAGTGGGAGACAGCCCTTACCAGTTATTGTGGAAAGCGAACGCCGTGAAGAAATGAACTGACGCGTTGAATTAGGCAACGCGCTCAAAAATTCCTGCGGCACCCATGCCGCCGCCAACGCACATGGTCACCAAACCATAGCGCGCCTTGCGCCGCTCGAGTTCGCGCAAAATCGTGGCGGTGAGTTTGGCGCCAGTGCAGCCGAGCGGGTGACCCAGAGCGATAGCACCGCCGTTCACATTGACACGCGCGGGATCTAAACCCGCCAGTTTGATTACCGCCAGCGACTGCGCAGCGAACGCCTCGTTCAATTCGATTACATCGATTTGTTCCAGACTCAATCCCGCGATCTTCAGCGCCTTCGGAATTGCATATACCGGCCCGACACCCATTTCTTCCGGCAGGCATCCGGCCGTGGCGAATGCAAGGAAGCGGGCGAGGGGCTTGCGTCCCAGCGCTCGTGCGCGCTCTGCGCTCATCACAACAGCTACCGCGGCGCCGTCACTCATCTGCGAACTATTCCCGGCGGTCACCACGCCGTGTGCGTGAAAGGCCGGCTTCAGTTTTGCAAGCGCTTCGACCGAGGTATCCGCTCGAGGACCCTCATCGGTATCGAACAAGATCTTACGGCTTGG
>Ga0210405_10003627_pt1 | contig 15011 bp, 14 predicted proteins | sample IncBWH11MmetaG_FD_155492 | JGI IMG/M metagenome (GOLD analysis project Ga0210405, IMG submission 155492) | Forest soil microbial communities from Barre Woods Harvard Forest LTER site, Petersham, Massachusetts, United States - Inc-BW-H-11-M | ecosystem: Environmental > Terrestrial > Soil >... | reverse complement strand
CCATCGAGGATTCGCATTACAGCACCACTTTGTTCAGCGGATACTCGACGATTCCCTGGGCATTCGCATCTTTGAGCTTCGGAATCAGCGACCATGCGGTCTGCTCTTCGATGATTGTATTCACCGCGACCCATTCGCCGTCAGCTAAAGGGGCGACTGTGGGATTTTTCAATGCAGGAAGCAGCCCCAGAACAGTGGGTAAATCTGGCTTGCGCACGTTGAGCATGAGTCCTACGCGACCCAACGCGGCAATCGCTCCGCAAAGCATCACAGACAGGTTCTCAATTTTGCGCCGCCGCGCGGGATCGGCCCAGGCGGTCTTGTTAGTAATAAGTTTTGTGTTCGACTCCAGCACCGTCTCGATGATTCGCAGACGGTTGGCGCGCAGCGAGCTTCCGGTTTCCGTAACTTCAACGATTGCATCGGCCAGCAACGGCGGTTTCACCTCTGTCGCGCCCCAGGAAAATTCAACCCGAACCGGCACGTTCCGGCTGGCAAAATAATTCCGCGTAACGCTGACTAGCTCCGTGGCGACGTTTTTTCCCGCAAGATCTTCGGGCTTCTGAAACCCCGAGTCTTCAGGTACGGCGAGCACCCACTTTACCTTTCCCATGCTCTGTTTCGCATAGATCAAGTCGATGACGCTGACGACATCGAGTCCGCTTTCGAGCACCCAATCGAGACCGGTTAGGCCGGCATCGAGCGCTCCGTGCTCGACATAGCGCGCCATCTCCTGAGCACGAATGAGCATGCACTCGATTTCCGGATCGTCAGTTGCAGCGAAATAGGAGCGCGCGCTGGTATAAACGCGCAGACCGGCGCGGGTGAATAGATTGAGCGTTGCCTCCTGCAAGCTTCCCTTGGGTATGCCCAGACGAAGTTTCATCGCCTTGACTCCGTTGCGACTTGCGCCGCTCCTCCGAGCGGAAGCTCCTCAGTGAAGCAGGATCGCGAGCCTGTGTGGCACACCTTTCCCTCGCCCAGGACGCGCACGCGCAGCAGAATGGTGTCGCGATCACAATCGGTCCATGCGGCGACTACCTTGAGTCGGTTGCCCGAGGTCTCGCCTTTCGTCCACAGTTTATTCCGGGTGCGGCTGTAGAACGTGACAAATCCCGTCTGCAAAGTCGTCACCAGTGCTTCGCGATTCATGAACCCCACCATCAGCAACTCTTGTGTAGCGGCGTCCTGAATCACTGCGGGCGCCAGGCCTTGCATTTTGTCGAAGCCGATCTCCATGAAAAATCTCCTGTTTCTGCCGTCCCACTGTTCACGAGCCGCAGAAACAAAAAACCCGCTGCGCGTTTGGCGTCAGCGGGCTTGGATTTCCTAATTAGTGCTTTTAGGCTTTTATCCGTAGGCCTCCGCCGACACGCTCATCGCATGGTGATGATGGTGGTGACGATGGACCAACGAAGTCATATTTGATTATCTTAGGGCGGTCTCCGCCTCTCGTCAACAAGGTTCAACATGATCGGCCGTCAAGTTGATTGGATTAGGCCACAGCGAGGTAGACATAGCGCAGAATAAAGAGGACGGTGAGAATCCAGATGAGGATATTGATTTCGCGGAATTTACCGGCGGCGATCTTTACGACCGTATAAGCAATTAGACCAAGACTAAGGCCGGTTGCGATGCTGAACGTAAGTGGAGTTGCCAGAATCGTGATGAACGCCGGCACAGCTTCGCTGAAGTCGCGCCATTGAATCTGCGCAATGGATTCCGACATTAGTACGCCCACGAGAATCAGCGCAGGAGCGGTGGCGTAACCCGGGATTGCGGTCGCCAGCGGGGAACAAAACATTGCCAGCAAGAACAATGCCGCGACGGCGATGTTGCTCAAACCTGTGCGTGCTCCGGCTGCAACACCCGCCGCGCTCTCGATATAGCTTGTGACTGTGGATGTGCCCGTTAGTGCTCCGAACACGGTGCCTACAGCGTCAGCCAGCAACACGCGGCCCACGCGTGGAATTTTGCCGTCGCGCATGAAACCGCCTTGCTCGCAGACTCCAACGAGTGTGCCAACGTTGTCGAAGAGGTCCACAAACAGGAAGGCGAATGCGATTTCGAGCAGGCCAAGATGTTTCAGGCCTCGAAAATCGAGTTGCAGGAAAGTTGACGATGGATGGGGCATAGAAAAAATTGCCGCTGGCCAGCTCGTGATACCGCGCAAAATTCCGAGGAGGGCAGTCCCGATGATCCCGAGTAAGATTGCGCCATGAAACTTTCGCGCCATCAGAATCAACGTAAGGCAAAGACCGAAACAGGCAGTCTGTACTTCCTTGTCGGAAAAGCTACCGAGGCCAACAAACGTCGCGGAATTCGCGACCACTATTTTGGCGTTTCTTAAGCCCACGAACGCGATGAACATTCCGATTCCCGCAGCGGTCGAATGTTTCAGGCAATCGGGCATACCGTTCACAATCTGCTCTCGAACCCGCGTCACGGTGAGAACCAGGAATAAGCAGCCCGAACAGAAGACCACTGCCAACGCGGTCTGCCACGGAATGTGCATCGCCATGCAAACTGAGTAAGTGAAGTAGGCGTTCAACGACATGCCCGGCGCCAGCGCAATAGGATAGTTGGCATAGAGTCCCATCACCAGCGTGGCCACCGCGCCCGAAATGCATGTTGCGAAGACGACGCCGTCCGCCGGCATTCCCGCTTGCTTGAGAATCTGGGGATTCACCACGATGATGTAAGCCATGGTGACAAACGTGGTGAGGCCGCCGAGCATTTCCTGTTTCACGGAGGTCTGGTTCTCGGCGAGCTTGAAGTAACGATCGATCAAGTTTCCTCAGTAGGCGATCTTGTTGGGCTTCTCTTCCCAGGCGCGAAACGCGGCCAGAGATTCTTCGCGCATCACCTGAATCATCGGAATCGTACGCTGCGCATGCGGCTGCGCTATCTCGCGATAGATCAGCGAATCGTCAAAGCCGGCTTTGGATGCATCGACGGCAGCACTGGCAAAATAAATGCGAGTGAGACGCGCCCAATAGATTGCGCCGAGGCACATGGGGCACGGTTCGCAGGAAGTGTAAATGTCGCAGCCGTGCAGTTCGAAGGTTTTGAGTTTGGCGCAAGCGCCACGAATGGCAAGGACTTCGGCGTGCGCCGTTGGATCATTGATCGAGGTCACCTGGTTCGCGCCCTCGGCAACGATGCCGCCGTCCCTCACGATGACTGCCCCGAACGGACCGCCGCTTGCGGAGCGGACATTCTCGACTGCGAGCTGAATCGCGCGGGCCATGAAAGGATTGTCCATGTGGTTGCTCTGTTAACGCGTGGCCGGCAAAGGAATGCCCACCCCTACAATCCGCGACCCCGCGAGCATCTCAGTCGACATGGACTCTTTCGCAGCCGCTTCGCTGAGAAGGGAGTATAAGCTGGGAATCGGGAATTCGTAAAATGTTCTTTTGCATGAAGGCATGCTGAAGAAACCTGTGATGAGACAGCTTCGATTTAGTTTGTGGGGTAGGTTAAGGAGAAGGTACTTGGCGTTGCAGGCTTTCTTGTCGCGTCGTGTGGTGACTCCGGACGGAATTCGGCCGGCAGCCATTCTCGTAGACGGTGAGAAAATTCAGGCTGTTATTCCGCAGGATCAAGTTCCTCGCCATGCCCGCGTATATGATTTTGGTGAGGCGGCGATTCTTCCCGGGCTGGTGGATTCGCATGTGCACATCAACGATCCCGGACGAGCTGAGTGGGAAGGTTTCGAGACGGCGACGCGTGCGGCCGCGGCCGGAGGCTATACGCTTCTGGTCGACATGCCGTTGAATTGTCTGCCCGCTACAACCACCGTTCCCGCGCTTGAAGCGAAGCGCACCGCCGCGGAGGGTCGATGCCGAGTGGACTGGGCGGCCTGGGGCGGAGTCGTCGAAGACAATCAAGCCGACATTGAAGCGTTGGCTGCGGTAGGCGTGCCCGGCTTCAAATGTTTTCTCATCCATCCCGGAATCGACGGCTTCACCATGGTCACGGAACAACAACTTCGCGCGGCGTTGCCTGCTGTTGCACGAACCGGCTTGCCGCTGCTGGTGCATTCGGAACTTCCCGGGCCGATCGAGACAGCCACTAAAACTCTCGAGAGTGCGGATTGGAGATCCTATTCGACTTATGTTCAATCGCGTCCGCAAGAGGCGGAACTGGCCGCGATTCGACTGCTTTTATCGCTGTGCCGCGAATATCGGTTTCGCCTGCACATCGTGCATCTTTCGGCGAGCGAAGCATTGCACGAGTTAAAAGCGGCGCGTTCCGAAGGGTTAGCCGTGACCGTAGAAACCTGCCCGCATTACCTCCATTTGACGTCCGAAACGATCCAAGATGGAGCGACCGCATTTAAGTGCGCGCCGCCGATTCGCAGCCGCGAAAATCGAGAAATGCTATGGAACGGTTTGGGGGATGGCGTAATCGATCTGGTGGCTACGGATCATTCTCCGTGCCCGCCAGAAATGAAACGATTCAAGGAGGGCAACTTCAGAGCTGCATGGGGAGGGATTTCAAGTCTTTCGATGGCGCTGCCCCTGATGTGGACCGAAGCCAGCCGGCGCGGATTTACTTTGCTCGATGTCGCGCGGTGGATGGCCGAGAAACCGGCGCAGCTCGCCGGCTGCCATATGGACAAAGGGAAAATTGAGCCGGGCTTCGACGCTGACTTCGTCCTATTCGATGCCGATAGCGAATTCGTAGTATCGGAAGAGCGGCTGCACTATCGGCACGCCGTCTCTCCATATATTGGAGAACGACTTCGTGGCGTTGTGAAGGCTACCTATCTGCGGGGGAAGCCTGTTTTTGTTGAGGGCAAGTTTCCGGGATCACCGATGGGCCGCGAATTCAGGCTAGCCGCGGCAAGTTCGAAGGATTGACGTCATGCGTTTTTTCGATCAATAGCTCCCTACAAATTTCAGCCGACAGTGGCGGGGTTGTCGGCTACACTATCCCATCTACGCACGACAATAGAGAAATCGCTACATCCTCGGAAACAGCGGAACATGAATGGTGAGCGCATCGTCGGTTCGGCGGTCCCGCGCAAGGAAGGCCGGGAAAAAGTTACCGGACAAGCTCGCTACGTCGACGATATGGTTTTGCCCGACATGCTCTACGGTGCGACGGTTCGCAGCCAGATTCCCAGAGGCAGAATCGAGCAGATCGAATTCGGCCCCGGAATCGCCTGGGGCGAGTTTGTGATCGTTTCGGCGAAAGACATTCCCGGGAAGAACTGCATCGCGCTCATCGGCGACGATCAACCTTGCCTGGCGAGCGAATTCGTGAACCATCCCGAGGAACCGGTGCTCTTGTTAGCCCACCGGGATCGTTATGCGCTTTGGAAAGCGGTTGAGGCAGTGTCGATCGAGTGTGAATCTTTTCCCGCCATTTTCACGATTGAAGAAAGTGAGAGATGTTCAGAAATCGTTTGGGGCTCCGACAATGTTTTCAAGACGTATTGTATCGATAAGGGCGATATCGATGAGGTTTGGTCGAAGGCCGCTTACATTGTCGAAGGCGAATACAGGACCGGAGCGCAGGAACAACTTTACATAGAAAACAACGGCATGATTGCCTCCTACGATGCCGCGGAGGGCATCACGGTGTGGGGCTCACTGCAGTGTCCTTACTACGTGCACAAGGCTATGATGGCACTGTGCAGCCTGCCTGCGGAGAAAGTTCGCATCGTGCAAATGGAGACTGGCGGCGCCTTCGGCGGCAAGGAGGAATATCCGTCGATGATCGCTGCGCACGCGGCGCTGTTGGCGATTAAGTCGGGCAAACCGGTAAAGATCGTTTACGACCGCGCGGAAGATATGGCCGCCACTACAAAACGGCATCCCTCGCGTACGCGACATCGCACGGCCGTAAGCGCAGATGGCAAGATTCTTGGCGGAGAAATTGATTTTACCATCGACGGCGGGGCGTATGCGACGTTGTCTTCCGTAGTTCTATCGCGCGGCTTGATCCATGCCGGCGGTCCGTACTATTGGCCGAGTGTGCGAATCAGCGGAAAAGCAGTGGCCACGAACGCGCCGCCGCACGGAGCATTTCGCGGTTTTGGTGCGCCCCAGAGTTTATTTGCCATGGAACGGCATATGGACCGGATCGCGCGCGTGATAGGGCTCTCGCCGATTGAGATCCGCCGCCGAAACTTCCTGAAGCCGGGACAGATGACAGCTACCGAACAAGTCGTGCGTGAACCGATCGATCTTGAAAAACTGTTGGGGCGAGCCCTCGGCCTTTCGGACTATCACGCGAAGAGAGAACGGTTCGCGAGCGAAAATCGAACCGGGACCACGAGACGAGGGATCGGTATCGCAGCCTTTCTGCATGGCGCGGGTTTCACGGGCTCGGGTGAGCGCTATTTGAGTTCTGTAGTTGGCGTGGAAGGGTGTTCCGATGGCGGTATCCGCGTGCTGGTGTCGAGTACAGAATTTGGTCAAGGAACAAAAACAGTTCTTTGCCAAATTGCGGCGGAAGCGTTGGGGCTGCGCTACGAAGACGTCACCATAGCTCAACCGGATACGATGCAGGTGCCGAATAGCGGGCCGACAGTTGCGTCGCGCACGGTGATGGTGGTTGGAACGCTGGTCGAATCCGCGGCGCGAGGGATTCAGCAGACCCTGAGAGCGGTGGGATTGATCGGCGAGTCTTATTCAGCGGACGAATTCTGCGCAGCTTGCCGAAGCTACATAGGCGAACACAGGCAACTGCGTTCCTGGGCGCGATATGAGCCGCCGCTGGGCATCTTCTGGGACGATCAAAAATATCGGGGCGAAGCCTACGCCGCATATTCCTGGGCGGTTTATATCGCGGAAGTCTCGGTTGACCTGACTACCTATAGCGTATCGGTGAAGGATTTTGTCGCGCTGCAGGAAGTGGGCAAGGTGCTTCATCCGGTGCTTGCGATCGGGCAAATTGCAGGCGGAGTGGCCCAAGGTATCGGATTTGCCTTATACGAAAAGGTCATCTGGCAGAAGGGGCGCATGCAGAATAATCAGATGACAAATTACATCATGCCAACTTCCAGCGATCTTCCTCCGATTCGCGTGTTCTTTGAGGAACTGGGCAACGTTCACGGCGCATTTGGCGCGAAGGGAATTGGAGAACTTCCCATGGATGGGCCGGCCCCGGCGATTCTGAATGCGGTCGAGGATGCGTTGGGTTTTTCTTTCAACTCAATTCCGCTCCTGCCCGAGGATATTTTTGAGGCGCTCACCGGGTATTCGTCTGAGATTGAATCTGACCTTGCGAGCGCCGCGCAATGAGCGATTCTTCGGGGAATCAGGAGAAGGCCGCAATCTCTTTCACGGTAAACGGCGAGCGCAAGCTCGTGCGCGCTTTCCCAATGGAACGCTTGCTGGACGTACTACGGGAACAACTCGGTTTAACCGGCGCGAAAGAGGGATGTGGAGAAGGCGAGTGTGGATCATGTTCAGTATTGATGAATGGCGCGCTGGTGAATAGCTGCCTCGTTCCAGTTTTGCAGGCCGAGGGAACGAGTATCGTAACCATCGAAGGCATCGCAGCTGGAGCGGAACTGCATGCGCTGCAGCAAGCTTTTCTGGAATGCGGCGGAGCGCAGTGTGGCATTTGCACGCCGGGGATGATTCTTGCCGCCTGTCAGCTCTTGAAGAAGAAGCCGGATCCCACGCTCGAAGAAATACGGGAAGGACTTTCCGGCAATCTGTGCCGTTGTACGGGCTACGTGCAAATCTTCGAAGCTGTGGCAAGAGCGGCACGGTGCGCGGAGACGACGTCATCCTCATGAGGTCGAAATGAGGTCCGATCCGCGGGATTACGAACTGGTTGCACCCTGCAACTTGCGGAGCGTGGTGGAACTTCTGGCGCGCAGTCCCGGTAAGTGGCTTCCGATCGCGGGTGGCACTGACATCATGGTGCAGTATGCAGCCGGGAAACTGTCATCGCGGAAGCTGGTGAGCGTCTGGAATCTGCCGGAGTTGCGAAGCATTGACGTTCTGCCGGATGAAATCCGCGTTGGCGCGGGATCGACCTTCACTGATATTCGTGAGCATGAAGTGATCGCGCGGGAATTCTCAATGCTGGCACGTGCCGCGAGTTGGACGGGCGGAATCGCCAATCAGAATCGCGGAACCATCGGAGGGAACATCGTAAATGCGTCGCCGGCGGCGGATTCGCTTTCCGCGCTGCTCGCCTACGATGCGGAACTGATTCTGGTATCGGTTGGAGGAGAGCGCCGGTTACCTTATGCGGGCTTTCACACGGGCTACAAAAAAATGAGGCTCGCGAGCGATGAGTTGATAAAGACCATTTGTCTTCCAAGAAAATTTTCGGGATGTGTCTGTCACGCGCGAAAAGTTGGGAGCCGCAATGCCCAGGCGATTTCAAAAGTTTGCATAGCAGCGCTAGGGAGGGTTGCAGTCACGGCGGCCGGTAAAACCATCGAAGACGCGCGCATCGGTGTCGGGAGCGTGGCGCCAGTCCCGCTTCGTCTCAGGGAGACGGAACGCATCGTGAACGGTAAGATTATCGACGAGTCGCTGATACGGCTAGCTCGTAATATGGCAATCGCCGAAATCAAACCCATCGACGATATTCGATCCACTGCCAAATATCGCGCAGCGGTCGCAGGTAATCTTGTCGCAGAATTTCTTAATTTGCTGGCAGACGCGACCGGCGTGAGTGATGTTCTGGCGCGCTGGAATCATGCTCCCGTTGATACGGCAGAGGCGCAGATTCTGCCTTGTTGCGGCTCAAAGCGATGGGCGCATGAGATGGCTGCGCGAAGACCATTCAAAGACGAAACTGCTCTGATGACGGCGTCTGACGAAACATGGCGCAGTCTGAATGAAGCGGACTGGATTGAGGCCTTTAGTAGTCATCCGCGAATCGGCGAGTCGAAGAGGCAGGGTGGAACTCAGAGCTCCGATGCATGGTCGCGGCAAGAGCAGGAAAAAGTCGCCGAGGCAGTCGATGCAGTTAAGATCGCTTTGGCCGAAAGAAATCGTGCTTACGAAGAGAAGTTTGGGCGCATCTTCATCGTTTGTGCCACAGGAAAGTCGGCCCCGGAAATTTTGGAGATGCTTCAACGCCGGTTACGGAACGACGCTGCGGCTGAACTTCACGAGGCAGCGGAGCAACAACGGCAGATCACACAGCTCAGGCTAAAAAAATGGCTTCAGGGATAAGTTGCATTTCGACGCATGTTCTGGACCTTGCGCTCGGTAAGCCAGCGCGGAATGTCGCAGTACGGCTGGAGAAGCAAGAAGTTTCCAGTTGGCGGTTGATGGCATCGGGACGCACAGATCAGGACGGACGCTGCAATCAGTTGTTTCCGGAGGAGGACCAACTCACGCCAGGCTCATACCGTTTGGTTTTCGACACAGCGAATTACTTCGCAGGCCAGATGGTCGATGCGCTCTATCCGGTCATCGAAATTACATTCCGCGTAAAAGACGGCGAGAACCGGTTCCACATTCCATTACTGCTGAGTCCAAACGGGTATACGACTTACCGGGGAAGCTGAGCGTTGCATGGAACACCTCAAGGAGTTCGCACGTTGACTTCTTCAATCCGAGAATGGCTCAACCTGGGCCTTCGTTGGTTCCACGTTTTCACCGCCATCATGTGGGTTGGCCAGACCTATTACTTCACATGGCTCGATGGCCAATTTGGACGACTGGAGCGTTTGGAAAAGAAAGCCGGAGCAGATGGAGTAGTGCCGCAGATTTGGATGGTACACAGCGGCGGATTCTATGCGGTTACAAAGCAGAAATCTCTGGGAGTTCCGGCCGGGCAAGTCCGATGGTTCCGATGGGAAGCACTCATGACATGGCTGAGCGGAATGGTGTTGCTTTTTCTGGTCTATTACTCGAGCGCTGGGTTGATCGACACAGATGTAGCGAACATCACCCAGGCAACGGGCATAGCAATCGGGCTGGCAGTGTTGGCTGGGGGATGGCTCGTCTACGATCTCGCCGTGCGATCGTCTCTGGGAAAATCCGAAGCTGCGTTTGCGGGCTTTGGGTTGATCGCGATTGCGGCAATCTCTTGGGGACTGGCGCACGTCCTCAGCGGTCGCGCCGCGTACATCCACGTTGGGGCGATGCTCGGAACGATTATGACCGCCAATGTGTGGTTTCGCATTCTTCCGTCGCAGCGCAAAATAATCGCCGCAGCTGCATCGGGAAGCCCATTCGACGCGTTTCTTGGCGCTCAAGCCAAGCTACGTTCCAAACACAATACTTTCATGGCCGTTCCTGTTGTCTTTATCATGATCAGCAATCACTTCCCCGTGGCGACTTACGGCAACACTTATGCCTGGGAGATATTGGTTGCGCTCGTGCTCGTTGGTTGGGTAGCGGCGAAGCTCATCCGCGAGGCTTGAGAGCAATTGCGCCTTTCGAACCATGGCGACGACCTCCGGAATGCAGAGACGCGCGATGAAGAGCGGCGAGAACCGAAAGCGCGCCGAAGAAGCGCTGGCGCGATGCCGGAGGCTGGCTTCTTTTTCCGAAGATCAGGGAAGTCTGCGGCGGACGTTTCTTTCTCCGCCAATGATTGATTGCCATCGCGAGATCGCTAGCTGGATGGACCCGCTTGGAGTTCCAGTTCGCGTAGATGCGGCAGGAAATTTGCGAGCATTCTATCCAGGTATTCGATCCGGCGCTCCTAGACTGATGATCGGATCGCACCTCGATACGGTGCCGGATGCTGGAGCTTACGATGGCATGCTCGGCGTGGTGCTCGCCGTTAGCTTGTTAGAGTCTCTAGGCGGGCGGAAGCTTCCCTTCGGAATCGAAGTTGTCGGATTCTCCGAAGAGGAGGGAGTGCGATTTGGTGTTCCGTTCATTGGCAGCCGGGCGCTAGTTGGGAGGATCGATGAAGAACTGCTAGGCAGTGAGGATGCGTGCGGAATTTCTATTCGGAAGGCTGTTGAGAACTTCGGCCTTAATTCGGCAGAGATTCCGCAAGTTTGCTTGACGAAAGAATATTTGGGTTTCATCGAGTTTCACATCGAACAAGGGCCAGTTCTTGAGAACCTCGGTCTGCCGCTTGCAGTTGTCGATTCAATTGTGGGGCAGAGCCGTCTACAGTTCACATTCTTCGGCCGCAGCAACCATGCCGGTACCACGCCAATGAATCTTCGTTACGATGCTCTTGCTGCTGCTGCGGAGTGGATTACCGCAGTCGAGTGCAGAGCTCGAGACACCGCTGGTTTAGTGGCGACGGTGGGAAGAATCGAAGCCAAGCCCGGAGCCATCAACGTGATTGCGGGCGAGATAAGACTAACGCTCGATGTCCGCCACGCCGCGGACGAAATTCGAATTCAGGCTGTTAATGATCTCGTAGGCCAGGCGAAGGGAATTGCGGACCGCCGAGGACTCAGAATCGAATGCGGCGTGCTCCTCGAACAAAGAGCTGTGCCAATGGATTCATTTCTGATGAATGAAATCGAACATGCTATGAAAATGATCGGCTGTTTGCCTCACCGAATGATGAGCGGGGCGGGCCACGATGCCATGATCATGGCAGAAAAAATTCCCGCAGCGATGGTTTTCCTGCGAACTCCAGGCGGCATAAGCCATGATCCTTCCGAGTCGGTTGCGGTTGAGGATGTAGAAAAGGCAATCGATTGCGGTGTGCAGTTGCTGGATCAACTCGCGCCTTCGACCGTACTTCAAGAGAGGATGGGCCTTGCATAATCTTGGCCAGACACGCAGTTCACATCGCAGCAATCATCTGCTGCTCACCGCGGACACATTTGTGCGCACCATCCTGCCCGGGATGAAGGCGTGCTCGGCAATCGTCCATATAGGTCCGGCGCTGGGAGCGCGATTTACCGAGTACACCGCTGAGTTCGAGGAAGGCGGAGAACTCGGCAGCACATCCGCGCAGCGCTTCGTCTTTGTGATCAAAGGTAGTGTGAAGGTGGAAGTTAAGGGCAAAGGGAGCAAGCTCGGCGCTCGCGGCTATGCGTATTTTCCTCAGGGGCTGCCCCATCGTGTATCGGGGACGAAGGTGAGCCGGGTGGTTGTGATCGAGAAGCCGTACCAGGCTCTGGATGCGACCGCGGCGCCGCAGCTGATCATATCCAGTGAAAACACGGTTCCGTCGCGCCCGCTTGACGATGATCCCGCGTTGCAGCTGAAGTGCCTGCTCCCCGACGAGATGAGTTTTGACTTCGCGGTAAACACGATGGTCTACCAGCCGGGAGCGGCGCTGAGTATGGTCGAAATGCACGTGATGGAGCATGGACTGGTCATGCTCGAAGGCGGCGGAATCTACCGGCTCGACGACTGCTGGTATCCGGTCACGGCTGGCGACTTCATCTGGATGGGACCGTGGTGTCCGCAGTGGTTCGGAGCGATCGGCAAAGTTCCCGCGAAATATCTTGTCTACAAAGATTTCCATCGTCATCCCTGGACAGGCTCGCAGCCATGAATTTGCAGATCGACGGGGAGCGGCTAGTCTCCGAAATAGAAACTCTTGCGACATTTTCTGACGCGGCAGCTCCGGTGGTGACGCGTATCGTTTTCACGCCAGCGGACCTCAAAGCGCGCGCGTGGCTGAGGGCGCGCTGTGAGGAAGCGGGGCTGACGGTTCGTTATGACGCGATAGGAAATACTTTTGCCCGTTGGATTGGTTCTGATCAGAGCGCGCCGGCGGTTGGCACAGGTTCGCACATTGATGCGATTCCCAACGCAGGCAAATATGACGGCGTGGTCGGAGTGCTAGGGGGCTTGGAGGCAATTCGGGCTCTGCAGCGCGGCGGTTTTCGTCCGAAAAACTCGATCGAACTGCTGGTGTTTACTGCGGAAGAACCGACGCGCTTTGGTATTGGGTGTCTGGGAAGCCGGTTGCTTTCTGGTACGCTTTCGCCGGATACAGCCAGAAAGCTAATCGACCGCGACGGTGCGTCAGTGGAGGAGGTTCGTGCGGGTGCAGGCTTCAAAGAGAAACTCGAAGAGGTGAAATTGGCAACCGGCTATTACAAAGCGTTCGTTGAACTGCATATTGAGCAAGGGCCGCTCCTGGAACGCGATGGCGTTGCTCTTGGCATCGTGACGAAGATCGCAGCTCCTGCGAGCTTGCGCATTTCGATTGAGGGCGCCGGTGGACACGCGGGCGGAGTCCTGATGCCCGATCGCCGCGATGCGCTTTGCGCAGCCGCGGAGCTGATTCTGGCGATCGAGAACGCGGCGCTTTCCAGCGGAGCGACCGATACAGTAGCGACGGTCGGCATCTGCGAAGTCTTTCCCGGCGCGGTAAATAGTATTCCCAGCCAGGTTCGTCTTAGCGCTGATATTCGTGATACCGACCTTCAACGGCGCGACGCGGTGATGCACGCATTGGATCTCGCTTGCAAAACAATATCGGCGAAACGAAAGGTGTCGATTGAAACCGAACTGCTCAACGCCGATGCCCCGTGGGATTGTGCGCCGTTTGTAATCGACGCGCTTTCGCGGTCATGCGCGAAACACGGGCTGAAATTTCTTTCGATGGTGAGCCGCGCCTATCACGACTCGCTGTTTATTGGACGCATCGCTCCTGTCGCGATGCTCTTTATTCCATGTCGAAACGGATACAGTCACCGTCCCGATGAATATGCGTCTCCAGAAGATATCGTCCGCGGCACGCTGGTGCTGGCAGAAACTTTGGCCATGTTGTCAGCGTGATCTTCGACTAAGTCGAGGGCCCCATCGACTTGCGGGCCTTGGCATAACCCGGCTTGATGACGGAGTAAATAAAACCGATGCGCTGATCGTAAGGCAAGAAAGCGCTCTTCATCGCATTGATCGTGATCTTCTCGAAATCATCCATCGACAAACCAAACGTGTCAGCCGCAGCTTCAAACTCCTGCGTCATCGAGGTGTAACTCATCAATCGATTATCGGTGTTCAGCGTGACACGGAATTTTTCCTGATAGAGAATTTTGAAAGGATGTTCGGCAAGGCTCGGCGTGGCGCCGGTATGTACGTTGCTGATGAGGCATATTTCCAGCGGGATCCTTTTGTCGAGCACATACTGGGCAAGGTCGCCGAGTTTTACGGCCTTGCCGCCGACGACTGCGATGTCGTCGATCAGCCGCGTTCCGTGTCCAATGCGATGTGCGCCGCAGTACTGAATCGCCTGCCAGATCGATTCCTTCCCGTAGCCTTCCCCGGCATGAATCGTGATATTGAAATTTTCCCGCTGGATATAGTGAAAAGCGTCCACATGTTTCTTGGCCGGGTAACCGCCTTCTTCTCCGGCAAGATCGAAGCCCACAACGCCGCGCGACCGGAAATCCACCGCCAGCTCCGCCATTTCAAGCGATTCATGCCGGTTGCGCATCGCGCAGACGATCAAGCCGGAAGTAATTCCAAAATCCTTGCGGCCGTGTTCCAAGCCCTTTAACACTGCGCCGACGATCTGCTGGTGGGTCAATCCCTTTTGCGTGTGAAAGACGGGCGCAAAGCGGGTTTCAAAATAAACCACTCCGTCTTTACTTAAATCCTCGGCCTGCTCATACGCCACACGCTCCAGAGCTTCTTCAGTCTGCATTACGGCAATCGTATGCGCAAAACCTTCCAGGTACTTCGCCAGACTTCCCTGGTCCGCTCCGCGATGAAACCACCGCGCCAATGCCTCAGGATCCGCTGTTGGAAGCCCCGCGTACTTCGTATCTCTTGCCAACTCGATGATGGTTTGCGGCCGCAGCACACCGTCCAAGTGCTCATGTAAGAGCACCTTGGGGAAGCTCTGCAATCGTTGTTTATCCAGTTTCATGGAGCGGATGTTCCTCCTTAAAGGCAGCGTTCAACGCACTGGCGGGCGTTGCAAGATGATACACCGCCTCTTGGGGCTCGTTCTTTTCGCAATCTCCTCCCCGGTCGGGCTTTCGTGTGACAGTGTTGTACAATCCCCCAACTCAAGTTGCGGAAGGAACGCGGGGCATGACGCAAATCGCATTGGAACAGTCGCAGAAAACGGACTACGGTTTGCGCCGCGAGATTCTTTCTCCCATGGAGACGCTTGCGCAATCTGTCGGTCAGGGT
>Ga0210405_10003626_pt1 | contig 15012 bp, 18 predicted proteins | sample IncBWH11MmetaG_FD_155492 | JGI IMG/M metagenome (GOLD analysis project Ga0210405, IMG submission 155492) | Forest soil microbial communities from Barre Woods Harvard Forest LTER site, Petersham, Massachusetts, United States - Inc-BW-H-11-M | ecosystem: Environmental > Terrestrial > Soil >... | reverse complement strand
ATTTTGATCCTGGCGCTCTGTGCGTGGATCGCGTTGCTCGATGGCTTCGATACTCAGGCCATTGCCTATGTCGCGCCAGTTATCGCCGAGCAATGGGGTATCCCGATGGCCGGCTTTGGGCCGATCTTCAGTGCCGGCCTGGCCGGTCTCACGGTCGGCGCCTTTGTCCTAAGCCCGGCCGCAGATCGTTTCGGTCGCAAGAGCGTGATCCTGCTGTCCGTGCTGCTCTTCGGCATCTTTGCTGTAATCACCGCGAGGGCGACCACCCTAAATGAGTTGCTGATATACCGCTTTCTGACGGGTCTTGGCCTCGGCGGCGCCATGCCCAACATCATTGCGCTGACCAGCGAATACGCCCCGAAGCGAATGCGAGCGGTCCTCATTGCCATCATGTTTTGCGGCTTTCCGCTTGGCTCGACAGTGGGCGGCCTGGTTAGCTCTCCGTTGATCAACTCTTTTGGCTGGCAATCGGTTTTCGTCTTGGGCGGGATCCTGCCATTAGTCACCTTGGTTGCGCTCTTCATTTGGTTGCCCGAGTCCATCCGCTATTTGGTGGCGCGCGGCGCCAAAGACGAGCGAATTGCGCGTTTAGTCGCTAAGCTTGATCCGAGCATCCCCCAGAACGCAGAGAGCCGCTACGTCATCCATGGTCCACGAGCGGTCGGCTTTCCAGTTGCGAAGCTCTTCCAGGAAGGGCGTGCACCGATGACAGTGCTCCTCTGGGTCGCGTTCTTCATGAACCTGCTCGTCATGTATTTCCTCGTGAACTGGATGCCGTCGCTTCTCAAGGCGAGCGGACTGCCGCTCAACGTCGCCATCCTCTCAACGGCGGTGCTGAACGCCGGAGGGGTCGTCGGGGCGATCGTGCTCGCACGCTTCGTCGATCGACTTGACCCGTATCTCGTGTTGGGGAGCGCCTATTCCGCTTCGGCGCTTTTTATAGCGGGCATTGCGATGGGGTCTGCCAACCTGTGGATCTTGATGATCGCCACATTCCTTGCCGGCTTCGGTGTCGTGGGGTCACAGATCGGCATGAATGCGCTTGCAGCTGGCCTGTACCCGACCGCGATCCGCTCCACCGGCGTTGGTTGGGCTTTGGGAGTGGGACGCATCGGCTCAATCATTGGCCCGCTCGCCGGAGGCATTCTGCTCAGCTTTGGCTGGAATGCCCAATCGGTCGTGTTGATTGCCGCAATACCCGCCCTGTTAGCGGGAATGGCGGTCATCGTACTTCGCGGACGTGAGCCGAACGTCACCATCGGGTCGTCGGCCGCAATGGTCCATCACTAATCGTTCTAACCTTAATCACAGGGAGAGAGTCATGCCCCACGACACCATCATCGCTCCGACCGCCGACACGCCGGAACGTCGCGCTTTCTACCAGAAAATCGACAAGAAGAATCTCACGGCTCTGTGGCTGTCGTTGGCCGACCTCGTGACTCCCGAGCCAAGAAGCCCCTGTCGCCCCGCGTCCTGGCGGTTCGACGACATCCGCACATATATGCTGGAAGCCGGAGATCTGATCACCGCCAAGGAGGCGGAACGACGGGTCCTTGTTCTCGAGAATCCGGGGCTGCGCGGACAGTCCAAGATCACCACCGATCTTTACGCCGGCGTGCAACTGGTGATGCCTGGCGAGATCGCGCCGGCTCACCGCCACACCCAATCCGCGTTGCGTTTCATTCTAGAGGGCGAAGGGGCCTACACGGCTGTCAATGGTGAGCGCACGATCATGCATGAAGGCGATTTCATCATTACGCCTCCTTGGGCCTGGCACGATCACGGCAACCCCAGCAGCAACCCGATTTTTTGGCTCGATGGGCTCGACATTCCTGTCATCCAGATGCTCGATGCATCGTTCGCTGAGCATCTCGATGTAGACGAACAGCCGATCACCCGCCCCGTTGGGGATAGCGACGCGCGATACGGCTACAACCTGCTTCCGGTGGACCACAGAGGAGGCGGAGGTTCGTCCCCAGTTTTCAATTATCCATATGCACGCACCCGCGAAGCGCTGGAGCGTCTGCGGCGCGCCGAAAAGTGGGATCCGTGCCATGGGATCAAGATGCGCTACACCAATCCAATCACTGGCAACCACGCCATGTCCACCATGGCGACTTTCATTCAGTTACTGCCCAAAGGCTTTACTACTACCGCTTACCGTTCGACGGATGCGACGGTCTTCGTACCAATCGAGGGAAAGGGCCGCAGTGTTATCTCGCCCCGCACCGGTGAGGACATCGTGGTTGAGTGGCGGAAGCGAGATATCTTCGTCGTACCCTCCTGGCATCGCGTTCGTCACGAGGCGCTCGACGGAGATGCAGTGATTTTCTCCTACTCTGACCGTCCAATTCAGGAAGCTCTGCATCTTTTCCGGGAGGACCGCGGCAATGCCTGACACCTTTACCCACGATGATTTCGTGCTACCGCCTCCGCAGCCGGCCTCGGTCGCTGTCCATAACTCAAGAGCACGCTTTCCGGTACGTCGCATCATTTGCGTTGGCCGGAACTATGCAGCGCACGCCCGTGAGATGGGGCGGGATCCTGACCGCGAACCGCCGTTCTTCTTCCTGAAACCGGCGGATACGGTCGTGGACGACGGCATGACAGTTCCCTATCCGCCCGAGACGAAAAACTTTCATTATGAAATCGAGTTGATCGTTGCGATTGGGGAGGGTGGGACCAACATCCCCGTCGATCGCGCGCTCGACCATGTCTGGGGTTATGGCGTAGGCATCGATCTGACGCGTCGGGATTTGCAGCTCCAAGCCCGAGAGCAGGGGCGTCCCTGGGACTGGGGCAAGGGTTTCGATCTGTCGGCGCCAATCGCGCCGCTGCGGCCCGTGTCAGACGTGGGACATCGCAAAGCGGGACGTATCTGGCTCGCCGTTAATGGTGTGGTTAAGCAGGATTCGGATATATCCAAACTGATTTGGCCGGTAGCGGACATCATCTCGATCTGCTCGAACTCGATGGCGCTAAAGCCCGGTGACATCATCATGACAGGCACTCCGGAAGGCGTGGGACCCGTGCAGCGCGGAGAGCTGATGACCGGAGGGATCGATGGGCTAGGCGAGATCAGGATCGCGGTGGCATAGCTCAGACCAAATAGGAGCGCCTCCTGGCATACTTCCACATGGCTTTCCCTCGGAAGCCGACATATAGGAGGCGATCGTTACGGGGTTGGCCTCATGTGGGACAATCCTAGGTTTGCAGGCCGGACCGCGCATTGATGCGAAAATGAAAAGCTTTTCTCTGTTTGCTGTTCCAACGCCCATCATTCCGCGTTTCAATGGAACGTATCGGCCGAAAAGCCAAAGGACTAAATGAACCAGTCAGGGTGAATGGTACTTAGCTGAAACCATTGGGCAAAGACATGCGGGTTGTGGTCTGCGGCGGAGGCGTAATCGGCGTGTGCACGGCCTACTTCCTTAGTCGCCTCGGGATCGACGTCATCGTCGTCGAGCGGACCGAGGTCGCCGCGGCAGCATCCGGCAAGGCGGGCGGATTTCTGGCGCTTGACTGGTGCGCCGGCTCGCCGCTCGATGCCCTGGCGCGCCGAAGCTTCCACCTTCATGCGGCCCTGCCCAACCAAATTACCGGCGAGTGGGGTTTTCGCCGAATGACCGCCTACAGCGGTTTCGTCGTGCCGGAGAGTGATCCTCACCGTCACACTCCGGCCGCCCTGCATTGGCTATCCGACGGCGTAGTCATCGAGCACCGACTGAGCACAACTGAAACGACGGCGATCGTTAATCCGCGCAAATTCACCTCAGCCGTGATGAGTGCCGCGCAAGAGCACGGCGTCGAGCTGCGACGAGGTCAGGTTACGGGCATAGTCTGGCGTTCAGATGGATCAACAGCAGCGGGTGTCGAGGTCGACAGCAGCGTAGTCGAAGCCGACGCCGTATTAATCGCGATGGGACCCTGGTCGCTGCTGGCAACCGAATGGATGGCCCTACCCCCAGTGTTTGGGCAGAGAAGCCCGAGTCTTGTCTACAACACCGGCGCGGACGTCCCGGCGGACGCGCTCTTCCTAGAGTATCATGGGGAGGGCGGCGATATCGTGATGGTTGAGGTCTTCCCGCGGGCGGACGGGAGCACCCACGTCACGGCTTTCTCGGACATCGTCCCGCTACCGCTGGACCCGGCCAACGTGATCCCGGACGCAAGCGCTTTGGACCGACTCCACTCGATCTGCGAACGGCTGTCACCGATTTTCCGCGCCGAAAGAGTCATGGCACGGCAAGCCTGCTTCCGACCGGTGACCCAAGATGGGCTGCCGCTGATCGGCAAGGTGCCGAACACCGCGGGCGCCTACGTGGCGACCGGGCATAACGTTTGGGGGATCCTCAACGCACCGGCGACCGGGGAGGCCTTGGCGGAGCTGATCGCCAACGGAGTCGCACGCAGCACGGATCTGACGCCCTTCGATCCAATCCGGCTCCAATCCCGAAGAACCGACAGCAGCGTCTCACCGGACTAGCGGCTGAGACCACAGGGCACGGAACCGATGAGACACTCCCACGCTTCCACCAGTCCTCCGAAGCGAGGATCGGCTATCGCCACCTATCACGCATTCGCAGGGCAACATCGATCCGAGGCCCTTGGCTCACAACACGTTGTGCAGCTTCCGGCGAGTGGCCAGCTGGAGCGATCAAACAGCGGCAGAAGCACTTCAGGAATGAAACGCGTCCGCGACGCGTAGAGGTGACGATCTCCCTGGACGCTTTGGCCGTGAACGAAAAACCGCTGCGGGATCACGAGATCCAGATCGTCCTTAGCCCGCGTCATCGCGACATAGAGCAGGCGACGTTCCTTTTCTATTTCCTCAGTGGTGCCGGTGCCAAGATCGGATGGAATGCAGCCGTCGACGACATTGAGGACGAACACAGATTTCCACTCCTGGCCCTTTGCCGAATGGATTGTCGACAAAATCAGATAGTCCTCATCAAGCAGCGGAACGCCGACCTGGTCGCTGGTGGCCTCGGGCGGATCGAGTGTAAGCTCGGTCAAAAAGCGCTCGCGTGAGGGATAAGCGCTCGCAATCTGTTCAAGCTGAATGAGATCGGGGCGGCGGACTTCCGCGTCCTCATGTATTCGTTCGAGATGAACCGCTTCAAAGTGATCAAAGGCTCCGAAGCAGCTTTCGAGAACGTCTGGTTGTCGCGTGACAGTCTTCTTGAAAAGGTGTCGGGCTTCGCAGAGTTTCACCTTCTCAAAGGCCCCGAGGCTGAGGATCACACGCTCTACGCGTCCCACACGGTCTGGGAAAACCGCGCCGTGGCGTGGACCAAGTCAGAGGCATTCCGTGCCGCACATAGTCGGGCAGGGGACAACAAGCCTCTGTATTTGGATCACCCCCAGTTTGAGGGCTTCGAGGTGCGCCAGACGGTAGGCCGCGGCAAGAGTGAGGTGGCGCGACGCTCGCGCCTCGGCGTGCCAGCTTCGGGAACGCCAGCCTGATGCCCGTTACCGGAGGTGAACCGGACTTAGCGCGGACATACCAGTACGTCGCAGATTGACCCAACGCGGACCTCGCGAATTGGCGTCCGACAAGCAAGCGTATCGGCCACAAAAAGACATTTTACCCAGATTTTGACAGCAAGTGCGCGCGCGATGCGAGCGTTCCGGGGACTTTTGACCGGCCTCGACCCACGGTCTGTTGGTTAGGCGGCCATTGCGCTATGAGGCAACGCTCACCATCGACGGCATGAATTACACCCAGGGACCGATAGGGCTGTATGGCGTCGATAGTTGCGACTTTGTGGGCGGCGAAGAAGATTCCGTATTTGCAAGCTGATGTAGTCCCGGGCCTCATCCCGGGGTCTTTGTTTCACGAAGAGGTCCTGCGAGAGAAAGGCCAAACGGCGTGAGGATAGCGCCGCCGCCATTCTTGCCGCCGACTTGCCGCTCGACGGCAGCGCGCCTGCAAATGCGATTGATCTCGTCCACCAGGTCCCACGCCCGCTTGTAGGACATGTTCATGGATCGGCCTGCGGCTGAGATCGAGCCGCAGGAGCGAATATTCTCGAGCAACTGGATTTTGCCGGGGCCGATGCGATCTTCGGTATCCAGATCGATACGAACACTCAGTGATGGCGGTGAGGTCGTGGAAGACTTTGGCATGTTCGGCTTGTTCATGTTCGTTGATCGATCACAAGTTCGAATGTTGTCGCCCTATTTCATCCAGATTTTAATGGCAATGCTCCATTGTGCGTCATGCTATGCAGCACTTCCTACTTATGACGTGGTGACTTAACCCCGCCCGACAATCTCTCGTCGATGGGGTTTTTCTTCAAATCGCGTATCAGTCGCCTGTCGGCGTAATCCTGAACTCAATCACCTCGGGCCGTCCGCGAAGGTACGTGGACAGGGCTTCCGCATTTTTGCGGTTTCTACTTTTGATCGTCATGCGGTATTCGAATTGCTGGCCACTCTCGCTTAGTCGCGACGACAGATTAGCAATCGTGAAGCCGTGGTCATGGATAAGCTTCTGCATCTCTTCCTCGCTTATAATGTGATCACGCCCGAACCTGACCATGTGATGCGCATAGAACTCGCTTGGTAGCTGACTTTCAATGTAGCGAAACAGCGCCAGCACGGTGAGCGCGGCCACCGCGCCGACAACGGCGGCAAACCAAAACCCGATACCTACCAAAATGCCGATGGCCGCCGTAACCCAGATAGAAGCGGCGGTAGTTAGGCCGCGTACCGTCAGACCCTCTTTGAAGATGACCCCCGCGCCAAGAAAGCCGATGCCCGTCATGATGCCTTGCGCCATGCGGGTCGGATCGGTCCGAATGGCGTCATGCTCTAAGAGCGTCATCCATTGGTTCTGATAAACCGTCACGATCATGAGGATCGCTGAAGCAATACAGACTAGGGAGTGAGTACGGAAGCCAGCAGGGCGGCCATGAAAGGTTCGCTCGAAGCCGATCAGCGCGCCGATAACGAGCGCGCCCGTTACTCTGCCGATGATTACCAAGTCATCGTGGCCCATTGATGCGCCCTTCGTTGAGTTCATCTTATAGCGATTTTCTCGTCTTCAATCCTGTGCTATGATTTTTGTTGGTGTCGGTCTGCAACCGTCGCCACCACAAACTCCCCGTCCCGCGCCCTTTCGGCGGGCGGGGCTTTCTGCCCGGTTCGAGAACGAGGGCACCTAGGGTCGCCCTTCAATACGTCCCGATGCGCTTGCACTAGGCCCGTGCGATGGTGAAGGAAACCAAATTTTTCCGGAAGCAGGCGGCGAAGGCTGAACGCATGGCGCGGTCGGTCTCGGACGCCGAAATTTCCCAACGCTTCCTGAATATGGCTATGGCCTATCGTAGTCAGGCGGATGTGCTGAAGGCTAAGAAAAAGTCCGGTAAGAAGCGACGCTGACAGCAGCTTCCCAGTTAGGTAAGCCGCGGGCATCCGGTTAACACCGACCTCTCGTTACATCCGCGACAAACTGCTCCCCAAGGCGACGGAACGCCCTTCGTGACAACTGCTCCGGCTGCGACCACTGAATTTTCGCCTACAGTAGCGCCACCGAGTATTTTGACACCCGTTGCGATCCAAACGTGAGGGGGAACGTCACCAGCCACGCTTCTTCGTTACTTCCAATTGAGTGCGCTGCTCCCGGAGGGAGCTTCGTCTTGAGGCTTCGGCGTTGGCGGACGATTTGCGGGACTGTGGCGAATTGCTCGACCGCTTCGTTTTCTTTGAAGTTGATGACCCCATGAGAATTGCTTGGGCCCGCTGGTCGCTTACGGGCTGGATTTCCACTGCCATCGAGGTCCGCTTCTTCAGCATCCGCATCTCCCATTCAGGTACAGCAGGCTTCGGTTCCGGTGCGAACGAAGGAAGTCTATTATTCGATGCGTCAAATGTGAGGCGATTTACAAGTTCCTCCTCAGCGGGAATATAGCCGTTCGGTTGGTAGACGATCAGGCCGGTTGGATGAAGCCCCGCCCAAATATTCGCAGAGAAATGCCGCGATGGGCCGATTGCGTTGTGAAGAGGGCGTCATCTAGTGTGGTGGGACGAGCTACCGGAAAAATCGTGGGCAACACGAGGCGTGGATCGCGGTGTACAATCGATTGAGGTCCTGAGATGGCCGAGGCACTTCCGAAGGTTGATCGCGCGTTCCTAAGCGTCCTTGTGCGCGGTGCCGAAAAGACGTTCGACAACGCTGAGAAGCTCTGCTTCGAGGCAGAAATTTTGGCAAAAGCCGGTGCGACGGCGCGAGCACTCTGCCTTCATCAGATTTCTCTCGAAGAATGCTCGAAGATCGAGAATATGGGCGCATGGGCAGCCAGCTTGCTGTCTGGCCTTGACGTCGATCAGAATAAAGTTCTCGCCGCATTCAGACGTCATTCCATCAAAAACAAGAGCAATGCATACATGCTAGAGGCATCGAAAGCAGAAAAGGACGCCAGGGCACGCGGTGATTGGGAAGATGCGCGAGAGGAATTCAAGAACCTCCAGACGGAATTCCATGAGGCGTCGAACGATGCGAAAAACGCGTCTCTTTATGTGGACTGGGAGGACGGAGAATTTGTCTCGCCAGGCGAGCAGATCACCCCGGAAATGCTCGCACAGATCATCGAAAGAAATCAGACGTTTCTTGGATATGCCTTCAACAGCTTGAAAATGCTCAGGCGTCTGGATGAGTCTCCCGACGATTTGCAGGACTTGATCATTGAATTCATTGCAGCGGCAGAAAAGATGCGCGCCGAGAAGCCCAATGATCTAATGGCTGCGGGCAACGAAATCGTCCAAAAGTTCTTGGTTGCAGGATTGAAGAGGCTCAAAAACAAACCCGATTAAAGGGCAAAAGACTGCGTGGACGTTTGGTGGCACTCCTACGTCGGGTGTGGCTCAATCGCTGCCGGGTCGAGCGAGCAGCAATTCCGGCCATGTCAGCTATGCCCCGAAAGCGGAAGAAAGCTCGCTACCTGTAATATGCCCTTGCGGGTTGATGTCGACGGACATGTGGTCATTTCCTCGCAGCAGCCTGTTGGAAGGTGGCACGGTGCCGTTTCAGAAAACTAGCGCGGACATTGTCTCATCGTTGGGGAAGCAGACCACTGGCACGCCTTGACTATCGGCTCACATAACCCGCTCAGAAGCAGGGCGGCGCCGGGCATACGCGAGTTTCACGCAGACCGTTGTCGACATTTAACGTTTTCGTGGACGTCAACGCGAAGTCGTTGATCGTATTGATAATTCTTTTTGGTTGCGCTCTCGTGTGCAGTAAATCTTCCCGCACAACGGAAAAACCACATGACCGGTTCAATAACACTGCTCAAAGCGCCTCACACCGCGTTCTTTTCAAAGGATGATCTCGAAGAGTTTGGCGACGAAGCTATCGAAATCGAGCGTGCGATCGCGGCCTACAGGAAGACCGCTGCGAAGCCGCACTATGGGAAGAACTGCGCGCCTTTGGATGGCCGAACCATGAGATCGAAGCAGTCATAGCCAACTCGCACGCCAGCCTCGTGTGCGGCTACGGCATTGCCGACGACCACGCCGCATGAAATCTGATGAACGGCGGGCTTGCACGGCCCGGTGCCGATGGAGATCACGATCAGGTGCGGATTATTCTGGTGGCCTTGCGAAAGGCGTATGGCATTCCGATCTCGTATCCGAACGGGAGGGATTGGAAACGGATCGGGCGGCGTAGCCATTACGAACAGTCCGCCATCCGGCATGTTCTCCAACTGTCGCCGCAGCGTCAGCGTTTGCCCGCTGCTTTCCAGGCATGCAGCATCACCTGCATCGCCATCGCGTCATAGCCTTCGATCGCGTCGTCGCGGATCGTCGAGCCCGGCGTCACGACCAGACGGTCATAGGAAAGCGTCGCACCGCCGGCAAGTCGCACGGTCCGCGCGGCCGGATCGATCACCGTCGGAAGGCATGAAAGACCCCGTCGAGAACTTCTTCGAGAAGTCCGAGACTCTTTCCGCTTGCATATTGGACCCCTCAGGCGCCTGCCTCATTTCGAAAGCAAAGATTGCTTCTTGAACCGGGCCGGTCACCCCACTGAGGCTTACTTGCGCGCTGCGCAGGCGTACATGTTGATTTCCATGCCCACCGACACTTCGACAATCTTTGGAGCCTTCCAGGCCATTTGAACCTCCATTTTGAAGGCGGGCCCACCAGATCACAATTCCAGAACGGCCAGAAATCAGAATTGATTTTCGTTGCATTAAGCGAAACTGATGGGCATCGCCTGCGGAAATGTGGATATTAAAGAAACTTATCGCGTCCCGCCGCGAGGACGAGACGCCGAGGGATGCGCGGCATCAGGCAGATTGGCGATGTCGCAGCGGAATAAATCATCGGTATTTACGGTCTACAACACGAGCTTACTTTCATCCCGGTGATGGAATGGATAGCGGAAAAAGCCATCAGCGCGACGACGAACCGGCTCGGTCTCATTTCGGGCCGGAGCGTTCAATCTTCCGCTTAACCGTGAACGGCGAGGCCGGTAAAACGTACCATCCAATCGAAACAGAGATTGTCGTATCGCTAATTTTCTGGGTTAGCATATTTTTTCTGCTCTTCATGGCTATCCTTTTCCATGAAAGAATCGGACTCGAGCAGCCCGAGAAGCTGCTTATCGCAGTGGCGATATGGTCCACCGCAGTCTTCGCCCACTTCTCGGTTCTCCTTCCTTTTATCCGCCCTTACAACGGGTTGGACCGCTATGCCAAGACCATATTTACGATGATCGTCGGCAATGGCGTCGTCTCATTTGTGCTCGGCGGGTATTATTTCGATCTGGCAGTTCACGGAAATTCAGACCTATGGATAAACATCGACAACATAAAACACTCGATGGAAACGTCCTCGCGGATCTTGAATGAGATGTTTTCCGCCATCAAAATCATTCTGGGATTTCATACATTGATTTTTGTGCTAGGCATTCTCGTCATGGATTTTCTCATTTACAAAGGCGCTTCTTCGGAAAAGGCGAGAAAGGAATTCTGGGATATTACCATCTTCATCGACGGGCCGATGGTTTTGGGAATCGCGTACACGACGGCCATCGGACCCAAAATCCCCTCCGGCGAGGAGTATTTTGTGGCGGGCGCTGTCGCTCTTCAGTTGTTTGTCGCCAACATACAGTTGTTGCTCTTCCGAGCGTTCGGTCCCATCCGGTTGCTAGAGACACCGAGGAATTGAGAACCGCGGTCGATCAGACGCTGGCGAGCGACGAGGTTGACGGCGGAAGCGATAGCGGCGGCGATGGGCAACGTAGGAAGGAAAGTCGTCCTTGAAACCATGCAAGTATGCTGTGTTCACGCGCCGATGCCAATCCAGACAGTGCACCGCATCCTCATGCGGGGTCGAACATGGCGACCCGTGCTAGGGGATAGGGCCCCTCCTTCATGCCGATTACTCCGCCCGCGAAAAACCCTCGCCTTCGCGATCGTCTGGGAATGCCGCCGGGGTGACGATTGAGGGCGGAGCGACCTTATTCATACGGCGAAGCTCGGGCGCAGCACCTAAGCGATATGACCAGGCTGCCAATCAGGAAATTTTAGCGCGGACATTGTCTCATCGTTGCGCGGGGTGGAGCGGTTGCACGTTTACATCTTGCCGGGAGCGATAACTTGACGGCTATCGCCACCTCTCGCGCATACGCGCCGCAATGTCGATGCGAGGACCTTGATTCACGATAGTCCATGCAGGTTGCGCAGATGTAGGCCAGCTGGAGCGATCAAACAGCGGCAGAAGCGTCTCAGGAATGAAGCGCGTTCGCGAGGCATAGAGGTGACGATCGCCCTGGACGCTCTGGCCGTGAACGAAAAAGCGCTGCGGAACCATGAGATGCAGGTCGTCTTTCGCCCGCGTCATTGCGACATAGAGCAAGCGACGCTCCTCCTCCACTTCCTCGGTAGTGCCGGTGCCAAGATCGGATGGGATGCAACCGTCGACCGCGTTAAGGACAAAGACCGATTTCCACTCCTGGCCCTTCGCCGAATGGACTGTGGACAAGATTAGGTAGTCCTCATCCAGCAGGGGGACGCCGGCCTGGTCGCTGGTGGCCTCAGGCGGATCGAGCGTAAGCTCAGTCAAAAAGCGCTCGCGCGACGGGTAGCCGCTCGCAATCCCCTCGAGCTGAATGAGATCGGCGCGCCTGATTTCCGCATCTTCATGGATACGTTCGAGATGAGGTCCATACCAGACGCGAGCTAACTCGAGATCCGCCGGCCATCCGGCATCGCGGATGTTTCCGACCGTCTCGACGAAGGAGGCCCAATCAACACCTGTGCGAGGCGGGGCGGGCAGGTCGTGCAACGCCCCCGTCGGGTCAGCAGATTGCGCCAGGGCATCGAGCACGCGCTTTGCTGTAGCGGGTCCTACGCCAGGCAGAAGGTTGAGGAGCCGAAAGCCTGCGACGCGATCTCGCGGGTTCTCGACGAAGCGTAGCATCGCGAGGATGTCCTTGACATGCGCCGTGTCCAGGAACTTGAGGCCGCCAAATTTCACGAAAGGGATGTTGCGTCGGGTCAGTTCGACTTCGAGCACTCCGCTGTGCGACGATGCGCGGAACAGGACGGCCTGATGTTTCAACATCATACCTTGTTCGCGATTTGCCAGGACCTGTTCGACCACGTAGCGGGCCTGGTCGGCCTCGTCTCGAACGCTGACCAGCTGCGGCCTTTGCGACGACAACCGCTCGGTCCAGAGGTTTTTTGTGAACCGCTCCCTGGCAAGGCCGATCACGGCATTGGCAGCCGCCAAGATGGGCTGGGTCGACCGGTAATTGCGGTCCAGCGTTACAATTTCGGCGCGCGGCGAGAATTGGTTCGGGAAGTCGAGAATATTGCGCACAGTCGCCGCTCGGAACGAGTAGATCGACTGAGCGTCGTCGCCGACAACTGTTAGACCCGCACCACCTGGCTTAAGTGCGAGCAAAATCGACGATTGCAAGCGGTTCGTGTCCTGGTATTCGTCGACGAGCACATGATCGAAGCGTCCTCCCACCTCAGAAGCCAAGGTGGTATCCGACATCACCTGCGCCCAGTACAAGAGAAGATCATCATAATCGAGCACGTTTTGAGCTTGCTTCGCCTCGACATACGCCGCGAAAAGCTGCTTCAGCTCCTTTGTCCAGCTCGCACACCAGGGGAAGAAACGATCCACCACCTGTTCAAGTGACGTTTCCGCGTTCACGCAACGCGAATAGATCGCAACGCAAGTACCTTTGGCCGGAAACCGACGTTCGGTCTTTGAAAAACCCTGCTCATGACGAACGAGGTTCATGAGATCGGCAGAGTCTTCCCGGTCGTGAATAGTAAATCCGGGATCCAGTCCTATCCGTTCGGCATATTCCCGCAGTAAGCGGGCCCCGATAGCATGGAAGGTCCCGGCCCACACCAGGGCATCGCTCAGGTTGGATGAATTGCTGCCCAGCTTGCCCGCAATTCGCGTAACCCGACGGGTCATTTCCGCAGCCGCCCGTCGCGAGAACGTCATCAAGAGGATGCGGCCCGGATCTGCGCCGTTGACGATAAGGTGCGCGACCCGGTGGGCGAGCGTGTTGGTTTTACCAGACCCCGCGCCGGCGATAACGAGCAATGGCGACCCGACAGTGTTGTCCTGCGTAACGCCATGCTCGACGGCATAGCGCTGCTCGGCGTTGAGGTCGTCCAGGTATGTCGCGGATGTCAGCACGGTTGGCTCCCCGTCCTCTTGTGGGTAAGGCTGCGTACGTACCCGCGAACTTGTTCCTTGTAGCCGCCACGGGTCAGGTCGCGCACTCGTACAGCGGTCCATCCGAGTGCAGCCATTAGCTTCGCTAGACGCCGGTACGCGCCCGCTGTGCGGCTGCGCTGAGGCACCTCAAGCATGTCCAGCAATGTCTGGCTGCTCACGCGCTCTTGGCCATCAAACTCAACCTTGCCGCGGACACGCTGCAACGGTGCCAGCCAAGGATCGGCAGGCGTCTCAAGTTCGGCGATAGCTTCTCTTAATCGTTCGAGCGCTGACATCTGTGCTCTCTCCTCCCAACCAGCCTGGCGGCAGTTACGCGGCTCCACGCCCCCACTCCGCGTACTCTTCAGGTGGATACCAGACCGCGCCCGGCGCCATACCCACAAGCGCGCGGGGCGGGAAACGCCTTATCAAGGTCTCGTCCTTCTCAAGGTTCCGCAGCCCTTTTTCCGTCGCGATCGCCATTACGCCGCAGGCGAACTCGTGGAATGGCGGATGTTTGCAAACGTCGTAGTTCCGCGCGGACAGCGATCGAGCGTAGAAGCCAACGAGCGCAGTAATGCCCCCAGACCCTCTGAAACGATCGCGGTCGTGTTGGTCGGGTAGCAGAGGTGCATCAGGTGGCCCGTTGACCGCAAACCATTCGCGAGCGAGGAGAAAGACACTCGCGTACTCCTTTTGCTCTGCGATGGGGTCGATGCCCCAAACGAAACCATCACTAGTGACTGGATTGTTGCAGCACCAGCCGTGTTTGGCATTCAGTTTGGCGAACTGCCGATCAACTTCTCTCGCTATGAGACTGTTTGAATTGGTGGTCATTTTACTTTCTCCTTGTGTGCGAGCCCGACGATCTGCCGCGGCAATGCAACGATAGGAGGCAGTGTTAGCGTCGAAGAGTTGAGGTTTCCTTAATCAATTTCTGGGCGGACCATTTTTTGTGTTGCAACCTTGGCACCTTGCTACTCCCCCGAGAGGTCCCATTTCCCGGTCTTGCAGTCTGGTGGATCTGTCTCGACTCGCTTCCGCTTAACGATCTGATGGCGGGGTCGTAATCGTTGGCGAATGATGACAGCCAGGGGTGAGAAGGCTTCAAGGTGGGACGCGAGCAGGGTGATGGTGTGGATCACTCTGGGAGTGGAAGGGCGGGGTGGTCAGACCTTGCTACCTTGTGATCTTCGCTGCACGCACGGGGGTATGCCAAGGTCCGCCCGTCCGGGTTCAGGCTGCGAGGCTGGACGCGAGAAGTATCGGGTTTCTCAGTGCCGGTCCAACCTGTCCAACCAAAAATTAGAAAAG
>Ga0210405_10003625_pt1 | contig 15015 bp, 9 predicted proteins | sample IncBWH11MmetaG_FD_155492 | JGI IMG/M metagenome (GOLD analysis project Ga0210405, IMG submission 155492) | Forest soil microbial communities from Barre Woods Harvard Forest LTER site, Petersham, Massachusetts, United States - Inc-BW-H-11-M | ecosystem: Environmental > Terrestrial > Soil >... | reverse complement strand
GGCGGCCTCCGCCAGAATCTCCGTCGCCAGCGGCCCGATAATGTGAATCCCCAAAATCTCGCCGTATTTCTCGTCCGAGACTACCTTGATGAACCCGTTGTGATTCCCCAAAATCGTCGCCTTGCTGTTCCCAACGAACGGAAACTTCCCTGTTTTCACCGCGTACCCCGCGTCGCGGGCCTGCTTCTCCGTCAGCCCGATCGACCCAATCTGAGGCTCGCAGTAGGTCGCGTTGGGAATGCGCGTCTTCAAAATCGGCTGGGTCTTCTTCCCCGCGATGTGCGTCACGGCAACAATTCCTTCCATCATCGCCGCGTGCGCCAACTGTGGCATGCCTCTAACGATGTCCCCGATGGCATACAGACCCTTCTCGTCTGTCTCCATATATGGCCCGGCGAGCACAAATCCGCGTTCCAGCTTTGCCTTGGACTTTTCCAGCCCGCAATCCTCCGTCATCGGCTTGCGCCCTACCGCCAGCAACAGCTTCTCCGCCTGCAAAGTCTGCGCCTTCCCGTCCTTGTCCTTAAAGGAAACCGTCACGCCTTTGGCGTCCTTCTTCACGGACTCCACCTTGCTGCTCGTGAAAATCTGTATCCCCTTCTTCTTGAAATCCTTCTCCAATTCCGTCGAAACCTCTTCGTCCTCGACAGGCACCACGCGCGGCAGCGCTTCCAGAATCGTCACCTGCGTCCCGAACGTGTTGTAAATCGACGCAAACTCCACTCCCACCGCCCCCGCTCCCACAATAATCAAAGTCTTCGGAATTTCCGGCAGCTCCAAAATCGACCGGTTCGTCAAAATCGTCTTATGGTCCGGCTCAATCCCCGACAGCGCGCGCGCTTCCGAACCGCTCACGAGCAAAATATTTGCCGCTTCGATCTCGCTCTTCTTGCCATCCTTATCCACACTAACTCGCCCGGGCCCGGCATAACGCCCCCAGCCCTGCACCCATTCCACCTTGTTTTTCTTGAATAGAAACTCGATCCCCTTGGCGTGCTTCTTCACAATCTTGTCTTTGCGCGCCAGAATGTTCGCCCAATTGATCTTCAGCCCGCTGACCTCAAACCCCAGTTCCGCGCCATTCTTGAAGTGGTCGTACACATCGGCGTGGTGCAGCAAAACCTTCGTCGGTATGCACCCGACATGCAAGCAAGTTCCGCCAAGAAACGGGTCCTTCTCCACCACAACGGTTTTCAATCCAAGCTCGCCCGCCCGGATCGCCGCCACATAGCCGCCCGGACCGCTCCCAATGATCGCCACATCATACTTTGCCACTCGTAATCTCCCTTCCGCGCAGCCCAGAGGTAGTCAGTCGAGCGTGCTACGCCCGCCTTCGCCATCGGTTTTTTCTGCGGTCGCTCATTCTCTGGACAGTTTTGCGGTTGCACTCACGATCGTCCCGGATGCAAACGGCAACAAATTCTGTGGGATACCCAACCGGCAAATAGCAGGTAGCCTTCAGCATGAACGCCGGCAACCCGGCAAATCAGCAATTTTAGCAGCCGCCCGCAGCCCCCGCAACCTGACCTCAAACCGGCGCGCTATTTGGGGCTGTCAGGTGCATTGGGTTTGACAGCGCTGGCGGTGCTCGCAGGATTTGCCGCCGTCCAGACTTCGCGTACGGCGGCAACAATCGCATCGGGCCGTTCAAACGGGATCATGTGATCGCTGTCAGGAATCATGATTCGCTTGCCGCGCGTCGAAAGCTGCGCCTCCTTCACTTGCAACTCATTCACCCAGATCTCGTGGAAATCGTCGAAGTCCTTCTTGGAAAGCCCCTCGGGCAGCTGTGTCGCATCGGCTGATTTGCCAGCCGTCAAAACGACAAGCGGTTTTTCGCCAAGATTGCCGGCTGCCCGGACTTGGTTGGCGCTTTCCGCAAATGACCCCATCTCCGAAGCGGTAGCCTCAATGAATTTGGGCTGCAGCTGCAGATAGAGCATCTCCTGGCCAAACTCCTTCGAGACGCCGGGACTCTCCCCCTGGTTGCGCTGGGTGAACCGGGCAACGCCAAAGCGGATTAGCAACGGGGCGAGCATTTTCTGCCGCTTGAGTTGCTCGTTAGCTTTCTTCATGTATGCCTGAAACGCAGGCGGCATGCGGTTTCCTTGATCTTCGTGCGACGCATCCACCAGCACCATGCCCACAACGTCGCCCGAGTATTGGCCGTTATAAACACGAACGTTGTAGCCGCCAAATGAATGTCCGACCAAAATGTAAGGCCCTTTTTCGTTCGCGGCTTCAAGTAGCGCGTGCAATTCCTTCACAATCTCCGTGCTCGTCCGTGGGAGAGTTGTCCCGCCGCTCCAGCCGTAACCCGCACGGTCATACGAACAAACGTGCGTGAATTTCGCTACTTCTGTCTGCACGGGATTCCACCCGACCGCGGGAACGCCAAGCCCGCTGTCCAAAATCACAGTCGGGCTTCCTTGTCCGCGACAATCGATGCTCAGTGTCAGGTTGTCAAATGCAGGACCCAGCGAAACGGATTTGCCCTGTTGCGGAAATCTGCGCGCGTCCGCCCTGTTTCCCAGGGCCTGGTAGCTCGCGCCCACCACAACGGCCAGCACCACCAGCACAAAAAGGCCAATCAGTCCCCTGCCAATCCACCGCTTAAGGCGCCCAGGGCGGCTCGGCGTTGACGTAGCTGTCTGGTTTTCCAAATACTCTCCTCGCTACTTGCATTTGACCCACAAGCGATGCGCGGATATTAGACCGCACAAGATAGGGCGTCAACGGATGCGCGTGGGGCCTGCAACAGATGAGACCGTCTGAATGGCTGGATGACCTTACAGCCAATCGAGCGGCTTGTTCAGGGCTAGTTCAAAGCTTGTTCGGAGCGGTTGAGGTCTTCACCGATTGGGCGGCGCGGCGCTCGAAGGCACCGCGTCGTAAACATACCGCACATCGAGCGGCGCGTTGGATCGCCCCGTTGTCAGACGCAGCGTTTCATAGAGCTGCGTGCCGTCGTAGGACAATTCAAACGTGCGGCTCATCTTCCCTCCGCGTGGACTCTTCTCGTCGGTCACCAGACGCGAGCCATCCCAGTGCGCCGCAATCTCCTGATAGCTGTCGTCCTTCGAATCGGTCTTCTGCAACTTGCGGCCATCCGTGAATAGCGCGCGCTTGCGGTTTTGGTCGTCGGTAAGATCGACTTCTGCATCCTTCGGGGCTTTTTGCACAAACGTCAAGGAGTTCGCCGGCGCGATCGCGAATTGCATGCGCTCGCGATCCTCGTCGCTCTCCCCGCCCCGATTCCCTCCGTGGCCGCCTATGGGAAAGCCCCCAATGCTTACACCGCTGCCCCGTCCGGCGCCGCTGCCCCTGCTGGTTCGCGCGTCCTCCATTTTCTTGCGAGGATCGTCGCTGTCGTCACGGTTCAACTTCCACTGACCCAAAATAGATGTTCGCGTCTCCGCGCGCTGCTGATTTTGCGGGTTTACTGGCGAGGGCGGCGGGGCCTGCGGCTGCGCCGCGGGCAGCGGCCCAGCAGGCGCTTGGGCCCGAATCGAAGCAGGAATAGTAACGGCGACGAAACACAAAATTCCAAGTCCGGAAAAAATGAAAGGGAGATGCGGCTTCATGATGGCCTCTGGTTTATAAAGATAATCCCCTCTTCGAGAAGAGAAAGTTCCACCGCGCGCACACGGCGGCGAGTGTCAGGAATGCTTCTGAATCCAATCCCGAATCATCGCCGCCACTTCCGGATGCTTGGCCAAGTCGGCAGCCTCGGCGGCGTCTTGCACGCCGAGAAAACTCGTCCCCTTCTGCCGCGGATCGACGCCCTTTTCCAGAAAGAAGCGGCACAGCTCGAGGTGCCCAGCCGAAGCCGCCGTATGCAAAACGGTGCGGCCACGCATGTCCTCTTTCGGATCAGCACCGGCACGGATCAAGTATTCCGCCGTCTCCAACTGCGGCTTTCCGAACGCGGCGTAAAAGAGCAGCGGAAAGCTATGCGCCCCGCGCTCGTGAAGACGCCCAGGATCTTCCGCAAGCATGCGCTTTACGTCAGCCACGGAGCCGAACACCGCCGCCGTACAAATCGAATAGGACGCCCCGCGATCCAAAAACAATCCGCCGATGTCGGCCCGGCCCATGTGCGCAGCGGCTTCCACGGGCAATTCATCCCACGAAGCGCGCGTGTTCAAAAGTTCCGGACAAAGTTCGATGAGCTTCTTCACCCGGTCGAACCCGAAATGAGAAAAGACAATAAAACTGTTGATGAAATCCTTTGGAAGGCCCTGCGTGTCATCGCGCCGCAAAGCGGAAAACTTCGGGTCATACGAATATCGGTGCGCGTAATAATCCTGAGGAATGGATGCGGCATTGCCGAGCAATTCCGCCGCGCCGGCATTTCCCGCCGCAACGGCGACGTCGAGAGCGGTCTGTCCAACCGCATTTTTTGCGCCGACGTTGCCCCCTTTCTGAAGCAAAAGGCGGATCACGCGCGGATAATCTGCTCGGGCAGCGCAGTGCACTATCGTGTCGCCGTCAGCGTTCGCCAGGTTCGGGTCCAGCCCATTTCCAATTATCGCAAAGGCCATAGCTTCCGCCGCATCTTTCGGAGACGACTGCAAACCCAGATGCGCCGCCGTGGAATTCTTGCGCTTCGGACTGCGCACCGCGAAATCCGGTCCATAGGTGACGGCGTTCTCGATGACCTCGGAACGATGGCACAGCGCCGCAACGTGCAGCGGCGTGTCTCCCGCCAGGTTGGGCATGTTCACCATCCCCGGTGCGGGACGTAATAGCTGATGGAAGCGATCCACTTTGCCGCCGGCAGCCGCTTCGTAAACATCCAGCACAAGCCCCTTCGATTCAAAAAGGCTTGTGACCGCCTGCTGATTTGCGTAAGCCGCCAGGAGATAGACAGACTGCCCATTGACGTCGCGCGCGTACAGCAGCGCAGAATCACGCGTGAGATACTGTTCCACAGTCTGGACATCGCCGTTGAGCACGGCGCGCCGGTACGGGTCCGTTTCCCCCGCCAGCAATTCCCGTCTTAACGCGTCAACGCCACTCCCTTCGGAAGGCGCCGACGTTGCCGCCAAATCCAAAAACGCGCCGGAGAAACTCGAAGAAGGCAAGCAAGTCGCGGCTAGACCCGTTCGCGCGGCAGCTATCAAAAACTCTCTCCTCTGTAACTGGCTATTCATTGCATCGCCCCCTCCATGCATCAACCGATCACGGAACCAGCTAAGTCAGCAACCCATCTCGAATCCGTTTTTGGGAACACTTCCGAGGTCATCTCTACGTATTCTGACGCAATAACTCAGCAAAAAGCTTTGGGAGAACAAGCCTCCTGGATGATCCTGACGATCACGGCAGCCAATTGTTGAGGGCAAGAATACCCGGCAGCAGAGCGAGCGCCCCGAGTTCGCGAAATCGCGCGGCGCGCTTCCGATACTCATACGCGCCGGGCGGCAAAATCGCCATGAACGGAACACGCGCATCCCGCGCAGCAAGTGCATCATCAACGTTATCGCCAACATAGAGCGCCGTGGCCGGATCGCGCGACCCAAGGATTTTCAGCAATCCATCAGGATGCGGCTTCTTCCGCGCAACATCGTCCATGGTGATGACTTCCCGGAACCACCGCGTGCCAGGCCAGCGGTCAAATGTATAAGAAAATTCCTGTCGCGTACGCCCGGTAAAAAGATTCAACTCAAACCGATGCGCCCATCGCTCGATCTGCCGCGGCGTCACCACCAGCTTCTCCTTGCGCACGTTGCCCAGCTTCCCGTTTTTCCCCCAGTAGAACTGCTGGAACGCCACGCGGGCTTCTTCATAGCTTGTCGGATGTCCCAGCGCGGTAGCCCAGCGCGAGACCATGTTCCAATCGTCATTGTTACCGGGTTTGCTTTTCCATTCGTGCAGTTCAGCCCAAGAGTGCCGCTTGCCAGTCAGGAAACGCATCGTTTCAAGAGCAGAAAGCCAATACGACCGGCGCACGTCCACAAGCACGCCGTCCACATCAAAGATGACAATTTGCGGAGGAGTGGGAATACTTTTTCGGCCGCAGGTCGCCTTTTTTGCTCGCGCGGAGGTTGTCGATGGCATGTATCCTCGTCAAATTCTGGGTTGGTCGTGCTTGAAGCGGACACAGAAAGTGTCGCCGCTCTCCTGCTCACCGTCAACTCAGACAATAGGATGTTGATTTCTGCCGCGCGACCACAGAAAGTGCCGGATAGGACGTACAAAGTAGGTCTCCGCGGCGAGTTGTCGGGAAACTGCGGTAGATATTCCAGCCTTTATTTACGTGGGGCCACCGTTTCGGCAGCACCCGGAATTTCCGTTCGCCGCGCCACGTAAACCTCCAGCAGCTGATCGAGTTCCTGCGGCCGAATCGGTTTGGTGAGATAGCCATCCATCCCAGCGGCGAGACACTTCTCGCGGTCCCCTTTCATCGCATGCGCCGTCAACGCCACCACCGCCTGGCGAGCTCCCGTACCTTTCTCTCTTTCCCGGATTGCCGCCGTTGCTTCCAGCCCGTCCATCTCCGGCATCTGAACATCCATCAGCACCAGGTCAAAACTTTCTTTCTCCAGAGCGCGCAGCGCTTCCAAACCCGTGCCCGCCACGACCACCCGGTGCCCTCTTTTCTCCAGTAAACGTACCGCCAGGCGCTGATTAACCACATTGTCTTCCGCCAGCAGCACGCTCAAGTTCGCCTCGGGTTCCCGCGCGTCCTGCAGCGAGAACCGGGTTATCAAAGGAATTGCTCCCTCTTCTTGACGCGCTCCGAGCACGCGCGCAATCGCTTCCCGCAGCTCGGATTGGCGGATCGGCTTTAACAAATACGCCGACACTCCCAATTCGTTGCATCGTGCCGCGTCTCCACGGTGCCCCGCCGAAGTCAGCATCATGATCGTCGCGGTGGCCAGTTCCGGCCGTTGACGTATATGTTCAATCAACGCGAACCCGTCCATATCCGGCATATGCATATCCGTCAGAATTAGGCCATACGGCTTGCCGGCTTGGCGCGCTGCCGACAATTCTCGCAGCGCCGCTTTACCTCCATTCACACAAGTCGGCTTCATCTGCCAGCGTAAGAGCATGCTGTCGAGAATCCGGCAGTTGGTGCGGTTGTCGTCCACCACCAGGACCTTTACTCCGCGCAAAACCTCCGGTGGAGCAACTGTTCCCAATTTAATTTCTTTCGCGTCCGCCGCACCCAGACGTACTGTAAAGTGAAATTGGCTTCCGCGGCCTACTTCGCTCTCCACCCAGATTTTCCCGTCCATCATACTCACCAGGCGCGTCGAAATCGTCAGCCCTAAACCGGTTCCTCCATACTTTCGCGTTGTCGAGGTATCCGCCTGGGAAAACGGTTTGAAAATCAGTTCGCGTTTATCCTCTGGAATCCCAATTCCCGTGTCCGCCACCGTAAAACGGCAGATATAATCAGCGCCCTCCTTTCTCTCCACCTGGACTTTTACCGCAATCTCGCCCTTGTCCGTGAACTTAATCGAGTTGCCGACCAGGTTGACCACGATCTGACGCAGTCGCGTGGAATCGCCCCGCACTACTTCCGGCACTTCCGGCGCCACTTCGCAGAGCAGCTCGAGCCCTTTCTCGTCCGCCCGAATTGCCAGCGTCTTCAGAGTAGATTCCAGACTATCGCGCAGATTGAAATCCGCGGCCTCTAAATCAATCTTTCCCGCTTCAATCTTTGAAAAATCGAGAATGTCGTTGATAACCGTCAGCAGCGAATCACTCGACATTTTCACCGTCTCCAGATATTCGCGCTGCTCCGGCGTGAGCTCTGTGTCCAGCGCCAGATCCGTCATCCCCATCACCCCGTTCAGCGGCGTGCGAATCTCGTGGCTCATGTTGGCCAGAAACTCGCTCTTCGCGCGGCTGGCGGCCTCCGCGGCTTCTCGCGCCTTCTGCATTTCCTCTTGCACTTTCTTCAGATGCGTAATGTCGCGGCCAATGCCGACGAGTCCCATCATCCGGCCGTTCTTATCCCGCAGCGGCACCTGCGTCGTCATTATCTGGCTCGCTTGCCCGTGGGAATCCAGGCCCGCTTCTTCGCGGTTCACCTCTGCCTGCCCAGAACGAATCACCCTCTGTTCGTCTTCGTAAAACGTGGTGGCGACATCACGAGGATAGAAGTCAAAATCGTTTTTCCCGATCAACTCCTCGGGAGTCTTCGCGCCCATCTGCCGGGCCACCGAAACGTTGGCCACCAGGAACCGGCAATCCAGATCTTTCACGTACATGAAATCGGGAACGTTGTCGATCAAAGCGCGCAATATTTTCCGCTCTCCGGAAAGCGTTTCTTCCGCCCGCATCCGTTCATTGACCTCCAACCGCAGCTCATTCGTCCGGGCTTGGACACGAAGTTCCATATCATCCTTTGCGCCCTTCAGCGCCGCGTCGCGCTCCTGAATCCGCTCCAACATCCGGTTAAAGGAGCCGATCAGCTCTCCGACTTCATCGTCACCGCGCGGCAGGGCCCGAAGAGTGTAGTCCTCCTTCGTTGTCACTCTCCCGGCAATCTCCGCTAGATGCAGAATAGGCTCGGTAATCAGCCGCAGCAGTCGCGAGGAAACAAGGTAAGTTACCAGCACCGAAAACAGGATCACCACTATGGAGATTTCCGTGTACTGCTTGAATTTCTCTTGCAGACCACCGAGATCCGAGATGATGGCGATGGCTCCGCTTTTCTCACCGCCAAGCGAAACAGTCCGGTAGAGAATGACGGCGTCCTTCCCGAACAGTTCTCCATCTTCATGCCGGGCGGGCATGGCAAACGCGGAGCCACTCCCGTCGCGCCGGTATTCCGCGAAAATGCTTCCACGGTTGTCATAGAGGCATGCGCCGACAATGTTCCGTTCCGCTCGCAGTGCTCCCAATATGTCCGTTGCGGACTTTCGGTCGCTGAACGCCAGGGAAGCCGCCGTATTCGCACCCAGAGTATCTGCCAAAGCCGAAAGTTCACTCGTCATTGCGGCGCGAAAGCTCTTTCGTTCATAGAGGTCAAAGCTCAGGCACGCTAGCCCTAGACCCACGAGACTCGTGCAAACGATCACAAATGTCAGCTTGCGCTGAATCGATGAATTTCGAAGGTGCGCCATTTCAAGTTCCTTTCGGACCTCCAATGACAGTCTTCGCAAGCGCCAGCAGCCTCGCGCTGATTTTCAATTTGCCGCGCTCCGCCGCATCCAGGTTGATTTCAAAGCGCACTTTGTTGTCCTCTAAAAGAAAACCAATCATCCCGCCCTGTTGCGCAAACTGTGAGGATTCTCCTACCGTCAGCACCGGACTTCCATTCAGGCTGGCCACTGTTGCCGACACAAACTTCTTGTCCGCCATTCCCACAAACAAGACCTGACAGCCTTGAATCTCCCGCGCCTCCTTGTAGTGCAGCACGCGAACCGGCCTCCCGCCGATCGTCTTCCCGTTCAAGCTGGCGTCCAGCGCGCCATGGAAGGGATCCTCCCCAACCGTGCAATAGGTAAGCGGGCTAACGCCGTCTTTGAAGGCTTCCGGCGGCCAGTCGACGAATTGCGCAAAATGAAACAGAAAAGCTGCCTTCACCTGATATTCGCTGGATGCACTGGCTTGCGTCGAAATCCAGCGACTGCCCGCGATGGAAATCAGAACCGCAAGGGCTGCAGCAACGGGCCGTGAGGGCAAGCGGCGAACTTTTCCAGGGCGAATTCCCGGCCACGGAATCCGCAATCCCCATCGCATTTTGCGTGCAAGATTCAATGCCTCTTCTTTCGAGGTTAAAATCGCCACGTAACCTTGGCATAGACGCTGCGTTTGACCTGAGAAGAATTGACGCTTTGGAACTGGTCGTTGAATTCGGCGTGATGGTCGCTCAGCAAGTTTTGTCCAGTGAGGCTCAATTGCACTTGTTCCGCGGGGCGCCAGGTCAATTGAGAATCGAGCCGCGTGTAGGAAGCCACAAATTGTGCCGGCAAGCGGCCAACAAAATAGGCGCTGGTTTCCCAGGTAAAGTTACGGGACAGATCGACAAGCGAGTGAAGCTGGGCCTGATGCCCTGGATTTGAGCCCTGTGCATCCGCCACGCTCGTCGTATCCAGGCTGGAGGCTTGGGTATGCAGATGCATCTCAAGGAACGAATAGCTGGGGCTCAGCGTCCATCGACTCGTTGCCTTCCACTTTATAGAGACTTCGACTCCTTGCGTGTTCCCGTACAATTTGTTGCTGTACGACTTTGGGTGAACAAGAACGGGCGGGACGGAGTTGGGGTCGAAGAACGAAGGAAGACTCTCTGCGCTTTCCAGGTTGTAATAGTTGTTAAAAAATACCGTTACGTCGACAGAAACGCGGTCCGTGGGCTGCGCCCGGTAGCCGGCCTCATAGGCGATGACGTGTTCCGACTTAAACTTCGGATTCCCGAGCAACTCTACTTCAGCGGGGCCGGGCAAGGCAGCGAGCGCTGCATCTATGCCCACGTCTCGCTGGGTGGGAGTGCGGCTGGCGCGCGAAATGGCGCCCCAAAACGTCCGCAGGGTGCTCGGAGTCCAGGCCATGCGGGCGCTCGGCTCATAGTCAAAGCCGGTAAAATAGCCGTTTTCGATTTTCGATCCCACGTATAAGTCAAGGCGATCACGCTTCAGCGTGATTTGATCCTGGATGAACGTGCTGAAAAATTGGCCGGAAACATAAGTTGGAAAGAACGCCTGGTCAATCGTGCCTGAGGTTTGATCCGAGCTATGACGGTATCCTGCGCCCCAAATTAGATCCTGACGGGCGCCTAGGACAATGTGGTTCTGAAAATCAAAGTCAATCGTATCTCGGTGCTCGCTCGATTCCGGACCGTCTCTCTTGTATCTGTCGAAATAAAACTGAAATGTCGTGTCGCTGCGGCTGGAAAAGGTGTGATCCCAGCGAGCGAATGCGTCTCCGCCCGATAGTGACGCGAGCCGCTCCACGTTAATGTTTTGAGCCGTCGCGAGTACGGAATGCACGATGATCGAGCCTTCCTCTCCAGTAAAGAGGTCTCCTTCCGTTGTCAACGAATCCTTTGCGGATAATTTCGTGTCCACCCGAAATCCGCCATGCAAGAGATGCCAGCCATCCTCCCCGTTCTGTCCGTTCAAGTCGGAAAAATGATTCTCGTTCCGGTACTTTCCGAAGATGCGATAGCTGGAACGGTCCTTGATTTTTCCGCCGTACTGTACCGTGCCGAATTCTTGCGCCTGCGTGCCGCTCCCCGCCACCACCAGGCCTCCCTGCGTGTCGGAGGTTCTTTTTGTAATGATGTTGATTACGCCGTTCACCGCGTTCGCGCCCCACACCGTCCCGCCGGGTCCGCGAATCACTTCGATCCTCTCAATGTCTTCGAGCGGGATGTCCAGCGTGTCCCAATTGACTCCGCCGAAAAGCGGTGTATAAACGGCCCGGCCATCGACGAGCACCAACAATTTATTCGCGAACTGAAGATTGAATCCACGAGACGATATGGCCCAAGTATTGGCGTTGATTTGCGCCACGTCCAAACCAGGAACCATGCGCAGAAGGTCAGGAATGTTTAGGGCTCCCGAGCTGCGGATATCTTCCTGGGTAATCACGAAAATCGCCGCCGCCACCTGAGATAATCTCTGCTCCTTCTTCGAGGCCGAAGTCACTTCCACATCCATCAGATTTTCTATACTCACCTGCGTAAGATCTTTTTGCGCAGATGGCGAGGTTTCGGGCGCCGGCTGCTCCGGAGGTGCTGGTTCGGTTTGGGAAGATTGCGTCGCCTGCGGAGCTTGCGGCCAAGCCGGCTCGCAACTGAGGAGCAGTGCTAGGAGGACTCCGGTTCCAGCAAAACTGGCTCGGCCCCCGTCAGATACACTTACTCCTCTCTTTGTGGACACACCTTCCTCCCCGGGGGAGGCAGTGCACCTCGCATACCGAATTTCGGCCCCATCGAGAGAGACAACTTGTTTAGTTGCAGTGCGATAGCCGTCGGTGGCCCCCGCGGCAATTCCTGTTTTGAGCCATCAACAACGTCCTGTGCCAATATGGTACAAGGCGGTTTCGGAGCCACACTAGACGTTGTTCAGCAACCCCCTCGCGATGCCACGTGCTTCATCGAACTCCGGTATGATTGCTGGGGCCAGAACGGCCTTGCTACAATCACGCACAACTGCCGCGCTCAGAAATTGCTCGGAAAGAGGCCTAGAAAGAGGAATGAATGGCTGGATTTGCCGGTGTCGATTTCATCGATTTTGACTCGCAGCTAAACGACGAAGAAAAGCTGGTCCGGCAGACCGCTCGGCGATTCGTCGACAACGAAATTATTCCCATCATCGAAAAGCAAAGCCGCGAGGGCACCTTTCCGAAACATCTCGTTCCGCAACTCGGAGAGCTTGGATTTTTCGGCGCGAACTTACAGGGCTATGGCTGCGCGGGAATGTCCAACGTCGCTTACGGTCTGGTGACTCAAGAATTGGAGCGCGGCGATTCCGGTTTGCGCAGTTTCGTCTCCGTGCAAAGCGCGCTAGTGATGTACCCGATCTATGCGTACGGCAGCGACAAGCAAAAAGAGAAATGGCTGCCGGTACTTCAACAAGGAACAGCCATCGGCTGCTTTGGACTGACGGAGCCGCAGTTCGGTTCAAATCCTGGCGGGATGCTTACGCGCGCGGTGAAAAAAGGCGCGAGCTACGTTTTAAACGGCGAGAAGATGTGGATCACCAGCGGCTCGATCGCTGACATTGCGATCGTCTGGGCAAAGTGCGAGGACGAAAAAATTCGAGGGTTCCTTGTGGAAAAAGGCACGCCGGGCTTCAAGGCCTGGGATGTGCACGGAAAATGGTCGCTGCGGGCTTCCGTGACGTCCGGATTGGCGCTCACCGATTGCGAAATCCCGGAAGAAAATTTGCTGCCCAACGTCGTCGGCCTGAAAGGGCCGCTGGGCTGTTTGAATCAGGCGCGCTACGGCATTGGCTGGGGAGCGCTCGGCGCTGCGATGGCCTGCTACGATACCGCGCTGCAGTACGCCAAGACGCGCAAGCAATTTGCGAACAAGCCGATTGCTTCGCACCAGCTCGTGCAGGAAAAACTGGCTTGGATGATCACGGAAATTGTGAAAGGACAACTGCTCGCGCTGCACGTCGGGCGGCTGAAAGATAAAGGCAAAGTGGATTTCTCGCACATCTCGATGCTGAAGATGAACAACGTGGCTATCGCTCTCGAAACGGCGCGGAAGGCGCGCGATATTCTCGGCGCGAACGGCATTGTGGACGATTACTGCATTATGCGGCACATGAACAATCTCGAGAGCGTTTACACCTACGAAGGAACGAACGACATTCACAAGCTGATCATCGGAGAAAAGATTACCGGCATCTCCGCGTTCGCCTAGGAACGTTGTTCTACGGATCAACGCTGCGGAAGCGGGCTGCGTGCCGAATACAAATCTAGAGCCAGCCAATCTCTCTATCGGTTGAATCTTGTATGCTATTGGGGCGCGGCGTTCGGCTTGCTGTGCTGATCGATCTCGGCTCAGCCGCGACGGGCACGACATGTCGTGCTCCTGCAGGAGACAGTTCCATGGATGTCATCGCGATCGGTTCCTCTCGCTCAGCCTTTCACCGCGTTTCGTTGCTACTAATGTTGTTCGCATCCTTGTGCGGGCCGGCGCGGGCGCAAAAGAAAGCCGCGGGGCAATCTCCGATTAAGATTCGGGCGATCACGGCGTTTGTGAATCTGGACCGCACGCAATACCAAATTCAGATTACCGACGCGGTCAAGATGCTCAAGCGGGCCCGCACGATATTCGAGTCGCGCGGATTCCCCGTGGAAACCATTCGCATCGCCACCCAGCCGTTTCCGGAATACATCAAGGGTCTCTCGAACGAGCAGGCTTTGGCGTTTTTCCGGAATTACGATGCGATGGCTATCCAAGAAGGGTTTGCGGCTTCGATTGGACCGGCGATGCCCAACGCCAGCGATAGCCCGGCGCAAGCAGATTTGCTCGCTGACATTTTGCTGAACACCAAACAGCTCAACGGCAGTCTCATCGTTGCGGGCGACGACGGAGTGCGGTGGCCGGCGGTTGGCGCGGCGGCGCGTGTCATGAAAAAACTGGAAGACACCGAACATAGCCAGGGGAATTTTCGCTTTGCGGCGATTGCCATGGTGAAACCGCTGACTCCTTTTTTTCCCGCGGCCTATCACACCGGTTTCGGACACCAGTTTGCCATCGCGCTGGAGTCGGCCAATCTTGTTGCCGACGCCTTTAAAGACGCGCCAGATCTGGCTACGGCGCGGCGCCGGCTGATGGACGCATTGAGTAAAGAAGCGTTCGCCATTGAGGCGGAAGCAGGACGCGTGGACTCGGACACCGGCTGGACGTACATGGGAATCGATCTTTCGCCGGCACCGCTGAAGGATATTTCGATTGGGGCAGCGATCGAAAATCTGACGACGCAACCTATCGGCTCGAGTGGCACGCTGACAGCGGCGGCAACCATCACGGCGGCTATACGCGACATCAAAGTGAAACAAACCGGGTACTCAGGACTAATGCTGCCAATTCTCGAAGATACGCGGCTGGCGCAGCGCTGGAGCGAAGGGCGCATGTCGATCGACGCGCTGCTTAGCTACAGCGCTGTGTGCGGCACCGGCCTTGATACCGTACCTCTGCCGGGGGATATCAGCGCAGAGCAGCTCTCGCTGATCATCGGGGACATGGCCAGCCTGGCGGTGAAGTGGCACAAGCCGCTCTCGGCGCGCTTGTTTCCCGTCGCGGGCAAAGGCGCAGGGGACACGACGGAACTGGACAGCCAGTTTCTGGTGAATGCCACGATTCAGCCTTTGGAGAAACGCCAGCCGTAGGCTTAGCGCGTCCCAAATCGCCGGCGCAAAAATCCTGCCAGTTACAAAAATAGCCCCCCCGTTTTGTGATGTGCCTAGAAACGATTGATAACAATCAACTTACGTCGTTTCCCCATGCTCTGGCGGTTTGTAAAAGAAAGAAAACAAACCACTTATTTGCTCGCTACTTGCTCTCGTCTTGCCCTCACCATGCTCTCAGTGTCG
>Ga0210405_10003619_pt1 | contig 15039 bp, 9 predicted proteins | sample IncBWH11MmetaG_FD_155492 | JGI IMG/M metagenome (GOLD analysis project Ga0210405, IMG submission 155492) | Forest soil microbial communities from Barre Woods Harvard Forest LTER site, Petersham, Massachusetts, United States - Inc-BW-H-11-M | ecosystem: Environmental > Terrestrial > Soil >... | reverse complement strand
CTGGGTGCGAGGCGCAGTCGAATTATCGGACAACTGCTAAGCGAGAGCATTCTTCTCTCGGTGCTGGGCGGCCTGGCGGGAGCGCTCCTAGCCTTCTGGCTCGACCGATACCTGCTGAGCCTGCTCCCGCAGGGATCGTCGCCCCTTGCCATCGATGCGTCGCCCGATCTGCGCGTGTTCGGTTTCACCTTTCTGATTTCCGCTCTGACGGGCGTGATTTTTGGCTTGGCGCCGGCGCTGCAAAGCACCCGCACGGAGCTGGCCGGAACGCTGAAAGATCAAGCCGGCTCGGTCACCAGCACCGGAGCGATCCGCTTCCGCAAGGGGCTTGTAATCGCTCAAGTGACCTTGTCGCTGCTGCTGCTGATTGGCGCGGGGCTATTCATCAGAAGCCTGGAAAATTTGCGCACGCTCAATCCGGGCTTCCGTACCTCGAAACTGCTGTCGCTGGCCCTCAATCCGTCGCTGAATGGCTATTCCAGGCCGGCTACTCGAAGCTTCTACAAGAACCTGCAGCAGACTCTTGGCGATCTGCCCGGCGTGCAGTCGGTGTCGATCTCCCGAATCCGTTTGCTGGATGGCGATTGGTCGAGCAGCACTGTCAGCGTGGCCGGATATCGAGCCAAGGACGGAGAGGACATGGAGCCATGGCGCAACGAGGTCGGCCCAGGCTATTTTGCCACCATGGGAATTCCGCTGGCCGCCGGGCGTGAGTTTTCGCCTTCGGACGAACGGACCATGGTCCTCGAGGATATCGACTGGACTAAGCCGGACGCCCAGGAGAAGCGCGACCGGGCGGAGACGCTGGTCAAGGGCGCTCCGAAATACGCGGTCGTCAATGAAAAGTTTGCCGAATATTTCTTCGGCGGCGCCGCTGCCGCCATTGGGCGCCGTTTCGGATTTGGCGGAAACCCCGGCACGAAAACCGATATCGAGATCGTTGGCGTCTCGAAGAACACCATGTATCGTAACTTGCGCGATCAGATTCCGCGGCAGGTCTTCCTTCCCTATTTGCAACAGGATTATGTCACCGGCATGAACGTGTATGTCCGCACGGATTTCGACCCCACCCAGATGTTCCGCGCCATCCGGGACGCGGTGAAGCGCCTCGATAACACCCTGCCGGTTTTCGACATGCGGGCAGTCGACGAGCAGATCGACCGGTCGCTGCTGACTGAGCGAATGATCGCCATGCTGTCGGCCGTATTCGGCATGGTGGCGACGGTGCTGGCGATCGTGGGCCTCTACGGCGTAATGGCCTATACGGTAGCGCGCCGCACGCGCGAGATCGGCATTCGCGTCGCCTTGGGCGCTTTAGGCAAGGACGTAGTCTGGATGGTAATGCGCGAAGCGCTTCTGCTGATTGTAATCGGCGTCGCGATCGGGCTACCGGCCTCCTTCGCCCTCACACGCTACATACAAACGCAGCTTTATGGCTTAACGCCCCACGATCCGTTAACCATTTCCATAGCGACCGCGGCCCTAATCGCCGCAGCCGCCTTAGCGGGATATATACCCGCCGTGCGCGCTTCTCGTGTAGACCCGATCCGCGCCCTCCGCTACGAATAAATTTCTTCTCCGCCTGGCTGTGCCTTGTGGGGCAGGTTGAAAACCTGCGCGCCGGTTGGCAACCGGCGCTCTTTCTTCCTCCCGCAGCATCATTACCAGGTTGCGGCTCTACTCCGTGGGGCAGGTCCCCGACCTGCCAAGGCTCCAGTTGCAGCATAATTAATAGAATGATCGGCACTATCATCCAGATCAACATCTCTCGCGGCGGCCTCCCCAAGCGTCCGATTCCGGAAGGTGTTATCACCCCGCTAGGCCTCGAAGGCGACCTCTGCGCGCATCCGGAAATCCATGGCGGACCCAGGCAAGCCGTGCTCCTGATCGCCGCCGAGACCGTGGATGAGCTGATTGCCCGCGGTTATCCGCTATATTACGGCGCCCTCGGTGAGAATCTCACCACGCGTGGACTGGACCGTCGCCAGTTACGGATCGGCCAGACCCTGCGCGCCGGCGGCGCCTTGCTCGAGATCACCAAGCTCCGAGGGCCATGCTCCACTCTCGACGTCTACGGCCCCACGCTCCAGCGGGAAATCTACGATGCGAGAATCAAGGCCGGCGACCACACCTCGCCTCGCTGGGGAATGAGCGGATTTTACGCGTCTGTTATCGAACCGGGCCCGATTCGCACTAACGACATCATCGTGGTGGAATCCACGTTAGCCTGAGACCTATTAAACCCGTTCGCGACCAGGCAGGATCTATCTTCCGAGACGAATGTTCGGCCCCGCAGCGCGGATTGCGTTCTTAGGTATCTTTATCTTCGAAACGAACGCGATCTTGTACCGTATAACGAATATGATTCTGCAGGACGTTCGCTTTGCCTTTCGTGTCTTGACCCGCCAGCCGGTGTTTCTCATTGTCGCTGTGCTGACGCTTGCGCTCGGGATAGGCGCCAACACAGCCATCTTCAGCGTCGTCAAGGCCGTTCTGCTCGAACCGTTGGCCTACACGGAGCCCGACCGGATCGTGGCCGTCCAGACGCTGTGGACCAAAACGAATCGCGCCGGAAACGTCTCCGGCGGAGACTACCCCGATCTTGTCGCCGAACCTTCGCCCTTCACCGCCGCGACACGCTACGCCGGCGGCGAGCTACCGGTCGAGACCGGCGGTCTGGCCGAGTTCGTGGCGGCCTACGGCACAGATGCCGGATTCGCGGCCGTCTTCCAACTGAAGCCCGTCGCAGGCCGGCTGATCGCGCCCGACGAGTTCAGGGCGAAAGCCACCGTGGCGATCGTGAGTGAAGGGTTCGCCGTGCGACACTTCGGCGAGGCGAATCGCGCAGTCGGCCAGGTGCTGCACATGGAAGACAGCGCGATGTCCATCGTAGGCGTGCTGCCCGCGCGATTCCATTTCCCGCTAAAGGCCGAATTGTGGCGCCCGCTGCCCTGGGAGAACACGAGTCGCACGGCGGGCAATTATCGCGCGCTTGCTCTGCTCAAGCCAGGCGTTACGGCTGAGGCGGCGCGCGCCTACCTTTCCGCGGTGGGAGCCCGTCTTCAGCAGGCATTTCCATCGACTCACATGAACAAATCGTTCACCGCGACGCCGCTCAAAGATCTCTTTGTAGAGCGCAGCCGCATGACGCTGTGGCTGCTGATGGGCTCGGTAGGCCTGGTGCTGATGGTCGCGTGCGCAAACGTGGCGAATCTGCTCCTGGCCCGCGCTACGGCGCGGTCCCGCGAGATGGCGCTGCGCGCGGCGTTGGGAGCGGGGCGGCGGCGCCTGGTGGCCCAGTTGCTGGTCGAGAGCGCGCTGCTGGGGCTGGCCGGAGGTGTGATCGGACTCGTGCTCGCATTCGCTGGCGTGGGTGCGCTGCTGCGCCTGGCGCCCCCGAATCTGCCGCGACTCGAAGAAATCCACGTCGACCCGGCGGCATTGCTTTTCAACCTGGCGGTCTCGCTCGGCGCGGCCGGGTTGTTCGGGTTGTGGCCGGCGCTACGCGCCGCGCGCGTCGACCTGCACGACGCGCTGAAGCAGGGCGGCGCCCGTGGCGTGTTGGGCGGCGGCCGCGGCGAGTGGGTGCGCGGAGCACTGGTCTCGGCCGAGGTGGCGCTGGCGCTAGTGCTGACGCTTGGCGCCGGCTTGCTCTTCCGCAGCTTTCTCGCCCTCAACGCGGTGGACTTGGGATACCACACCGAGGGCCGTCTGGTGCTGACCGCCAGCATTCCCGCCAAAACCGAGGCACAGCACCTCCAGGCCGGCGCGACTTTCGAGCGCATCTTCGCCGCGTTGCGCGAGTTGCCGGGCGTTAGCGCGGTAGCGGGCGTCATGGGACTCCCGAGTGGACCGTACGGCTCTGATGGACTCTATGCTGTTGAGGGCATGAATGACTTCAGCAGCGGCCAATTCGATAAGCTCCCGCACGCCGGATTCCGTCTCACCAGCCCCGGCTATTTCGCGGCAATGGGCGTTCCGCTGATCGCCGGCCGCGACTTCAATGAGCGCGATCTATACGAGGCCGAGCCGGTCGCGATCGTCAGCGCGACCCTCGCGCGCCTCGTGTTCGAGGGCCAGAGTCCATTGGGGCGACGCATCAAGTGCGGCCTCGACCGCCCCACGTGGATGCGCGTGGTGGGCGTCGTTGGAGATATGCGCAACGACAACCCGGCCACTCCGCCCGGCCCCGAGCTCTACATGGCCTATCGTCAGCACCCCTATCACGCCAACGACCTGCACATCGTCGTGCGCGCACAAGGTGTTGTCTCCGCCGCCGCTCGCAAGACGATCGCCCAGATCGATCCCGGCATTCCCGTGAAGGTCAGCACGCTGGAACAGTTCCACAGCGACGCCGTTGCGCTGCCGCGCTTCCGCACATTGCTGCTGATCGTCTTTGCGGGCCTGGCTGCCGCGCTCGCTACGACGGGTGTCTATGGCGTCATGAGCTATGTCGCCGCGCAGCGCCAGGCAGAGATGGGTGTGCGCATCGCGCTGGGCGCGACCCGCGGCGATGTCGTGTCGATCCTGGTCGGGAGCGGGGCGAAGCTGGCCGCGATCGGTCTGGCCTGCGGGCTCGCGATTGCGCTTGTGGCGGGCCGTTTGATTGACTCGATGCTATACGGCATCCGGCCGCTGGACCCGCTCGCAATTAGCGGCGCCGTGCTGCTGCTGAGCGGGGCGGCGCTACTCGCGGCGCTCATTCCCGCACTGCGCGCGTCGCGGGTCGATCCGGCGCTAGCCCTGCGCGAAGAGTAGAGTGAATTCCAGGTGGGGCGGACCCCCTGGTCCGCGGCCGACGCCCCCGTCGGCCTTCTCATGATGGCGCAGGTTAGCCTGAGACCACTTCCACTCGTTCCAGAAAATCCCCTAGCGCCGAAATCTGAATCCCGATCGGGCCGTCGGATTTCTTCTTCGCCGCAGCCTCGAGCGCCGCGCCGATTTTGGTAATGGCAGCGAAACCGTATCCGGCCCCGGAGCCCTTCATGTTGTGTCCCAAGATCCGAATCGCGTCGTAGTCGCCGGCTTGCAGCGCTGCTGCCAGAGCCACCAGATCGGACCGCCGCTTATCGAGGTACCATGGGGCCAGTTCTTCCACTTCTTTGGAAGGGGTGACGCAAATCGCATCGCCCGTCTTGCAGTGCTCTGCGATGGCGTGCAAGAGTGTTGCCTTCCGAATCGGTTTGGTCAGATGCGTATCGCATCCGGCTGCGCGGCTTTTTTCAAACGCATCCCCCATCGCGTGGGCGGAGAGCGCCAGGATCGGAGTTCTGCGGGCGCCCTGCCGCGCCTCCCATTCCCGAATCGCGCGCGTCGCCGTAAGGCCATCCATCACCGGCATCTGTACGTCCATCAGGACCAGATCGAAGGCGCCGGCAGTGAACTTATCCACCGCTGCCTGTCCATCGGCGGCGATCTCCAGCGTCCGGGCCGTTTGCTTCAAGTAGGCGGAGATCAATAGCTGATTATCTTTGGAGTCTTCCACCAGCAGGATGCGAAGGCCGGTAGCCGGCCCCTCATGCGGCTGGCGGCCAGTCGAATCCGGTTGCGATGCCCCGCGCGGCGCTATTTCGAAGGGAACGGCGAAGCTGAACGTGCTCCCCTTGCCGGGAATGCTGGACACTTCGAGGCGTCCGCCCATACGTTCGACAATCTGGCGAGAGATCGTCAGACCCAAGCCCGTACCTCCGTATTGGCGGCTGATGGAGCCGTCGGCCTGTGTGAACGTTTCGAAGATCAGCGATTGCTTCTCCAGCGCAATGCCGGGGCCTGTATCGGAAACCGAAAATCGCAGTGTCTGGACACTGTCGCCAACACTCTCCCGTTCGATCCGCAAATGGACCTGGCCCGCGTCGGTGAACTTGACGGCGTTGCCAAGCAAGTTGATTAGGACCTGGCGCAGACGATCCGGATCACCCTTGAGCGCGCGGTGAATCTTGGGCGAGAGCTCGCAGACGATGTCGAGCGCCTTGTCGTCGGCATGAACGCGCATAAGATCCAGGGTCGCCGCGACAAGCTCGTCTAGTTCGAAATCGATCGAGTGCAAGTCGAGCCGCCCCGCTTCAATCTTCGATAAATCCAGAATGTCGTCAATGAGAGTGAGCAGATTGTCACCCGCCCTCCGGAATGCGCCCACATATTGCCGCTGCTCGGTGTCCAGATGGCTATCCCACAGTAGATTGGCCATGCCAAGGATGGCGTTCATGGGGGTACGAATCTCGTGGCTCATCCGTGCCAGGAAGTCGCTCTTGGCGCGCGTGGCCTCCTCCGCGGCTCGCCTGGCCGCCAGCAAACTTTCCTCCGCCAGTCTCCGTTCGCGGATCTGATCCTGCATGTTCCGATTCGCAGCTTCCAGAGCCTTGGAGTGCTGGCCGGTTACGCGTATCAGGTGGGCCGTCAGGGCCAGCAACGCCATCAGCAGACCGGCCAGTAGAATTCCCCCAAGAGGCGCCGCGAGTACACTCATCACTCTGGACATCGTTTCATTCATGGCCTACTCTAGGTATCGACTCGCGCCTTGACTGCTTTAGTCATTTGTTGTCCCCCTAAAGAGCAGCGCACATTCGGTCGAAGAGTCCATTGGGAAGGTATGACCGCACAAGCGCTGAAGGTTTTACTGATTGAAGACACTGCGGAGTTCGCGGAGCTGGTCCACAAATGGCTATCCCCTAAGGGTGATATTGCATTCATCCTGAGCTGGTCCGATTCGTTGATGCAAGGGCTGAACAGTCTTGCCGAGGGCAATGTCGACGTGATCCTGCTCGATCTCGGACTGCCCGACAGCAATGGGTATGAAACATTCACGACGGTCAGAACCTACGCTCCAGCGGTGCCGGTTATCGTACTGAGTGGCGGCGATAGCGAATCGCTCGCGCTTCGGATGGTACAGGAAGGCGCGCAGGATTACATCATTAAGAGCACCTGCAACGCCGAGATGCTGTCCAAGGCCTTGCGCTACGCCTCCGTTAGACAGGGCGGTCAGGCAGCGGCCGTCGCCGCGGAGGCTCCCTCGGACCGCGCCAAAGTCATCGGAGTCATTGGCTCTAAGGGCGGAGTCGGCGTGACCACCGTCGCCTGTAATCTGGCGGTTGAGTTGCGTCTGCAAACCAGTCAAACCGCGCTTCTGGCGGATCTGAACCTGGATGCCGGTTTAGTGGGTTTCCTGATGAATGCGGAATCCGACTACTCCCTCATCGATGCCATTTCTAATTTCCATCGCCTGGACCGCTCTGTTTGGGGATCGATCGTAGCCCATACCGCGGGTGATGTGGATGTGGTGCGCTCGCCCGGCGCTTTCGGCGAAGGCGATCTGGATGCGGAAAAGCTTCGCTTCGTCCTCACGTTGATCCGGGCTTTCTATCGCTGGATTCTACTCGATCTCGGGCAGCTAACCCACTTTTCCAGAAGTCTGCTGGATAGAGTGGACGATGTCGTACTGGTTACCACAACCAGCGTCCCCGCGCTGTACGAGGCCAAGCGGGTGATCGGCGCATTGCGGAAAGCGGGCTTTGAAGGCGACCGCCTGCGGCTCATTGTCAATCAGCTTGGCAACACGCAGGATTTTCGCGGCAGCGAGTTGGACCACATCTTTGGTATTCCCGTCTTTGCGAAGTTGTCCGGCGCCGCGCAGCAGTTACACGAAGCCTGCGTGCAAGGAAAGCTCCCCGCGGAGAACACCGATTTCCGCGAGCAGATCGCTAACGTGGCGCGAAAAATCGCCGGCCTTCCAAGCATCGACAGCAAGCCCAAGAACGTGGTCTCGCAGCTCCTCTCGTTCACAGGAAAGTTTCTCAAGACGGAACCTGGCAATCCTGCCTGAACCGCTAACGCTGCAATTCTGATCTGTGACTCCTGACTCCCATATCCCGCAGGGATATCAAGGGCGAAGCCCTTGCTATAATCAATATGGAGGCCACGTTAGCCGCACCTTGGCCAAACTCACAGTCAGCCCTCACTCCGTACCGGAACGCATCGCGACAAGGATCGAGATTTTACTGGCCTCGGCGCCCGACCCGGTACAGGCTCGCCACTTCCTCGATCGCCTGGAACGCGAATCCCCCGCCGCCTTCGAGCGGATATCGAGCTCAGCAGCCGCTCTGCGCTGTTGCATCGCTGTGTTCTCCTACAGTAATTTTCTTGGGTCGACCGTCCTGCGCTATCCCGAGTGGCTGCTTCAGGTAGTCGCCGGAGGCAACCTCCATCGCGTGTTGACGCCGGAGGAGTTCGCCGCCAAACTGTGCGATTTCCTGGGACGGGACGCGCCCTCGCCTCCTTCGTCACTCGCTCTGGCCCGCTTCAGGCGTCGCCTGCTGCTGCGTATATTGCTTCGTGACGTTCTGCGGATGGGCACGCTGTCCGACATCGCCGGGGAGCTATCCAGTCTCTCCGACGCAGTGCTGGAATCGGCTTACCAGGGCGTCCGCCGCGAATTGGTCGCTCGGCACGGCATCCCACTCTATGTGGACCTCGATGGGGAAGCCCGCGAATGCCGGTTCGTCGTCATCTCGCTCGGGAAGCTCGGCGGCGAAGAATTGAACTACAGCTCGGACATCGACTTGATGTTCGTCTATACCGACAACGGCTTCACCGATGGCGCCGAGCCTATCAGTAATAAAGAGTTCTATAAGAAGGTAGCTAACCGCTATATCGAGCTGCTCTCCACCTATACGGCTGAAGGTTTCTGCTATCGAGTGGACCTTCGCTTGCGTCCGGATGGAAGGCATGGGGAAGTCTGCATCTCCCTCGAAGGCGCCCGTCAATATTACAAGTCGCGAGCCCGCGACTGGGAGTTGCAAATGCTCATCAAGGCTCGCGTCTCGGCCGGAGATCGTGAGTTAGGCCGCGAGCTGCTCGATTTCGTGGAACCCATCATCTATTCGACCACCACCGATTTCAGCGCCGTCGAATCGGTGTCCGAGGCCCGTGAGCGCATCAGCGAAAAGCTGGCGTCCAGGCACCGCAAGAGGGGTGTGGCCGCTAACTCCGGTTTGGATATAAAGCTGTGCCCCGGTGGAATCCGCGACATCGAATTCCTGGTGCAATGCCTGCAACGGCTGCATGGCGGCCGCGAGCCCTGGGTTCGCCACGGAGGGACGCTGTTCGCCCTGTCCCGCCTACGAGACAAGGACCTGCTCTCCAGCGTGGAATATTCCCGTCTGGCGGCGGCGTACGAATTCCTGCGGCACCTGGAGCACCGGCTGCAATTCTACGATGACCAGCAGACCCACACTCTCCCCAGCGATAAGCAAACCCTGGAGCTGATCGCCAGGAAGATGCCCGTCGACCGGCCCGGCGAAATTGACAGCGCGCAAATGCTGGAAAGCAGATTGCAAGTACACCTGAGTGAGGTGCGCGACGTCTATGAACGTGTAATCCACGCCCACAAGCCGATGTACTACACAGTGATTACCCCGACGGAAGAAATCGCACCCGCCGCCGTGCTGGACACGCCGCCCGCGGCGGCCTCCACCAATCTTGCCCGTTTTCTCGATCAGCGCGCTCCCCAATTGGCCGCGGTCCTGGCCCGCACCGAGCTGCGCCGCAGCCGTGAGCGCTTTGAGCACTTCCTCGAAAAGGTCTTCGCTGCTCCCGATCTGCTGTGGCGCCTGGATGCCGATCCCGCGCTGGTGGAATCCGCTCTGGACGTGTTTGAGCACAGCCAATACTTCGGCGATCAGTTGATACGCAATCCCGAGTTGGTTTTCGAGCTTAGTCCCGGCTCTGTCGGCGGCGAGCCAGTCCGCGATGCCAGTGAATTGCGCCGCTACTTCCATCGCGCGATGCTGCGCATTCAAGGTGAAAGCATTCTCGGCCGCGTCCCCATCTTTACCACCCTCGAACGCACCTCCGACCTGGCGGACACCATCGTCTGCGCAGCCTATCGACTGGCGCTCGAGGAAGCTATCCTATTGAACCCTCCCGCCAGCGGCGGCTACATACCGTGCGATCAGATGATGATCATTGCGCTGGGCCGGCTCGGCATGCGCGAATTCGACCTCGCCTCCGATGCCGATCTCTGCTTCGTGATCCCCGATCGCGATTCTTCCGAACATCTCTTCTGGACCAGCGTGGCTGAGCGCATGATCGCCGCCATCAGCTCCTACACCGGCGACGGCGTCATCTTCACCGTCGATACCCGCCTGCGCCCCAACGGCGGCCAAGGCGATCTGGTACAGACCGAGAGCTCGTACAAGGATTACTTCGCCAAGCACGCTGAGACCTGGGAAGGTATCGCCTACATGAAATCCCGCGCCATCGTCGGCAACGCCGAGCGCGCCAACGAATTCCTGCACGAGCTGCAAGAGGTAGACTGGCGCCGCTACGGGCAGAGCGGCCGCTCCCGGAAAGAGCTGGCCGAGATGCGCTCGCGGCTGGAAAAAGAGCAGGGCTCGCGCAATCCGCTCAAAGCCGGCCGTGGCGGCTATTACGATATCGACTTCGCACTGATGTATCTCCGCCTCAAGGGAGCTGGCATCTTCTACAAGGTTCTGAACACGCCGCAGCGTATCGACGTCATCGAGAAGATGGGACACCTGGAGCGGGAGGAGGCCGATGCCCTTCGCGACTCAGCTACCTTCTATCGCGCGCTCGATCACGGCCTGCGCATCTGGTCGGGCCAGGCCGCTGGAAAGCTGCCGGTGTCCCAAACGCAGCTCGATGTTCTCACCGAGCTGGTCCAGCGCTGGACGCCCGCGCACATGAACGACCGGCCGCTGGCCGCCAAGTTGTCCCAAATCCGCAAGCGCACCAGAGAGTTTTTCGACCGCTTGTTTCGCTGCTAAAATGTCATCAGTGCTTCAGGTCGCTGCCGTTTTTTGGTTTGGATTGACGATTACTCTGCCGGCCCTTTCGGAAGAGAAGCCGAGCGAAATCGATCAGGCGTTTTCACGGTTGTACAACTTCGATTTCCCGGGCGCGCACGCGGCTCTCAACCGGCGTATCAGCTCCAATCCCGAAGATCCCCTGCCATACGCTGTGCGGGCCTCGGCTGATATGTTCTACGAGCTCGACAGGCTCTCCATCCTGGAGGGCGAGTTCTTCTCCGATGACAAGCGCATCGCCGATAAGAAGAATGTCAAACCCGATCCCGCCAACCGGGCGCTGCTGTTTAAGGCTTTGGACGACGCGCAGTCCCGCGCCCAAGCTCGCTTGCGCGTGAATCCCGACGATCAAAACGCGCTGTTTGCCTCTTGCGTCGCTACCGGCGTTTTGGGCGATTACACGGCCCTGGTGGAAAAAAAGCAGCTCAGCAGCCTGTCCCTTGTGAAGAGAAGTACAGCGTTAGCGCAGCGGCTCTTGAAGCTGAATCCCCAGTATTACGACGCGTATCTCACCACCGGCACCACCGAGTACCTGATCGGAAGCTTGCCTTTCTTCGTGCGCTGGTTCGTCCGGGTGGACAACATCAACGGAGACAAAACTCAGGGCATGCAGACGGTGCAGCTAGTGGCCAACAAGGGGCACTATCTGAAGCCCTTCGCGAAGATCCTGCTGGCCATTGCCAATCTGCGGGAAAAGCGCCCGCGCGAATCGGAGAAACTCTTGATCGAACTGTCGCACGACTTCCCCGAAAATCCGCTCTTCAAGAAAGAGCTGGCCCTGCTTTCCGCCAAGCTGAGCAGCGGCCAATAGTCAGAACCTCCTCGACCGCGTCCAGGCTTCCATGAAGTCCTTGCCTTGGTATCGGATCGTGCGCGCGTCCACCATCTCCGTGCCAACTGCCAGCGGTGTTTCCGGGCTAGGCGTCGAGCGTGTGCTGTACTCCACCTCGATCGTCACCGGCCCCGTGATCTTGTAAGGCGGGATCTGCCCGATCCTCTGCATCGCCCGCTGAGCGCGTTCCCGAATCAAGTCGCGGGCCGCTGTGGCCGACATCGAGAGACACGCATAGTAGCCCAGCCCTTCTTTCACCACCGCCAGTTCCGCTGCCGGCGTAATCTCGTGCAGATCCGCGGCGGCCGCCTGGTCGCCGCTGAGCATGATCACCGGGACGCCATACCACCCCGCCAGCGCCGTCCGCGTTTCAATTTCGCCCACCGGCTTGCCGTTCATCAGGATCTTCTGGATACCGAGCGAGCTATAGCTATGCGCCATCACTCCGCCCCGCGAGTTGGCGCGCCCATGTTGTCCGATGAAGGCCACCGCGGCGTAGCCTCGTTCCATCAGCATGCTCGGACCAAGCCCGCCCATCAGCAGCTTGGCCTTGGGATGGATGGTCAGCGTAGACAGCGTCTGGCTGCCGTCGTGCCCGTCCCAGACCACCACCTCATCGGCCCCTCCGCTGAGAAAGCCATCGACGGCAGCGTTGATTTCGCCCGTCAGCAGTTGGCGCATCTCGGTATTTTTCGGATCGGTCTGGTCCTGCCGGCACACTCCGGCGACGCCCTCGGCGTCTGTGATCATGAACACGGACTTCTTAGCTTGCGCCCAAGCCGTCGCCAGGCTCAGCAGCGCTGCCATCACATATATCATTCCGAGTTTCTCCTTTCATAGACGATAGCACCGGCGCTGTTATATACTCACATGCCAAGATGAAAAGACTCTTACTGTCCATGTCGATTGTAACGGCCGCCGGGTTGACCTTCTCCTGTTCCACCGACACCGCTCCTCAACCTGGAACTCCGGCTTATGCCTGGGCCGCGGCGAAAGAGACCTTCGCGGCCGGCGACTACACAAAGACCAGCGAACATCTGGACAAGGTGCTGGCAAGCGACAACGAGTACACGGCCCGCGCCCGGCCTTGGAGGCTCATCCTGACTTCCGGGATGGCCCGGGGCTACATGGACGTGGCCGACAATCTCGAATATGGTGTACGCGCGAAAAAGGCCGACCCGGGAGGATTCCGCAAATACATATCCAACTCCCGAAGCACGGCCGGCCGCCTCTCCCTGCAATTTGCGGAGGCGTTCATGAGCTTTCAAAAAGGGAAGGACGACCCAGTCGAGTTGGCCTTCAACTTCCCTAACGGAAGCGCGGCGCCGGTTCCCGAGCTTAACCGAGCCGCGGTAGGGCAGCCGCTTCAGCCGTCGGAGATCGAATCGGCCACGAGGCACGCGATGCAGCGGGCGGTGCTGCTCGAGACCTGCGCGGCGGCGGGCGCATCCGACGACACAGCCAAGGCCCTCGATCTGTTCAAGAGTGGAAGTGCGAAGGTTCCGCGGGCTTCCTTCATGACGGCGATGGCCAACGTTCTCTACGTGGAGTCTCAACTCTTCGGACCGAGAAAGCAGGACGATCCGGAGAAGCTCAAGATCTTCACTAACCTGGCAGCGGGCGCGCTGAAGGACGTTCCGGAGACCAAGCAGACTAAGGAGCTGATCGCAAAAATCCAGGGCGGGGTCAAGAAGAAGTGAACGTGGGGCAGGTTCGCGCCGCCCGGAAGGGCGGCGGCAGCCCAAAAGGGCTGACCCCACAAAGTATGGGAGCATCAGCTTACCGCCTTGTTCGGCAACGGCGACATCCGCAGCCCGATGGCCATCACGCCGGCGACGAACGCCAGCATTGCGCTGCCGTAAAATGCCGCCGTCCAACTCCCGAATTTATCGAACAGGACCGCCGCCAGGCGCACGCCGAGGATGGCCGAAACGCCTTTGGCCGTGTACATGAAACTGTAGTTGGAAGCCGAGTTGGTGGGACCGAAGTAATCGCCAATGGTGGGCGGGAAGACGGAGAAGACCTCTCCCCACGTGAAGTAAGTCAGCACCAGCGTCACGCCAAACAGCGTGCCGGAGAGGCGGCCGGCGAACAGGATGCTCAGCAGACAACACGCCTGCAAGAAGAAACCGACGGCCATGGTTCGCTCGCGTCCGGCCCGGTCCGACACCCAGCCCCAGAATACGCGGCTCAAACCGTTGGCGACGCGCGTCAGCGACAGCGCCGCTGTCAGCGCAGCCATGCTGATTCCCCACTCCTTTGCTAACGGTCCGGCTTCGGCCGTCAGCAGCAGGCCTCCGGTCGACATCATCACGAACATCAGGTACAGCACATAAAAATGGGGCGTTCGCAGCATCTCCGGGCTTGTGAATTGCATTGGATTGCGGCGAACGTGGATGCTGGGAATCTTCGCCGCGGCTTTCGAGGCATGGAAGTCCGGTCCGGGATTCCGCAGGAATTGCGCGACTATCAGGATCACCACTCCCTGGAAGATTCCGGTATACAGGAACGCGGCCCGATAATCCTGCTGCCGGATGATGTTGGCAATCAGAGGAATGAACAGCGCCGAGCCCGATCCGAATCCGGCGGCTATCAGGCCGGACGCCAGGCCGCGCTTATCAGGAAACCACTTCAGCGCTGTGGCGATCGAGCCGCTGTAGACGAACGCAGCGCCCACGCCGGCGATGGAATAGAACAGGTAGAGCTGCCAGAGAGTGGTGACGTAGCCGAGCGCCGTCCAACCGATTGCGCACAGCAGGCTGGCGATGGTGATGCAGAAGCGCGGTCCTAAGCGGTCGATCAGCCAGCCTTCGATCGGCATAATCCAGGTCTCAAACACCAGGAACAGCGTGAAGGCGGTCTGAATATCGGACAGCTTCCAGCCTCTGGCGGCATGGATGGGCTCGACAAACAACGTCCAGGCGTATTGCAGATTGGCGATCATCACCATCGCCACTACCGAGCCAACTAGTTGGATCCACCGATTCTTCATGGCCGGGAACCCCGGTTCGCGGCCAGCAGTTTTGTGCAAGCATACACGGCGCGCGTGCTGGGCATTGCGACGCCCATGCGCTCGCCCAGCTCGATGACCGCGCCCACCACCGCTTCCAGCTCGAGCGGGCGGCCCGCTTCCAGGTCTTGCAGCATCGACGTCTTGTGCTCGCCTACTTTCTCGGCGCCGGCGATGCGCTGGTCGATCGAGATGGGCAGCTCCAACCCGAGCTGTTTCCCAACGCATTCTGTCTCGCTCATGATGCTGCGGACCAGGGCATTCACTTCTGGGTCGCGCACCATGCGGACCAGCGTCGCGCCGGTGAGAGCGCTGATCGGATTGAAGGCCACATTGCCGAGAATCTTGACCCAAATCTCCTGGCGGATACGCGCGGT
>Ga0210405_10003617_pt1 | contig 15040 bp, 7 predicted proteins | sample IncBWH11MmetaG_FD_155492 | JGI IMG/M metagenome (GOLD analysis project Ga0210405, IMG submission 155492) | Forest soil microbial communities from Barre Woods Harvard Forest LTER site, Petersham, Massachusetts, United States - Inc-BW-H-11-M | ecosystem: Environmental > Terrestrial > Soil >... | reverse complement strand
TATGGACGAACACGTCCTTATCGCCGACCATCGGCTTTATGAACCCATACCCCTTTGTCGGGTTGAACCACTTGACGGTGCCTTTTTGCATCGCCTGTCTCCTGGTCTAGACGTAAAAAAGACGCGGCCACGCTTTTCGCGTGCCACGCCACAAGCGGACTTCCGGATGTCTGCTCAATTTCCTAGTCGCGAAACGCACAGCCGATCGGCCTAATTCCGATTGTGTCAGGGATTGCAACACGAAATTTGCGCGTTAGCAAGCTTCTGGCGCGGCTCGGGAAATCAGCAAGGCACCGCGATCGCGTCCGGTCACCTGTGGCCTGGGAACAACAAGGCCTCGCAATCGGCCCCTCCCGACGGCCATGACCGATTGACGCTCCGTCAGAACTTGCGGCAAATCGGCCCCGGCTGGCGACGATTTGGCATATTGGAGGTCGGGCGCCTTTTTTTGGGAAAAGCATTGATGAGCTGGGCATGGCGGTCTTCGCGAACAATGGAGACCGGGACCGGCCGGCGGCGTGTAACGCTCCTCGCCCTCTGTTTCATTCTCCTCATGGCGGCTGGGTCATCGGTTCAAGCGCAAACGCCAACCCCAACCCCAACTCCGACCCCAACCCCCACCCCAACCCCAACCCCTACGCCGATCCCGTCGCCGGCCCCCGTGCCGGTGCCAACGACGATCAATTCCGACCTGTCGGTTGGCGCCGCAGTGGCGAATCTTGGTAGCAATTTCCTGGAGCGCCTCGGAGACCAGGCGACGGGCGGGTTCGGCCGGGCGTCACGGAGCAACCCCGGCGGCGGCGGAGCTTCGGAGGCGACCGAGGCGCCGCCTTTCCGAACCTGGGGAGAGGCATACGGCATCTCGGCTAGAAACGGCCCGCAAGCCGATTTCGTCGGCGATCGGCGCCAGACCTTGGGCGGTGTTGCCGGACTGGGCGCCCGCATTGCGCCCGGCGTCAATGTCGGCTTTTCGGTCGACCAAAGCCGCACCGCGATCGACGTGCCGCTGGCGCTGCAGTCGGCCACGCTTGATCTCACCCAGCTCGGCTTTACCGCCTCGGTGGACCGGGGGCCTTGGAGCTGGGCTGTCGCTCTGGTTCACGGTTTTGGAAAGATCAGTTCCAGCCGGGACACCGGATCGGGCACCGCCAGCGCCGGTTACAATGGGCAGATCGATGGCGCGCTCAGCGAGCTCAGCTACTACTGGAGCATGGACCAGGCCCGCATCGTGCCAAAGGCTGCGCTGGAATATGTTCGCGCCACGACAGGCTCGTTCCAGGAGGTCGGGGGACTCAATCCGGTGATGGCGACGGGTGCGGCCCTTGAGCGCTCACGGATCCTGCTCGGGGTGGAGATCGGTCGCTACTGGATCGTGGATCAAAGGGTTGTCGATCTATCCGCCTATGGCAAGTTCGTCGACAATTTCGAGCAGAATTTCAACTCAGTCACCGTCAGCCTGGGTCCTCAGACCATCTCGGTCCAGGGTATCGGCGAAAGTCGATATGGCGCGGATGCGGGCGCGTGGGCCTCGCTCAGCCTGAGCAATACGGCGCGCCTTTACCTCAACTATGACGGCAAGTTTCGCGCGGCGCTTCAGTCGCATCAGGGGACGGCGGGGATCGAAGTCAAGTGGTAGCGAACGTGTCGCGCAAGCGGAAGCCACGAAAGCCGCGCGAGCTGCGCGGTAACTCTTGCGCGCTTACCTGAGGGATTGCACGCATCACTGGCGGCCGTGTGTACGGTTGACGACCAGGACGCTAGTTTCGATCGACCTTGACGACCCTGCCTTTTTCGATCGCCAGCGCCAGCCGGCCATGTTTCAGCGATAGCGCGGCTTCTCCGAAGAGCTCGCGGCGCCAGCCGTGCAATGCACCGACGTCGGCATTGTCGTCGGCAGCGATCTGCTCCAGATCGTCGACGGTTGCGATCACCTTGCTGGCGACGGCGTGACGTTCTGACGTCATCCGCAGCAGGACCTTGAGCAGTTCGACGACTGCGGCACCATTCGAATTGCCGCGGGGCTTTTCGATCTTCGGCAATGTCGTGGGGTCGCGTGCGAGGCCGCGCTGCACGGCGGCGACGATATCGGCGCCCCATTTCGATCGATCGAAGCCCTTTGGCAGCGAACGCAAACCGGCGAGCCGTTCGAGGCTCGTTGGCGCGTGGGTGGCGATATCGCCGACTGCGTCGTCCTTTAGAACGCGGCTGCGCGGGACGTCCCGGCTCTGCGCCTCTTGCTCGCGCCAGGCCGCGACTTCCATCAGCACCGCAAGTTCTTTTGGCTTGCGGACCCGCGTCTTCAATCTCTCCCAGGCGCGCTCGGGGTGGAAGTCGTAGGTTTTTGGCGAGGTCAGCACCTCCATTTCCTCGCTCACCCAGTCGCTGCGACCGCGTTTTTTGAGATCGACGTCGAGTGCGGCGAACACGTCGCGCAGGTGGGTAACGTCGGCAAGCGCGTAATGCATCTGTTCTGCGGTCAGCGGCCGGCGCGACCAGTCGGTAAAACGGTGGGTCTTGTCCGGCCGATGGCCGGCAATGCGTTCGACCAACTGGTCGTAGGCAATGGAATCGCCATAGCCAAGCACCATCGCCGCAACCTGGGTGTCAAAGATCGGGTGTGGAACGATCCCCGCTTGATGCCAGACGATTTCGATATCCTGGCGGGCAGCATGGAAAACCTTGAGGACCTTCTCGTCGGCCATCAGCTCGAAGAACGGCTTGAGGTCGATGCCCTCGGCCAGGGTGTCGATGACGACGGCTTCGTCCGGGCTTGCCATCTGCACGACGCAAAGCAGCGGGTAGTAGGTTGTCTCACGCAGGAATTCGGTATCGACGGTGATGACCGGGTGCTTGGCGAGGCGGGCGCAAACGGCGGCGAGTTCGGCGGTGGTGGTAATCAGTTCCATGAACGGTCCATACGCTATCGGCAGAGGCGTTCTGCCGATACCGTTGATATGTCAAGGGTCTTGCGGAAAATTCGAGGCCCGCGATTGCGGCTGACGACGCCTTTTCGACCGGTTCCGCTGCCAGCGGCCGGCGGACTTGGCGGCCCGATCGAGCCAAAACCGCCCGCCTTGGCGAAGCGACCGCTCAGAAGTCGCCGGCCGGCCGGCCGGACGGCCGCCGCGACGTGGGAACCGCGAGCACGACGACGCAAAGCCCGACCATCGCAAGCCCCATGAATTCAAACACCAGCGCGTCCACGGCAGTCTCCCCAAACAAACCGATAGATTTGTCGGGAAGCGATTGACCGGTTGTTAATTTCCGGCGGGGGGCTCCCCCCGCAGCGGCCAATATTGGACGGAGGGTTAACGATTTACGTCCCGCAAAACGTCTGAAGCACGCGCTGGTGCGGCTCAGGCGGCTCCGCATAGGCTGAAAACGCCGACTGGTCCTCGTAGGGCTTTGATAGCACCGCGAGAAGCTCCTCGAACGGCGCGAAGTCGTCGCGGTTGACGGCAGCTTCGATGACCGCCTCGATCCGGTGATTGCGGGGAATGAAGGCGGGATTGACCGCGCGCATGGCGAGGGCTCGCGCGGCGGGAGCCTGAGATTCTCCGCCGATCCGCTCTCGCCAGCGCGGCGCCCATTCGTCATAGGCGGCGGGATCGGCGAACAATTGCCGTACCTCTTGATCGTGGGCCGCATCGCGCGCGGCCTCGCTCAGGCGGCGGAAGGTGAGGGTGAAGTCGGCCCGGTTTTTAGCCATGGCATCCAGCAGATCCTGCACCAATGCCTCGTCGCCGTCCCGCTCCGTGAAGAGACCGATCTTTTGACGCAGTCCAGCCTGATAGGCGGTTGTGAACGTTTCTGCGAATTCGCCGAGAATGGCCTGCGCCTGCTCGATGGCCTTGTCCTGGTCGTCGGAAAACAGCGGCAACAGGCATTCCGCAAGCCGGGTCAGGTTCCAGAGCGCAATCCGCGGCTGGTTAGCGTAGGCATAGCGGCCCTGCTCATCAATCGAAGAGAACACGGCGGCTGGATCGTAGTGGTCCATGAAGGCGCATGGACCGTAGTCGATGGTCTCGCCGGAGATCGATGTATTGTCCGTATTCATGACGCCGTGGATGAACCCGAGCAGCAGCCAGCGCGCGACCAGTTCCGCTTGCCGTGCGATCACGCCCTGCAAAAGCGCATGATAGGGCCGCTCGGCGTTGGCCGCTTCCGGATAGTGCCTGGCGATGACATGGTCGGCGAGCCGCCGCACGCCCTCGGTATCGCCGCGCGCCGCGAAATACTGGAAGGTTCCGACGCGAACGTGGCTGGACGCGATGCGGGTGAGCACAGCTCCCGGCAACGCCGTTTCACGCAACACTGATTCACCGGTGACGACTGCGGCGAGTGATCGCGTGGTTGGAATACCCAGTGCCGCCATCGCCTCGCTGACGATGTATTCCCGCAACACCGGGCCCAGTGCAGCGCGGCCATCGCCGCGGCGTGAAAATGGCGTTGGCCCGGAGCCCTTGAGCTGGATGTCGCGGCGTATCCCATCTGCATCGATCACCTCGCCGAGCAGGATGGCGCGGCCATCGCCGAGCTGCGGCACGAAATGACCGAACTGGTGGCCGGCATAGGCCATGGCGATCGGCTCAGCGCCGCTGGGGATACGCTTGCCGGCAAGGATTTCGACCCCTTCCGGGCTCTCGAGCCGGTCGGGATCGAGGCCCAGCCGGGCCGCGAGCGGCCGGTTCAATTTGATCAGCCGGGGCGATGCCACGGGCGTCGGAGCAACCCGCGCGAAAAAGCCGTCCGGGAGCGCCGCATAGGTATTTTGGAAGGGGAAATGGACCGTCATGCCACCAAGATAGGCATATGTTGTCATTAGACAATCCGTTTGCCTGCGGCAGGCTACGCATCCGGAGCATTCTGTGATTTGCCGGGGCCTGTTTCGGGCTTCCTTTGGTTGCCGCGCCTGAAAGCCTCGGGTAAACCCTCAACCTCTTCGGGCAGGCCGCTGGCCCTCGATTCGACCCTCCGACATTCATTCTGGAATACCTATGCATCGTTACCGGTCCCACACCTGCGGCGCGCTCCGGGAGAGCGATATCGGCCAGATCGTTCGTTTGTCCGGCTGGTGCCATCGCATTCGCGACCATGGCGGTGTGCTGTTCATCGACCTGCGCGACCATTATGGCCTGACGCAATGCGTGGTCGATCCGGATTCGCCGGCGTTCAAGGACGCCGAAAAACTGCGTTCGGAATGGGTGGTGCGGATCGACGGCAAGTTGCGCCGCCGTCCAGCAGGCACCGAAAACCCGGAACTGCCGACCGGCGCGGTCGAGGTCTACGTCAGCGAGATCGAAGTGCTGGGACCCGCGGGCGAACTGCCGCTGCCGGTGTTTGGCGAGCAGGAATATCCAGAGGATATAAGGCTTAAGTACCGTTTCCTCGACCTTCGTCGCGAAAAACTGCACCAGAATATCATGACCCGCGGCGCGATCGTCGATGCCATGCGCAAGCGCATGAAGGACCAGGGATTCTTTGAATTCCAGACTCCGATCCTCACGGCATCCTCGCCGGAGGGGGCGCGCGACTTCCTGGTGCCTTCACGGATTCATCCGGGCCGGTTCTACGCGCTGCCGCAGGCACCGCAGCAGTACAAGCAGCTCCTGATGATGTCCGGCTTCGATCGATATTTCCAGATCGCGCCCTGTTTCCGCGACGAGGATCCTCGCGCCGATCGGCTGCCCGGCGAGTTCTACCAGCTCGACGTCGAAATGAGTTTTGTGACGCAGGACGACGTGTTTGCGGCGATGGAGCCCGTCATCACCGGCGTGTTCGAGGATTTTGCCAGGGGCAAGCCGGTGACCAAAAACTGGCCGCGGATTCCGTTCGCTGAAGCCTTGCGGAAATTCGGCACCGACAAGCCTGATCTGCGCAATCCCATCATCATGCAGGACGTCTCCGAGCACTTCCGCGGTTCGGGCTTCAAGGTGTTCGCGCGGATGCTGGAGGACCCGAAAAACCAGGTGTGGGCGATCCCCGCAACGGGCGGCGGTTCGCGCGCGTTCTGCGACCGGATGAACTCCTGGGCGCAGGGCGAAGGTCAGCCGGGCCTTGGCTACATCATGTGGCGCGAGGGCGGTGAGGGCGCTGGCCCCCTGGCCAACAACATTGGCCCGGAGCGGACGGCAGCAATCCGCGCGCAGCTCGGGTTGAAGGATGGCGATGCGGCGTTCTTCGTCGCCGGTGACCCCGACAAATTCTGGAAGTTCTCAGGGCTGGCACGCACCAGGCTCGGCGAAGAGTTGAACCTGATCGACAGGGATCGATTCGAACTCGCCTGGATCGTCGACTTTCCGATGTATGAATACAACGAGGAAGAGAAGAAGATCGACTTCTCGCACAATCCGTTTTCGATGCCGCAGGGCGGTCTCGAGGCCTTGCAAACTCAGGACCCGCTGACCATCAAGGCGTTTCAATACGACATCACCTGCAATGGCTACGAGATCGCTTCCGGCGGTATCCGCAACCATCGGCCCGAAGCCATGGTGAGGGCGTTCGAGATCGCCGGCTATGGCGAGAAGGAAGTCGTCGAGCGTTTTGGCGGCATGTATCGTGCATTCCAGTACGGCGCGCCGCCGCATGGCGGCATGGCGGCCGGGGTCGATCGCATCGTCATGCTTCTTTGCGGCACCACCAACTTGCGCGAGATATCGCTATTCCCGATGAACCAGCGGGCCGAAGACCTGCTGATGGGCGCGCCTTCGGAGGTCACGCCGAAGCAGTTGCGCGAGCTTCACATCCGGCTCAATCTGCCGGCCAAGTAGTTCGGCGGCGAGGACGAGTCGCCGCTGCTGCCTTCGAGATCCATGCGCGCGCACTCATGAAATGCGTGGAATTAGCTTGACCGATGTCCGCTATTTTCGCCAGCAACAAGTCCGCGGGAGCGGGCCGCCGAGCGCAAGGTCCTCGGCCCGAACCACCTGTCCCTTCTTCGGACCGGTCAAAAACACGAAGCGATCGTCCGGCGCTGGCGGCTTGGCAGCCTCGCCCTCCTCCGCCGCGCGCGCTTTTGTTTGAGCGACCGTTTCACCGTCGGATCGATGAAACGGTCTCTGCGAGCAATGCCTCTACGTCTCTAGTTGCTTGCCGATTGGCAGCACCCGGATACGCTTGCCGGTCGCGGCAAAGATGGCGTTGGCCAATGCCGGGGCGAAGGGCGGCACGCCAGGTTCGCCGACACCGCTTGGCGGCGTGTCGGGGCCAGGAGGCACGATGTAGACGTTGGTCACACGGGGAGCCTCGTCAATTCGGATCACCTGGAAGTCGTCATAGTTGCGCTGCTGTACCTTGCCGTCCTTGAAGGTGATCTCGCCATATTTGGCAAGGCTCATTCCCATGATCGCGGCGCCCTCGATCTGGGACTGGATTCGCTCGGGGTTCACATATGTCCCGCAGTCGATCGCGGTGTCGACCCGAGGCACCGTGAACTTGCCCTTGTCGTCCACGGCCACCTCGACGATGGTCGCGATATAGCTGACAAAACTGCGGTGGACGGCAATCCCGAGCCCATGGCCTTTGGGCACCGACCGTCCCCATTCGCCCTTCTCAGCGACCAGCTCGACGGCACGCCGCAGCCGCGCCGTGTCGATCGGATAGCTGGAGTAGGGCTCGCCATAGTTCCAGAGATCCTTCACGGAAGACAGGTCAACGATCCGCGGAGAGCCGATGAGCTCCAACAACATTTCCTTCTGATCGCGGTTGGTGGTGTGCGCGAGCTCGCCAACCATGGACTGCACGGCGAAGGCGTGCGGGATATTCGACACTGAGCGGAACCAGCCGATGCGGGTGTGTGCGGCCGCTTCCGGGTTCTCGCACTGGATATTGGCGATCTCGAACGGCATGTCGATAAGTCCCATGCCGAGTTCGAAAGGTGCCTGGTGCACCGTACCCGCCGCAAATGTCGATGCGATGCTCGGTGCGACGCTGCGATGACGCCACGCGATTACCTTGCCGTTCTTGTCGAGTCCGGCCTCGATGCGTTCCACGGAAACCGTGTGAAGGAAACCGTGACGAATATCGTCGTCCCGCGTCCATTGCACCTTGACCGGCGCACCGAGTTCCTTCGAAAGCAGGGCCGCTTCCAGCGCGAAATCGCACTTCGACTTTCGCCCGAATCCGCCGCCGAGCAGCGTAACGTTGACGGTCACGTTCTCCTCGGGAATGCCGAGCGTCTTCGCGACGTCTTCGCGGGTTCCACCCGCACTTTGCACAGGCGCCCAGATTTCGGCCTTGTCGCCTTTGACGTCGGCGACCGCGACAGGCGTCTCCATGGCGACATGCGCAAGGTGCGGCAGGTAATATTCACCCACGATCACCTTGTCGGCCGCCTTCAAGGCGGCTTCGACGTCGCCCTCCTTGCGCACGATCAGCCCCGGCTTGCGCGCGGCTTCTTCAAGTTCGGCCCGATAGGCGACCGAGTCGTATTTGCCGTTAGGTCCGTCGTCCCAGACAACCTTCAGCGCATCGCGGCCCTTGATCGCAGCACCGGTGTTGCGAGCAATCACGGCGACCCCGCCGAGCGGCTGGAACTTGGAGGGCCACGGCCATCCCTTCACCTCCATGACCTTTTCGACGCCGGAAACCTTCATGGCCTCTGCTGCGTCGAACGACGCGAGCTTGCCGCCGGTGACCGGAGGCCGCGCGATGACGGCGTACTTCATGCCGGGCAGGCGCGTGTCGGAGCCGTAATGCGCCGCGCCGGTGGTGATGTCGCGCAGGTCGACGATGCTGATCTCGCCTTTGCCGAGATAGCGAAAATCCTTCGGGTCCTTCAGCTTCAGGCCTTCGATACTCGGCACCGGCTCCTTCGCTGCATCGGCAGCCAAATCGCCGAATCCGATGCGGCGTCCACTCGCATTGTGGACCGCTTCGTGATTGGCGGCCTTCACTTCGCTGGCCGGTACGCCCCAGCGTTTCGCCGCGGCGGCTTCAAGCATCGTGCGAGCCGAGGCGCCGATCTGGCGCATCGGGATCAGATAGTGCCGTGTGCTGCGCGATCCGTCGGTATCCTGGTTGCCGTATCTGACTTCGTCGCCATGGGCCTGCTGGACGCGGACGCGCGACCAGTCGGCTTCCATCTCTTCGGCTACGATCAATGGCAGGCTGGTTCTGACGCCTGTCCCCATTTCGGCACGGTGTGCGACGATCGTAACTATGCCATCCGGTGCGATCGACACGAAAACACGAGGGTCTACGACGGTGCCGTGCGGCATCTTGCTCGCGCCGGTCTGGTACGCGGCGAAAGCGGGGCGTGACATCACGGGAGCGGCGAGCACAAGGCCTCCGGCGATGCCGAGGCCCTTCAGGATGCTGCGACGCGAAACGTTCTCGACCTTGACCTTGATGAACTGTTCAAAGCCACGGAGTTTTTTGGGGTTCGTATTGATAGTCATGGTCACACCCCCGTCGATGCGAGATGCACAGCATTTTCAATGCGCTGGTAACAGCCGCAGCGGCAGATGTTGCCGGACATCGCTTCAACTATCTGATCGTGGGACGGTTTTGGATTTTGTGTCAGCAACGCGGCCGCCTGCATGATTTGGCCGACCTGGCAATAGCCGCATTGCGGGACGTTGAGTTGTCGCCAAGCCTTCTGAACCGGATGATCGCCAGTCGGGTGAAGGCCTTCGATGGTGGTGACCTCGCGGCCGACCACGTCGGACACCGAGGTGATGCAGGAGCGCGTAGCCTCCTTGTCGACCATGACGGTACACGCACCGCACAGCGCAACGCCGCAGCCATACTTGGTCCCGGTGAGGCCCACCTCATCACGGAGAAACCAAAGCAGCGGAAGATCTGGGTCGCCATCCCAGTTTTGTTCCTGGCCATTAATCTTCAACTTGATCATGATCGTTTCTCGCTCTTCTTAAGCTACTGATGTCTGGTTCGGTGCAAGCGGAACAGGCTTCCATTCGCCTGCATCAACCGCTTCGACTTCCCGCACGAACTCATCGTGTCAGGAAGGCTGACAGACTTCATTGCACGACCTGTTCGACAGTCTGTTTTGCTCACGCCTCCTGCTTCTATTCATTTTTTTGGTTGTTGTGCAGGCGGGCCTTGATAGCCAACGGCGTGATGTTATCAGAAATTGACATGGAGGCGACTTCACAGACAGTTGTTTTCGCATTTTTCTTTTGTCAAAAGCGGGGCGACTACTGCCGGAGCTTTTCAATTTTCTAACAAACAAGGTCTGAGAGACCGCAGCAGCGACGAGAAAAAATGCCTCGCTCGGCGACTGCGGAGCGAGGCAAGAGTTAAGTCATGGAGGGAACATGACGCAGCCGATCAGACCCGCATGGTGGGGCCGCCAACGCGACGCGATCTAAGAAAATCGGATTCTCGAAAGAGGCCAAGCTCACCTGGACATCACCTGCAATGGCTACGAGATCGCTTCCGGCGGCATCCGCAACCATCGGCCCGAAGCCATGGTGAGGGCGTTCGAGATCGCCGGCTATGGCGAGAAGGATGTCGTCGAGCGTTTTGGCGGCATGTATCGTGCTTTCCAGTACGGCGCACCATGGCGGCATGGCGGCATGGCGGCCGGGGTCGATCGCATCGTCATGTTTCTTTGCGGCACCACCAACTTGCGCGAGATATCGCTATTCCCGATGAACCAGCGGGCCGAAGACCTGCTGATGGGCGCGCCTTCGGAGGTCACGCCGAAGCAGTTGCGCGAGCTTCACATCCGGCTCAATCTGCCGAACAAGGGGTAGCAATTAAGTGGACTGTCGTCGTGATCCCTCAAGATGTGTGATCTTCTCCTCGACGACCCGAGCCTGCGCAACGCCCGACCGAATAAATATATCGAGGCACTTGAACAATTCGTCAGCGACATCCTCCGTTAAGTCGTGAGCTCCAGCATCTTTGGCAAGAAGGATATCGAGCCAAGCGCAAACGCGGCTCCCGATGTTCTTCTCTGCCCAGAAATTACGGTCGACGCCGTAAGCCGAGCACCAGGCCGTCATGGCCTCAATCACGAATGGGATTAGTCCCTTATCTTGCGAAGATTCGACCAAGTTCAAGAACAGGCTGGCCAGATAGCCTGAGGTCGGCGCTCCGACGACGAGCTCGGTGAGCGTGGCCATACTTGTTTGCAAGCCGGACCAATTATCTGGGATCGTCGGACGTCCCGTGTTGGCCCAGCGCGAGGGCTGGTAGAACATCGCGTTCAGAGCATCGCCGGCATGGGTTTCGCTGGTAAATCCCTTCTCACGTCCCAGACGCCGGTAGTTCCAGGTGCGCTTGATGCGATCCGCGAGTAGTGCGCGAACCGCGACCGGATTTTCGGGGGCCTTGGTGTCGGTTGCCACCGTCGCCCGGTCGTACCCGCGAAGGAAGGACGCCATCACATCATGAAAGGCTTCGTCATTGAATTTCACGATGGGGTTCAAGAATAAGTCGACGACTTCCGAATGCGGCAGGGCAACGCTCAACACCCCGATAAAATCGAAAAACGCGATATTCCAGGTGTCCGGACGATGGTCGCGCTCGCGCACGTCCTCGCCATGCGGACCATTCGCCTCGTCAGTCCACGCCATGAAGTGAAGGGCCAGGTCCTTAACCCAGACAGGCACATCGCTGATCGTGAATCGGATGAGATGATGGGCAAGCTTGGCGATCGCTTGTTCATCGACATAGTGGCTCGGCGGCTCATCGTCATCATCGTCGTCTTCAATATGTCCGTCGTTGCCCAAGCGAATGCCGCGACGCGGCCTCGACTGCCACGACGCTAGCTCGGGCCACGACGGTTCCGCACCTTCTCCGTCAAGCCAACGCCGCTCGATAGTGATCGCAGCATCAATTGCCTCGCGGTGAAGGCGATCATTCTCTTTCTGTTGCTCAACTCCGAGGGCTCGGCGGGGATGGACCGCGCTGGCCATGAGGATGCGGATGATGGACCGCGGAAGTTGGTCGTTCACTTCGCCAAGACGCAACAGGTTCTGAGCCAGCGCTTCCAGCACCGCAGGGTGTTCGTACCCTGATAGTTCGAGGATCATATCGCGCGTCGTCTTGTCCCGATCTCTCAAGAAAAAAGAGATGATGCCGACCGCGGCAGAGGCCGTCGTGTTATGTTCGATCTGATCGTTGCCGAAATATTCACGCTCGTTCTGTGCCGTTGCCGTCAGCAGGATCGGGCGGGCCCAAGTCAGTGCATCCTCGCGATCCGCGGCTTCGTAATCGCGAGCGACGAGCGCCGCTGCCATCACCACCGCGCGCCGGTTCCACTCTGCATCGTAATTTTCGCCGTCTTCGTCCGACGACGGTTCAGCTTCCGAGGGCTGGACCTTCGCCCACGCAAGCGCTTCCTGCAAGAGTGCTGGCGTCGATGAGCCGGGCTCAAGAAGAGCGGACTGTATCCGAAGCCGGATATTCATGCGCTGAAGATCGGTGCTCGCTCGGGACGCTTGGTCGTCTCTCGCCTGTTGTTCCTCGGGAAGCTCCTTGAACTGATAGGCTTCGACCTGAGTGCCGTCCTGCAAAGTCCTGGTCACAGCCTCCCAATTTGCCACATCCAACATGCGAAGAGCGCGCGCGACTGTTGCGCGGAGCTCACCGATCCGATTGTGATTGTCTTTGACCTGGTCGTCGAGTTCGTCGCGGGCTTGTTCGAGGGCGGTCCGAAGATGCGTGAGAGCTGTGGCGTCCTCGCGGAAGGCGTACCGCCCGATCCTGTCGAACAAGCGCGTTCGTCGCGACGGTCGCCCATCGAGATCCACGCGAACGGCCGCTTGAACTTGCTGCCCTCTCGCGCGCGGCCGACGATTGACGCGGGAGATATCGTGCCTGACGCGGTCCTCATCGAATTGAAGCAGCCGGGGATTAGCAGCCAAGGGCCAAGCTGCATCAGCGGCGACCGACCAATGCGACAGCGCAAGGTCTATCGCGACGGCGAGGAACGCAATGCTTGAGCCACTAGGACCAAGAACATCGTGCAGGACGTCATTGAACGGGCGTCCTGCTTCAATCTGGAGGTGGCCCCAGGCCTCTAGTGCCCTTAATGCCGTGGCCGCGATCAGAGAGCGACCAGTGGCTCGTGCCCAGCGATAGACGGTGAGATCGCCTTCGAAAGTTATCTCACCCCCGGGAAATGGGAGCTTGATCTGCGGAAACGGTGTTCGCTGCTCCTGGTATTGCTCGCGCCGCCATTGCGTCGCGTGCTCGACAAGCCCGCGAATGAGCCGCAATCCGTCATCGCGAGAAGCGTTCAGAACCGAGAGGAATGGGCCGCCGTCGGGTGGCACATCCAAAAAGACGTGCTCATGGACTTCGAACGGTCCGTAGTCACGGCGCCGCGAATAGTAGCGATCTGGATCATCCTTCTCGATCAACGTTCCCAGCACGAAATCTGCGAATGGCCCAGGGGCGGCATCCGGCAACGTTCCGGGCGATTTTAGAAGAGCTTGCTGATCGTGGTACGTGATCGATTCTGAATTGATGCCGGTCAGGTACTGTGCTGCCGCAGCTGGATTCAGGTTGGCGAAAGTGAACACGATCATCCGGATGTCGCTACGGACGTCGTCCAGATGATCGATATTGAGACTCGGCGGAACCTCGCTGATGTCCCTGTAGACGCGATGCGTCACACGAGATTCGACGAGCGCAAGCCAATCGAAAAGAATCTCGACAATCTGAGCGTTGATCGAATGATTGTGACCGTGCGTGGTCATTAACCACGCCTGAAATACCTTGACAGCCTCTGGGATGAGTTCGGTTGGCAGAGACCTGGCGGATATCGTGAGCCAGACCACGAGTGGAACCCAACTGGGACCTTTCGGCGCGATGAAGTCGCCACCGCCCGCCGCCGGTAGAGCTATGTCCGGCCTTACTCGTGCGATCAAGGCAGCGAGTGGTTCAGACTCGACCGCGATCATGAGCCGAATGATTTCGCGTAGGCGGCGCCCGCCCGATTCCAACAAGACAGGTGTCAGTGCAACAAAAAATGTCAGGGAATCTTCAGAGCGCGGAATTGCGAGCAATATGGGTCGCTTCCAGCTCCCATGGGTTCCATCGCGCTCCGCAACAGCAAGTAACGCCAGCCAGCGCTGTCCGGTCGGATCATCGGCCAATGCCAACCTTGCCGCGATCTCTAAGCCGCGCGCCAAGACAGCCGGCAGCGGCCTTTCCATCGGCTGCGCCGCCAACGAGCTGGCGTCTTCGTCCAGTTGGAAGCCGATCGTCCAGTCACGAAGGACATCATGGCGGAACGTTACGCTTGCGCCTCTGATCTCCTCCCGCAGACTTTCGAGACGCAACAATTCGGCGACGGTCGCGGACTCGAGATTGTCGACATTGAACGTCGCCTGCGACGGGTGCGAGATCGCTTGCGCGCCGATTGCGCGCAGTAGCCGCAAGCGCGCAAATCTCCGGTCGTCCTCGGATCGTCCGCCACCATAGCGCCACCACAGACGCGCAAGATCCAGTTCGGTTGCAATGCTTGCGTCCTGTCCGACGCCGAGTTCGACCAGGCGCGACAAATAGAAGAGGTTTTCAGCAATTCCCTTTGCCGGATGTCCGTCTGTCAAAATCAGGGCCAGCGCCTTGTTCTGCGACGACAGGTCGGCCTTTTCCTCATCCGACAAGGCCGCGACCACCAGACTGCCGATGCCGGCCGTTCTTACGCGCGCGGGAAGTTTCGTTTTCCAGTCATCACTTTCGACGCCGCAGGTTGCGACGATGCGCCAGCCCTGACTGCGGGTCGCTTGCGACAGCAGATCGGTGACTGTGGCCCATTCGCCTTGATCGTCGATCTGGTCGATGTTGTCGATGAACAGTATCGCTCCGCCACCCGCGCCAAGCTCATTGAACAATTCCGCCTGGGAGCCGGCCCAACCGATCGTATGAGCCATCGCGAGCCAACCGCCGGAAATAATCCTGCCGCGGCGCAGAGCCAGGACGCAGCCTTCCGCTTGCAGACGCGCGGCGAGATGCTTCATGATTGCGGATTTACCGACACCGGGCCGACCCTGTATCAGCATCACGGGATACTGTTGGAGATCGTTGTACGCTTTATCGATCAGCCCGTTCCGCGCAAGGC
>Ga0210405_10003613_pt1 | contig 15044 bp, 12 predicted proteins | sample IncBWH11MmetaG_FD_155492 | JGI IMG/M metagenome (GOLD analysis project Ga0210405, IMG submission 155492) | Forest soil microbial communities from Barre Woods Harvard Forest LTER site, Petersham, Massachusetts, United States - Inc-BW-H-11-M | ecosystem: Environmental > Terrestrial > Soil >... | reverse complement strand
GATGCCGGCGTCGGCGAGCCCGGCCGCGAGGCGCGCCACGTAGCCGCTCATCACCGGCCGCACATACGCGTCGAACGCGGTCACACAACTGCGCTCATATTCGCGAAACACCGGATCGACCTCGCACGACAGCGACACCGGCAGGCCCGGCGCCACGACGGCGGCGATCTCGCGCGTGCGCATCTCGTGGCGCGGATTGCGGAACGAAAACAGATAACAGACCGCCAGCGCTTCAATCTGATGCTCCTCGACGAGGAGCGCGATTGCGCGGCGCACGCCGGCCTCGTCGAGAGGCGTGTCAACGTTGCCGTCCGCGCAAATACGCTCGGCAATGCCGACGCGACGGCGCCTGGGCGCGAGAAAGACCGGCGTCTCGGGCGGCTGAAACAGGTCGTACATGCGCGAGCGCTTCTGCCGCCCGATCTCGAGCACGTCCTCGAAACCTGCGGTGGCGAGCAGCCCGATGCGCGCGCCTCGCCGGGTGAGCACCGCATTGGTTGCGACGGTTGTGCCGTGCACGAACCGCGTCACTGCGCCGGGATCGACGCGCCACACATCGGCGAGCGCCGCGACGCCATGGCGGACCGCCGCGACCGGATCGCCGTGCCGCGAGGGCACCTTGACGGCGGCGATGCCGGAGCGCGAGGCCGCGACGACATCCGTGAAGGTGCCGCCGATGTCGATGGCGAGATGCACGGCGTCGTCACGGTCAGACACGGCGGCCCCAGGCGCGTTACACGGGCGCGGCGGTGACATAGCCGTCCGTGAGATCGGCCGTCACCTCGGCTTCGGTCCGTTGCATGGGGTCGCCATGGCCGGCGCCGCCCGGCGTCTTCAGGCGCACGAGATCGCCCGGCATGAAGCGCAAGTCGGGCGCGCTGGTCGGTGCGATCGGCTTGTCGTTGACGGCGATCCAGCCGAGGCTGCCGGGCCGTCCACCGGCGACGCCTTGCGCCGGATAACGGGTGCGTCCGGCGGAGCCGGAGAGCACCAACGGAACGCCGGGCGACACGTCCGCGGTCGGCTCGACCATCAAGGCAAGCTCCTCGCCGAGGCCGCCGCGCCAGCGCCCGGCGCCGCCCGAGTCGGCGATCAGTTCGCGGCGCACGAACAGCACCGGCGTTTCGGTCTCCGACCATTCGATCGAGACGTTGCGCACGTTGTAGGGAAAGCTCACGGCGGCAAGGCCGTCGGCGCCGGGACGCCCGCCCATGCCGCCGAATGCATGCTGGTGCAGCGCCCAGGCCTCGCCGTTGCGCCACAGCCCGTTGACGTAGAACTGCCAAGTCGGCATCGAGCCGGAATCGCCCGGCACCCGGTCGGGCGCCACATCGGCGAGGATGCGGAACACCAGCTCGGAGACGAGCTGGCCCGATGCCAATCGCCAGAAGCAGGCCGCCGGATAGCTCGGGTTGATCAGCGTTCCGGTGGGCGCACGGATCTCCAGCGGCCGATAGGTTCCCTCGTTGTTGGGCAGTTCCGGATCGCAGATCATCTTCAACGGCACCGCCACGTAGGCGCGCGTGTAGTTGATCGGCGAGTTGACCGGACGGCGCACCTGCGGGCTGGTGCCGGCGAAATCCGCGACGATCGAGTCTTCGCCGATCGTCAGCGTCAGCGCGATGCGGGCCGGCTCGTCGAGCCCACCGATCTCGACCGGCATCGACTTGCCGAAGGTCCCCTTGGGCAGCGCTGCGATGCCGGCGCGCATCGACTGCTCGGAGCGGGCGATGATGTCGTCGGCGACGCCGCGCAGATCGTCGAGGCCATAGTCGCGCGCGATGCGGCCCAGCGCCTCGGTGCCGACCCAGCCGGCCGCCACCTGGGCGCGGATGTCGCCCATCACCTTCTCGCTGAAACGGACGTTGCGCGTGAGGATCGCAAACAAATCCTCGTTGGGCACGCCGGCGCGATGCAGGTGCATCAGCGGAATTACCAGCCCTTCCTCGAACACTTCCTCGCTGAGGCCGGAACCCTTGCGGCCGCCGATGTCGACATGATGCACGCTGTTTACCGAGAAGCCGATCACGCGTCCGCGGTGGAAGGCCGGCGTAAAGATGAAGATGTCGGCGGTCTGCCCGTTGCACACCCACGGATCGTTGGAGACAAAGATGTCGCCGGGGCGGATGGTGTGAGGCGGAAATTTCCTCACCAGCTCCTTGCCGACAACCGGCATCACGCCGACATGGCCGGTCGCGCCGAGCCAGGTCTGGCCGATCAGGTTGCCGCGGTCGTCGTACAGCCCGGTCGACATGTCGTGCACCTCGACCACGTCGTGCGAGAAGGCCGTGCGGAACAGCGTCGTTGCCATCTCGTCGGCTGCCGCGATCAGCCGCGGCCAGATCGTATCGAGGTTGCGGCGGGTCATCGTTCACTCCGTAGGTCGGAGAATGTCGAGAGAGCCGTAGCCGTCGACCGTCACCCGGGCGCCGACGTCGACCACCGTGGTGGCGGAGTCCTCCTCGATCAAGCTGGGGCCGTCGAACGTCATGCCGGGCCGCAGCAGATCGCGCCGGTAGACGGCGAACGTCGCGAAGTCCCGTCGCAGGGCCGAGTAGGCCTCGCGCGCTCCCAACAGCGCCGCGGCCGCGTCCGCGCCATCGGCCGGGATCGCCTGCAGCGCACGGCTGTCGGCGCCCGCTACCCCGGTGACATGCACGTTGACCAGTTCCACCGGGACGTCGTCGTAGTAGTGCCCGTACTTGTCGCGGTACGCGGCAGCAAAATCGCCAAGCAATTCGTCGGTCGTCAGCGTGGCGAGCCGCGCCGCATCGACGGTCACCGGCACGTGATAGCTCTGCCCCGCATAGCCCAGCCCAAGCGTGACCTCGAAGTCCGGCGCGCCAACCTCGACCTCGGCAAGCCGCGCCGCGATCTCCCGGCGGATGGCCGCGACCTCCTCGGCGAGCTTGCGAAAATCAGCTCCCTTGAGCGGCACCTTCCAGGTGCGGGCGATGTCGTAGGCGGCCGGCGCCAGGAGGAGGCCGAGCGCCGACAGCACGCCGGCGCGCAGTGGCACCAGAATCCGTCCGATGCGCAGCTTGGCGGCGAGATTGCAGACGTGAACCGGCCCGGCTCCGCCGAACGCCACCAGCGCCGGTCGGGACGGATCGCCGCCGCGCTCGCTCACGTGGATGCGTACCGCCGCCGCCATGGACTCGTTGACGACGTCATGGATGGTCCAGGCGGCCTCCGCCGTCGCCAGCCCGACCGGGTTGACGATCTGCGTGTCGATCGCCCGCTCGGCGGCGGCGCGGTCCAGCCGCATGGTGCCGCCGGCAAAGCGATCGGGGTTGAGATAGCCGAGCACCAGATCGGCGTCCGACACGGTCGGCTCGATGCCGCCGAGTCCGTAGCAGGCGGGCCCCGGGGCCGCCCCGGCGCTGTCCGGCCCGACTTGCACGATACCGAGCGCATTGACGCGCGCGATGCTGCCGCCGCCGGCGCCGATCTCGATCATGCTCACCGCCGGCACGGCGACCGGAAACCCGCTCGATTTGGTGAAGCGCCGCGAACGCGCCACCTCGACCTCGTCGGTGAGCGGCAACACGCCATCCCGGATGAGGCACGCCTTGGCGGTGGTGCCCCCCATGTCATAGGCCAGCACCTCGGGCAGCCCGAGCATGCGGGCGAAGCGCTGCGCCACGACCGCACCGGCCACCGGGCCGGACTCGACGAGGCGCACCGGAAACTCCGCCGCGGTGTGCGCCGAGCCGATGCCGCCGTTCGACAACATGATCTGGAGCGGCGCCGCAAAGCATTCGCGGGCCAGCCCGTTCTCGAGCCGGCCCAGATAGCCGGCGGTCAGCGGCTTCACGTAGGCGTTGATCACCGTGGTCGAGCTGCGTTCATACTCCTTGATCTGCGGCAACACGTCGGAGGACAGCGAGATCGCCAGGCCGGGCACCAATCCTGCCAGCAGCTCGCCCGCGGCGCGCTCATTGGCCGGGTTGGTGAAGGCGTGCAGGAAGCAGATCGCAACCGACTCGACGTTGTCAGCTCGCAGCGTGTCGGCGATCCGGCGTATCTCGTCGGGATCGACCGGCCGCAGCACCGAGCCGTCGGCGCGCGTTCGTTCGTCGACCGGCAGCCGCAGACGGCGCGGCACCAGCGGCGTTGGGGGATCGGCGAACATCTCATAGGTGGTGACGCGGACGTAACGCCGCAGCTCGAGCACGTCGCGAAAGCCGGCCGTGCAAAGCAGCGCCGTCCTTGCCCCCTTGCGCTCGATAACCGCGTTGGCGACCAGCGTCGTCGCATGGGCAAGCCGCTCCGCGGCGCCGGCCGATTCCCGCGTCGCGCCCGCCAGCTCGGTCAGGCCGGCGAGCATGGCCCGCGACGGATCGTCGGGGGTGGTCAGTCGCTTGGCTGTGCGGATGGCACCGGTCGCCGTTTCGATCAGAACAAAATCCGTGAACGTGCCCCCGATATCGCACCCGACGCGAAATCCACCCGCCATGCGCACGCCCCGCCGAACCCGACAGCCGCCGTCGAGACTGTCAAAACAGGCGCCAGTAGGCAACGTCCCACGGGTTGCATGCGCACCCGGCGCATGGCTGATGCGCGCACCGCCCTCTCAAGCCTTTCATGATTGGCGAAAGATGTGGGATACGTTCGCCGCCAGCACCATGCGTTTGACGTCGCGCAATCCGGGGACCGCGCCATGACGCTGATCGACTTGAGTCGTGCTATCCATCACAAGATGCCGCGGCTGCTCAATCATCCCTCCATCGTCGTCACGTCCTATTCGACGCATGAGGAGATCCGCGAGGCGGACGGGTACCGGTTCTCCGCCGCGACGCTGTCGCTCGCGATGGGCGATCACGCCGGCACCCATGTCGATGCGCCACGCCATTTCGATGCGCGGCCCGGCGCCAAATCGATCGACGAGATGTCGCTGGAAAATTTCTTCACCGAGGCGATCTGCCTCGATCTCTCGCACAAGCCGCTCAAGTCCGACATCTCGATCGCCGATCTCGAAGCCGCAGTCGCGGCCGCCAAGGTCGACATCAGGCCGAAAGACACCGTGCTGCTGCATATGGACTTCTATCGACGCTGCTACGGAACCGACGGCTATCTCACCGACTTTCCCGGGCTGACCCGCGAGTCGGCCACCTGGCTCGGCCGCAAGGGCATCACGATGTTCGGGGTTGAGGCGGTGAGCCCCGGCCGGCCGGGCCGCAACAACTTCGAGGTCCATCACGTCTGCCGCGACCTCGGCTTCACCCACATGGAAGGCCTCGTCAATCTCGACAGGCTCGTCGGGAAGGGCCGCTTCCGCTTCATCGGATTTCCCCTGAAGATCGAGGGCGGCACCGGCAGCCCGATCCGCGCGGTGGCGTGGCTAGATGGTTGAGCTATCGCGCACACGAGTGCCAGCGACCGAGCTCTGGCGGTTAACGGCGGCCGCGCTCGCGGCCGCCTATCGGGACGGCTCGGCCACGCCCGTCATAGCAACGGAGGCGTGCCTGGCGCGGCTCGACGCGGTCAATCCGCGGCTCAACGCTGTCGTCATGGTCGACCGTGAGGGCGCCATGCAGGCGGCCACGGCATCGGCCGAGCGCTGGCACCGCGGCGCGCCGCACGGCCCCCTCGACGGCATCCCGATCACAGTGAAGGACAATCTGTTCGTCGCCGGCCTGCGCGCGACCTGGGGCAGCCTGTTGTGCGCCGAGCACATCGCGCCGATGGACGAGCGTCCGGTCGCGCGTCTGCGCGAGGCTGGAGCGGTTATTCTCGGCAAGACCAACACGCCCGAGCTGTCGCTGGCCGGCTACACGGACAACCGCCTGTTCGGCGCGACCGGCAATCCGTGGGCGCCGGAGCTCAGCCCGGGCGGGTCGAGCGGCGGCGCGGCGGCTGCCGTCATGGCAGGCATCGGCCCCCTGGCGCTGGTGACCGATGCGGGCGGCTCGACCCGGCGCCCCGCCGCTCACGTGGGCGCGGTCGGGCTCAAGCCTTCGCTCGGCCGCGTGCCGCGCGGGCGCGGATTTCCGTTGCTCACCGCCGACCTCCAGGCGATCGGTCAGATGGGCCGCACGATCGCCGACGTGCGGGCGATGTTCGGCTGCGTCGCGCTGGCGCCAGCCCCAGCCCCCGCGCTGGGGCCGTGCAGGATCGCGGCGTTCTGCCGGATCGGCGCCGCGCCGGTCGAGCCGGAGGTCGAGGCGTGCTGGCGCGAGAGCCTGCGGCTGCTGTCCGGCCTCGGTCACGCCGTCGAGGAGATCGTCGCGCCTTACGATCCCGACGAATGCGGCGCGATCCTGCTCAAGCTCGGCGCGGTCGGGGTCGCCCGGTTCATCTGCCACCTGCCGGACTGGCAGGGGCGGGTGACACCGCAGATCGCGGCGCTCGGCGAAGAGGGGCTGCGCACATCGGCGGTCGAGTATCTCAAGGTACTCGACCGCGTCGCGCAGATCCGCGAGGAAGCGGCCGGCCTGTTCGCCGGCTACGACCTCATCGCCACGCCGACCGCTGCCGGCTTGCTGTGGCCCAAAGCCGAGCCCTACCCCAAGGAGATCGCCCGACGCCCGGCGCCGCCGCGGGCTTCCTCCATCTACACAACCTGGGGAAACATCGCCGGGCTCGCCGGCATCAGCGTGCCGGCTGGGCAGTCCGCCGCCGGGTACCCGATCGGTTTGCAGCTTCTCGGCGCGATCGGCTCCGAGGAGCTGCTGCTCGACGTCGCCGAAGCGCTCGAGAGTCGCCGTCCCTGGCCGACGCTGGCGACCATCTGATCCGCCCGCGCCGCCGCTCAGGTGCCCTCGGTGCGCACCGGCAGCTTGGCGTAGTTGAGCGACCGCAGCCAGTCCGGTCCGCCGTGCGCCATCCACAGCGCGGCGGCAAGATTCGCGAATGCATGCATGGCGCGAAAATCGACCTCCGCGAAGGCGCCGCGTGCCGCGTTGGCGCAGATCAGCACGCCGAGATACTCGCCCTTCCACAGCATCGGCACCTGCATGGCGGAGCCGGCGCGGAACGTCTGCAGGATTTTGACGAAGCTCTCGTGATGGCCGGTGTCGGCCAACATGATGCCGCGCCTGGTGGCAGCAACCACGCCCGGATGCCCGAGCGTGATCGCGACGAGCTCGTGATGCTGCTCGGGCCGGAAGTTCACCGGCGCCGTGATGAGGTGGTGCTTGCGATCGGGCGTGACCATGAAGGTCGTGGCGGCGCTCGCCGGCGCTGCGCCGTCCCGCAGGGCGCCGGGCCGCGCTGCGGCAGCGGCATCGCCGAGCAGCGACGGCAGCGTGCGGGTCACGCACCACAGCGCCTCCTCGGCGTCACCGGCGATCGCCGCATCGGCCGCCACGCGTTCGAGCGCCAGCAGCAGATTCTCGCGCAGGCTGTCGAGGTCGCGCATCTGAAATTGTCCTTCAATCCGATGAGGTCTTGTTTGCCGCACGTTCACATTGCGCCCGCGTTCCCGTCAACTTCGCTGCCTGCCCAGCGATGCCGAGATGGCGCTTGCCGCTCGCAACCGAGTTCGATTTACTTGCGCCAGCCCTTCCTGCGCGACGGATCGCAAGGAGAACACATGCAGTTCATTGATCTCAGTCGCGAGCTTCACCACAGAACTCCCACCCATCCGTCCCACCCGCCGGTCGTGATGGGAGTATGGAACGATCACCGCGAGATCAAGCAGGCCGGCACTACGCGCTTCACCTCCAAGGCATACGCGCTGTCACTCAGCGACCATGCCGGCACCCACGTCGATGCGCCCTGCCACTTCAATCCGGATCCGCAGGCGCAGTCGATCGACGAGGTGCCGCTGGAGAACTTCTACACCGAGGCGATCTGCCTCGACCTGTCCCATGTGCCGCTCAAGCATGAGATCACGGTCGCCGAGATGGAACAGGCGCTGACGCGATCGGGCCAGCAGATCAAGCCGCGCGACACCGTGCTGATCGAGATGGGCGTCAACAAGCGGCTGTGGGGCACTCCCGCCTATCTGCACGATTTTCCCGGGCTGCATGTCGACGCGGTGCATTGGCTTGCCGACCGGCAGATCCTGATGTTCGGCGTCGAGGCGGTAAGTCCGGCGCCGGAGGGCGAACCCAATTTCAAGGCGCACATGGCCTGCGCGGAGCGCGGCATCACCCACATGGAGTGCCTGTGGAACCTTGATAAGCTCGTCGCCAAGGGCCGCTTCCGCTTCATCGGCTTCCCGCTCAAGATCCGCGGCGGCACGGCGAGCCCGATCCGCGCGGTCGCGATCCTGGGCGAGTGACGCAGCTCGGCCATGGCTGCCACCGCCACTGAGTCGCTTGCCGAATTCGTCGCCGCGACGCCCCTTGCCGGCATCCCGGCAGACGTAGTGGCGCGCGGCCGATTGATCCTCACCGACTGCGTGGGATGCGTGATCGCCGGCGGCGCCGTGCCGGAGATCCAGAGGTTGGCCGCGCTGCAGCCCGACCGCGGCGAGCCGCTGGCGACCGTGCTCGGCACCGGGCAGCGCCTAGCCGCGGATGCGGCTGCCTTTGTCAACGGCACCGCGGGCACTTGGCACGATCTCGACGAGGGGAATCTCAGCACCCGCACTCACGCGGCGATCCAGATCGTGCCGGCGACGCTCGCCGAAGCCGAGGCTCGCGCGCTGTCCGGCGAGCAACTTCTCGCGGCGCTGATCCTAGCCTACGAGGCAGGCGCACGGCTGTGGCGGGCGACCACGGCGCGCCATGCGGTGCATCCACACGGCACTTATGGGCCGTTGGCCGCGGCCTTCGCGCTCTGCAAGCTTCGCGGCGACGATGCTGCCGCGACGGCGCGGGCGGCAAACATCGGGGCGACGCTCGGAATCGCGGCGAGCCGAAAGTCGCTCGACGACGGCGCCACAGTGCGCAACATCTACACCGGCCACAGCGCCCGCGCGGGCTTCGAAGCACTGGCGCTGCGCGATGCCGGCTTCACGGGCGAGGCGGACGCAGTCGCCTCAATCATGGGCAACATCTACGGCAGCGCCTTCGATGCCGACAGCGCGACCGCCGGGCTTGGGCAGACGTGGTGGATCCGTCGCAACTACTTCAAGCGTTTCGCATCCGGCCGCTATGGACATGGGGCGCTCGATCTCGTCGAGGACCTCGCCGAGGGAATGGGCGCGCGTCTGTCAGCTTCGGCCATCGAGCGCATCGACGTGGAGACCTTCTTTTGGGCGGCGACGCTCGCGGGCCAGACGGTTCGCACGCCGTTCGGCCTGCGCTTCTCCCTGCCGATGGCGATCGCGCAACGCATCGTCCTCGGGTCATCGGGGTTGACCGATGACGGTTCCCGCGCCTTCGGCAATCTGCAGGTCGAGGACTTGGCGCGCCGCGTCTTCGTCGTCGAGGACAAGGCAGCTACGGCCGCTTATCCGGATTGCCAACCGACGCGCTTGACGGTGACGTTTCGCGACGGCACACGACGAACGCTCAGCGCGGCGCGCATTCTCGGAGAGAGCGACCATCCCCTGCCGGACGGTGCGCTCGAGGCCAAATTCGTTACGCTGGTCGACCAGACCTGGGGCGGCGGCGCGGCCGGCGCCTGGCGCGACTTGGCGCGCATCGAGGAGATTTCGGATATTCGTCGCCTGATCGACCGCTGGCGAGCGGCGGTCAGATCACGTCGAGCCGAGGAGAATACGGGATGACCAACGCAGTGCCGAGCATCGATCTTGATCTTTTCATCGCCGGCGGCGAGGACGGCAAGCGCGCGGTCGCCCGCGAGATTGGACACGCCTGCGAGGAGATCGGCTTTTTCAAGGTTCGTGGGCATGGGGTGCCGCAAGCGCTGGTCGAACGGACGTTCGCGACGGCGGGTGCGTTCTTTGCCAATCCGCAGGAGGTCAAGGACCGCTCGCGCCCACCGACGAGCGCGTCGGCACGCGGCTATCATGCGCTGCGCACCAAGAACCTCGCCAAGACGCTGGGCTACGACAATCCGCCCGACCTGCGCGAGCAGTTCTACATAGGGCCGCTGGTCAGCCACGCCGCGGAGTTCGCCCACATCCCGGGCGCCGCCGAGCTCTACGCCGAGAACCTGTGGCCCGACACGCCCGCCGATTACCGCGAGGTGTTTTCCGCCACCTATCGGGCGCTCGAGGGCCTCGGCGGAACCTTGATGCGCATGTTTGCGGTTGCCCTCGGCGTCGACGAGCGCTTCTTCGACGACAAGATCGACCGCCATTTCGCGACCTTGCCGGTCAACCACTATCCGGAGCCCGACGGCGAGCCGCTGCCCAATCAGACCCGTGCCGGCGAGCACACGGACTTCGGCAGCCTCACGATCCTGGCGGTCAGCCAGCGCGCCGGCGGCCTGCAGGTCAAGTTGCATGACGGCGCATGGCTCGACGTGACGGCGGAGGCCGACGAGTTCATCGTCAACATCGGTGACATGATGCAGCGCTGGACCAACGACCGCTGGCTGTCGAACGTGCACCGCGTCGTCAATCCGCCGGCCGCGGCGCGTTCAGGCAGCCGGCGCATGTCTTTCGGCTACTTCCTGCATCCCAACTACGATGCCGAGATCGCCTGCCTGCCGACCTGCCAGGGCCCCGGCAATCCGCCGCGCTACGCGCCGGTGCGGGCCGGCGACATGATGCGCCAGAAGCTCGAGGCGCGCGCCGCTTGATCGAACGCCTGGCTATTCTCTCGACTCGTTCGGCGCTTGCGTCGTGGTCGTCCGCCCTTCCCCAGGGTGAGCCATGAAGGAGAGGCTGGTCCGAGTCTCGGCCGCCCCCAGCAACACGTCATCAAGACCGCGCCGCAGCGAGAGTGGCAGCAGGCGCGAGCGCGGGCTGGCGGTCGTCTCGGCAACGGTGCGGGCGGGCACCAGCACGTGGCCGAACAAGCTGATGCCGCGGCCGGTCGGCACGCGCGTGAGCAGCCCCTCGGGCCGGCGCAGCACCACCACCACGATGATGAGGCCATAGAGGATCAGCCGGTACTCGTTGGTGAATCGCAGGAACTCGGGCAGCACGGTCAGCAGCACGGCGCCCAGCACCGGGCCCCACAGGGTCTGCAATCCGCCGAACAGGAGGAAGATGATGAAGTTGAGCGAGACGAAGAAGCCGAGATCGTGCGGGCTGATGACCAGCACGTAGTGCGCCTGGATGGCCCCCGCCATGCCGACCAGCGCGGCGCCGAGCGCGAAGCTCACGGTGCGCACCCGCGCGATCGAGACCCCCGTTGCGCTCGCGGCCAGCGGATCGTCGCGCACCGCCCGGCAGGCGAACCCGAGCCGCGAGCCGTCGAACCGCCAAGCGACGTAGAGGGCAATCAATGCCGCGGCGAGTGCGGTCCAGACGCTGGTTTTCAGCCCGATGCCGGCGAAGCTGTTGGCGCCGCCGATGTAATCCCAGTTGAAGGCGAGCACGCTTAGCGCCTCGCCGAAGGCGAGCGTGGTCAGCTTGAGGATGAAGTCGCGCATCTTCAGCGTGACCAGCGCCAGCAAGGCGCCCACCAGCGCACCCCCGACCGCGCCCATGAGGATCGCGGGCAGGAACGCCCAACCGAAATTCACCGTCAGCACCGCCGCCAGATAGCCGCCGACCCCGGCGATTGCGGCGGTGGCCATCGAGAGCTGCCCGGACAGCGCCGTCACGTAGAGGCCGAGCGCCATGGCGACGTTGAGCAACGTGAAGATCGCGACCGGCGTCATGCTGGCCAGGTTCATGCGTCGGACCTCAGGTCGCGTAGGAGCCGAACAGACCGTTCGGCCGGAAGTAGAGCACGCCGATGAGCACGAAGAACGCCGCCGCGTCGCGCAGGCTCGACGAGAGATAGCCGGTGACCAACGATTCAATGATGCCGATGCCGAGCGCCACCACCATCACGCCCTCAAAGTAGCGGTTGCCCGCGACCAACATGCAGACGAACGCCTTGAGGCCGTAGAGCAGGCCGACGAATGCCGAGGCCGAGCCGTAGAGCGTGCCAACCGAGACGGCGGCAATCCCCGCCATCGACGAGGCCATCAGGATGGTGAACTGGCAGATGCGGCCGACATTGACGCCGAACGCCGCCGCAACGTCGGGCCGCTCGGCGATGGCGCGCGTCGCACGGCCCCAGGAGGTGCGGCGCACATAGAGGCTTACCAGCAGGAGCAGCAGCAGACAGATGACGAAATTGCCGATTTGCCGCACCGTCAGCGTTACCGGGCCGAGATCGACGAACCGGCGCGGCAGAAGTGCCGGGTACGCTACCGGATCGGGGCCGACAATCAGGGCCATGCCGTTCTGCAGCGCGATGGCGACGCCGAGCGTGCCGATCAACGTCATCAGCACGTCGCGTCCGCGCAGCGGGGCGATCACGGTACGCTCGAGCGCAAAGCCGACCAGGCAGGAGCCGGCCGCACCGGCCAGCACGGCCACGCCGAGGCCGAGCGCGGGCCACTGTGCGGCCGGCAATAGGCCGGCAAACATGCCGACCATGAATATGTCGGGATGCGCGAAGTTGATCACCCGCAGCACCGTGAAGGCGAGCGCGAACCCGATCGCCACCACCGCATAGGTGCTGCCGATGACGAGCCCGTTGGCCAATTGTTGCAGCAGGAGGTCTATGGCCCGTTCCTCATCTTACGCGTGATCCTTTGCTTTGCCCTTGCCACACGCTACGCGTGACCGCCCAGGAACACGTCCTGGACGCTTTGCTTGCTGCCGACCTCGGCGGCAGGGCCGCTCTCGACGATTCGCCCTGTCTCCAGCAGATAGGCCCAGTTTGCTACCTTGAGTGCCTGGCGGGCGTTCTGCTCGACCATCAGGATCGCGATGCCCATCCGGTTGATCTCGCGCACCAGCGCGAACACTTCGCGCACCATCAGCGGCGCAAGGCCGAGGGAGGGCTCGTCCATCAGCAGAAGCTTTGGCGAGGAGATGAGCGCGCGGGCGATCGCCACCATCTGCTGCTCGCCGCCGCTCAGCGAGCCGGCGACTTGGTTGCGGCGCTCGCTCAGTCGCGGGAACCGCTCGAACATCTCGCCGATGCGGCGGTCGACCAGCGCCTTGTCGGCGACCGCGAAGCCGCCGAGCCGCAAGTTGTCGAGGACGGACAGCGTGCTCCACAGCTGCCGGCCTTCAGGCACCCAGGCAATGCCGAGCATGTGGATCTGGTGCGACTTGAGGCGGCCGAGATCGACGTCGCCCCCGAAACGCATCGCGCCAGCGCGCGGACGCAAGAGGCCGAGCAGCGTCTTTATGATGGTGGTCTTGCCGGCGCCGTTGGCGCCAAGGATCACGCGCAGCTCGCCCGGCGGGACCTCGAGCGAGACCCCATCGACGGCGGGCACCGAGCCGTAGGAGACCGCCAGATCGCTGACTTCGAGCAGCGCGGTCATTCGTCAGACCCCAGATAGGCTTCGATGACCTTCGGGTCGGCCCTGATCTCGGCCGGGGTGCCCTCGGCGATCTTCTCGCCGAAATTGATCACCACGACGCGGTCCGAGGCGGCCATCACCACGTTCATGTTGTGCTCAATGAGCAGCAAGGTGACGCCGGTCTCGCGCAGGCGGTCGATCAGCTCGATAACTTCGTGCGCCTCCTGGGCAACCATGCCGGCCGTCGGCTCATCGAGGATGAGCAGACGCGGCTCCAACGCCAGCGCGCGGGCGATCTCGACGCGGCGCTGGTCGCCGTAGGGCAACTCGCCCGGCATGCGGAAGCGGTTGGCGCCGACGCCGACCCAGTCGAGCAGCGCCTCGGCATGCTCGATGGTGGTGCGCCGCTCGGCGCGTTCTTCCGGCAGCAGCGCGAGCGCCGTCAGCACGCCTGAGCGCGTGCGCGCGGTGCGGCCCACCATCACGTTCTCCAACGCGTTGAGGTGCTGGAACAGACGGATGTTCTGGAACGTGCGGCCGATGCCATAGGCGGCGAGGCGGTGCGGCGGCCAACCGGTGATGCGGCGATCGCCGAGAAACACCTCGCCGCGGTCGAGCGGCAGGACGCCGGTGATCAGGTTGAACAGCGTCGTCTTGCCGGCGCCGTTCGGCCCGACGATCGACATCACTTGGCCGCCCGGCACCACGAAGCTCACGTCGTTGACCGCAACCAGCCCGCCGAACCGTTTGGTCAGCCCGTCGACGCGCAGCATGTCGTGTCAGGTCGCCACGTATGTGCCGCGTCCGGTGATCTGGATGACAACGACCGACGGATTGATGTTGTTGCCGTCAGGCGGATTTTTGAAGGTGACGCGGGTGCCGAGCGGAGTCGTGTGGTCGAGGTCGGCGAGCACGGCGGCGAGCTTGTCGCGATCGGGCTCGCCGGCCTTCTTGAGCCCCGCCATCAGCGTCATCACGCTGTCGTAGCCGTAGGTCGAGAACGAGGTCGCCTCCTGCTGGGGAAAACGCGCATTGTACTTGTCGAGGAACCCCTTGACCGGGGCGGTCGGGCCATTGAGGTCCTGGGCGAGCCAAGTGTAGTCGCCCTTGACGACGCCCTTGGTGCCGTCCCAGTAAACCGGATCCTGGAACGAGCCGAAACCGGTAATTAGCCGCTGGTCGAGACCCGCCTCGCGGATCTGCGAGGTCACCTTGATGCCGTCTCCGGTCGCGCCCGCTACATAGATGGCGTCGGGTTTGAGGCTGCGGATTTTCGTGATCTGCGGCGAGAAATCCTGGTCGCCCGCGCGGAACGCCTCGAACGCCACCAGCTCGTAGCCGAGCTTCCCGGCCTGCTGCTTGCACACCTCGGCGTCGCCGGCCTGGGCGTCCTGGGTCTGATCGTAGATCACGGCGAGCTTCTTGATCTTCTCCTTGGCGATAACCTTTTGCAGCATGATGGGGACCGCCACCGAGGACACCGGATTGACCCGGTAGACGTAGGTGTTCCACTCCTTCACGGGGGCACCCGAGCCGTTGCAGATGATCGGCAGCTTGATCTGAGCGGCGACCGGGACCAGCGGCACGAAGCCGACCGAGTTTGTCGGCCCGAGCGAGACGATTACCTGCGGGTCGGTGGCGAATTGCCGGAACAGCGTGATGGCCTGCTTGGGATCGTTGGCCATGTCGCCGACCGGCATCTCGAGCTGGTACTTCTTGCCTTTGGCATCCGTCCAGCCGCCGCTCGCGTTGATCTCGTA
>Ga0210405_10003612_pt1 | contig 15045 bp, 12 predicted proteins | sample IncBWH11MmetaG_FD_155492 | JGI IMG/M metagenome (GOLD analysis project Ga0210405, IMG submission 155492) | Forest soil microbial communities from Barre Woods Harvard Forest LTER site, Petersham, Massachusetts, United States - Inc-BW-H-11-M | ecosystem: Environmental > Terrestrial > Soil >... | reverse complement strand
TACGCCACCAGTCCCACCAGAATCACGCCCACCATCAGCAGCGTGGTTGCAACGGGCCGCAGAATAAACGGCCGCGAGGGATTCATCGCGCAGGGCCCCCGGCTGGGGATGCAAAAGGAGAGTTCGAGTTGGTGGCGGCGCTTTTGCCGGCGGGTGTGGTGGGGGCGCTCGATTGCCGCGGCTCAACCGGGCTGCCGTCCTGCAATTTGTCCTGGCCGTCGGTGACGACGACGTCGCCGCCGTTTAGTCCGGAGCTCACGCCAGTGATGTTTCCGTTCGTTTCAGCCAGCGTGACGATATGGATTTTCACTTTGTTGTCGGCGCCGACCGCAAAGACATACGTACCCTGAGGGCCGCGCAAAATCGCGGTCGTCGGCACCAGCACCACGTTCTTCTTCGTATCCACCAGCAGATGCACGTTCACAAACTGATTGGGAAAAAGTTCGTTCTTCGTATTATCAAAAACTGCTTTCAGTTTGTAGGTTCCCGTGGTGGTATCAATCTGGTTGTCGATGGTCAGCAATTTCCCCGTGGCCAACTTGGTGGTGTTGTCGCGGTCGTACGCTTCCACGGAAATGGGGGCGCCCTTCTTCATGCGCGCCATCACTTGCGGCAACTGATCCTGCGGCAGGCTGAAGAGAGTCGCGATCGGCTGCAACTGGGTAATTACTAATAACCCGCTCGTGTCGGTGGCATGCACCATGTTCCCCATGTCAACCAGGCGAAGTCCAACGCGCCCGCTGATCGGCGCGGTGATGTGCGAATACATGATCTGGAGCTTGGCGTTATCAATCGTCGCGTTGTCCGCTTTGATCGCGCCCTCAAACGTTCCCACCTGGGCTTGCTGCGTATCCAATTGCTGCTTGGGGATCACGCCTTCTTGGAAGAGCAGCTTGAAGCGCTCGTAGTCCACCTGAACGTCTTTCAGCTGCGCCTGATCCTTCGCCAACTGCCCTTCCGCCTGCTCGAGCTGCACTTGATAAGGCCGCGGATCGATTTCGACTAGCGCTTGCCCAGCAGTCACATTCTGCCCTTCCACGAAATTGATCTTAACGATTTGCCCATCCACGCGGGAACGCACGGTGACAGTGTTGAACGCGGTCACGTTTCCCAAACCATTCAGGAAAACTGGCAGGTCGCCCTTGGTCGCCGTTGACACCACCACCGGCACAACAAAACTTCCCGGAGCGCCAATAGCTGCCCCGCCAGGTCCCTTGCCTCCCGCAGCCGCGGCATCGGCCTGCGAATTCCGCCCACGGTAATACCAATATCCCCCTGCCACAATCACCAGCAAAAGCACCCAAATCCACCAGTGGCTTTTCGCCGCGCCCTGGGAACCAGGAGAAAAGGTTGTGGTCGAGGAAGGTGTGCGAGGATCGCGCACATCGACCGAGTCAGTAGAAGCCATTCCGAAATACTCCTGTTCGCAGTCTCAAATTGAGCTATCGGGTGTCGTCTTTCCGTGGGTTCGCCCGGGACATCAGAAGACGCGTTCCATCCGTCATTAGCCTATAAGAATCCTTAGTTCTCTGCTACATAGGACGCACGTGCACATAAAATAGTTACTCAAATACCCCCCACTTTCCGAAGTTCGGGGACCTCGCAAGGCCGCGGGAAAGACAAGTGCAGAAAATGGGCGGTCGTCGTACACTAGGCACGCATTTTCGGGGGGCTGGACCAGGCATCCTAAACCACGGGAGGAGCAAAACTTACTCATGTTCAAGGGAATCCTGCTAGGAATTGTTTTGGGCTTCATTTTGGTTGGCGTAGGCGCTTACTTTTATTTCGCCAGCGGACAAGCTCCCGTGGCCACCAACTCCCCGGAAATGCCATTCGAGCGCAAGGTAGCAAAGCTGGCGTTGCATGCCTATCTTGGCAAAGTGCCCCACGCGAATCCGCCGGTAGCTGCCGATGAAACGAATCTTTTGGCCGGGTCAAAGGTTTATAAGGAAAACTGCGCCGTTTGCCACGGCCTTCCCGGCGAGCCTCACAATGCCATTGGTGACGGCATGTTCCCGAAGCCGCCGCTGCTGTTCCGTGGCGTGGGCGTCACCGACGACGAGACTTGGGAGTCGTACACCAAGGTTTCGGGCGGGATTCGCATGACTGGCATGCCCGGCTTCAAGGATCGCCTGAGCGACACGCAGATGTGGCAGGTGAGCATGCTGATCAAGAATGCGGACAAGCTTCCGGCTTCCGTGAAGACGGAGCTGGCTCCCCCTCCTGGGACGGTGCTTCCCGCGGCCGCAACTACCCCCGCGAAAGCGGATTCTGACCACGATCACATTCACTGATCGTTAGTTGAGGTTTTTCTTCAAGCCATTCAAGCGTTTGCGACGACTAGGTTCGCCTGGTCGCCTTCGCAGAGCCCGCCCGGCTGAGCGAATCCGCGCGCCGCAACTCTGGGAACATCCACGCCCAAAGCACGGTCACCGCGATTGCACCGATGCCGCCAAGCACAACCGCGGGAACGGCGCCGAACAATTGCGCGGCCAACCCGGATTCGAATTCGCCGAGTTCGTTGGATGCGCCGATGAAAATCATATCCACCGCGTTTACGCGCCCGCGCATTTCGTCGGGCGTCTCGATCTGGATGAGCACGCCGCGAACCACCACGCTGACCATGTCCGCCGCGCCTACGAAGAAGAGCGAAATCATCGAGAGCACGATGTTCCGCGATAGCCCGAAGACAATCGTGAACACACCGAATCCGGCTACGCACCACAGCATCGTTGCGCCGGCTCTTCGCCGGATCGGTTTGTAGGCGATCAGCAGCGCCATCACCGCCGCCCCAATCCCCGGCGCACTTCGCAGCAAGCCCAGTCCCCACGGACCGGTCACCAGAATTTCCTTGGCGTAGACCGGCAACAGGGCCACCGCGCCGCCGAGCAGCACGGCGAAGAGGTCCAGCGAGATTGAGCTGAACACCAGTTTGTGATCCCAGATGTAGCGGAACCCCGCGAAAACGGTTTTAAGGGAAAACGGTTCGCGCGCGCGGGGCGGCGATTGCACCTTTATGCGAAGCGTCGTCAACACCGCGATAGTGCCCGCGGAAAGCGCTGTGGCGTAGACCGCCGCTGGACCGCGAAAAAAGGCGTAGAGTACTCCTCCCATGGCGGGTCCCAGGATGGTCGCAAATTGAAAGATGCTAGAGTTCCAGGCCACCGCGCTTTGGAATTGCTCCTCGGGCACCAACTGCGGCAGCAGCGCGCGGCTGGCTGGCATGCTGAAGCTGCGCACCGCTCCCACCAGGCACAAAATCGCGAAGATCGGTGCCACCGATCCGGCGCGGTGCAAGTATTCCCCGTTCAGCGCCACCAACAGCAGCAAGGCCGAAGAGGTTGCGAAGCCGACGTAGCATAGCGTGAGCAGATTTCTTCGGTCGAAGCGGTCCGCGACGTGACCCGCCAGAAGAAAGAGCACCACGCCCGGCAGAAATTGCGCCAGCCCGGTTAGGCCCAGATCGAGCGGCCGGTGGGTGATTTCGTAGACTTGCCAGCCAACAGCCACCGACTGCATCTCCGTGCAAAACACGATGCAGAAGCGCGCAATCTGGTAGAGACGGAATCCGGAAAACTGGAAGGCCGCAGTGCCTGCGGTCAAGCGATGGTCGGCAGTGGCCATGCACTAGTAGTCTGCCACAACACGCCTGCTCTTCCGGGGTACAATCCCAGATAACTTCACAAACTCGTCGCGCCGTTGTAGAAGTAGAATGTCCTCATTGCCGCTGCATTATCGGGGAGCCACTGCTTTTGTACTTTCGTCCTAATTCGCTTCAGGATGCCCTCAACGTTCTTGCCGACACTCGCGCCACCATCCTTGCCGGCGGCACGGACGTCTTCCCATCGCTTGGCGACCGGCCGTTGACCGGCCCGGTGCTGGATATTTCCGGGCTTGCCGAAATCAGGGGCATCCAGTTCACCGCGGAGCATATTATTTTCGGCGCCCGCACCACGTGGACCGAAGTTCTCGCCGCTCCGCTGCCCCGAGGGTTTGACGGCTTGAAGGCTGCGGCCCGCGAAGTGGGCTCTATACAAATCCAGAACGCGGGCACGATCGCGGGCAATCTTTGCAATGCTTCTCCCGCCGCGGATGGCGTCGCCGCTCTTCTCGCCCTTGACGCCGAGCTTGTGCTTTCTTCACGCAGCGCTTCCCGCGCGCTTCCGCTCGCCGAATTCATTCTCGGGAACCGCAAGACCGCGAGGCGGCCGGACGAACTGCTCACTTCCATTCGCATTCCGCGGCGCGTGGAAGATGCTGTCTCGACATTTCTCAAGCTGGGGGCGCGGCGGTATCTGGTCATTTCGATCGTTATGGTCGCCGCGAATCTCGTCGTTGATTCCGCTGGTGGGATCCGCGAAGCGCTGATTTGTGTTGGCTCCTGCTCTGCCGCGGCGTTGCGACTCGGTGAACTCGAGCGCGCTCTGATCGGCCGGCCTGCGCGACCCGGCCTTCGGCAATTTGTGAAGCGCGAACATCTCGCCCTTCTTGCGCCTATCGACGATGTTCGAGCCACCGCTAACTACCGCCGCGATGCTGCCCTCACCCTTGTCGGTCGCTCTCTCGAAGCCTGCGCGCAAAAGGCTGCAGCGGCATGAAGAGCGAAACGAAAAGCGAGGCCGCAGTGCAGATTTCTCTCAGCATCAACGGAGAAATTCGCAAGGTTCGTTCTGATCCGCGTTCGCGCCTTTCGCTGGTGCTGCGCGAAGAGTTTCATCTCGTCGGCACGAAAGTCGGCTGCGATGCGGGTGACTGTGGCGCCTGCACCGTGTTGGTAAATGGGCAGCCCGTCTGCTCCTGCCTGACCGCCGTCGGTCAGCTCAATGGAGCAAAGGTTGAAACGATTGAAGGGCTGCGCGCTTCTTCGCCGATCTTCGATCGCCTGCAAGAATCGTTCCTGCAGCATGGCGCCGCGCAATGCGGCATCTGCACGCCCGGAATGCTGGTCTCATCGGTTGCGTTGCTCGAGGAAAATCCTCACCCGGACGAAACGCAGGTGATGGACGCGCTCGGCGGCGTTCTCTGCCGCTGCACCGGCTACCGGAAAATCGTCCGCGCGGTAGTGGAAGCGAATCAACCGCAACTGGTGCCGGTGGCTCGGGGCGAAACTGGCCCTGTGGGGCAGCGGGTCGCGCGGCTGGACGGCCGGAAAAAAGTTCTGGGTCAGGATATTTTCGGAGCCGATGAATGGCCGGAGGATTCCCTGCTGCTCCGCGTTGTTCGCTCTCCGCACCATCGCGCGGAATTCGCGTTTGGCGACCTCGAAGTGTACCGGCGAGCTCATCCCGGCATTGACGCGATTTTCACGGCGCGCGATGTTCCCGGCAAAAACTGCTTCGGCGTGATTCCGCAATTTTCCGATCAACCGGTGTTTGCGGAGCGCGAGGCGCGATTCCTCGGCGAAGCTGTTGCCGCTGTCGTCGGCGATTCGGCCGCCACCGCGGCGCTCGATCTCAGCCAGTTCCCAGTCATGTGGAGACCTCTGGAAGCGATCACGCAGCCCGAAGAGGCGCTGAAGCCCGGCGCGTCTGCGGTCCATGCATCGCGGCCAGGCAATATTCTTGTAGGCGGGCGTGTAGTGTGCGGTGATGTCGACGATGCGTTGCGCACAGCCGACGTTTGTGTCGAGGCTGAGTACGAAACCGGATTCATCGAGCACGCCTACATCGAACCCGAAGCCGGTTTCGCGCGCCGCGTCGGCGATCGCATCGAAGTGCAAGCCTGCACGCAAGCGCCGTATAACGACTTGAAAGATATCGCCGCCATTCTCGGCATTCCCGAATCGAGCATCCGCATCATCCCGACGGCGGTCGGCGGCGGCTTCGGATCCAAGCTCGATCTTTCGCTGCAGCCGTTTCTTGCCGTCGCTGCGTGGCATTTGCGCAAACCTGTGCGCATGGTCTATTCACGGCCAGAGTCGATTCGCTCTACCACCAAACGGCACCCTTCAAAGATCTTCTGCCGCGCGGGCGCCACCTCTGACGGAAAACTTGTGGCCATGGATTTTGCGGCCGATTTCAATACGGGTGCGTACGCTTCCTGGGGACCGACCGTTGCTGCGCGCGTTCCGATTCACGCTTCGGGCCCATACAAAGTGCCGCACTTCCGCGCGGTCACTCGCGCGATTCATACGTATCTGCTTCCCGCGGGAGCGTTCCGTGGCTTTGGTGTGCCTCAGGGCACCATCGCGCAGGAGCAGCTTTACGATTCGCTCGCAGAGAAAATCGGCATGGACAAACTCGAATTTCGTTGGCTGAATGCGCTGGACGATGAGAGTCCTACGGTCACCGGCCAGGCGATCGGTGGAGGCGTCGGCATCCGCGCCTGCTTCGAGGCGCTACGCCCGCGCTGGCAGCAAGCGCGCAAGGAAGCCGCCGCGTTTAACGCCGCTTCGCGCAACTCGATGCGCCGAGGAGTCGGCGTCGCGGGCATGTGGTACGGCTGCGGTAATACTTCCCTGCCAAACCCCTCCACGATGCGCGTCGGCCTGAAACGTGATGGCCGCATCGCCTTGCATCAGGGCGCGGTGGACATCGGCCAGGGCTCCGCCACGGTCGTCACGCAGATCTGCGCCGAAGCCCTGGGCGCGCCGCTCGACAATTTCGATCTGCTCTCCGGCGACACTGACATCACTCCCGATTGCGGGAAAACTTCCGCTTCGCGGCAGACCTTCGTCAGTGGGAAGGCCGCGTTTCTCGCCGGAGAAAAATTGCGCCGGGAAATCTTGCGCCTTGCGGGAGATTTTCAAGAACCGGTAAGCATCACCTTTTGTGGAGGGTGTCTGCAACTCGGCCGTTTGAACGTTCGCAAGTACGTCGACCTTTCCAGCCTTCCGCTCGACGAGCGCGGCTACGTCGTCAGCGCCGAGGCCACCTTTGACCCCGCCACCTCGCCGCTGAACGACAATGGCCAAGGCGTCCCGTACGCCGTGTACGGATTTGGCGCGCACCTCGCCGAACTGGAAGTGGACACGGAACTCGGCACGATTAAGGTTCTGAAAATTACCGCCGCTCACGATGTGGGCCGCGCCATTAATCCCACGCTGGTCGAAGGGCAGATCGAAGGCGGCGCCGCGCAGGGCCTTGGCATGGCGCTGATGGAAGAATTCTTTCCCGGCAAGGGAGAGAATCTTCACGACTATTTAATTCCCACAATAGGCGATATGCCGCCGGTTGAATCCATCTTGATCGAAGATCCTTCACCGGCGGGGCCGTTCGGCGCGAAAGGAGTTGGTGAACAGGCGCTGATTCCCACCGCTCCGGCGATTCTGAATGCGCTCTATGATGCAGTCGGCGTTCGCATTCGCAAGCTGCCCGCCACGCCTGACAAAGTCCGCGCCGCCATTCTTGCAAAGTCTGCTGCCGGTTCCGGGAATTCGCATGCCTGACGTATTTCCTCCCGACACGGTTCGCTGCGACGCCTGCCCCGTGCTCTGCTACATCAAGCGGGGCCACGCCGGCGCATGCGATCGCTACGCCAACCTCGAAGGGCAACTGGTGCGCGTCGATCCGCACATCCTGCTCGACCGCGCGAAATCGCAAGGCACGCCGCTGGTGCCGTTCCTCGAACGCCAAGGTGACTGGGACGGAAAAATCATGAAGGGCCAGGAGACGTTCGTCACCGCCATCGGCGCCGGTACCACGTATCCCGATTACAAGCCCGCGCCTTTCATCGTTTCAAGTGAAGTCGAAGGCGTGGACATAGTCACCGTGGTGACCGAAGGAATTTTCAGCTATTGCGGCGTGAAGCTGAAAATCGACACCGACCGCTACCTCGGCCCCGAGCGAAATCTTGTGCGCGCGCAGGGTGAACTTGTCGGCCATGTCACTACAGCCGAGTACGGCTCGCAGATGCTTTCGCTCGGTGGCGTCCATCACCTGACCGGTGGGAGCAAGAGCGAAGGCCGCGTTACCTGCGAAACTTTGCTCGATCTTTGCAACGGGAAAGAGGTCGAGCTCACGATTGATGACGGCGCCAGCGTTCGCGTCGCAGCAGGAAAGCCGCCTGTAGTGAACGGCAAGCGTGAGGAACGCATGCGCGTGGGCTGCGGCTCAGCGACGATCGGCATGTTCGCCAAGCAGTGGTTTGGCAAAGTGGACGATGTGGTGGTGGTGGACGATCACATCACCGGCGTGCTCTCCGAGCATCAGGCGGGAAAACTTTTGGGCGTGCGTGAAACCGGCATCGCCATTCAGGGCCGCCGTTCAACCCCCGGCCGCTATTTTCAGGTGGCTGAGCCTGGCACCGGCTGGGGCGGCACGAATATTTCCGACCCGCTCACGATTCTGAAACCGTTCAAGACGAAGTTTGCGTGGCCGCATCTTCGGCTGCTGATGGTTAGCACCACTGGCGAGCAGTTTGCGTATTACGAACTCGACGAGGCGCTGCGCCCTGTCGAAAAAGCATTGCCGGAGGCATTGAAAGAATCCGTCGGGCGCATTCGCGAAAACTGTGAGCCTGCCTTGACCACTGTATTGTTCATGGGCGGAGCAGGCGGCTCACTGCGCGCTGGCGTCACGGAAAATCCGGTGAGGCTGACGGATTCGGTGAAACGCAGGCTGACGCGAGTCACTTGCGGCGGCGCGCCCGCGTACATCTGGCCCGGCGGCGGCATCACCTTTATGGTGGACGTGACGCGCATGCCGGAAAACGCGTTCGGCTATGTGCCCACGCCGGCGCTCGTCGCTCCCATCGAGTTTACGCTGAAACGGGAAGACTATGGCCTGCTCGGCGGCCACGTGGATTACGTTCGCCCGCTCGCTGATGTGCTGAAGGAAAAGGAGCGCCAGCGGCAACTCGTTTCACACGCGCAAAATCCGTGGCCGCTAAAGCCACACATCGGGAGCGGCGAATCATGAGAGATCCCGCCCTCATCCGCATGCTGCCTGATGGTCATCGTCTTCACCTGCACGACGGCCCGATCGATCTGATCATTGAAGCCAATGGCGCACCGCGAGCGGTCTCGGCGGCGTACGAAGCGGCCGCTCGCCGCTTCGTCTCGATTCTCGATGAACTCTGCAGCGAGCTCCCGCTGCTCCGCACCCGCGCGCTGGCAAATTCCGAGCGCCCTCGCGGGGCAGTCGCGCAACACATGTTTGCCGCCGTCGAACCGTATTGCGAGGATTGCTTCATCACGCCGATGGCTGCCGTGGCAGGTTCCGTTGCCGAGGCAATTCTTGAATCGATGACCGTGGCCGCGACGCTCGAACGCGCTTACGTGAACAATGGCGGCGACATTGCTCTATATCTCGCCGATTCGCAGTGCTACAAGATCGGGATGGTCGAGCGGCCCGATCGTCCTTCACTCTTTGGGTCTCTCGAAATCTCGGCAGCGGATCCCGTTCGTGGAATCGCCACCAGCGGCTGGCGCGGCCGAAGCTTTTCTCTTGGCATCGCTGACGCCGTTACCGTCCTTGCCGATTCCGCTTCCGCCGCCGATGCCGCCGCCACGATTATTGCGAACGCAGTCAATCTCCCAAATCATTCTGGCGTTACGCGCATCTCCGCCCGAGAAATTTCACCGGACACCGATCTTGGTGATTTGCTCGTTACGCGCGGCGTCGAACTTTTATCCGATTCCGAAATTGCCGCGGCACTCGATTCCGGTGCCCGCGTCGCCGAAACTCTTCGTGCCCAAGGGTTGATTCATTCTTCCGCGCTCTGCCTCCAGGGCCATACTCGCGTTGTTTCGCCCTTGCTTGCGCAAATCTCGATCGAAAGTTCCCCAAGGAGCCTCTTGCATGCCTGAAGTGCAACTCCGCAAACGCGTCATTGTTGTCGAAGAAGTTTTTCATGAGGGTGGTCCGATTGCCGCCACTCCGTTGCGACGCGCCGCCGCGCTTGCGGTCATTCACAATCCCTTCGCGGGGAAATACGTCCCGGAAATTGCCGGTTTCATGGAAGATCTGAACCCGCTCGGCCTCGAAATGGCAAAAGCTCTTGTCGCTGCGCTAGGTGGCGATCCGAAAATCGTCGAAGGCTACGGCAAGGGCGCCATTGTCGGCCAGGCGGGAGAGCTGGAGCACGGCGCGCTGTGGCACGTTCCCGGCGGCTACGCGATGCGCGAAATTCTCGGCAACGCCAAAGCCATCGTCGCCTCCACAAAAAAAGTAGGGGGCCCCGGCACGCGCCTCGATGTGCCCGTCACGCACATCAACGCTTCCTACGTCCGCAGCCATTTCGATTCCATGGAGGTCGGCATCGCCGACGCGCCCAGGGCCGACGAAATCCTGCTCGTGCTGGTGATGACCACCGGCCCCCGTGTCCACGCCCGCGTCGGCGGCCTGAAAGCCTCGGAAATCAAAGGCCAGGACGGCCTGCGCTAATTTTTGAGTGCGGAGGCAGAGCCTCCGCTTTTACGGTGCCAACATAGTCAAAAATCGCAATCGAGAAGCGCAAACGGAAACGCCATGAAAACTAAAATCCGCAAAATCGTCACCTTCGTCGAAGAAACGCGCACGGAGATGGGCAAGGCAGTGAATCCTCCAACGCGCCGCGCCGCCGCAGCCGCTGTCATCGAAAATCCGTTCGCAGGAAATTACGTTGAAGACTTGACGGAACTCATGGAAATCGGAGAGGAACTCGGTGCTCTGCTTACCGAACGCGCGGTCGCGGCTTTGGGCATTCCCGGCGCCTCCGCCGAAAGCTACGGCAAAGCCGCGGCCGTCGGTGAAGATGGCGAGCTCGAACACGCCGCCGCTATTCTCCATCCCAAACTCGGCACACCGGTCCGCAAAACACTTGGCAAAGGCGCCGCGCTCATTCCCTCTTCCAAAAAACGCGGCGGCCCTGGCGTCACACTCGACATTCCGCTTGGCCACAAAGATGCCGCTTTCGTCCGCAGCCACTTCGACGGGATGGAGATTCGCGTCAACGACGCGCCCCGCGCCAACGAAATCCTGGTGGCCATCGCGGCCACGGACAGCGGGCGCCCGCTACCCCGCGTAGGAGGCCTGACCAAAGATCAAATCAAGGGCGAAGACGGCCTTCGTTAATTTGGAGTGCGGCAGCCCAGTTGCCGCTTTTGCGGACTAATCGCATTCTCGCAATTTTCGACAAGCGTCGAAAGTTAACTCCTAAGCTGCTGTGCTGTTCTCCCTTTCTGAATCCTTTTTCGTCGCTTTCGCACTTCGTTACTTCCTTACTTCACAATTTTCGGCACTCTGGTCGCCGGCGGCGTATTCCTGCTCCTCTCGCTTCGCACTTCCCCATCAATCATCACCATTCCGATTCCCGGCAAATCGCCCAGCCGCACACTCTCAAGCAACGTCTTCCCCGCCGAGTGTTGCGCCGCATCCATGAACACGAAATCCCCCGCGCGGCCAATTTCGATCAATCCGCTGTCCAGGTTACGCATTCGAGCGGTGTTCCCAGTCGCAAAACAAAACGCCACTTCCGCGGGAATCTCTCCCACCGACGAGAGCGCCGCAATCACGCGGATAATTCCCAACGGCTGCACGCCGGATCCCGCCGGGGCGTCGGTGCCAAGGATCACGCGGTGCAACTGCTTCAACTCATTCGCCGTGCGCAACGTGAACATGGCCGCGCGCTCATTTCCGTTGTGCACAATCTCCAGCGCGCGCGAAGATTCCTCGCACAGCGAACGAATCTGCGCATCCGGCAATGCCGTGTGCCCCCCATTAATGTGCCCAATCACGTCCGCGTCAGCCGCCAGCACCACATCCTTATCAATCAAGCTCGAGCCCGGAATTGACGGCCCGCCGGTGTGAATCGTGCTCTGCATTCCGTGCTTCCGAGCCCAGGCCACCATCTGCCGCGCCGTCGGCCCATCTTTCACGCTGCCAAGCCCCACTTCACCAAGCAAACGAACGCCCGCCTCGGCCAACGAACGGAAATCTTCCTCAACCATTCCGTGCTCAATCACCGGCGCGCCAGCCAAAACTTTGACGCCGCTCGGCCGCAGCGCCGCGAACGCGCGTTGCGCCGTGATCGCCATCGCTTTCAGGCCGACTACATCTTTCGGGCGTCCTGGCATGTGCACTTCGCCCGCCGAAATCATCGTGGTGACGCCGCCGTGCAGGCAACTGTCAATCCATCCGATCTGGTTCTGCCGCGGCGTCCAATCACCCGCGACAGGATGCACGTGGCTATCAATCAATCCCGGCGCCAGCGTGGTGCCATTCGCGTCGATCAACCGCGTCGCGCCTTCCGTATCCACGTCCTTCTCGCGCCCGATCGCGGCAATTTTCCCGTCCTTCACCACCACGGTGTCGGCATCCAGAATTGGCCGCTGCAAATCGCCGCTCAACAGCACGCCAATATTCCGGATCACCAGTTTCACACCGGCACCTGGCTTCGCCGCTTCCTCATGCGCCATCTTCGACACCTCTCCCCGATTTTTGGAATTTACGGCGGCACCGAACGCGGATCAGAGTTCGCCTTTTTTCATTTGTGAAACCGCGTAATCGCACGCCCGCGCCGTCAGCGCCATATAGGTCAGCGAAGGATTCACGCACGAAGACGAAACCATGCACGCGCCGTCGGGAAGAAACAGGTTCTTCACGTCGTGCGCCTGGTTGTGGGCATTCAGCACCGATTTTTTCGGATCGGCTCCCATACGCGCGGTTCCCATTTCGTGAATCGTCAATCCCGGCGGACTATTATGATTGAAGGGGCGAATCTCGACTGCCCCGGCCGCCGCCAGCATCTCCGCCGCCTGGATTATCATGTCGCGCAGCAACGCCTTTTCGTTATCTCTCCACTCGCAGTGAATTTTCAGCACGGGAACACCCCACGCATCCACGCGCTCTTTATCAATTTCGACAAAGTTGGCAGGGTTCGGCAAACACTCCCCGAAGCCGCCGAAAGTCATCTTCCAGGGGCCGGGCTTGCGCAGCGAGTTCTTGAAGCTCGCGCCGAACCCGTTTTCGTGAATTCCCCGCTCCCATCCCTCGCGTTCGGCAGCGCCTTGATACGCATAGCCTCGCAGGAAATTTTTCTCCCTGCTTGAGACATTGCGGAACCTCGGTACATAAACTCCGTTTGGCCGCCTTCCAAATTGCACGCGATCCAGAAAACCCGGAATGATTCCGTCGGCGCCGCCACCCATGATGTGGTCCATCAGATTTTTTCCGAGCTCGCCGCTGCTGTTGGCCAGCCCAGTGGAAAATTCGGGTGTCGTGGAGTTCAGAAGAATCCGCGTAGACTCCAGCGCAGACGCACAAAGAAAAATGATGCGGCCCTGGAATTCCTGGGCTTTGTGCGTTTGCCCGTCAATCACCTTTACACCGGTTACGCGGCGCGTTTGGGGATCGAAAATCAAACTGTGTACCACGCTGTAGGGCCGCAGCGTCAGCCGCCCCGTTTTCTCAGCGACCGGCAGCGTGGCATTCACGCTACTGAAGTAGGAGCGCGTAATGCACCCGCGGTGGCACGGCCCACAATAGTGGCACGCGGCGCGCCCGTTGTGCGTCTGCGTCAGAATCGCCGCGCGGCCAATCGTCATCACCCGATCGCGCCCAAACTGCCGCGCGATCGCTTCCTTCACGGCAATTTCCACGCAATTCATTTCCATCGGCGGCAGGAAGTGCCCGTCCGGCAATTGCGACAAGCCCTCGGCTTGTCCGGTGATTCCCGCAAAATCTTCCACGTAGTTGTACCAAGGCTCGATATCCGCGTAGCGAATGGGCCAGTCGGCGCCAATTCCCTCGCGCGCGTTCGCTTCGAAATCCAGATCGCTCCACCGGTAAGACTGGCGCGCCCACATGATGGATTTGCCGCCGACTTGCCGCCCGCGAATCCACGCAAACGGTTTGTCAGGATCCGTGGTGTACGGATTCTCCGTGTCCTTTACAAAAAATTTGCTGGCCCATTCGTCGCACGCATAACACGTTCGCTGGATCGGCTGATCCTTCAGCGTCTCCTGCCGGTCGTCCATACCGCGGAATTTCATCTCGGTAATCGGAACGTGCTCCACATAGTCCCGGTCCGGCTCAATCGGCCGGCCCGCTTCCAGGACCAAAACCTTCAGCCCTTTCTCCGTGAGTTCTTTTGCCGCCCAGCCCCCGGTCATTCCGGAACCGATGATGATCGCGTCGTAGGTCTCGGGCTTCTTCACCGTTCTCATTGTTTCACCTCGGGCTCCGCAGGCACGCATCCGTGCAGCGCTCCGGGGATGATCTCCACTTTGAGTTCCTGCTCCTGCCCGATCGGCGATGTGTAGTAACCAACCAGCGTGAGCCGCCGCATCTGCGCGAAAAATGGATGCAGCAGAGTCACTTCCCAGGCGCGGACCTGCTCGGGTAATTTTTCGTTGCGCGAGCTCGCCAGCTCTTCATCGAACGCCTGCACAATTGCGGTCTGCTCCTTCGCGGAAGCGGTGGCAAATCCGTGCCCGAAGAGCGCGTTCGATTTACGGTCAGCCTCCGCAAGCCCCTCGAGAAAAATCTTCCTTTCTTGTTCCGTGGCCCATTCCGTCAAAATCAGATCGATAAATTCGTTTACTTTCGCGGCTTTGGCGCCGGGAGTAGCGGTTGCGGGTATCATCACTTCGCTCATCGCCACAACAATTTCATTTTGCGCAGGCGACAGCGTGCGCAGGGTACCGGCCTGGTTCGCCGCAAGCTGCGCCTGCAGCGTCGCCGTAAACAGATCCGACGACAACACAGAAAAAACGCTCGCCGCTCCCATCAGACGCAGCGCTTCACGGCGTTCCATGATCCCCCCAAGGTTCGACGCACAATGGCTCGTTGAAAGTTACGCCTGTATCCAAGCCGCCGCAACTTGCATTATGCGACTACCGTCCAGGGCGGCAAACCTTACTCAGGTGAAAAATACGCAAAAGCTAATTTTGTGTGAATGCAGCAGGAACAAATTTCAAGAAAAGCAAGGAAGCAGGAAACGCAGGCAGTGTTATAGCAGCAGGTCACCAACAAGGCTCGAAAGATCTTCGATCTTGATCTGAATATACTCAATTATCTTTTGTACGCAGCAGCGCATGTGCGTAGGCCGGCGCTTTGCCGGCATCTTCATGCTTGCAGTAGGCGTACACATCCACTCCCTTGCGAAGCCATTCTTCAAAACGCT
>Ga0210405_10003610_pt1 | contig 15048 bp, 14 predicted proteins | sample IncBWH11MmetaG_FD_155492 | JGI IMG/M metagenome (GOLD analysis project Ga0210405, IMG submission 155492) | Forest soil microbial communities from Barre Woods Harvard Forest LTER site, Petersham, Massachusetts, United States - Inc-BW-H-11-M | ecosystem: Environmental > Terrestrial > Soil >... | reverse complement strand
GAGAAAATCATGGGCTCGCCTGGTGCTCGTCCGTCGCTTCGAATGCCGTCTTTTTGGGTTAGGCATAGCAATACTCCTCGTTCCCGCCTCCGTGGGCGGATTGTATGGGCTTTCGGCCCTGGAAACTATTGTTTTTTCAGCCAGTCCTGCTTTAGGCGCGCGAGAGGGGCCAGCCGCGGGTCCGTCGCGTGGGTCTCACAGCGGCACTCCTCGTGGTTGAGGTTAGCACCGCAGTTTGGGCACAATCCCCGGCAGTCACTCTGGCAAATGACTTTCAAGGGTAATGCCAATAGTACCTGTTCTCTGAGCACATCCGCCAGGAAGAGGCCGTCTCCTTCGAAAAAGCCAATCTCGGTATCGTCGTCCTTGAGCCGATCTTCTTTCGGCTTGGCACCCTTAGGTAAAGGAGCATAGAACAGATCGAAAGAACGGTGCACGTCTTCGATGACCGGTTCGAGGCAGCGCGCGCAGACCATTTCGATCTTTGTTTCGAGCTGGCCTTCGATGCGAATCTGGCCTTCGAGCAGCTCGGCCGTGGCGGTGACTTCGACAGGGGCGACCTGCTTGATCTCGGACGTATGGTAATCGATGCTGCCCGGAGCGTAGGTCTTCCGGATGCGCATCTTGCGAACGGCGAGATCTTTAACATCGAGGAACAAGTCTTGAACGCCTCCGGCGCTAATGCTCATGCTTTATCATTATTCCGTCGCGCGAGCAGCAAGTCAAGGAACGCAGCCACTTTGGTTATGCTATTTGCTCCCTGAATGGCAAGGGGTGGCTCTAGTACCAATAGGTGGGGCCAAGAGACTTGTTCTACTCCTTGGGTTTTTTCGTGGATGCGGAAATAAGTGGCGATCGATTTTCGAGAAACTTTTTAACCAGCAGCCGAACGGGATTGGGGTTGAAGACCGGTAGCTTGAACGCGCGCGATGGTCCATCCTTCCGGCTTCTGCGTGAGGATGACGGTCATGCGAACGCAGCCTGGATTTGGTTTGTCGAGCTGTTCGGCGGCTTCCCATATGAGGGTCGCTATGATGGCTTTATGTCCCACAAACTGAACGTCCTCGATTCTTCCCGGAGTCTTAACCCACCCCAGTGAGCTGAAGACCAGATTCGCAGCCTCATGGATACGCGCGGGACCAACCCACAAAGCTCCCTTAGGGTCCACGAACTGGCCATCCGGAGAGAACATCCTGGCAAAGTTAGCTGCTTGACCGTTCCCCCAGGCCTCCACGAGTTGGCGAATGGAAACAATCTCCTCCCCGGTTTTCGACTGAGGATCGGTCGAAGGGCGCGCCATCTCTTCGCGAAGCCAAACAAGCGTCAAACCGCGTTCGGTCAAAAGCCGCGCAGCGAAGCAGTCGGCTTCGCGGAGAATTCCGAGAAGCAGGTGTTCTGTGCCAACATGTTTCTGGCCAAGCCGTTCCCCCTCTTCCGCGGCCATATTGAGGATGCGCTTGCACTCCGCGCTGATAGGAATTTCAACTGCGGTAGACAGGCGCTCGCCGCGCGTGATGTGAGATTCGATTTCATCGCGGAGGGATTGCCCGCCGCCTTTTTCGGTAAGAAACTTGCGTGCGAGCGTGTGATCCTCGCGAAATAATCCGAGCAGCAAGTGTTCTGTCTCGATGGTCTTGCTTCCGTACTGGCTGGCTTCGTAGCGCGCGAAGAAAATCGCGCGTCGGGCTTTTTCCGTGTAGCGTTCAAACATACGTGCCTCACGTTTCCACCGAATTGCGGGAACACCCCGATTCGGATTCGGCGGATCGGTATAAACCTGTACAAAAGAGGATACCACTGCCGAAATTGAGAGGGTAAAGTCGCAGAAGTGGTCGCTCACGCGGCACGTTGGTCTTCTAAATTCGTAACCGCGCCGACGAGAAAAGAGAACCGAGAGGGGCGCCAAGTGAGTAAGAATTGCATGGAACTAGTACCAGAATGAGCTGTTTTGTGGCTGCCGATGGCTGGAGGTATGTTACTGACTTACAGCCACTTACTGGACGCGAGCAGAATTTACGCGACTTTGGCTTATTTCTTGCCCCTTTTTAGGTTCCCGGTCGAAATCCACATGGGAGGAAACTTCGTGAGATTCCGAACCATTCTTACATTAACTACTTTTTTCCTGACCTGCTTCACGATAGCGGTGTTCGCTCAACCGCTGCATTCGACTGTGGCCCTGACCACGACGAACGGCGTTCCGGAAAATCAATCTCTATCCGGACAGATCTCTTCTGTGGGGGACGCAGCTTTTACGCTCAATATAGCGAAGGGCAACAAGGGACCGGAGACGGTGGAGTTTCTGGTCGACGACAAGACGAAAGTGGAAGGCAAGCTGACGATCGGAGCGCAAGCCATGGTAGAATACCGCTCGGATAGCGGAAAAAACGTTGCCGTTCACGTTGTCGTGACTCCAGCCTCCGGCGTGAACCCTTACTGAAGCCCTTAAGCATTTCTTTTTTGCGAAGCTGGAACCATATTTCCGCCCGACCCAGCCCCGGTGCGGTCTGACTCGCTCGACCTATATGAGGAGTCCTGATGCGCACGACTCTGAAGATTGTCCTGCCCTTAATCGTCAGCGTGGCGGTGGTGTCCTTGTTGTTCGCGGCCTACCAGGTGCGCACAGAGAGGCGCAACCTGCGCAGCGATCTCTCGAGGCGCGCGGAAATTCTCGCCGAGAGTCTTCAAGAAACGGTCGAGCCCCTTCTGGATCAAGAGCCTCGAAGGAGCCTGAAGCGAATCGTGGCTCGTTTCGGGCAAAGAGAACATCTAAAAGGTGTGGCGATCTACGACACCGATGGGTCGGCGATTGCAATTACCACGGGCCTTCCTTCGAATCTTCAAACTCGCCCGGCTGCCGCGTCGCGCGCGGCCCAAAGAGACGAGGCTTACGGCGAATTTCTGACAACCAACAGCTCCGCGCCCGGAGTGGAAGCGATTCCGGGGCCGATGCACATTTTTGCATTGCCTTTGCATCGCAACGGTCAAAACGCCGGCACGCTCGTCTTGTTTCATGACACGAGTTACATCGAAACGCAGGTGCAGCTCACTCTTAGAGACGCGTTACTAACGGCGGCGATCCAAACACTGCTCATTAGCCTGCTGGCGTTTGTGCTGGTGAGGTGGATGTTCACCGCGCCGCTGGCGCGCACGGCAAAATGGCTGCGAACGTTGCGAACCGGACAGCCGCATGCCCCGCCGATGAAGCCGCAAGGAGAAATCTTTGATCAATTACACCAGGAGGTAACGCATCTGGCGCATGACTTGAACGCGGCACGCGCCACGGCGGAAGAAGAAGCACGGCTGCGCAATTCCAACGCCTCCATCTGGACGGCGGAACGGCTGCGGGTGAGCTTGCGGAATAAGCTGCAGGAGAAACCACTTTTTGTCGTGTCCAACCGCGAGCCGTACTTGAACGTCTACAACGAAAAAGACAATTCCATCGGGATCATCGTTCCGGCCAGCGGCGTAGTGACGGCGATTGAACCGGTGCTGGTCGCGTGCGATGGAACGTGGATCGCTCACGGATCGGGAAGCGCGGATCGCGCGCTTTCCGATGCGCATGATCACCAGCGAGTTCCACCGCAGCGTCCGAGCTATACGCTGCGGCGCGTATGGCTGAGCAATGAGGAAGAAAAAGGGTATTACCAGGGTTTTGCAAACGAGGGCCTCTGGCCGCTGTGCCACATTGCGCATACACGGCCGGTGTTCCGTCCAGAAGATTGGGAGCATTACCAGCGAGTGAACCGGCGATTCGCAGATGCCGTGTTACAGGAGATGGAAGGCACGGAGTCTCCGATAGTTCTGGTGCAGGACTACCACTTTGCGTTGCTGCCGCGGATGATCAAGGAAGCGCGGCCGGACGCGCGTGTAGCGATTTTCTGGCACATACCCTGGCCAAACGCGGAAGTGTTTGGGATTTGTCCGTGGCAGCGGGAATTGGTCGACGGGCTTCTCGGCGCGGACCTGATTGGGTTTCATATTCAATCGCATTGCAATAATTTCCTGGAGACAGTGGATCGGGCGGTGGAAGCGCTTACCGAGTGGGACCGCTTTGCCGTGAATCGGCAGGGTCACGTTACGCGAGTGCGGCCGTATCCGATCAGTGTGGCGTTTGCGGAAAATGGCCACCATGTAAACGAAATACGAAATGCGGGCGAGGAGCGCGCGGCTCTATGCGGCGAGCTGGGCGTCGAGGGCAGCCTGCTGGGCGTGGGTGTTGACCGTGTCGATTACACGAAGGGGATTATCGAGCGGTTCCGCGGCATCGAGCACTTCTTGGATCTTTATCCCGCTTATCAGCATCGCTTCACGTTTGTGCAGATTGGAGCGCCGAGCCGCACCGATATAGACCGCTACAAACAATTTCTGGACGAAGTGACCGCGGAAGCGGAGCGCATTAACGCGCGGTTCCAGGCGGGGCAATGGAAGCCCATCGTGTTGCTCAAGAAGCACCACTCGCATGAGGAGATTGGGCGCTATTACCGGGCCGCGTCGGTGTGCCTGGTGACTTCGCTGCACGACGGCATGAATCTGGTGTCGAAGGAATTCGTCGCGGCGCGGGAGGATGAACGAGGGGTTCTCATTTTGAGCACGTTTGCCGGGGCGGCGCACGAATTGCCGGACGCGCTGCTCGTGAATCCTTACGACGTGCAACAAGTGGCCGAGGCCATACATCGCGCGCTGGAGATGCCGGAAGAAGAGCAGGCGCGGCGAATGCAGCAGATGCGCACGAACGTGCGCGAGCACAACGTTTACCGGTGGGCCGCCCACCTTCTTTCAGACCTTACGGAGATCCGCATCGACGCTCCGGAACGCATCGAGGTGCCGCAAATACAGTGAGGGCACTCGATATTTTCAGGACTTCAGATTCACATCACGACGTAAATGGCGTTACGGAATAGGAGAAGCGATCGCATGGAAACTGCGGAAACACCGTTTGAGTTTTTCACTGTCTCGTACTTGACGCGCATTGGGAACCAGTCCGCGTGCACGCTGAACGACTTTCTCACGGGGCTGCAACAGTGCAGTGACGCCTCGATCTTTCATCACACCTTCCAGACTTTGAGCAGCCACCATTTTCTTACCGAAGGATTTTCGAATGACTTTGCCCAATGGGCTCATGCGGACGCCAACCGCGAAGACCTTGCCGAACAGCTCGCCGCACTCGATGTGCGGGATTATTTATCCATTGCGGCGCTGCGCAGCGACCTGTGCCGCGTGGTAGGCGACTACTGCGCGGCGCATCCGGCGCTTGCGGGGCAGTCCGCGCTGGAGCGCTTTTACTTCTGCGAAAGTGTGGAGGTCACGCTGCCCTTCGAGCTCACAGCGCGGACGCTCGAGGAGTTTCGCGATGGCATAGCGCATCTTAGTCACGCATCTTTCTCCTTCCATTTCCTTTCCTCGCGGCTGCGCCTGCAACTGCAAACGAATGACTTTTCACACTGGCTGGCGGACGGGCTGGGGCTGGGAACGCTGGCGGAAAGCGTGAATCACATCGACATTTACACGAACACACTCGACAGCGCTCGCGCCAAGGTTCTTCGGCTGATCGACCGCGAAAGGAGAAAAGGATGAGCGAAGTAGCGATCGCAAGCCGAATTCCGCTGGATGACTATGCGGCTCTTCTCGGTGAGGGTGAGATCGACGAGCTTCGCGTGCTCGCGAAGCCTTTGCGAGGCCGCAGCATCGAGATGATTAACTCCACGGCGGTGGGCGGAGGTGTTGCGGAAATTCTCAACCGCCTTCTGCCGCTCGCCGAGGAACTCGAGCTGAACATGCGCTGGGAAGTGATGACGGGCGGCGACGACTTCTATGGGGTCACAAAGGCGTTTCACAACGCGCTTCATGGCGCCCCCTATCACGCGGACCCAAAAGACTTTGAAATTTTCCTCGCGTGCAATGAACGCAACCGCGCGCGGCTTCCACTTGACGCGGAATTCATGATCATCCACGATCCGCAGCCTGCCGCGCTGATTGACGGACGCAAGAAAAACGGGAATCACTGGGCCTGGCGGTGCCATATCGACCTGTCGCGCCCAAATCGCGTGGTTTGGGATTTTCTCGATAAATTCGTGGCGCGCTACGACGCCGCGATGTTTTCTTCGCCGGAGTTTTCGCGTGCGCTACCCATCCCCCAGTATCTTTTTTATCCGGCGATCGATCCGCTCTCGGAGAAGAATCGGGAGTTGGAGAGCGGGTTTGTTGGGCGGACGCTCGCGCAGTATCAGATCGATCCGCTTAGGCCCATGCTCACGCAAATCTCGAGGTTTGACCGGCTTAAGGATCCTGTCGGCGTGATTCGCGCGTACCGCATCGTGAAGCGCTATTTCGATTGCCAATTGGTGCTTGCGGGAGGCAGCGCTTCCGATGATCCGGAGGGCGCGGTGGTTCTGAAAGAAGTGCTGCAAGAAGCTAACGGGGAGGCGGACATTCATATTATCGAATTGCCAGCCTGGGCTCCGCTGGAGGTGAACGCACTGCAGCGCGCCTCGACCATCGTGATTCAGAAGAGCCTTCGCGAGGGATTCGGGTTGACCGTTTCCGAGGCGTTATGGAAGAAGAAACCGGTGGTGGCTTCGGCGGTTGGCGGAATTCCTGTGCAGATCATCCACAAACATACGGGGCTTTTGGCGCATTCGGTCGAGGGTACTGCATATCAGATTCGATTCTTGTTGTCGCATCCGGAGATCGCGGCGAAGCTCGGCGAGAACGGCCATGAGCACGTGAAGGAAAATTTCCTTATCACGCAAAAACTCAAACGGTATATGACGCTGTTCCTAGCGATGGCTCGCGCAAAGTAGAACGGGCGAAAAACATAAGGCGTGACGCTCATTTCCGGTGGGTAGGAGTTTGCGGAGCGTAGCCGCTCAGTAGGTCAACGACCATCCGACTACCGTCATCGTCAGCACAAGCAACAACATTCCGGTACTGACGACGCTGAGAATTCTTCCGTGTCCCAGAAGATAGTCGCGCGATTCCGCGTCGATGCAGAGAAGTACGGAAACAACAAGTACGACTCCCCAGGCAAGAATCGCAGGCAAGCCGGGATATCTGCCAATCATCGAAAGGAATTGACCCGGTGGTTGGCCTGCCGGAATCCACCAGGGAATCATGGGAGCGACACCGGCAGCGAGCGAAAGTGTCAGAAGCTTGCGCGTAAACCAGCCTTTGATCTTGGGCCGGGCCTCTTTCCAAACGAAGTAGTCCCAGGCTAACAACGCGACGGCGAAAATGACCCAGCCGTAGAGAGCGGCATTTTGGTCCAACCACCACCAGGCACGAAATACGAAACGCGCATTGTGGCCCATGGCAAAGCGAGGAAGCAGAAATACCGCCACTAGACCATTGGCCGCCACGGCCACGAGCAGCGTTACCAGGCTCATTAGCTGGAACCAGTAGCGTGTCGGAACACGCCGACACCTGGTGCAAACGGATTGTTTCGGCAGGAAATTTAGTCCACAGCGGTCGCAGAACACGGCTGGTCTCCCTATTCGCGGGAATCGAATCCTGTGGTCGCTGCCAGAGTACCTGATTGGAATCGAAAAAAACTACTGGTCTGACGGTCAGTTGAAAGGGCAGGCAGTATTGGTAGTATGGAGGCATCCAGCCAATACCCTTCCAGGGCGAAGTGCCGAAAGAAGCGCCTAGACCCGAAAGAATTGCAGGGTCAGGCAGGGGTGCCATATGTCCGAAGCCTCAAAACAATGGGAAGGCCAAATTGTCGAAGGGATTTTTCCCTTGCGGCAATTTCTTGGCGGATCCGATCATAGTGCAGTATTCTTAACCGAGTACGGCAGTGGTGAGCTGCAAAAAGCCGCCATAAAAATTCTCGCTTCCGACCCGGCGAGTGCGGATTTGCAGCTCGCGAGGTGGCAGTTTGCCTCGCAACTATCGCACCCGAATCTCTTGCGATTGTTCCGGTCGGGGCGGTGCAGAATCGACGGCGAGGACCTGTTGTATTTGGTCATGGAGTACGCCGAAGAAGACCTCTCGCAGATTCTGCCGCAGCGCGCGCTTACGCCGGAAGAAACACGCGACATGCTGGGACCGGTTCTGGATGCGCTGGAATATCTTCATGGCAAGGGTTTCGTGCAGGGCGACTTGAAACCCGCAAATATCCTGGCCACCGGGGATCATCTGAAGCTTTCAAGCGACGCCATCTCGCGAATAGGAGAATTGCAAGGTGTCTCAAGAAGGCCGGACGCTTACGATCCGCCCGAAGCCATCAGCGGAATACTGACGCCGGCGGCCGACGTTTGGTCGCTGGGGACAACTTTGGTCGAGGTTCTGACGCAGCATCTGCCGGAATGGCAGCCTGGGCCAAATCGCGAGCCGGTGCTACCCGCCAATCTTCCCGCGCCTTTCTTGGAAATCGCCCGCCAGTGTTTGCGCCTGGAGCCTCATCGGCGCATCAGCATTGTTGACATTGCGGCGCGTATGAATCCGCGTGCGGCGGCGGCAGCTGCGTCGGCGGCAGGTTTTATTCCCGGCTTGAGCCCGAGCGCGAGCCCTGCAGCCGTAACCGGTCTGCTGTCGCCAGCGACTACTCAGCCTATGGCCTCGCTGCCGGAGGCTCCGAGAGGCACAGCTAGAATGCAGAAAAGTCCACATAGACCGCCGCCCTATAGAGAGTCGGGTTCCAGGTCGCGTTTTCTTGTTCCGCTTGTCGTAGGCGCGCTGTTGTTTGCGGCTATTCTGACCGTGCCGCGACTTCTACCGCGTCGGCCGGACGTAAAGTCGGCGGCAACCGTGGCCCCGGACAAACCGGCCGGGCAAGCCGCAGTGCAGAAGAAGGCTGATACTATCGATTCCCCCAAGCCCAAGGCAAATCCCGAGCGCGAATCACCAGTTTCCCAAACGGCAAAGTCCGTGGCGCCGCCAGTTCCACAGACGGTTCAGCGGACTGCACCAGCAACTGCTCCGGATCACTTGAAGACGACCAGCGGAAAAGAGCCAGCGTCACCCAGTGCTTCTTCGGCCTCGGCCGCCGCGTCTGAGGAAGCTCCGAAACCGGCTGCCGGTGGCATCGCTTCGTCCAAGGGTGAAATCCTGGATCAGGTTTTACCTGACGTATCGGAGAAGGCGCGCGCAACCATCCGCGGGAAGGTGCGGGTCAGCCTAAAGGTAGAGGTGGGTCCGTCGGGTGAAGTAACGAATGCGGAGTTCGATTCTCCAGGACCCAGCAAGTTCTTTGCAGACCTCGCCATGCAGGCCGCGAGAAAATGGGCCTTCACACCACCGGAAGTGAATGGAAAGAGCGTTGCAAGTGAATGGCGGCTGCGGTTTGTGTTTAGCCAGAAGGACACCAAAGTCACACCCACGCAGACAGCTCCCTGAGATAAGAGCCGCTTCGAAATAAAACCGGGGGCGTCGCCAAAATAACCGGCACACTCAGGCTAATTGGAACGCTGGAAAACACCTGTACGTTGGTACGGAGCTTCCGCATCCCTCGCCTATGAGTAACTCCCCGAAGTAACTGAAACCGCTTAGGTTAGAGCGCGGATGGCCGTAATCTGGCCCGCCGTACTATACCCACAGACAACCTTACCTCGTAATTTCGCTTGGAGCAGGCGATGTTTTGTTGCGCCCACGTCTGGCGGAGTCCTTGCGAAATGACCGAACTGCAAAATCAAATTTGTTCAGCAAGCGAGTGCGGCCCGGAAGCAAAAACGGGCGGGTTGCGCCGAGCGATCCGTTGCACGCTAGCGCTTGTGCTTCTTGGGGGATTTTCGCTCTTGGCGGGCTTCGAGACCGCGCGCACGACGCTGCCGCCTTCCGAATTGGGTAACGACCTTCAAGCGCAGGGCCCTTCTCATTCCGTTTCGCCGGTGCGGATGCCGGCACCAGGGAACAACAGTGATGCGGAATTGAAACGGCTGCCGCCGCAACAGCAGGCAGAGCGTTTGCTGGAACGCACGATCCATAGTGATGAGTCCTCGCTGGATTTGTTGCGTGAAAATGTGGACGGCTGGCGGGGCCACCTCAAAAATACCGACCGGCTTTTTGATCTTGTACTAGCGGCGTTGAATTCGAGAGACCTTCGCGTGAGGACGGTGGCCATTGACGTCGACCTTGCTGCGAACAATCTGAGCAAATCCCCCGAAAGCGTTGCGCGTTTGATACGGCAGTTGCAGAGCAATCCAGAAGCCCGCGGGATGGCCCTGTGGCGGCTCGGTTCGCTGGGAAATCGCGGCGTTGAACCGGAGAGAGTGCTGCACAGCCTGCTGAGCTACGCGCACGACCGGAGCGAACACACGCGGTATTGGGCGGTGGAGGGACTGGCGATGCTGGGCAACGACGCTGCGGTCGCCCCGCTGCTCGAACTCTTGACCCACGATCCTTCGCCGCGCGTGCGCGAGCGAGCGGCGAGCAGTCTGGGGCAATCCGGCATGTTGACGCGGGAAGAGCGTCTGGCCGCCGTACCCCATTTGCTCAACTTTGCGGACGACGATTCGCTGAACTCGACGACCCGGGAGCTGGTGTACGGAACGCTGCGCGTGATTACGGGCGCCCCGCTCGGCAACGATGCTAGCGCCTGGCGTGAGTGGTGGGCGGGTCATGACCCAGCGCGGGAACGCCCTCGCCAGCGCACGGCGATTCTCCGCACCTAGAAATTAGAAATAGAGTTGGCCCGTGCTCTTTTGCATACAAAGCTGCTGCCTTCCGCCGAATTTCCGGATTCAAGTCATTAAAAATTGAGAGAATGGGATTTCCGGAAATTGCCAGTGGGGAACGTCGACTAACTCTTGGGAGGATACGTTGACACAATCGTTCCGCAAGATCATCACGCCAATCTTCGCGATTCTTGTTGCCTTGTTGATGGGAATCGCAGGATTCTCCGTGGCTTCGGCACAAGAGAAGAAAGTGCCGCAAACCGCCGGTGTGGACAACACCAAAATGGGCGCGTATCGCGCCATCGCTCAGCACGCCTTCTTGGAATTTCAGAAGGGCGATGCCGCGGCCGCGGCTCAGCTTGCCCGCAGCCTCGAGCGAGTCTGGGATAAAGCCGAAGATTATGGTGGCGACACCGCGCTGAAAAAGACACATCCCGATCTGTTCGAGGAGATCGATAAAGCGATGGATGATTTCGTGCTGCCTTTAACAGAATACAAAACCAAACCCCCTGATCCAGCCAGAGTCAAAGCGGCGTTCAACGCTTATCTTGAAAAACTGAAACTCGCGGATTGAGAGCGGAGTTTTTCCTGACGGACCTTTGCCTCGTGCAGCAAGCCGAGCAGCGCTCACCTACGAAAATTTCTGCAGATCGAGAGTTGCGACGGGCATCACGGGCTTAAATCCGAAGCTCCAGGCCCGTGAAATAGCCAGCTCAGCAACAAGTTCGTAGGCCAATAAATCAACGCTACCAGCGGAATGAAGATTATTGCAAGGTGAGCAGGGGCAGGGCCCCAGGCACGGTGAAAGACGGGATCGCGGTAGGCGTAGTTCATGTTGAGTTCCGCCGACAAGAAGCGAGAGAAAATCAGAAGCAGTACTGCGATTGCGGATTGCAGCCCCAGCGCGCGCTTATCGTAGCCCACTCTGCCGAGGGTCCAAAGAAGCACCAGCGGCAATCCGACGTGAAAAGTGGAGAGAAGGCGCACCCAGAGCGGGTATCTCGTGTCCCACATGTACAGGGTGCCGCCAACGAGAAAACGCCCGGTCGTCAATCGCCAGCCGACATCCAGAATCCAAAAAAAGCCGGCCGCAACCGAACTGACTGCCTGACTGGAAAGCAGCAGAGGATTCGCCCACCAAATGCCGACAAACGTGAGAATCACAGCGACGTCGCACAAGTGCAGCAGATTAGCCCACCCCCACACACGAAAATAAGCGGGGAGCCAGACGACCATCCAGAGCAAGCTGAACCATCGGAGCACAGGAAAGGTCGGTGGGCTTGGCGACATGCGTTTTCACCTTTTCGTTGCTTGAAGCCGGCTAAGGCTATCACAGCCGATTGTCGAGTTCGCAGGAATGCAACAACGATCGCGAGCGATAACGCGGGGCGATCAACGGTAGCCCAATTCGGGGCCGAGTTGCACGGAGCTTGGCATGAAGGTTCCACTGCCGCGAGCGACTTCTTTACCGCGACTGTCGAATAGGACGCCTTCGGCAATATATAAGCGTTTTGAGCGGCTGACGACCTGGCCGCGGGCGAGGAGATGGCCTTCGGAGACTGGCCGCAAAAAATAGAGTTGGAAAGAGGAAGTCACCACGAAGAAATCCGTGACTACGGACTGGACCGCGAAAAACGTCGCGTCGTCCAGCGCTTTGAAGTACACCGCGCCGTGAATGGCGTGAGCCGCATGATGGAAGTCCTCACGCACGGCAAGCTCAATCTCCGCGCGCCCTTCTTCGAGAATGCGCAGTAACGGCCGGAACCATTTATTAATCGGGGCACGATCGTACATCGCGACGAGCCCTTCAAAGTGTGTGGATTGCATAGTTTAGGTTCGAGTTCGCTCCAGGTTTTGTCACAATTCCAAAGTTTAGTCTGCGGATGAAGCAGCGGGAGAGCCGAAATGCTCCTGGTGCTTGCGAAGCAAGAATTGGTCGGTCATTCCGGCGATGTAATCGCATACGGCGATGTGCCGGGCTTCTGTGCGAGCAGATTCTTCATGAGAGGGCGGCATGGAGCCGTGAGAGTCGAGGTAGTAGAGAAAAAGCTCTTCTAGACAACGGACCGAGCGATCCCTGTCTTCGGTGATGGCCGGGTGGTTGTAGATGTGCTTGAAGAGAAAGCGTTTCAGGTCCGCGTTGCGCTCGGCAAGAGCATTGCTGAAACCGGCAAGCCGGTGTGGGGCGCGGCAAATGTCGTCCACGGTTGCGGCGCCGGAGGCAAGGACCCGTTGCTGCGTCGTCTCGATGAGATCGGTGGCTAGGTGGTCGAGGACGAGCTTGAGGGCGGCGTTAAATTTGAGCTTTTCGCGACCGGCGGGATAGGCGGTATCAATCTGAGTGCACGCATCGGCGAAAATGGGAGCCTCCTTTCGCAAGGCATCGAGATCGAGAAGCTCAGCTTCAAGGGCGTCGTCGAGGTCCGCCGTGTTGTAGGCGATTTCGTCGACCCAATCGATGAGCTGACCTTCGAGCGGCGTGCGAAGATCAAGCAAATACTCGGCAAGCTGCGGAAATTCCGCAACGGTGTAATCGTGGGAGTGCTTGATGATGCCCTCGCGGACTTCGAAGGTGAGATTCAGGCCGGGGAAATCGAGATAGGGACTCTCGAATTGTTCGACAATGCGGAGCGCCTGCAGATTGTGGTTGAAGCGCGAGCCGCGAGCGCGCATCAACTCATCGAGCTTTTGTTCGCCCGCGTGGCCGAAAGGCGGATGCCCGATGTCGTGGACGAGAGCGAGTGCCTCGGCAAGCTCCGTGTTGAGACCGAGCGCCGCGGCAACCGTGCGGGCAATCTGCGAAACTTCCAGAGTATGGGTGAGCCGATTCCGAAAATGATCGGAATAGCGAATGGTGAAGACCTGCGTCTTGGCCTCGAGGCGGCGGAAAGCGCGCGAGTGAATGATGCGGTCGCGGTCGCGCGCGTATTCGCTACGGTAGGGATGTGGTAGTTCGGGATAGCGGCGGCCGCGTGAGAGTTCCACACGCATCGCCCACGGCGCGCCTGTGGGGAGTGGTTCGATAAGCGGCTCCGGCGGCGGACAGAGACATCACCGCCCGTTTGCGTTCCTAAGAATCCTCAAACTCTTCGAAAGACTTGGATGTCCGCTCAAAATTGCTGCGCTTTTGAAACCGGGGCTCAGGACTTTGGAGCGAGCGTTTCCAGGCCGCGGTCCGCTTCATCCGAAACCGCTGTGTTCGGAAATTCTTTTTTGAGCTTCTCATAGACGCTGGCGGCTTCCTTTGGATCGCTCTGGCGCAACGTCTCGGCAAGCTCCAGCAGAACGAGAGGCCGCGGCACGAAGACGGAGGAATGTTCCGCGAGGTCGCGGAAAACTTTGGCGGCATCCGTCGGCTTCCCCGTGCGCTCGTAAATCACTCCTGTTTGATACTGTGCCATGGCTACGAGCTCTTTGTCCTTGCCGGATGTGATTTTTTTCAATTGCTCGAGAGCCTGGTTGTGACGCTCCAGGTCTTCGTAGCAAAGCGCCGCGTAATAGGTGGCGAGCCTGCCGGGATTCGTGCTTGGATATTTTTCGGCCACGACGGAAAACTTCTGAACAGCGTCTTCGGCGCGCGCGGTTTCCGTGGGATAGAACGGTTCGCCGGGATCGTTTGGATCGGGAATTGCACCGATGCGCGCGGAATAGGCCTTCGTGGCAACGTCGAGCGCCGCGGTCGCCTGCACTGTCTTACGGTCGATGTAAAACCGCCAGCCGAAATAGCCAACGACCACGATTACCACGGCAAGGACGGCGGCGGCGAGAACGGTGGTGTGAGAAAAAACCGCCTCGGCGCCGTGCTCGATCGCATCGTGGATCTTGTCCTGCTTCAATTCCTTGCGCGAAATATGTTCCGGCACAATCACTCCCCTGCTTGGTTTGGAATCTCCAATCGTAGCACAAGACACAGGTAAGCCGCCTCCGCGCGCTTCGGCTCATGTTCGCCTGGACGGCAAATTAACCCTTGCAGCATGGGCGGGAACAGACGGCAACTCCGCTGCGCCCCGGGTGTTAAATTAGAGTGATGCAAGCTGCGTGTGTCCATTGCGGGACCGAGCACAAGCTGAAGGATGCCGACCCTACGGTCCATCCAAAAGTACAGTTCAAATGCTCGAAATGCGGAAAGACCACCGTTGTGGAGGTCAAGCGGCGCCCGGACCAGACCGTGGTGATCAGCCCGTTGCCATCGTTTGCGCGCGCCGACGCCTCCAGTTCAAATTTGAAGCTGCCGCCGGAAGACGATGGTTTGAAGCTGCCCGCGAATGGCGTATTTGTCCTCGCGATCACGTCGGGACCTGCTAACGGCGAGGTCTTTAGGTTGGCAAAACCGCGAGTCGTTATTGGGCGAATGGGCGCGGACTTCCCGCTGAATGATCCGGAGATTTCCCGGCACCATTGTTTGCTCGAAGTGCGCGACAAATTCATCAACCTG
>Ga0210405_10003609_pt1 | contig 15051 bp, 12 predicted proteins | sample IncBWH11MmetaG_FD_155492 | JGI IMG/M metagenome (GOLD analysis project Ga0210405, IMG submission 155492) | Forest soil microbial communities from Barre Woods Harvard Forest LTER site, Petersham, Massachusetts, United States - Inc-BW-H-11-M | ecosystem: Environmental > Terrestrial > Soil >... | reverse complement strand
CGACGAGCCTCTCGGCCGTGAACGCATCCGCACTCTGCTCACGGACGATTCGGATATTGAAGTCGTGGGCGAGTCGGCCGATGGACGTAAAGCCGTCGCGTTGATAGCAAAGCTGAAGCCCGATCTACTCTTTCTCGACGTGCAAATGCCGGAGATGGACGGCTTCGAAGTTCTCGAATCAATCGCCGGCGCGGAAATGCCGGTCGTAATTTTTGTGACTGCTTACGATAAATACGCCGTGAAGGCTTTCCAGGTTCATGCGCTCGACTATCTTCTGAAATCCTTCGACCGCGATCGATTCGCCGAGGCTGTGCGTCGCGCAAAAACGGAGATCGCAAAAGGGCGCGAGCATCGCCTGGACGAGCGTCTGGCATCGCTGCTCGAAGATCTTCAGGAACGGCGGCCAAAGCCGGAGCGTCTCGTTGTCCGCTCCGGCGGCCGAATATTGTTTCTGCGTGTTGAGGAAATCGATTGGATCGAAGCTGCGGATAATTACGTCAGTCTCCACGTCGGGCGTGACTCACATCTCTTGCGCGGCACGATGGCTTCGATTGAAGTGCGCCTCGATCCTCGCAAATTTCTCCGCATTCATCGCTCGACGATTGTGAATCTGGATCGCGTCGCCGAACTCTCGCCGCTTTTTCATGGCGACTACGCGATGCGTCTCCGCGACGGCACCGAGCTCACCCTCAGCCGAGGGTATCGCGACAAACTGCAAGAACCCCTTGGGCGTTTTCTCTAGACGAGTGCAAAATCCCCAACGCGCTCGCCCCTTTCTCCATCCATCTCGCCCCCAGCGGGCTCGCCTCACCACAAAAAGCTTTTATTCAATGAAAGCTGCACCATTCTCTGTGACCAATGCGAGAAACGAACCCAGTTTCGAGAATACGGTTCTCAACGATGCAAACGCTGCCGCTGACGGCTACGATACTCGCGGTTCTGGCCGTATCGGTAAACGCTAAGCCAACATACATCCACGACGATGCCCACGGGCTCGTGCGCTTCACGGTAAAACTCGCTGGGCTCAGCGATGTGGAAGGCAGATTCACGGAAACCGACGCAGCCATCACTTACAATGATGCCGACCTCGCGAAATCTTCCGTCACGGCGCTGATTCATGCCTCCAGTATCGACACCGCCGAGAAAGAGCGCGACGTTCATCTCTGTACTTCGGATTTCTTCGATTGCGCGAAATTCCCGGCAATTCGTTTTCAGAGCAAGCGTATTGAGAAACGCGGTAGCAGCTGGGTTGCGATCGGCGATTTGACGGTGCACGGCATCACTCACGACTTAGAGCTGCCCTTCGAATGGACGCAGAAAAAGGCGGTCGATCCCTTCGGAAACGATCGCATCGGCTTCGAGTCCCATTACAGGCTCAAGCGCTCCGACTACGGGATGCCCGGACCGAAGTTCTGGGGGCAGCTCATCAGCGACGAAGTCGACGTCCTATTGCGAATCTCGGCCCGAATCTACAATTGGGACAAGATCGGCGGCGACTCCAGCAAAGGCAAGTCGTTCATCCCGGAACTGCTGCCACTATTTGAAAAGGGTGACGCTGCGGCATTGCAACGCCTGGGCGCGATTCAATCGGCGACGGGCGATGAGTACAATCGCGGCGAATGGCAGTACCACGTCCTCGGCCGCAAGCTCTTCCAGCACGGAAAAATCGAGGCTGCGCTGCAAGTATTCACGAAGTACGCCGAAGCATTTCCCCAAAGCTCGCAGGCGCTTGACGATCTCGCTGACACCTACGAAGCATCGGGAGACTTAACTCACGCGGCAGCGCTATACGAGAAGTCCGTAAAATTCGATCCGTTCGATGCCAATGCTTTCGAGAATCTGAGGCATATCGCGCCGTGAGGAATTTCTTACTCGGTGTGCTGGCTACACTTTGCGTTCTGATCGTGGGCGCCTGCGCGTACTTGAGACTCGGAGTTCCCGAAGTTCGCGCCGATATCCCTCCATCGCGATGGGAAAGCTCTCTGATGCGCATGTCCATTCACGCTTCGGTTGGGCGGGAAGCGCCTGAGCTTGCGAACCCTTTGAAACCAACCGACCAGACTCTCATTGCCGGCGGGAAATTCTACTTAAATGCTTGCGCGGGCTGCCACGGCGCTCCAGGAAAACCATTCGGAGGCAAAGGGCCGGTAGTCTTTCCGCCGATCCCCGAGTTGCCCGTCATCGGTACCGACTATACGGAGGCGCAGATTTTCTGGATTGCGAAGCATGGTATCCGCAGGTCGGCAATGTTCGCGAACGGAGTGTACGCAAAAGACGACCAACTGTGGGCTGTTGCGGCGTACATTAAGGGCATGAACTCGCTGCCGTCCGAAGTGCGAGCGGCCATCGCCAAGCTTCTGGAAGAGCAGCACTAGTCGCGCAGTGAACCTGGAAGCAAATTAGGAGCGAATTGAATGGTCCTCAAAACCTTCTTCAACGCTTTTGTAGTCTTCGTACTCGCTGTAGGAATCGCGTACGCGAGCCAGGAAAAGTCTTCCGTCGCTGCGAACGAACCCACTACGCCGGAAGCCATCAAGCAATCCAACGACGATAGCGTCGCCGCTCTGTCCAAACAAATTGCCGGGAAGGAAGATCAACCTGCGGACGCGGTATTCAAGAATCTCAAGGTGCTGAATAAAGTCCCCGCCGGACGGTTGCTGTTAATCATGCAGGTCGGTTACAGCAAATCTCTCGGCGTCTCTTGCGCTCATTGCCACATTCGCGGCGAATGGGAAAAAGATGACAAGGAACCCAAGCAGATCACTCGGGACATGGTGGCGATGTCTAAAACAATCAACCAAGACCTTTTGAAGAATATCGCCGGCCTGAAAGACCGAACTCCCATCATCAACTGCACGACGTGTCATCGCGGCCAGGTAAAACCCGCACTAAACATGGAAGACGCAGCCAAGAAGTAAATTGGACTACGCGCGGTCGCGAAACGAAAAGACTGCAATTAAGTCGTGGATAAAAGCCTGGAGTTAATCCGCGGAAGTGGCTGTCGCAGCGGAAGTAGCGGCCGTGCGTAGGTAACGCCAAGGGTTGATCGGAGTGTTGTAAATGCGGACTTCGTAGTGCAAGTGCGCGCCGGTGGATCGCCCGCTATCTCCTTCGTAGCCGATCACGTCTCCGCGCTTCACGTTCATGCCCGGTTGAATATTAAAGGCTGAAAGGTGCCCGTACCAGGTTGTTACGCCAAAGCCATGGTCGATGATCACGAGCCGGCCGTAGCCCGCGCGGCGATTCACTTCCGTCACGATTCCATCCGCCGTGGCGCGGACATCATCTCCATAGTGCGACGCAATATCGACTCCGGCGTGGAACGCACCCTCCCCGCTGAACGGGTCGAGCCGCTCGCCGAAATGCCCCGTAAGTTCTCCTACAACGGGCCACAGGGTCGGCACGATTCCCAGCGAGTTAAGCTGTTTGTCTGGGAGGAGCCGCATTCCTCCGCTTGTCATTGCGACGGCGGTCGCGTTCTTCTCGAGGTAGCTGAATTCCTCCACCGACTCCTGGAACTCCGCGTCCGGTTCCTGCGATGCGTCGTCCGTTAGCCCGAAAGGAGTCCTTCGAAAGCGGGTAATTCCGTAGGCCATGGCTACTTCGCTCGCCAACGATTGGAGCGAATCCAACCGCTGGTTCGTATCCTTAACTTCCGACTGTAGGGCGCGATATTGCTGCTTCAGATTGTCCTGTTCCCGGCGCAGTGTGTTGTAGTTCGCTGCCTTCCATAGCATCCGTGAATAAGAGCCCATGCCGGCAGCCACGGTAATTCCACCAACAATCGCCAGAATCGTCAGCAAATGGACCACGTAGAATGGTACACGCAGACGCCGCATTCCACCCGAGGCGCCAGTAGCAATGAAAAACGTGTAATGCTTCCACTTCATGGTCGTTTTTTATCCTGATTAAATTTGCGTTCGATGGCCGAAAATCGCGTAGCCCCCAACGCGACTGGCCGATCTCGCTTGCAGTCTGAACCGCGAGCCCTGGTTCGAAACCGGGGGCATTGTAGTGACCCCCACCTGTCGCGTCAACCTCATTCTTCCATTTCGCATAAACGTCCGTCGCCCCGCTAACGTCGATAGGAGCTTTGGTCTGTTTACTGAAAAATTCTAGCCTCCAAAAGCCATCGGAAACAACTGTACTGACGTACAGGAGTGATGGTTGCGCTACGCTCGCTTCCTCGCACAAGCCAATCTATAATTTCGCAGTTGCTCATTTCGGCTTTTCACTTGTAACAGGAGTGCTTGCAACGACTTTGCAATCAACTCGGACTACCGGCGAGAACGAGATAGTTCGTAGAATCGCCCGTGCGATTCCTTCAGCCACCGCCGCAATAGGCCAAAGCGTTCTGCGCGTCGGAATTGGCGACGACGCAGCCATCGTTAAGCCAGGTCGAAGCTCTGAGTGGGTTTTGAGCTGCGACGCGTTTATGGAGGGAGTCCATTTTATCGCGCATCGGCACCCGCCGGATTCCGTAGGCTACAAAGCACTCGTGCGCGCAGCCAGCGACCTCGCCGCGATGGGCGCGACTCCACGCCTCTTCCTCTTAACGTTGGCGTTGCCAGCCAGCCGAACCGGAACTTGGCTAAATGGCTTTCTACGTGGAATGGGTCGAGCCGCGCGTTCTTTGGGTATGCGGCTCGCCGGCGGCGATACCACGAAAGCTCCCTTCGTTTCGATCAGCGTCACCGTGCTTGGCGAAATCGGCCTCGGACGGGCCGTCACCCGCTCCGGCGCTCGGCCCGGCGACATCATCTACGTGAGCGGCACTTTAGGTCGAGCCGAACTCGGGCTTCACTTGTTTCGAAAACGGATCGATCGCGCACACCGGCTGGGGCAGCTTCTGGCTCCTCACCTCTACCCGAAAACTCGCATTGAATTGGGCACATGGCTTGCACAACGCCGCGTCCCTTCCGCAATGATGGATCTTTCGGATGGCCTTTCGACCGACCTCGCGCGATTATGCGCAGCCAGCGGAGTAGGCGCCCGTCTGCATGCCGACCGTATCCCGCGTATTGCGCCCGCAACTCTTTCGGCGGTGCCGCTCGCCAGACTCCGCCTGGATCCGCTGCAGCTCGCCTTGCATGGCGGCGACGACTACGAACTCCTCTTCACAGTGCCCCCCCGCCGACTCAAGAGTCTCCGCAATGCACCCGGATTCCGCCACCTCACTGCCATCGGCGAAATCGCGCGGGAGAAAGGGGTAGTGCTGATCACTCCAGACGGCTCGTCCGGTCCTCTCGATTCCCGCGGATGGGATCCGTTTCGCACGAAGTAGGGGCGAAGGAGAACGGTACGAGTGGTTCTCCGAAGGCGTTTCACTTCTGCGAAGGAGGCGAGCTGTTCGCGTGCGGCGCAGCCGGCGAAGATGCCGTCGGCTTTGGAGTAATTGCGGGCGAAGTTTTCGGCGGGCGCGTCATATTACCACCCGTATCCGTTAGTCCCTGCTCGGCGGCATCGGCGGGCGGAGCAGTATCCGGAGTGTCAACCGCGACTTGCTTCGCGCCAGCAAGTTTTTCAAGCGGAACCACGTTCGGAAAATCCTCCACCTGCATTCCCTGTGTTGCTTGTTGCATAAACTGGAGCCAGATTGGCAGGGCCGCACGCGCGCCGGTTTCCTTCTTACCAAGTGATATTCGCTTGTCGTCGTTTCCCACCCACACGCCGGCTGTGATCTGCGGCGTAAAGCCGATGTACCACGCGTCGGTGAAGTCGTTCGTCGTACCGGTCTTTCCCGCCGAGGGACGTCCAAGCTCCTTCGCCAGCACGCCGGTGCCGAACTGCACTACTTCCTCGAGCATCGATACCATCGTTCGAGCCACGTCTGGAGGCACCACGTCACTCACCTGCGGACGCGGCTCTTCCAGCAATGCACCATCGTAGGAAGTCACGCGGCGAATGTAATGCGGCTCGATGTGTATGCCGTCGTCGGGAAACACCGTGAATGCCGACGTGTGTTCAAGCAAGGTCAGATCTGCTGCGCCCAGCGCCAGCGGGAGATACGGCGGCAACGGGCTCGAAATTCCAAATTTCCGCGCCACATCGATCATGTTCTGCACGCCCACGCGATCCAACAACCGCACGGCCGGGACATTGCGCGAATCGGCCAGAGCGCGCCGCAGCGTGATTCGCCCCTCGAATTTTTCGTCGTAGTTTTTGGGAGAATAATTCTGCCCACCGCTGCGATACGTCACCGGCTCGTCCACAATCGTGTCAAACGGCGACGCTCCCTGTTCAAGGGCCGTCGCGTACACATACACTTTGAACGAGCTCCCCGTCTGCCTCACGGCTTGCGTGGCGCGATCGAATTTTGATTCATCGAAATCGTATCCTCCGACCATTGCCTTGATTTCGCCTGTCGGATTGTCGATCGCCATCATCGCCGCCTGCGCCGCCGGCTCCTGTTCAAGCTGCACGTGCACCGTCGTACCAATAATCTCCTTCACCGACACCACAACCAGGTCGCCTGGCTTCAAAAATTGCACGGACTTCTGCCCCGTCCATGCGAAATCCGCCGGCGTCAGCATCGTGCGGTACTGACCCATCTTGATCGTTGCGAACGTCGGCTGCACCGCCGTGACCAGCCCTGAGATGTAGTCTCCCTTTTGCAAAGTTCCGTGCCAATCCTCTGCCTGATAAGTCTCCAGCGCCCCCAAATGCCCCTGCAAGATGTTTGGCAAATTTCCTCGCCAGCCGTGACGCCGATCGTACGAATGCAATCCGTCGCGCACCGCCTGATTCGCCGCTCTCTGCATCGCCACGTTTAAAGTTGTGTAAACGCGCAGTCCCTGCTCGTGTACCGCGACGGTACCGTAGGTGTGTTCCAGATACTGCCGGATTTCCTCGATGAAGTAGGGAGCCAAATCATTGCGCGGCGACGAAATATGCAAAGCGAGCGGCTCTTTCATCGCCGCCGCCGCTTCCGCTTGTGTGATTTTCCTATCGTGCGCCATCAGCGAGAGGACCAGATCCCGCCGGTCGAGTGCGCGTTTCCCGTGGGTAACCGGAGAATAAACCGGCCCTCGAATGATGGCCGCCAGTAGCGCGGCGTCCGACAGAGTCAATTGACTCAGGGGTCTCCCGAAATAATATTCCGACGCCGCTTCGAAGCCGTAGTTCCCCGCTCCCAGATAAATCTGGTTGCAATACATCGTAAGAATCTGTTCCTTCGTGTAGTGGCGCTCGATCTGCATGGCGAGCAGCGTCTCCTGAATCTTGCGACGGAAGCTGCGATCGGATCGGTTGAGGAAAAGCCCGCCGGCCAGCTGCATCGTAAGCGTGCTCGCGCCTTCTTTAATTTGGTGATGCCGCACATCGTGCCACGCGGCCTGGATCACCCGCGGAAAATCCACGCCCCAGTGCGATTCGAAGTGCTGGTCTTCGGTGGTGAGGATCGCGTCCTTCAACAGTTTCGGTATTTGCTGTGAGGTAATCAGAATGCGCCGCTGAATCGAGAAGCTGCCCACTGGTTGACCGTCGTCCGCGTAAAGTTCGGTAACCACATCGGGCCGGTAATCCTCGAGCGCGCGAATTTCCGGCAGGTCGCTCGTATACACGAACAGCAATCCCACCGCCGCCCCGAACCCGACCGCGCAAAGAACCAGAAAAGTGAATGCGAGGCGCCCGAACAGCGTCCCGCCTCCGATCTTCATCGTCGCGCGGTAAAATCGCTCCATGAACTCATCATTCTAGCGCATCCGCTTGGACCGCGCGCCGCTCGGAGTTTTTGGGATGTTCTTAGTTGTAGAGGAGGTAGGGAGCTACGGATTGCAAAGGCGTCAGGAGATCCCGGCTTCCGCGTCCTGGACAGTGGCATACGCCTTAAAGAGTTGCGCCACGTTCGTCATATCTATCAGCGCCTTCACCTGAGTGTTCATGGCGGCAAATGCGAGCTTGCGCATCGCCTTCTGCGATCCTACGTACACGCCCACCAGCGCGCCTAGCCCCGCCGAGTCGATGTACGGCACCCCGCTGAAATCAAGAATCAGTACCGGAGCCGTGTTCGCCCGAATCGCGTCCTGAAAGCTGAACACCGTGTGAATGGTCAGTGAACCTTTCAGATGCAGGATCTTTTGCCCTCGCGATCCCGCGGATTCAACGATCTGTAGGTTTTCCTTAGCCATGGGCGCCGATTCTAGCGGAAATGATTGCTCTTCCATTGTGAATATTGCGTTACACCGGAATGCCCGCCTGGGCCCCGGACCGTCCTCACGATGGGGTTCAGTATAAACCCAAACGCGTGGCAGCACCTGCCTCGCTAATCATCCGCCACAATCGCATCCGCTTCGATTTCCACCAGCATCTCCGGCGAAACGAACCCTTTCACCTCTACTATCGTCGCCGCCGGACGAATCTTGCTGAATGCCTCGCCGTGCGCCTTCCCAATCTTCTCCCAATCCGCGATATTCGTAACAAACATGCGCGTACGCACCACGTCGGACATGTGTGCGCCCGCCCGCAGCAGCGCCGCTTCAATGTTGCGCAGCGCCTGCGCCGCTTGCGCGTACGCATCGCCCGCCCCTACGATTTTTCCATCTGCGCCAAACGCCGTCGTCCCCGCGACGTGAACGAACGCGCCCACGCGCACCGCACGCGAATACCCGATAATCGGTTCGTAAGGCGAGCCGCTCGAAATGTTCGTCCGCTCCATTTTTCCTCCGCTTCTTTTCCTGCTACAGGTCAAACCGCTTCCGCAACTCCGCCGGCACGATCGGGCATACATCGTCGCGCCGTCCAAAAATACGATAGCGAACCCGCGCCACAAAATCATAGACAGCGTCGCGCAACGCGCGCGGAACCACGCTTAGAACAGCCGCCAGCACTCTCCATCCGCCCCCAAGCCGCTGCAGAATGTGGATGAACGCCGCCGATCGCGCCAGCAATGCACCGTCCCTCGTCCGCACAACGATGCTGTCAGGTAAACCAGCGCGCTTTTCCTCCGGAACAGATGTGCTGAACGTTTCGCCTTGAAGTGGCGCGAATCGAAACGCTTTTCCCGTCTTATCGTGTTTCAGCACGAACTTCACAGCGCGATGACACAGGCCGCAATACCCGTCGTAAAAAAGCATTTCCGGCGTTGAATCGCCAAGCGGCACAATAGAAAAAGAATAGCACGGCGCATCTCCAATCCATTTTCGCGCCGGTTGTGGAAACTGCCGCTGGACAGATTTTCGCGAAGTCTCTAATCTATTTCAGCAAGGCTCGTTCAGGAGAAGACTTCGCGCATGAAGTGCAACAACATCCTCGAAGCTATCGGCAACACGCCCCTGATCCGCTTGAATCGCCTCGCAAAGGATTCCGCCGGAGAAGTCTACGTTAAGGCTGACTACTTGAATCCCGGCGGCTCCGTGAAAGACCGCATCGGCCTGTGGATGATCAACGACGCCGAGCGCAAAGGCCTTCTTAAACCGGGCGGCACGATTATCGAAGGCACGTCCGGGAACACGGGCATGGGCCTTGCGCTGGTTGCCGTCACACGCGGATACAAAGTCGTCTTCACCATTAACGACAAGCAGTCGCGTGAGAAAGTCGATCTCCTCAAAGCATTCGGCGCCGAAGTGATCGTCTGCCCCACCGCCGTCGAACCTGACGACCCACGCAGCTATTATTCCGTTGCCAAAAAACTCGCACGCGAAATCCCCAATTCCTATTACCCGAACCAGTACGAAAATCCGATGAACCCCGAAGCCCATTATCAAACCACCGGGCCCGAAATCTGGAAAGACAGCGAAGGAAAAATCACCCATTTCGTCTGCGGCTTGGGCACCGGCGGAACGATCAGCGGCGTGGGCAGATACCTCAAAGAAAAGAATCCGAAAGTGAAAATCATCGGCGTCGACCCGATCGGCTCCCTCTACTACGAATTCGTCAAGACCGGAAAAGTTGGCAAGGCTCTCACCTACGTCGTTGAAGGCATCGGAGAGGATTTCTTCCCGCCGACGATGAATTTGAAAATTCTTGACGACGTTTTGCAAGTAAACGACGAAGAGTGCTTCGTTTGGGCACGCCGACTCGCCAAGCAGGAGGGAATTTTCACGGGCGGCTCCGGCGGCGGCTGCATCTCTGGTGCGTTGCGCGTTGCAAAGGATGCCGCGAAAGACGACATGATCGTCGCTTTCCTTCCTGATTCAGGCAGCCGCTACATCAGCAAGGTTTACAATGACGGCTGGATGCGCGAGCACGGCTACGTCGAAGCCGAAGTCGCTCTCTCCGCCGCTGACGTGATTCGCGCCAAGAGCCGCAACGGCAAGAAACGCGATCTCGTTGTCGTCGGCCCTCATCAAACCGTCTTTCATGCGCTGCACACCATGCAGCAGCAGGACATTTCTCAACTCCCCGTTTTCGAGGAAAATAGTTCCATCGGCGCCGTTTACGAAGACCAAATTCTGAATCTCGCGCTGCAGGGAAAAGATCTTCGCAAGCTGGTCATTCGCGAAGTGATGGGCAAGCCGCTGCCGCAGGTCCCCTCGAACTCGCCGATCGAACGCGTCACGCACATCCTCAGTCACGAAGGTCCTGCCGTTTTCGTCGAGATGCCCGGAGGCAAACTCGAAGTCCTCACCAAGTTCGATCTCATGGACACCATCGCGGCTCTTGTCGAACAAAAACGCTGACGCTGCAACGACTTGGACAAAAGTTTGGCTGAGATTCAACGCAGTTCCGTGTTGACACTCCGCCCCTTCCCCAAGATAATCGCCCTGGTGTCTTGTGGTCCGGAGGTTGGTCTTGTCTGCTAATCCCAGACTTGATCGCGTTACCAACGACTCTTCCGCGAAAACCTTGCCCACCGGCAAGGCGTCGCACGGCCATACTTTTACCCGGCAGGCCCTACCCGAAGAGTCCTTCATATCGGCAGGAGTAAGAGCGTCCAGACCGCGTCCGTCCGTTGGTATCTACTGGCTGTTCTGAGTTCGGCCGAGGAGCGCCTCAATGGAGACAAGTCGTCGAGACTTCCTGAAGGTCGCGGCAATCGGCGGAACTGCTGCGACCGTGTTTGGCTTCGATCTGGCGCCCGCCTACGCTCAGATGCGCGCATTGAAAATCGCGCGCGCCACCGAGACCCGCTCCACGTGCCCGTACTGTTCCGTCAGTTGCGGCATCATCATTTACACGATTGGCGACAAGGCCAAGAACGTCACCCCGCAGGTAATTCACGTCGAAGGCGATCCCGACCACCCGATCAATCGCGGCACTCTTTGCCCCAAGGGCGCTTCGCTCGAGCAGGACATCCTCAACGAGCGGCGGCTGCTGAAACCGCAGGTACGCCGCCCGGGCGCGACGGATTGGGAAGACATTCCGTGGGACACCGCGCTGAACGAAATCGCGCAGTGGACCAAGAAAACACGCGACGCCACGTTTCTCGAAAAAGACGCCAACGGTAAGACCGTCAACCGCTGCGAAGGCATTGCCTTCACGGGCGGTTGCACCGACACAAACGAATTCAACTACCTGGTCGTGAAGACCATGCGCAGCCTGGGGGTCTGCTACCTGGAAAACCAGGCCCGTGTTTGACACGGCCCCACGGTCTCAAGTTTGGGACCAACGTTCGGACGCGGGGCGATGACGAATGGATGGGTCGATATCAAGAACACCGACATGATGTTGATCATGGGCGGCAATCCCGCGGAGAACCATCCGTGTGGTTTTAAGTGGGTCGTCGAAGCAAAGAAAACGCGTAACGCCAAAATTATTGTCGTCGATCCGCGCTTCACCCGCACCGCTTCGCAAGCCGATCTCTTTTGCCAAATTCGTGCCGGCGCCGACATCGCCTTCCTCGGCGGCATAATCAACTACGCCATTCAGAACAACCGCATCGCGAAGGACTACCTGGTCAATTATACGAATGCGGCCTTTGTGGTGAAGGAAGGGTTCAAGCTGCCTGAAGACGGCTTGTACTCCGGTTTTGATTCCGCCACCCAGGTCTACGACAAGTCTACTTGGAATTATCAGGAAGGTGGGGATCTGAGCGGCAAAGGCGCGGCGACGAGCCCTCCGGCGCACGTGGTCCCTGCGGCGGCGAAGGCCGGGACGCCTCCTGCACCGCCCACGCTGCCTGGCAATGCCGCGTACGATCTGACTCTCGAGCATCCGCGTTGCGTTTTCCAGCTTCTCAAGCAGCAGTATTCGCGCTACACGCCCGAGATGGTCGAACGAATCACGGGCGTTCCGAAGGATCAGTTCCTGAAGGCTGCCGAGTTGTTCACTTCGATTCGCAAAGATGGCGACATGAAAAAAGCCGCCACGATTATCTATGCGGTCGGTTGGACACAACACACCTACGGAACGCAGATCATCCGCACCGCGGCGATGCTCCAGTTGATGATGGGTAATGTCGGCCGTGCAGGCGGCGGTGTGAACGCTCTCCGCGGCCATTCGAATATTCAGGGCGCCACGGACATGGCAGGCATTTTCGATAACTTGCCCGGCTACCTCAAGATGCCGAATCCGAACGACGTGGACCTTGCGGCTTACCTCAAGCGCGTTACGCCTACTTCGTCGAAACCGAAGGAATGGGATTCGTTCAACTATTATTCGAACACGCCGAAGTTCGCTGTGTCCCTGCTCAAGGCGTTTTACGGCGACGCCGCGAAGAAAGAAAACGGCTTCGCTTACGATTATCTGCCGAAAATCGACCGCAACTATTCCTGGACGCAGATTTGGGACCACATGTATCGCGGCGACGTCAAAGGCATGTTTGCCTTTGGTATGAACGGCGTCATGATCGGCCCCGACACGAACAAAAACATTGAAGCCCTCAAAAAAGCTGATTGGCTGGTGGTCGGCGAGATCTATCCGGATGAAACCAGCGAGTTCTGGAAGGCCCCCGGCATCAGTACCGAAGAAATGAAAAAGATTAACACCACGGTGTACCGCCTGCCATGCGCTGGATTCGCCGAAAAAGACGGCAGCATGACCAACTCGGCTCGCTGGCTACAGTGGAAAAACGTAGCGGTCCCGCCACCCGGCGATTGTCGTCTAGATCAGGACATCATCGCGCAGATATTCCTCCGTGTCCGCGATCTGTACAAGAAAGACGGCGGGAAATTCCCGGATCCGATCCTCGCCACCACCTGGGCTTATACCTCCCCGGAGCACCCGTCGCTGTCCGAAGTTGCAAAGGAAATCAACGGGAAAGCTCTCGCGGATCTGAAAGATGAGAAATTAAATCAGGAAATCAAAACCGGCCAGCAATTGCCGGGCTTCGCTTGGCTCAAGGACGACGGCACCACTTCCTGTGGCAACTGGATTTACTCTGGTTCTTGGACCGAGGCGGGAGCCGCGCTTCAGCGCCGCGGCACGGATGATCCTTCCGGCCTCGGCATCTATCAAAATTGGGCCTGGTCCTGGCCCGCGAATCGCCGCGTCCTCTACAACCGCGCTTCGTGCGACGTCAACGGCAAGCCCTGGGACGCGTCACGCAAGCAGGTTTGGTGGAGCGAGTCCGGGCAGAAGTGGGTCGGCAACGACGTCCCCGATTTCAAGGCGGATTCGAATCCCAAAGATCACATGGGGCCGTTTATCATGAATCCTGAGGGCGTCGGTCGCTTGTTCGTCCCGCTCGGCGCTGTTTCCGATGGGCCATTCCCGGAGCACTACGAGCCCTTCGAAAGCCCGATCAAGAATCCTTTGCATCCGAGCCAGTCGAATAATCCGGTCGTCAAGAAACTGAAGACAGAGGCGGACAAATTCGGCACCTACGACGAAGGCTACAAAGTCGTTTGCACCACTTACCGCCTCACCGAGCAGTACCACTACTGGACGAAAAACAATCCCATGAACGTCCAGCTGATCCCTGAAGCGTTCATCGAGATGTCCGTCGAACACGCGAAGGAGCTCGGCATCGCGGGCGGAGAAAAAATTAAAGTCAGCAGCGCCCGCGGCACATACATTGCAAAAGCGTTCGTCACCCGCCGCATCAAGCCTATGCAGATCGACGGCAAAACCGTCCACCAGATCGGCATCCCCATTCACCAGGGCTTCCGCGGCATCGACGAAGATGAAGGCCGTAACGCCCGCACGCCCGTGAATCTCCTTTCGCCCACGGTGATCGATCCAAACGCCTACACGCCTGAGTTCAAGGGCTTCCTCGTGAAAGTGGAAAAGGCCTAGGGGGACGACCATGAGCCAGGCAACGATGGAAATCCGCAGAATCTCAGGGCACGCTGGTTCGGTCCCTGGAGCCGGTGCCAGCCGCGACTACGACGTTTGCAAACTGATCGACACCACCACCTGCATCGGCTGCAAAGCCTGCGAAGTCGCCTGCCTCGAATGGAACGGTTACGGCTTCACGCAGACCAACTTCAACAACTCTTACCAGACCATGCCCGAAACGGCGTGGAATTACTGGAACCTCATCAAGTTCAACGAGTACGAGCATCCCGACCACGGCCTCATGCTCCTAATGCGCAAAGATCAATGCATGCACTGTGAGGATCCCGGCTGTTTGGAAGCCTGCCCCGCGGACGCCGCCATCGTTCAATATGCCAACGGCATCGTCGACTTTCAGGAAGACCACTGCATCGGCTGCGGCTACTGCATGACGGGCTGCCCGTTCAACATTCCTAAGTTCAGCACCGAAGCCCGCAAAGTTTTCAAATGCACGCTCTGTTCCGATCGCGTCAGCCAGGGTCTCGAGCCCGCATGCATCAAAAGCTGTCCCACCGGCTGCCTCCACTTCGGCTCCAAAGCGGACATGAAAGACCTCGCAGAAAAGCGCTCGAAGCAACTCCGCGATGTCTCCGGCTTTGGCAATGCGGGCGTCTACGATCCTGCAGGCGTCGGCGGTACGCACGTCATCTATGTACTCCACGACGCTACCAACCCGGAAATTTACGGCGGCCTGCCGAAGAATCCTACGATTCCGTGGAGCGTCAAGCTTTGGAAGCATCCCCTGAAATGGCTGGGCAACCTTGCGATGGTTGGGGGCCTGCTCGGCCTCGCGGTCCACTACCTGCGATTCGGGCCAAAGGTTGTGCCGGAAGCGGATAAGTTTCCAGAACATCAAGGACCACGCCCATGAGAGATGAGTCGCAAGTCCTTCCTAAC
>Ga0210405_10003604_pt1 | contig 15060 bp, 14 predicted proteins | sample IncBWH11MmetaG_FD_155492 | JGI IMG/M metagenome (GOLD analysis project Ga0210405, IMG submission 155492) | Forest soil microbial communities from Barre Woods Harvard Forest LTER site, Petersham, Massachusetts, United States - Inc-BW-H-11-M | ecosystem: Environmental > Terrestrial > Soil >... | reverse complement strand
TGAGGCCGAGATGCAATGCGTAATCGCAGCGTCGCGCCAGTTCGCTGTAGACGCCGATCAAGTCCTGCACCGCAGACACTTTGGCTGACAGGATAATGTGGTCCTTCGGCAGCCCGATCTCCTCGGCGCGCTCAGCCGACAGCATCGCCGATTGGATCATGGCCTCGCGGGTCACGTCGCGGGCGTCGACCGGGTGGTTGGACTTGGCGTTCTCGTCCATCAGGTGCGTGAGCAGCTCCTGGTCGAGCGAGCCCCAATTGGCGCCGATGCGCACCGGCTTGTTGTGCTTGATCGCGGTCTCGACGATGGCGCCGAACTGGCGGTCCTTCTTTTCCTTGAAGCCGACATTGCCGGGATTGATGCGATACTTGTCGAGCGCTTCGGCGCAGGCCGGATGATCGGCCAGAAGCTTGTGGCCGATGTAATGGAAGTCGCCGACGATCGGCACGTCGACGTTCATCTTCAAAAGCTTTTCCTTGATGTGCGGCACCGCGGCCGCCGCCTCGTCGCGGTCGACGGTGATGCGGACGATCTCGGAACCGGCCCGCGCCAGCGCCGCCACTTGCCTCGCCGTCCCTTCGGCGTCTGCCGTGTCGGTATTGGTCATCGACTGCACCACGACGGGTGCACCGCCGCCAACGGTGACGTTGCCGACCTTGACGGCGACGGTCTGATGCCGTTCGGCGGGACCGGAAAATTCCATCATGAATCAAACCTTTAGGTAGGAACCCGCAAAACCGGGGGAGCCACTGATCCTCACGATATAGCGTCACCGGGGCCAGTTGACGAGGGGAAGCTGACGGCCGCCAAGCGCCAAGCGCGCCGGCCACGACGCGGCGCCCTCTATTGGCGCCCCAGGGGTCGAGATAGAGTTGGCGACGCTTCGGATCGGCGGGCGCTGACAAGGATATGCCAGGATGGACCAAGCTGTTGAAGCGACGCTGACGTTTCGCTGTCCGATCGAACTCGAAAAGCTGCTGCCGCGGCCTATCCCGGCCGTGCAAGGCCTCCCCGATTGGTACAAGACTGTGCCGCAAAAGGCATTCAATCAATCAATGGGTGAGGAAACCCAGACCGTTAAGAAATGCCCGCCTTTCATCGACGCCATGACTTACGGCTTTCTCATCCCGCTGCCAATCGATTTGAACGTCCAGGATGGAGAGTTCACCTGGAGCTTTGACGTGCCCAAGGGGTTCGTCAGCGAATATTCGCATTCGCCCATCGGGTTTCACGATCCAAGTCAAGTCGCGGGTACGCCATTCTTCGATGACGATCGTTTCATCATCAAGTTCAACAATTTTTGGACCATCGAGGCGCCGCCGGGCTATTCGCTGCTGTTCACCCATCCCGTGAACCGGGCCGATTTGCCGTTCACCACGCTCACCGGCTTGGTCGATTCCGACACTTTCCACCAAACCCCGCCCAATTTCCCGGCGCGCTGGCATGACCTGAATTTCAATGGATTGCTACCGAAAGGCACTCCGATCGCCCAATGTCTGCCGGTGAAGCGCGAAAGCTGGAGCGCTCGCTTCGAACCATTGTCGGGCGAGGACAACGCACATCTGATCGCCACGCGCGACGCGATCGGACGCGAAGCCGACGTGTATCGCCGGCAGTTCCGCGTGCCAAAGCGCTAGCTCCAACAAAAATTCCAGACCATGATCCGTTTCAATTGAATTGGATCGTCTAGGCTTTCTTCCCGCGCAAATGCCCCGCCGCCTCGCTCGGCTTGAGCCAGAACCGGCCGCGACTCGACGCTGCCAGCGAAGTCAGCGCTCTGCCATAGCGCTTTGCATCGCCGCGCGCGCCCTCGCGGAAGCACTCGTATCCGGCATCGCGTTGGCCGAGCTCCAATAGGCAATGTCCGAGGTTGAGCCAGATATCCGCCTCGTTGGGTCGCATGATCAGACAGCGCCGAAAATACTGGGCAGCCGCCTCGCTCTCTCCGACCTCCTGATGCGCCTTGGCCATACCGAGCACCGCGTCGGCTGAATCCGGCGAAATCGCCAGCGCCCGCGCAAAGGCAATCTTGGCATCGGCGCATCGCCTGCGCTGGAGTAAAGCATTGCCGAGTTGGATCGAAAGCTCCGGCATCATCGGCGCAACGTCGATGCCGCGCCGGAACGCTTCAATCGCTTCATCATAGCGTTCCAAAGATGCAAGCAGGCAGCCGTATTCGTGGAATGCCGGAGCATAAGGCGGATTTCGTTTTGTCGCGCGCTTGAGGCGCGCCAGCGCGTCATCGGGGCGGCCGGCGCGGCGCAGCGCGATCGCGAGCTGCGTATCGATCTCCGCATCGTGGCGGCGGCGTGCTGCGGGTTCGAGCGCGGTAATGGCGTCCTCGAGGCGTCCCTGCATAAGCAATGCGTAACCGAGAACATGCAGCGCGCGGGGGTGTTGAGGGTGATCGCGAAGCACGTCGCGCGCGATCTGCTCGGCTTCACTCGGCCGCTGGCTGTTCAAGGCCAGCCCGGCGCGCTGGACGCGCTCGTCGGCGTTTCCTGTGCCCGCATGGCCTGCACCGCCGAGGCTTGCGCCTCCGCCGGGCAGTTGGGGATATCCGGGTCCGTTTGTCATCGTCAACCAAGCGGCGTCATGCGCGCCCACAGAACCTTAGCATGCAGGGCTGTTACGATCACCGGGGCCGGTTGACGAGGAGGAGGCCGGCCGCGACCAAAACGGCCGCGACGGCGAATGCGGGCGTCAGCGGCTCGTTGAGGACGAAGTGGCCGGCCGCCACGCCAAAGAGCGGCGCCAGGAAGGTGAACACCGACAGCCGGGCGGCCGAATAGCGCACGATCAGCGCGAACCAGACCGCAAATGTGACGCTCACCACCCAAATCGTCTGATAGGCAAAGGCGCCAATCGCGACAGCAGATGGCATGGCATTCATGCGTTCGCCGAAGATCAGCGCGCCCGCGGCGAGCAGCGGGGCCGAGACGGCGAGCTGGTAGAGCAGCGTTTTCTCGGCGCTGACGCGATTGAGGGCGCTCGCCTTGATCAGCAGCGTCGTCGCCGCCCAGGCGGCGCCGCCACCGACGAACATGATATCGCCGAGCATTTGGTGCGGGTCGGTCGCCGGCGTCGGCAGGCCGAAGGCGATGACGATGCCGACAAACGACAGCAACAAACCAAGCCATTGCGACAATGAGAATTGATCGCCCGGAACCAGCCAGCCCGATCCGATCACGACAAAGAACGGCGCCAGGTAGAGAAACAGCACGCCGCGCGTCGCGGTCGTCCACACCAGGCCGCGATAGATCAGCACGAATTCGAGGGCGAACAGCACGCCGGCCCAAACGCCAGCAGCCAAAGTGCCGTCGCGTTTGAACAGCGCCATGCCGCGGGCCTGCGTCCAGGCAAAGACAATGAACGCGGCAAGCGCCGAGCGCGTCGACGATTGGATCAGCGGCGGGATATCGTGGATGGCGAGCTTGATCGAGACGTTATTGAAACCCCAGCTCAGGCAAAGCCCGATCGTGACGATGATCGCGAGCGCATCGAGTGGACGCGACGATGGGGAAGGGGACACGGCGCTCAGTTCAATTGCAACGTGTCATCGTTCGCGGCAATGCGAGCAGATGCCGGCGATTTCGATCAGCGGGCTTTTCGGGGAAAACCCCGCCGCGCGCGACGATGCCTTCAGCGCTTCGGCCGCGGCGCCGCCCGGCGCCTCGCCGACCGCGCCGCAACGCTCGCAGATGAGAAAGACCACGAGATCCTCGCCGGCGTGATTGTGCACGCAGGCGACGAAGGCATTGCGGCTCTCGATGCGGTGGACGAGGCCGTTGTCGCGCAGAAAATCGAGCGCGCGATAGACCGTGATCGGCGCCGGGCGCGTGTCGCCCGCCAAGTGGTCGATGATTTCGTAGGCGCCGAGCGGCTTGTGGCTGGCGAGCAGCGCTTCGAGCACCTGGCGCCGGATCGGCGTCAACCGTTGCGCGCGCGCGGCACATAGTGTTTCGGCATGCGCAATGGCGCTGCTCGCGCAGCGGTCGTGGTCGTGATCGGGTGCGGGAAAGATCGCGCGCGCCATAGGGGTCATGTCTCGGTCACGGTAACGGGCGAATCTACCTCAAAGTGCCGCAACGGCCCATTCCGCCCTAAGCGTAGCGGCTTGAGCCAAAATCGCGAAAACGTGACGCCGGGCCTGATATTTATGTTGCACTGCAACAAAAAGCATCCCACATTCCTGGCAGTTCACGACAGTTCAGGCCCATAAGGCGCCATTTTAGCACGGCGCCGCATTGAATTGGGGATTGCCATGCTGAAAGGAAAGTCCGCCCTGGTGACCGGGTCGACCTCGGGCATCGGTCTTGCCATTGCGCGCGCCATAGCCGCGCAGGGCGCCAACGTCACCATCAACGGCTTCGGCGACAAGGCGGCGATCGAAAAAGAGCGCAGCGGCATCGAGAAGGAATTCGCCGTCAAGGCGGTCTATTCGCCGGCCGACATGAGCAAGCCCGCCGAGATCGCCGACATGGTGAAGACGGCGGAGAAGACGTTCGGCTCGCTCGACGTGTTGGTGAACAATGCGGGCATCCAATTCGTCTCGCCGATCGAAGACTTTCCGATCGACAAGTGGGATCAAATCCTCGCCATCAATTTGTCGGCGGCTTTCCACGCCATCCGCGCCGCGGTGCCGGGCATGAAAGCGCGTAAGTGGGGCCGCATCATCAGCACCGCCTCGGCCCATTCGCTGGTCGCCTCGCCGTTCAAGGCCGCCTATGTCACCGCCAAGCACGGCCTCGCCGGTTTAACCAAGACCGTCGCGCTCGAGCTCGCCACCTTTGGCGTCACCTGCAACTGCATCAGCCCTGGCTATGTATGGACGCCGCTGGTCGAGAAGCAAATTCCCGATACGGCGAAAGCGCGCGGCATGACGGAAGAAGAGGTCAAGCGCGACGTGATCTTGGCGGCGCAACCGACCAAGGAATTCATCACAGTCGACGAGATCGCGAGCCTTGCCGTCTACCTCTGCTCCGATCCGGCAAAGGCGATCACCGGCGCCAATCTTTCGATCGACGGCGGCTGGACCGCGGCGTGAGTGCCGCCACCGCATGATCAAGATTCTCTCGTCGCTATTGCCGGGGCGGGCGCCCGCGCCGAAGGTCAAGCACATCAATCTCGCCCTGCAAGGCGGCGGCGCGCACGGCGCCTTCACCTGGGGGGTGCTGGAACAGCTGCTGAGCGACGACCGGCTTGCCATCGAGGGCATTTCCGGCACGTCGGCGGGCGCGGTAAATGCCGTGATGCTGGCCGACGGCCTCACACGCGGCGGGCGCGATGAGGCGCAAAAACGACTGGCCGAGTTCTGGCGCGCGGCGTCCTCCAGCGGCAGCCTGCCGGCCTTGCAGCGCACCGTGATGGAGCGGCTGTTGTCGTTCACGCCGCTTGAAGGCACGCCAGTGCAGGCCTGGTTCGACGCGCTGTCGCGCTATTTTTCGCCCTATGACGTCAATCCGCTCAACATCAATCCGCTCAAGGATTTGTTCGAGCGGTTCGTGGACTTCGAAGCGCTACGCGCCAATGCCGACCTGCAGATTTTTATCTCGGCGACCAATGTCCAGACCGGCCGGGTGCGCATTTTTCCGCGCGACAAGATCACCGCCGACGCGGTGATGGCGTCGGCCTGCCTGCCGCTATTGTTCCGCGCCGTCGAGATCGACGGCGTGCCCTATTGGGACGGCGGTTATCTCGGCAACCCGGTCATCTTTCCGTTTTTCCGCACCACCACCACCGAAGACGTTCTCGTGGTGCAGATCAATCCGCTGGTGCGGCAGGCGACGCCGACGTCGTCGAGCGAGATCATGAATCGCATCAACGAGATCACGTTCAACTCGTCGCTGATCGGCGAATACCGCGCCATCGACTTCGTCGCCCGCCTGATCGATCAGGGCAAGCTGCCGCGCGGCACCGGGCCGGGGCAATATCGCCGCATCAATGTCCACCGTATCGTGCTCGACCGCTTCGGCACCCATTTCGACGCTTTCAGCAAGCTCTCCACCGACTACGATTTCTTCGACATGCTGCATGTCAGTGGCAAGCGCGCCGCCCGGCGTTTCCTGGACGAGCATTTCGACGATATCGGCGTCAAGAGCACGGTGGATTTGCGGGCTGAGGCGGAGGCCGAATGGGCATGATAAACTTATCTTGATGCCGGACGTTCCCGCACTGCTGATTGCCGAAGTCGGCGCCGCACGACTTGAGATCTGCGTCGCCGATATCACCACGCTTGCGGTCGACGCCATCGTCAATGCCGCCAATCGGAGCTTGCTCGGCGGTGGCGGCGTTGACGGCGCGATCCATCGCGCCGCCGGCCCGGAATTGCTCGTCGAATGCCGCGCGCTCGGCGGCTGCGCGACCGGCGCCGCCAAGATCACGCGGGGTCATCGGCTGCCGGCGAAGCACGTCATTCACGCCGTGGGTCCGGTCTGGAATGGCGGCGGCGAGGGTGAGGAGGAGCTGCTGGCATCCTGCTATCGCACGGCGCTGGATTTGGCCGTGGCGCACCGCCTGACCTCGATTGCATTTCCGGCGATCTCCACCGGCGTCTATCGCTTCCCGCCGGACCACGCTGCCCGCGTCGCCGTGGGCACGGTGGCCGCGGAATTGGCTGCGTCACCCCGCGGCATCGCGCGCGTCGTGTTCTGTTGCTTCGCGCAGGCCGCGGCCGACCACCACAGCGCCGCTTTCGCCGATTTGGGCTTGGCCTGACGGACCTCATCTGAAGAGCGTCTTGCCTCGAAACGGCTAGACAATATCATAAGGTTCCTTATAGTATGGTGGCGTTCCATAAGCAGCCACATTGCTGCCGGGGCTGGAGGTCGCTATGCTGCCACGCTCGCTCAATAGAGAATTTGCCTTCACTATCAACGATGTAGCCCGCATGTTGCGAACCTATGCGGACTACAGGGGCAGTCAGTTCGGCGTCACCAGGGCGCAGTGGGCGGTACTGGTGCGGCTTGATCGCTTCGAGGGGCTGAAGCAATCGGAGCTCGCCGAAATGCTCGACCTGCAGCCGATCACGCTGACCCGCCTGCTCGACCGGCTTTGTGAGAGCGGTCTGATCGAGCGCCGCTCGGATCCCAACGACCGCCGCGCCAAGCGGCTGTTTTTGACGGCGGCGGCGCGGCCGATGCTCGAGCAGCTTGGCGCGCTTGGCGAGGACATGATGGCGACCGCGCTCGCCGGCGTTTCGCGCGAGACCGTCGAGCAGATCGTCGCCCAGCTCGCGGTGGTGAAGGAAAATTTGCGCCAGGCGATCCAGCAGCGGCCCGCACCCAGCGCAGCGGGAGAGCGGCGCTATGGCTGAACCTGTCCTCAAGCTTGCGCCGAGTCTCAAGCCGCCAAAGCCACGCGCGGCGACGACAGTCACAAATGCGCTGCGCAAGCGCATGCGTTTCATTCTTCTCGTCGTCTTGCCGGTCATCGCCGTGGTCACCGGACTTGTGTTCTACATGATGGGCGGCCGCTACGTTTCGACCGACGATGCCTATGTCCACGCCGCGAAGCTGATGGTGTCGACCGACGTTTCGGGCATCGTCAGCGAGGTCGATGTGCGTGAAGGCCAGGCGGTCAAGGCCGGCGATGTGCTGTTCCGCGTCGACCCGCGGCAGTTCCAGATCGCGCTGGACAACGCCAAGGCCAATCTGGCGCAGACCGCGCTGTCGCTGCAGGCGATGAAGGAAGACTACGGGCGCATGCAGCAAGACATCGCTGCCGAGCAATCGCTGGTCGATCTGGATCAGACCACGTTCGATCGTGATGCGCAGCTCTTAAAAACCAACGCCGTCGCGCAATCCACCTACGATCAGGCGCGTTTCACCCTCGAGGGGGACAAGCGCAAGCTCGATTCGCTGCGCAAACTGTCGGAAGTCCAGCTCGCCCGGCTCGGCGGCAAGGCGGACTTCGATGTCACGCAGCATCCGCAATATTTGCAGGTCAAGGCGCAAGTCGAAGAGGCGCAACGCCAGCTCGACCATACCGTGGTGCGCGCGCCGTTCGATGGCGTGGCGACCCAGGTCGATGCGTTGCAGCCCGGCACTTATTTGGTCGCCCAAACCGCTGCACTGACCAATACCGGCGCCGTCGCTCTTGTCGCCACCAACGACGTCTGGGTCGATGCCAATATGAAGGAAACCGACCTGACCCATGTGAAGACCGGCGACCGGGCGAAAATCTGGGTCGACAGTTATCCCGGCCATGTCTGGTCCGGCACTGTGGCGAGCATCGCTCCCGCCGCCGGCTCGGAATTCTCGATCTTGCCGGCGCAGAACTCGAGCGGCAACTGGGTGAAGGTCGGCCAGCGCATTCCGGTGCGCGTCCGCATCGATCCGAAGTCGGAAAAGCTTCAGTTGCGTGCCGGCATGAGCGTCACGGTCGAGATCGACACCGGCCATCGCCGCACGCTGTCCGAGCTGTTCTAAAATCGAGGCGTCACGCCATGGCGTCAAGCACACCAGTCACTCAGCCGGCCGAGCCGTCGTATCGCGGTCTCATCACCGCATGCACGGTGCTGGCGACGCTGATGCAGGCCCTCGACACCACCATCGCCAATGTGGCGCTGCCCTACATGCAAGGCACGTTCGGTGCCGCGCCCGACCAGATCACCTGGGTGCTGACGTCGTACATCGTTGCCGCCGCGATCATGACGGCGCCGGTGGGCTGGCTGTCGGCGCGCTATGGACGCAAGACGCTGTTCGTCACCTGCCTCTCCGGGTTCACGGTTGCGTCCATGCTGTGCGGGCTCGCCAATAGCCTCGACCAGATGGTGCTGTTCCGTTTGCTGCAGGGCGCATTCGGCGCTGGTCTCGTGCCACTATCGCAAGCCACCATGCTCGATCTTTATCCGCTGGAGAAACGCGGCCAAGCGATGGCGCTGTGGGGCGTCGGCGTGATGGTCGGACCGGTGATCGGCCCGACGCTCGGCGGTTATCTCACCGACGTTTACAACTGGCGCTGGGTGTTCTTCATCAACCTGCCGTTCGGCCTGCTCGGCATCGCCGGCTTGGTCATTTTCCTCAAAGATCGCGGCCGCAACGCAACGCTGCGGTTCGATTGGATCGGCTTCGGCGCGCTCAGTCTCGGGCTGGCGGCGCTGCAGCTCGTGCTCGACCGCGGCGAGCTGAAGGATTGGTTCAGCTCGACCGAGATCATCGTCGAGGCGGCGCTGGCCATGCTCGGCCTCTATCTGTTTCTGGTTCATACCGCCACGGCGAAGCGGCCGTTCATCCCGCCGCGCATCTTCCGCGACCTCAATTTCACCGCCGGCCTGGTGGTGATGTTCTCCATCGGCATGGTGCTGTTGGCGAGCTCCGCCTTGCTGGCGCCTTACCTGCAAACCCTGGGCGGCTATTCGGTCGCTCAGGCCGGCCTGCTGATGGCGCCGCGCGGATTGGGAACCATGGTCGCCATGATGGCCGCCGGCCGCTTGGCCAATCGCATGGATCCACGGCTGATGATGTTTGTCGGCTTCGTCATGCTGGCGGAATCGGCGCGCGAGATGGTGGGCTGGACGCCGGATATCGATGCCTGGTCGCTCGCTATTACCACCATGCTGCAAGGCGCCGGGCTCGGCCTGGTCTTCACGCCGCTGCAAGTGATTGCGTTCGGAACGCTGCCGGCGGATCTGCGCACCGACGGCACATCGCTGTTCAGCCTGGTGCGCAATGTCGGCTCTTCGATCGGCGTTTCGATCGCGGCCTTCCTGCTGGCGCAGAACACCCAAATCATGCATGCCCAGATCGCCGAGCGGGTGAATCCGTTCAATCACGCGCTGCAGACCGGCGGTGCCTATCTGCTCTGGAACAGCGCTACGTCCGCCGGCTTAAGCAACCTCAACGCCGAAATCACCCGGCAGGCCTCGATTATCGCCTATATGGACGATTTCAAGCTGATGCTGCTGGTCGCGCTGCCGCCGGTGCTGTTGATATTGCTGATGCGCAAGCCGCGGGTCGCGCCGGCAACCAGCGATCATGTCGCGGTGGTCGATTGACCGAGAACGACAAAGGCGGCCCTGCGGCCGCCTTTGCGAATAACTTTCAGCAAGATATCTAGCGGTTATTCCGCAGCGCCACCGGCTGCCGCCTCGCGTTGCGGCTCGCCTTCGGCCTTCTGCTTGGCTTCGAGGTCCTCGCCGGTTTCCTGATCGACCACCTTCATCGACAGCCGGGTTTTGCCGCGTTCGTCGAAGCCCAAAAGCTTGACCTTGACCTTGTCGCCTTCCTTGACGACGTCGGAGGTTTTTTGCACCCGCCGCTGCGCCAGCTGGCTGATATGGACGAGGCCGTCCTTGGCGCCGAAGAAGTTCACGAAGGCGCCGAAGTCCATGACCTTGACGACGGTGCCCTCATAGATGTGGCCGACCTCGGGCTCGGACGCGATCGACTTGATCCAGTTGATCGCCGCCCTGATCTGCTCGCCGTTGGCGGAGGCCACCTTCACGGTGCCGTCGTCCTCGATGTTGATCTTGGCGCCGGTCTTCTCGACGATCTCGCGGATCACCTTGCCGCCGGTGCCGATCACTTCGCGGATCTTGTCGGTCGGGATCTTGAAGGTCTCGATGCGCGGCGCGTATTCGCCAAGCTCGGCGCGGGCGCTGGTCAGGGCCTTCGACATTTCGCTTAAGATATGCAGGCGGCCGTCCTTGGCTTGGGCCAAAGCGACCTTCATGATCTCCTCGGTGATGCCGGCGATCTTGATGTCCATTTGCAGCGAGGTGACGCCGCCTTCGGTGCCGGCGACTTTGAAGTCCATGTCGCCGAGATGATCCTCGTCGCCGAGGATGTCGGAGAGCACGGCAAAGCGCTTGTCCTCGAGAATAAGGCCCATGGCGATGCCCGCGGTCGGCCGCTTCAGCGGCACGCCGGCATCCATCAGCGCCAGCGAAGAGCCGCATACCGTCGCCATCGATGACGAGCCATTCGACTCCGTGATCTCGGAGACGATGCGGATGGTGTAGGGGAATTCTTCCTTGGCCGGCAGCATCGGATGGATGGCGCGCCAAGCGAGCTTGCCGTGGCCGATCTCGCGGCGGCCCGGCGCGCCGGTGCGGCCGGTTTCGCCGACCGAATAATGCGGAAAGTTGTAGTGCAGCAGGAACGTCTCTTTATAGGTTCCTTGCAGCGCATCGATGAACTGCTCGTCCTCGGAGGTGCCGAGCGTGGCGACCACCAGGGCCTGGGTCTCGCCGCGGGTGAACAGCGCCGAGCCGTGGGTTCGCGGCAGCACGCCGACTTCCGCCACGATCTGCCGAACGGTTTTCACGTCGCGGCCGTCGATGCGCTGGCCGGTGTCGAGGATATTCCAGCGCACGATCTTGGCTTCGAGCTCCTTGAACACGCCGGCGACCGCCTGCTTGTCGTAGGTCGGTTCGCCGCCTTCCGGGAAGAAATGCGCCATTACCTTCTGCTTCACGGCGGCGACCGCGTCCTGGCGATCCTGCTTGCGCACGATCGCGTAGGCGGCGCGCAAATCCTTCTCGGCGATGCCGAGGATCTCCTTTTCCAGCGCCTTGTTGTCGGAGACGACGAGCTCGCGCGGCTCTTTGGCGGCTTTTTCGGCGAGCTTGATGATCGCCCCGATCACCGGCTGGAAATGCCGGTGGCCGAACATCACGGCGCCGAGCATGATTTCTTCTGACAGCTCTTTGGCTTCCGATTCCACCATCATCACGGCGTCTTGGGTGCCGGCGATGACGAGATCGAGCTGGCTCTCCTTCATCTCGTCGAGGGTGGGATTGAGCACGTATTCGTTGTTGATGAAGCCGACGCGGGCGCCGCCGATCGGGCCCATGAACGGGGCGCCGGACAGCGTCAGCGCCGCGGACGCCGCCACCATGGCGACGATGTCGGGATCGTTCTCCTGGTCGTGCGACAGCACGGTGATGGTCACTTGCGTATCGCAGCGCCAGCCGTCGGCGAACAGCGGACGGATCGGGCGGTCGATCAGGCGCGAGGTCAGCGTGTCCTTTTCGGTCGGGCCGCGCTCGCGCTTGAAGTAGCCGCCGGGAATCCGGCCGGCCGCGTAATATTTCTCGGTGTAGTTGACGGTGAGCGGCAGGAAATCGATGCCCTCCTTCGGCTGCTTGGCGGCGACGACGGCAGCGAGCACGCTGGTCTCGCCGTACGTGGCGAGCACGGCTCCGTCGGCTTGACGCGCGATCCTGCCGGTTTCCAGCGTTAGGTTGCGGCCACCCCAGTCAAGTTGGACACGGTGTATATCGAACATTGCGATTGTCTTTCATGGTTTTCGGGCCGGCGCGAAAGCCATGAGCAAGACGGCGAGAGGCTGTCGTTCGCAAAGACTTTGCGAATCGAAACAGCATCCGGCGATCCTGCCATGGCCATCGGGCCTTCCAGTGGTGCGGACGGACATCGGCCCGTCGCTTTCAAATCGGCAGCCCTTGGCTGCCGGGCAAACGGCGGAGGCATTTTGCGATCCGCCACGAAACGCGCAGGGTTTCCGCGCGCAAACTTTTCAGCGGCGAATACCCAGCCGCTCAATCAACTCCTTGTAACGCCCCTCATTGGTACGCCGCAGATAGTCGAGAATCTGCCGCCGCTGCGACACGAGCTTGAGCAAGCCCCGCCGCGAGTGGTTGTCCTTGATGTGCGACTTGAAGTGATCTTGTAGATTGTTGATCCGCTCCGAAAGCAGCGCAACCTGGACTTCGGGCGAACCGGTGTCATTGGACTTGACGGCGTAAGTCTTAATGACTTCCGCCTTACGCGCGGTCGTAATCGACATCGTCACTAACCTCTTTTTCTTACGGCGCGACCTGTCACGCCGGTTAAATTAAATACGCGTCGGGGAATGATTTCACCGCGATCAACCTCGGCAATGGCCACGAGCTGGCCGCTCGAAGCGACCTGGACCATACCGCGGAAGATGGTGGCATCCCGTCCGCGCAACAAGACGGCTTGGCCTCTTGCGAGCCTTGCCGCGTCTGCCGGGCTTACGGCCAGCGCCGGGATGTCGTCCAGCGCGGTCTCAATCGGCAGGAGCACGTCAGCGAGGTGTCCCTCGCCAGCGGCTGCTCTATGGCACAAAGATTCCAGGGGTTCCAGCGAAATCATGTCCATTTCGCCAAACGGCCCGACCCGGCTGCGGCGCAGTGCCGAGACGTGGCCGAATACGCCCAGCACCCTGCCAAGATCGCGCGCCAGCGAGCGGACATAGGTGCCTTTGCCGCATTCGGCCGCAAACATGGCATGGTCGGGATCGGGCATTTCTATGAGTTCCAGCCGGTATATTGTCACGGACCGCGGCGCGAGCTCGACGGTCTCGCCGTCGCGGGCCAGATCGTAGGCCCGCTCGCCATCGATCTTGACCGCCGAAAAGCGCGGCGGCACCTGCTGGATCGTGCCGGTGAAGCGGGGTAGCTCGGCCCTGATCGCGGCGGCATCGGGCCGGTTTTCACTGGTTGCGACGACCCTGCCTTCGGCATCGTCGGTGTCGCGTTCCTCGCCCCAGCGCACGGTAAACAGATAGGTTTTGCGGCTGTCGACCACGAACGGCACCGTCTTGGTCGCTTCGCCGAGCGCGATCGGCAGGCATCCCGAGGCCAGCGGATCGAGCGTGCCGGCGTGACCGGCGCGCTTGGCCGAGAACAGGCGCTTGATGACCGCCACGGCGTGCGTCGAGGTCATGCCGATCGGCTTGTCGAGCACGATCCAGCCGTGTACGTCGCGCTTCTTGAATTTTTGCTGCTTCGGCCCCGATCGGGATGGCGCGCCGCCGTCTGGCGGCGAATCGGGCAGCGGAATGAACGTCTGGCCGGACATTAGTCGTCCTTCTCGCCGTCGAGGTCGCGTTGGACCGCAGGTGTTCGCAAAAGCTTCTCGATCCGTTCTGCTTCGTCGAATCGTTCGTCAGCGCGGAATCGAATTTCAGGTGCGAATTTTAGGTTAACGCGCCGCGCGATCTCGCCGCGCACGTAGCGCTTGTTGCGATCGAGCGCGCCGATCACTGCCTCGACGTCGCGGCCGCCGAGCGGCATCACGTAGATCGTCGCCAGCCGCAGGTCGGGGCTCATGCGCACCTCGGGCACCGTGATCAGGTGCGCTTGGATCACCGGGTCGTGGATGTCGCCGCGCGTGAGCATGTCGGCGAGCTCGTGGCGGATCAGTTCGCCGACGCGAAGCTGGCGCTGCGAGCCGCCGCCTGCCTGATCGTTGCGTTGATGACGTGGCATTGTCTTTCTATTTCGTCGTGATGCCGGGCTTGAACCGTGCAGTCACATCTTGAAATGTTGTTTGTAATCGAAACGTGGGCGGCCGAAATAAATTCGGCCACGACGGTCACAGCGACCGCTGCACGCTCTCCACGCGGTAACACTCGATGATGTCGCCGGCTTTCATGTCCTGGTAGTTCTCGAAAGCCATGCCGCATTCCTGGCCGGCGACGACTTCACGCGCGTCATCCTTGAAGCGCTTGAGCTGCGACAGCTTGCCCTGGTGCACGACCACGCTGTCGCGGATCAGCCGGACATTGGCGCCGCGCTCGACGACGCCGTCGGTGACGCGGCAGCCGGCGACACTGCCGACCTTCGAGACCTTGAAGATTTCGAGAATGACGGCGTTGCCGAGCATGGTCTCGCGCAGCGTCGGCGCCAACAGGCCCGACATCGCTTTTTTCACGTCGTCAACAAGGGCGTAGATGATGTCGTAGTAGCGGATTTCGATGCCGGCCTGCTCGGCGGCTTCGCGCGCTTCCTTGTGGGCGCGCACGTTGAAGCCGATGACGGCGGCGCCCGAGGCTTCCGCCAGCGTGATGTCGGATTCGGTAATGCCGCCGACTCCGGAAAAGATCACGCGGGCGAGCACTTCATCGGTGGACATTTTGTCCAGCGCGCCGACGATGGCTTCGATCGAGCCCTGGACGTCGCCCTTGATCACCAGCGGGAATTCCTTGCGGCCGCTGGTCTTGAGCTGACTCATCATCTGCTCGAGCGAACCGCGCATGCCGGTTTGCCGCGCCGCCATTTTTTCGCGCTTTTGCCGGACGCGATAATCGGTGATCTCGCGGGCGCGGGATTCGGTATCGACGACGGCGAGC
>Ga0210405_10003603_pt1 | contig 15063 bp, 15 predicted proteins | sample IncBWH11MmetaG_FD_155492 | JGI IMG/M metagenome (GOLD analysis project Ga0210405, IMG submission 155492) | Forest soil microbial communities from Barre Woods Harvard Forest LTER site, Petersham, Massachusetts, United States - Inc-BW-H-11-M | ecosystem: Environmental > Terrestrial > Soil >... | reverse complement strand
ATTGTGCGCGCGTTTGTGCGTGACATCGCCACAAACCATCTACCACACATCTATACCGCGCTGCACGCCATCGCGCGCAAGCAGGGAATTGAGCCGCCCGAACCGCCGCTAGTGCGCTTCGTAGAATTCCAGGGTCAGCGGCGGCACGACTGACCTCTTTTCACCGGTCACGCACTACTCGCAATAGCTTTCGCGCCACCTTGTACGCAAACAAATGACTTCCCCTCCACAACTCGTCGCGCTAGCGCGCAAAGCCGCCGCCGCGCAATCGCTCGATCCAGCGTTGGTCTGCGCCGTCATCGAGCAGGAGTCGTCGTGGAACATGTGGGCCATGCGCTACGAACCCGCGTTCTTCGCCAAATACGTCGCACATCTCTTCACCAACAACAAGATCACCGCCTCCGAAGCCTACGCCCGCGGCTTCTCCTGGGGCTTGATGCAAGTAATGGGTCAAGTCGCCCGCGAGATGGGCTTCGACGGCACGTTCCTCAGTGCCCTCTGCGACCCCGAGCAAGGTCTAGCTGTCGGCTGCAAGCTCCTGCGCAAAAAGCTCGACGCCATGGTCGGAGACACCACGCGCGGCCTCCTCGCCTGGAACGGCGGCGGAAATCCCGCCTACCCAACCCAAGTCCTGGCCCGCCGCGCCCACTATTTATAAACGAATCGCCGAACTCGAATTTGTAGGGGCACGATACATCGTGCCCCTCCGTCATATCGCAAGACCGAGAAACCCATGACCTCACGAATCGTATTACGTCTGGCAGAGATCCTCGTCCCCGTCATCCTGGCCCTCACCATCTACGTATCCTGGCAAGCCGACCGCCGCGACCGCGCCCAACTCGCGTCCCAGCTAGCCGCCGCCCAACAAACCATCGCCCAAGCCACCGTCAACCAACACGATCGCGACACCCAGCTGAACCAAACCCTCGCCCAAATAGCCACCCAAAAACAATCCGCCGCCACGCCAGACCAAATCCTCAAAGCTCTCCCGCAAGCGCTCTCTCTACCAGCACCAATAACCCTGCGACCGAGAAACCCAGAAAATGTAGGGGCACGATTCATCGTGCCCACAACTGATGCCACATCGACCACCGCGCCACCCCCCGCCGCCCAATCCCGTCTCCCCGACAATCCCACGCCCAAATCCGCTCTGCCCACCGACGCCATCCTGCCCGCCGCCGATCTAAAGCCCCTCTACGACTTCGCCCTGGATTGCAAAGCCTGCCAAGCCAAACTAGCCGCCTCGCAAAGCGACCTAACCGACGAAAAGACCAAAACCGCCGCGCTAACCAAGGAACGAGACGCCGCCGTACGCGCCGCCAAAGGGGGAAGTGCCCTGCGCCGAATCGCCCGAGCCGCAAAGTGGTTCGCCATAGGCGCCGCGGCCGGCGCAGTTGCCGCAAAGGTCACGCACTAGAGAGCCGCCATTGCGAACTCGGCGCATTCCTGGGGTATAATCCGCGCACTGAATTAGTTCAAAGGCCCGCCCTGAAATGTCCGAAACTGGAACTCCTCCGGGCTCCGAAGGGCCCGCCCTTCCTGACAAGAAGCTGGTTTCGTGGAAAGAGATCGCTTCCCACGTTGGCCGGGAAGTTCGGACCGTGCAGCGATGGGAGAAGAGCGAAGGGCTTCCCGTACGACGCCACGAACACCTGAAAAAATGCACTGTCTACGCCTACGCCAGCGAGCTTGACGAGTGGTTCCGTAAGCGCCAGCCCGCTGACGATCCCGAAGCCGATGCCGCCTTCGAGCCAGAGCCGGACATTGCAGAGGCCCCGGCAGGTTCAGAGAACGGCGATGCTGTCTTTACCATCGATGTTCCCAACTCCGGTGATAAGGACGATAGCAGTTCCTCTGTCGATGCCGTTCAGCCTACGCCGCGGAGAAGGATGCGGTTCATTCTCGCCGCAGCTGCCGCAGCGGTTCTCTCCCTCGCCGGGTACAGTGTCTACCGCTGGATTCAACTCAGGAATCTGACGACAGAAAAAGTCCGTCTCGTCGTGCTGCCCTTCAGCAATCTCAGCGGCGATTCCAAGCAAGACTACTTCAGTGCTGGCCTGACCGACGAGTTGATTACGCGGCTTGGCGCCCTCGACCCGCGGCGTCTCGGCGTTATTGCCGCCAAATCTTCCATGGCTGTCGCCGGGAAACCGCTCGGAGAGATTGGCCGCGCCCTCAATGTCCAATATGCGCTGGAAGGCAGCGTGCGGCGCGAAGGCAACCATGTTCGCATCGACGTCCAGCTCATTCTGATCAGCGACCAAACGCACCTCTGGGCCGATTCCTATGACCGTGAACTAAACGACATCTTGCTCGTGCAGGACGACGTGGGCGCGGCCGTGGCCAGTCAGATTCGTCTCGCGCTGAATCCGTCCAGTGGAAAAGGCGCCGGAAACCTTCCATCACACTCGGTCAATCCCGCAGCCTACGATGCTTATCTCCTCGGCCGTTTCTACTCAACTAATCGCGGCGACCTCCACAAGAGTATCGAGGCCTACCAAGAGGCAATTCACAAAGATCCCCAATACGCTCTCGCTTATGCGGGTCTAGCCAGCTCATATACTCTGCTCGGGCAGGTGCCTTACGACGACATGTCTCCGAACGAGTCCAAGCCCAAGGCCCGCGCGGCAGCTGAGCACGCCATCCAACTCGACCCCGAGCTTGCCGAGGCTCACGCCGTCCTTGCCAATGTTGCGTACAGTTACGACTGGGATTTCGAGACGGCGGAGCGCGAATTTAAACAAGCCCTCGCTCTTGGTCCGAACAATCCTAGTGCACATCTTTGGTATGGCAATTACTGCGTTGCGCGCAACCGTTTGTCGCGTGCCCTGGAGGAGAACTCCCGCACACTTGAACTTGATCCGGTATCCCCGGTGTTCAATACCGTCCGTGCCGAAATTCAATACCACGCGAGGAATTACGACGCGGCCATCGAACAGGCACGGCGCACCACGCAGCTATACCCCAGTTACTGGCTCCCTTATATTTGGCTCGGCTCCGCCTTTCGCGAAAAAAAAATGTATAGCGATGCACTCGAGCAGTTCTCCCAGGGAAGAAAACTCTCGGGCGACCATCCCCTCATGATCGCTTTATACGGACATGCCCTCGGTCTCTCCGGAGACGCAGCGGGTGCTCGCAAAACCCTCGCGGACCTCCAGCACTTGACGCAGTCGCGCTACGTTTCCTCGCTCTACTTCGCAACTGTTTACACGGGCCTGGGCGAAAAAGATACGGCTCTTGATTGGCTGGATCGCGCCTACAGGGAGCGCAACGACCGCCTCGTTTATCTCGGCGCCGAACCCATGGCCGACCCGCTCCACTCCGATCCTCGCTTCCAGCAGCTACTCAGCAAGCTAGGTCTTCGTTAGCCCCTTTTCGGAGCGTTGCCCGCGTTTCACAGCGCCCGGTCAGCAGGGAAGTGTTTCAGCAGGGAAGTGTTTCCCTTCCGAGTGTTCGAGCTTCTTGTTCGACTATGGGCTGTGCAGCTTCAGCGTGCTCGCGCGGCGAGAGCCCGTCGAGTGGATGGCATTTCATTCGAGATTGGGAATCGGCGGCTGCAATTGCACACCCAGCGGGATAACGCTATAGATGGCGTCGACGCCCAGCGACGCGAAAAACTCCCAATCCGCCTTGCTGTTTGCCGGATCGGCGAACACCCGCAAGCCCAGCGAGTGAGCTGCACCCACAAAGGCCACGCCACTTCCCGGCTGTTGCTGCTCCGCCGCCCCGAAGAAGTCTATCTCGCCGCCGACAACGCGAACGCTCGTGGCCATCCCCGTCGCCAGGAACTGTTGCGCCGAAGCATAGCCTGGCAAACGGAACACCGGACCAATCTCGGCCCAGGTAAGCCCCAGCGAATTTTTCTTGCTGATAATGGTCACCGGCAATCCCGTGATGGCCTCGATCTGCGCCGGGGTTAACAATTGCAGACCGTCGAGGTCCAGCTCGCGCGGAATCTCCGGCGCCGCTTGAGCCGCCAGGTAAAGCAAGGCAGGCGAGAACGAATCGAAAATCGTTTTATCGGTCATCTTTGCATTGCGCACCTCGGACACGGCTGCCGACACCACTGCCTGCTCGAATTCGTCCGCTGGGTCACAATGCGGCGAGAAGGTCTTCAACTCGACGATCAAAATACCGCCTAGATCATCGCCAGCCCTGTTGCTGAACTCACGCGCGACGTTGATCACCTGACGCAGCTCCGGTACATAGGGCAGGCGCTGCTGAAGCTGATCGAGCGTCAAAGAATGGATGCATGTAAAGTCGCTGAGGAAGTCATCGTGGAAAACGGCCAGCCGCCCATCCTGAGTAAGTTGGACGTCCACTTCGACGACGCGCGCCCCCAGGCTATAGGCCAGCCGCACCGAATCGACAGTATTCTCGATTGGCAATGCCGGATTCTGGCCAGAGTAGGGCCCGACTCCGTGGTGCCCAATGGCAATCGGCCGCACCTGTTCTGTGAGCCGCAGAAAATCTTCCGCCGTGCTCCGTGGGTGATTCTTGTTGGCATCTGGTTCATCTTGAGCCAACGCCATGCCGCCCCAGAGACTAAGAGCCAAAGCCCCCAACCAGGCCACTGGGAGGAATCTGACGTGCGATCCATTCGCTTTCATTGAGAACCTCCATTCGATAAGTATGATTTCGAAATGAATGTTTGTTGAAGCGCCGAAGACCGCTACTTGCCCGATGTTCCACCGTCGTTGCTCATAAAGACGATTGCTGGAGTCGGCGGCGGGTTTCCCGTGTTTTGCGCCGCGGCTGGCGTCGGCCCACCGATCCAAGTGCTCACGCTAACCAGCGTTGAACGTATCAGCCACTTCTGGAGAGTTCGTCGATTCTGGGAAGTCCACAAAGTACCTGTCTTTCGGGTTTGCATCGGTATGCTCCTTTCCCAAGAATGCTCCCTTGGGTCTCGTCTCAGGTTGACGGCGGCCTAACTCGAACCAGACCCCGTATCGCCCGACTCGCCCTCTGCTGAGATCGCCAAGAGACAGTTTTTGTCACCGCGCCGGGAGGCTTAACGCGAGACGCCCCAGCATGTGCCGGAACGTGCTGCGCCTGCAAGCGACAAGGGGCGTCAACGAAGGTTATTCGTGCCATGTCGCCACATGTCGCGATGCAATACCAGCATATGGAGACCTATTCTGCCTTTCTTCGGCTTTTTTTCGACCCGTCAACAGTCAACAAGTTGAATTAGAGCGGGAGCCAGCCCCGTTCTACTTAGGCGGCTGTTTTGGAGCGTCGCATCCGTGCCAGGCAAACGAAATGCAACCAACCTGCGCCCGGCTGGCGCACCCCCCGCGCCAGCCGGACTCCTCCTAAAAAGGAGCGAGGATTCAATGTGAGGAGCAGTGCCACAAGCCGTGGAAAACCCAAAAAATAACCAAAGATTTCTCTTGACATTGCGTCTGATAAGTAATATTATGTTAACTACAGAATCGATCCGGCTTCCACCCGCCCGGTCACCCTGGGAACCAACTTCCAGGCGAACCTCTCCCTTCCCTTACCCTTCAATTATTAATTCTTGCTGGCGGCTTTCTGCGATTTGCGCTGGTCTAATTCGTACTTGATGTACTGTTCGAGAGTGTGCGTATCTGCGCCGACAATTCGCCGGCCGTTCACAAACATCGTCGGCGTGCTGCCGACTTCGAGTTGGACGCCGTTAGCGCGGCTCGCATCAACGGCAGCTCCGGCCTCCGGGCTGGCCATGCACGCCTTGAACGCATCCGGATTGAGCCCAGTCTGCCCGGCAAAGTCGGTCATCTTGGCCCAGGCGTTTTCAGCCGAAATAACATCCTGACTGTCGTAGATGAGATCGTACATTTTCCAGAAAGCCGCGGGAGCCTGCTGGTAAGCGCAGCGGCCAGCGAGCGCTGCTGTGCGTGCCCAGGGATGGATTTGCTCCAGGGGATAATCCTTGAAGATCACACGTACCTGGGGGTAGTTCGGGAGCAGGCCGCGTAGCGCATCGTGCAGGCTCCGGCAAACAGGGCACTCGAAGTCGGAGAACTCCACCAGAGTGACCGGCGCATTGGCCGGGCCAAGTGAGGGACTATCCTTCGTCTGCAATTGTGCGCGATTCTCGGCCAAGGGATCCTTTGCGAGCTCTGACAACTCGCCACGGAACATATATTTCCCGTCTTTAGTCACGTAGACCTTACCGGTCTGTTGGTTCTCCCCAATTTTGACTTCGACATCGACTTCCTGCAATCCTTCCACTCCGATGTCCTTCGGAGCGGTCACTTTGACAGCTGCATCGGCCCCGAACGCGTATAGATTGCGGAGGTAGGCTTCGACCGTCTTCTGGATCGGCAGCTGGCCGGAGGAAGCAGGAACGGCGGCGGCAGTTTGCGGCTGTTGCGCGCACGCAATGGAAGCAACAAAACTCAGGGCAAATATCGCCGTGAGAGTCAGTGATTTCTTCATGCTGGACCTCATTCTTTAAGGGATGAACCGCTGGGCAATCGGAAAAGGCCTGCCAAATCCAAAGGCTCGCGACGTAATTTTCAGCCCTGGCGCAGCCTGCTTGCGTTTGTACTCGGTCCGGTCGACAAGCAGGGCAATGTCGCGTACGAGTTGCAAGTCGAACCCATAATGGTCCGCAATCTCCTGAGGACTGTGCAAATCCTCGATATAAGCCTTGAGGATACGGTCCAGCACATCATAAGGCGGCAGGCTGTCTTCGTCTTTCTGATTGGGACGCAATTCCGCCGAAGGGACTTTCTCGATGGTCGAGCGGGGGATTAGTTCCCTTTCGCGATTAATCCATTGCGCCAGCTCGTAAACCATCAGCTTTGGCACGTCGGAAATCACCGCGAGCCCTCCGGCCATATCACCGTAAAGCGTGCAGTATCCTACAGCTAATTCGGATTTGTTACCCGTGCTCAGAACCATGGATCCAAACTTGTTGGAGATGGCCATCAGATAGTTGCCGCGAATGCGCGCCTGGATATTTTCTTCCGTCACGTCGACGGAACGTGATGCGAATGCAGGCGCAAGGGCCTTTCGATAAGCGTCAAACACGTCGCCAATCGGCAGAGTGATGAATTCGATGCCGAGGTTATGAGCCAGCGCTTGCGCGTCGGACTTGCTGCCCTCAGACGAATACGGTCCCGGCATGGAGACACCCAGCACATTCTCGGCGCCCAGTGACTCAACCGCAATGCACGCAACAACCGCGGAATCAATTCCGCCGCTAAGACCGACCAAGACTTTCTTGAAACCACATTTGCGAACGTAATCCTGTGTCCCGGTAATCAGCGCACGGTAGGCATAGGCGATTTCTTCGTGCGGCTGCTGGTGAATTTCACCCTCTCCGGTGACGGTGTCGAAGAGGATCAAATCTTCCTCGAATGCTAGCGCTTGCGCCGCCACTTTTCCATCCGCCGTCAAAGCCATGCTTGCCCCATCGAAAATCAAGCTATCGTCGCCGCCAACTTGGTTGACGTAAACGATAGGCCGATGCTGATTCATCGCAATCGACTGGAGCATTTCCAGGCGAAGAGCCCGTTTGTCAATCGTGTAGGGCGAGGCGGAAATATTCAGAAGCACGGTAATTCCCTGTCCAACGAGCTCCGTCACGGGATCGCGGTCGTAGCGGCACTCGGCCCAAAAGTTCTTGTCGTTCCAAACATCCTCGCAGATCGTGATGCCCAGCTGCTCTCTGCCGAATCCGTAGGCGAACTGTTTGCCAGCCGGTTGAAAATAGCGGGATTCGTCAAACACATCGTACGTCGGTAGCAGCATCTTGCTCTGCTCGAAGACGACGCGTCCGCTGCAAATCAGCGCCGCCTTATTGGCAATGGACTTCCCCGTTCCGTTTTTCACGCGGCCGGCGTATCCCACGATGGCCGGGAGCGGAAGTTTGGAGGCTAGTGCCTTCAATTCGTGATGGTTGCGATCGATAAAGGAAGGCCGTTCGAGGAGGTCTTGGGGAAGATAACCGCAGAGGCAAAGTTCCGAAAAAACGGCAAGGTCGGCCCCTCGCTGCCTGGCTTTCTCCGCCAAGCTTAGGATGCGAGCCGAATTTCCTGCGAAATCGCCTACCGTGGGATTGAACTGCGCCAGCGCTATCTTCATGCCCGGAGTTTAGAATACGGATGCGAACGGAAGATTGCAAACACCGCCGGGATGTCTTGTGCCTGATTTATCGGCAACGCAAGCTATTCATTTTTCCGCCGCTTCTGTGCAACTAAGCTGGCGATTCCCTGCCCGGCGTTTAGTTCCCGATAAAACAAGATGTGCAATTCGGGAAACGCCGTGCGCAGCTCTCCGGGTTCCAACAGATACGCGGGGTTGCGCGGGCCTCCCGAGTAATTCAGCTGGGCGCGCGTAAAGGTTTCAAAGAGCAGCATACCTCCCGGCTGGAGCGCGCGGGCCATCTGCGAGAATAGGGAACGCTGCAAGTACTGGAGGCAGAGGATCAAAGAAAACGCAGCTTCCGGAAGCCTCAGCTCTTCTAGATTAGCTTGGATAAGCCGAATGCCGCGCGTCCGAGACTCGCCGATGGCAACGGCGTCCTCCCTGGTAACATGAAATCTTGTTCTCCCCGCACGATTTTCCAGGATGTCAAGCGCTGTTCTCGACCAATCGACAGCCGTTACCGATTGCCTTCGGGCTGCCAGCAAAAGCGTGTGCCGTCCCGTCCCGCAGGCCAGATCCAATGCTTGTCCAGCCCGGAGCAGCGGCAGCCATTCCAAGACGATGCTTGCAGGTTCCGCAGGCGGGTTTTGTGCGGCCTCCCGGTGGCGTGCATCCCATTCGATTGCGTTGGCGGGCATAAAAAAGGCCCTCGAACGGGTAAGTTCAAGGGCCTGGAACTCTTTGGCACAGGGCGTTCGTGAGATCCTGCTTCCTCAATTCTATCTATCATTCTGTGACAGAATGACAGATAGATATAAATAGAGCCGATTAAAAGCTGCCAATTAAACGCTAAACGAGCTGCCGCAGCCGCAGGTGCTCTTCACGTTCGGATTGTTGAACTTGAAGCCTGCGCCTTCAATGGTCTCGATGTAGTCGATCTCGACGCCATCCAGATACATCGAGCTCATCTGGTCAACAGCAACCTTGAGCCCGTTAAAATCGGCGACTTGATCGGTCTCATTGGTCTGGTTTTCAAACGCCATATGGTACTGGAAACCGGAGCAGCCTCCGCCGACGACGGCAACGCGCAACGCCACCGGTACAGGATTCTGCATCCCCATGATTTCCTTGACCTTGGTGCTGGCAGTAGGAGTCAGACTAATCATAAATTCCTTTGGCCTCCGCTCGCAGGCAAACCCGCGATGCATCTTTCAACTAAAGTATAGCAAACCTTTCGATCAACTGCACATCGCTCCTGCACTCCGAATTTCCAGTCTGGAAACCCCTGGCGCCCCGCGTTTCGACAACCCTAGGTGCTTCGCATACAATTAGATGTTCTATGAGACACAAAGTTACCCTGATACCAGGCGAAGGCATCGGTCCTGAGGTTGCTGCGGCCGCGCGGCGCATTCTGGAGGCCGCAGGCGTCCAAATCGATTGGGAAGAGGTCGAAGCGCGCGCCGACAGAGCATCAGCAACGGGTCAATTTGTCACCGAAGGCGCCGTCGAATCCGTCCGCCGCAACCGCGTAGCGCTCAAGGGCCCCATGGGCACCGCCATTGCTGGTGGAGCGCCGAGCATCAATGTAGCCTTACGGAAAACGCTTGATCTCTACGCGAATGTCCGGCCAGTGAAGAATCTTCCTGGGGTGAAATCCCGGTTTGAAAACGTGGATGTCGTTCTGATCCGCGAAAATACGGAAGATCTCTATTCCGGCCTGGAACACGAAGTGGTTCCCGGCGTCGTCGAGAGCCTGAAAATCATTACAGAAAAAGCTTCCACGCAAATCGCTCATTTCGCCTTCAAATACGCCAAACGCGAAGGACGAAAGAAAATTCACGCCATTCACAAAGCCAATATTATGAAACTCTCGGACGGGCTTTTCTTGAAGTCCATCCGCAACGTCGCGCCGCAATATCCCGACATCGAGTATAAAGAAATGATTGTCGACAACGCCTGCATGCAAATGGTGCTGAATCCGCAGCAATTTGACATGCTGCTGCTGCCCAATCTTTATGGCGACGTGATGAGCGATCTCGCAGCCGGACTCGTCGGCGGCCTCGGCGTTGTCGGAAGCGCGAACGTTGGGGATGAAGCAGCCATGTTCGAGGCCGTGCACGGCACGGCTCCCGATATCGCCGGAAAAGGCTTGGCGAATCCCACGGCGCTGCTACTGAGCAGCATCATGATGCTGGACCATCTCGGCGAAAGGGCCGCCGCCCGGCGCATCGAAAATGCTCTCGAGACAGTCCACCGTGAGGGCAAGCACATCACGCAAGACGTAGGCGGCAAGGCCGGCACCGAGGAATTCACCGAAGCCGTCATCGCATCGCTTCGTCCAAGCTAATTTCCTGCCACGGCAGGCCCGGTCAGACCCGCCCACGAGAGCGTAAATCCTTGTTTTTCTTAGCGAACCATGTCATTCTCTGACCGTTCGGTTCCATTCCAAGGCGGTTGAATGCATCGGTCGAGATACCCTGAAAGGCGTCGTACTGTTCGGATGACGCTGCAAATTCCCTTGAAAGTACGCTGTCAGATGCCGGAAGGCGAAGCTATTGATTTAAAGGCGTTTACGCAGTTTGTAAGCGCGCACGGGGCGCTCATTGTCATGGACGCTCCCTTGTTGCCCGGGCAAACGGTCCGGCTATTCAACGAAATGACGTCGGAGTCCGTGGAGTGCTTCGTGACCTCCGTCCGGGAAAAGCAAGACCGGCGATTCATTGGCCTCGGCTTCGCCGCGCCTCGAAACGACTTCTGGCACGTGGTATTCCCAAAGTCCGGCACTCGACAGGCTGTACGTTCCTCCCAGACCGGGTCGCTCGTCGAGCCGGAAAAAACGCAGAACCTCCCGCCTCAAACGTAACAAACGAATTCCTTCCGCGTTGATTGTTTTGGCAGCTCACGCTCTGCTTTCAGGCGATTACGCGATTCGTCTTAGAGAAGCGTAGAGTTGAGCGCGGCTTGCGAAGACATTGGTTGGGGAATGTCCTTCCCGGCTGAGGCGGTTCAGCGCGGAATCTTGTCGTAGATCATCAAACCGAGAAGCACGGGAATATGCAGCACGGTGGCGTGCATGAGCCACTTGGCGCGGACGTTGGTCCTCGAACTGGCGGCCCACAAGCAAACTTGTACCAGCGCCGTGCTGACGACTAGTGCTCCAAAGAAATAGCGGACTCCAGCCAGCCCCATTACCGCGGGTAACAAGCTGACTCCCACCAGCGCGACGGCGGTAAGAATAATCTGGCGAAACGTTCGTGTGCCTTCGCGGTCCACGACTGGCAACATTAGTATGCCCGCGCGAGCATAGTCTTCCCGATACATCCACGCGATTGCGTAAAAATGTGGAAACTGCCACAAAAAGAGGATGGCAAAGAGAAGCCAAGCGCCACGATCCAACGTTCCTGTAGCAGCGACCCAGCCAATCATCGGCGGAATCGCTCCGGGAAATGCCCCAATCGCAGTAGCCCAAACGGTCCGTTTCTTCAGCGGCGTATAGGCCAGCAGATAGCTCAGACTGGTGAGCACGCCAAGCGCAGAAGCCAGTAAGCCCGCCGTGAAGTACAAATCCATAGCGCCTGCGACGGAAAGAATCAAGCCGAACCACAGCGCTTCGCGGGGTTGCAATTGGCCACTTGGCAGCGGACGCGACGCCGTACGCCGCATATAACGGTCGGAGTCGCGCTCGATGTAATGGTTCAAGGTGGCCGTGCCCGCCGCAATCAGAAGCGTGGCGAACACGGTTTGAATCAAATGCAGCCAGTCCACAGCACCTCGCGCACCCATGTAATATCCAGCGGCGGTGGTCATCAAAACGAGGAACGAAACATCCGGCTTGGTTAATGCGACGTAGGCATTAGCACGCGAGGCAAGCGTGATTTCCGTCGTGCGTACCGTGCTCATCAGACGGTCACCCGCCCCTGCGACGATACGGCCACTTCCCCGTGGCGCGGCACCAATCGATAACACAGCAGAATCGTCAGGATGGAGACAGCGAACAAGAGCGCGCCGACTACTGTGTGAGTAACGGTCAACACAATCATCACCGGCATAGGTTGCGGCGCTTCGGCGGTGCTAAGGCGCGACCAGTATGCCCCGATGCCCAGGAGAAACTGCAAGCCGAAGACAGAGTGAAGCAGAATCCGCATTCTAGTAAGCTCACGCGAATTCTCGAAACGCTTGCGAAGCACTACGGCCGTCCAAACGACCGTGGTAAGCACTGCTAGCGAGCCCGCGGCGTGCGGCCAGATGGGAATTTCTTTGTGCCGAAAGCCAGCTCCCAGAAAAACCTGAAGAAAAATGACCGCGGCGTTCAACAGAGCTAGAGAATGAATAGAGGGCGAGCCGCGGTCCTCGAGTTGAGGGCGATCCACAATCCACCATTTGCTGGTGAAGACAGCGATACTGAGAAGCGCTCCGAACATGATTTGCGCAAAGCACGCGTGCATCACCGGCAGCCAGTAATGCAACAACCGGATGACCACCTGGCCCCCGAGAATCGCCTGCGCTACGATGCCGCCAACCGCGATCACCGCGAACCAGCGCAGCCAGCGCCGCTCCTCTTTAATCCAAATCAAGATGGCGAGGATGAGTGTCAACACTCCCAAGACGCCTGCGATAACACGGTGTGAGTGTTCGTAAAACACGCCGCCGACCATGTGCGGGGTCCAGGTGCCGAAAGATTTCGGCCAATCCGGCACAGCAAGGGCGGCGTCGTTGGAAGTAACAAGCGCGCCTGCAATTAACAGGAGCACAGTCCAGCCCACGGTAAAGACGGCAAAGCGATGGACGCCGGGATGGTAGGAAGCTTTCATGCCTGTTGCCCCATCGCGGGATTATAACGCACTGATGAATTTCATGCTCTTTGGCTTACTCCGCTAAAATCTGTGCGTGCGAACCGCCACGTTTGGCAGCGGCAACTCAACGGCGAAGCCGGGTCACGAGGCGGTTGATGTAGCGGGCACGTCCTGCGGGGCTTCGACAAGACCAACGGCTCGAAGTACCAGGTCTTTCAAGGCCGCGATGAAGAGCGGCGAATCGCCGACGGCAGGCATCATCCTGAAGACTTCCACGCCAAATTTCTTGGCTTCTTCGCGGGCCTCGATATTGATCTCGTGAAGCGTTTCGATGTGCTCGGTCACAAACGAAATCGGTACGACGAGCATTTCCTTGACGCCTGCAGAGCCGAGCCGTTCGATAGTGCCCGTCAGAGGCGGCTGGAGCCATTTTGAGGGGCCGACCCTGCTTTGATAACAAAGCAAGTGCGTCTGCGGCCAGGCGGGAAATTGTTTTCTTCCTTCTTCGCAAACCATACGCACGGTGGCTTCGATCTGCCCCGGATAGGGATCACCCCTTTCGACCAAACTCATCGGCAAACCATGCGCGCTGAAAATGAGATGAATGCGAGAACTATCCGTGAATTGCCGCAGAACGGAGCCGATACGCTGCGCGAGCGCTTGGATATACAGAGGATGATCGTAGAACTGGCTGACCGTGCGCTGCGGCGGGCCTGCCTTAGGCTCACCATAGACGCGGCGCCATTCTTTGAGGCTGCTCAGCGTCGTGGCGTAAGAGAAATGCGGATAAAGCGGCAGAAGAACAATTTCATCCAAAGGCCCGGCTTTGCGGAGCGCCTCGACGGCCTCCGCGGTGAGCGGGTGCCAGTAGCGCATGGCAATCACGGCTACTGGATCGATTTCATTGGAAAGCGATTCGACGAGTGCGCCACGCTGCCGCTCTGTCAAGGTTCCGATGGGCGAGCGGCCGCCAATCTCGGCATACTTGCCGCGTACAGGAACGGAGCGCCGCGACGAAATGAGCTTCGCCAGCGGTCTGCGCATGAACCCGAGCGGCCCCATGGGGATGATGTCCGGGTCCAGGAACAAATTGAGTAGAAATGGTTCGACGGCCTCCAGCGAATCCGGCCCGCCGAGCTGGAACATCACGATGCCGACTTTTTTCTTTCGAGCCAATTACTTTCCCCGGTTCAGAGAGTTCTTCAGGCGCTCAACTTCGTCCCGCAGAGAAGCGGAGCGACGTGCAATCGTGACATAGAAAACAAAGAAAATTGCCCATGCCGCGATGTACGCGGCAAACACACTGTCGAGATTCTTCATGCCGCCTCCAATTCATGCCGCATCGATTCGAGTTCGCTGCGCATCGCCTCCAACCGGTAACGCTGCCGAAGTAGAAGCGTCATCAACGCCAGCATCGCCAGCCACGCGAACATCAGCACTCTGAACATCACCGGATCCATGCCCGAGTCTGCGCCGCCCATAACGATTGGTTGCGGGTGCTGCGTCCGCCACCAGCGAATCGAGCCGAACACCAGTGGAACGTCGAGAAAGGCAAAAATGCCAAAAAGAGCGCTGAACAGCGCGCGCCTGTCCGGTTCTTCAACCAGCGTCCTCAGGAGCAGGTAGGAAACGTACAGCAGCCACATAACGAACGTGGAAGTCAGGCGCGCGTCCCAGGTCCACCAGATTCCCCACACCGGATGCGCCCAGATTGGGCCCGTCACAAGCACCACCGTGGTAAACGCCAAGCCTACTTCCACGGCCGAAACGCCAAGCCAATCCCATCGAGGCTGCCGCTTCCAAACGTACAGTAGATTCCCGACGAAACCGATGAGGAACGCCGTCAGGCCAGTCCACGCGCTCGAAACGTGAAGGAAAAGAATACGATAGATGAGCCCCTGCTTTGCATCGGTAGGCGCGATGAAGAACGACGCGTACGCGGCTGCCGCAAGCAGCAGAAATACGAGAGCCGCAGCGAGAATATTTTTCGCCATGCGTTCATTCCTCCAGAAGATATTCGCCGAAAAGCCATAGCGCCGTCAAAAAGACCACGTCGAAAACGGCGAGGAAGCCGATTCCCTTCCATTGCACGTAAGGCGCGCGGTCAAAGAGCGCCTTTGTGACTTCCGTACTGGCCACGAGAATTGGCGTTAAGAGCGGCAACATGAGCAACGGCAACAGAAGTTCGCGC
>Ga0210405_10003602_pt1 | contig 15066 bp, 13 predicted proteins | sample IncBWH11MmetaG_FD_155492 | JGI IMG/M metagenome (GOLD analysis project Ga0210405, IMG submission 155492) | Forest soil microbial communities from Barre Woods Harvard Forest LTER site, Petersham, Massachusetts, United States - Inc-BW-H-11-M | ecosystem: Environmental > Terrestrial > Soil >... | reverse complement strand
CGACTTTCGCCGCCCGCGCATTTTCTTTTGCCACTTCCAACACGGCCGGCCAATCGACCGCGAATATCTCCGCGTGCGGATTGTGCCGCGCGATCGCAACGCCGTACACTCCGTGCCCCGCCGCGATGTCGAGCACCTTCCATTTCTCTCCCGCGTCCGCGGTAACAAGCTTCGCGACGCCTTCGGCGACCGGCCTTTGCATCGCTGCCATTGAACGGGCGAACTCGACCCAAATAGGATTGTTCACCTCGGTGGTGCCTCGGTCATCCTGAAGCGAGCCGCCCTTGCGTACGATAGCCGTCAAGTCGCGGAAGCGGTCGAACATTTCGGGCGTGGTGAGAAATCCTGCAATCGAGCCGATGTAAGCGGGCGAGCGGCGATCGAGGAATATCGCCGCATCGGGTAGGAGCGCGTATTTCTGCTCCTGCTTTGTTAGAAAGCCAAGGATAGTCAGGTAATCGCAGAGCGTTCGCATGCCGCGTTCGGAGGCTTGGCAGCGTCTCGCCAATGCGGCAGCGGTGTTTGCTCCCTCTCCGATGGCGGTAAAGACATCGAGTTCGATTCCGGTTTTCAGCGCGGCAGTCTTCTGGTGCGCATTAAGCGTGTCAAAAATTCTTTCCGGATTCGGTTGTGCCTGTCCTGTGGGTGTAGCCACGATTTCCTCCCTTTTACGTATGTCGCAAATCTGATGGGCGCATCTTCCGGTGACATTTTCTCGCGATGCAGCGCCAAAGTGCAAATGCGAAGCTCGCTCGTTCACTTTGTAAAGTGTCACTCCCGCGCGAACAGGGGATTGGTGAGGCGAATCGCGGCGCTCGTCCGCTAGTTACGATTCGTTGACTTGCGCCGCCCAGCCGCCATAATAAGGTGGTGCGCAGCCGGTTTTAACTCCGGTCCGCGCCTCCCATGAAAGCGCCTTTACCCGAAAATGAAGCGGCGCGTCTCGAGTCGCTTCATCGCTATGCAATTCTCGATACGCTGCCCGAGCAGGAGTTCGACGATCTCTCGCGCCTTGCTGCTCTGATTTGCGGCACGCCGATAGCGCTCGTAAGCCTTGTTGACGCGAATCGCCAGTGGTTCAAGGCGAAAGTGGGAATCGAGGACACAGAGACGCCACGCGATATCGCGTTTTGCGCACACGCGATCCAGCACTCGGGCGTCATGGTGGTGCCTGACGCGCTCGCCGACGAGCGTTTCCGCTCGAATCCGCTCGTGACCGGGAATCCGAATGTGCGGTTTTATGCCGGTGCTCCGTTGCGCACGCCGGAAGGGTACGCGCTTGGCACTCTCTGTGTAATTGACCGGGTGCCACGTGAGCTTTCGGCTGACCAGCTCGAAGCGTTGAAGGCGCTCAGCCGGCTGGTGGTGAACGAGCTCGAACTGCGGCGCAGCGTGGGCGATCTTTCCAAAGCGGTTCGCGAGCGCCGGATTGTGGAAGACGAGCTAGACCAACTCTTCAATCTTTCGTCCGATCTTTTTTGTATCGCGGGATTTGACGGATATTTCAAGCGGCTCAACCCGGCTTGGGAACAGACGCTGGGAATTTCCAGGGAGGAGCTTCTTTCGCGGCCGTATGTCGAGTTCATTCACCCTGACGATCGTGAGATCACACGCAAGGAAGCGCAGAAAATCGTAGGCGGCGAGGTTACGTTTTCATTCGAGAACCGCTTCCGTCGCGGGGATGATACGTATATCTGGCTGCTTTGGAACGCGACTCCTAACAGCGATCAAGGCCTGATTTTCGCAGCAGCACGAGACATCACGCTTCGCAAGCGCGCGGAGCGACGGCTGGCAGTCGGATACACGCTGACGCGCGTTCTGGCTGAAGCGGAAAACCTGGGCGCCGCGTCACCGTTGATTTTGCGCGCGATCTGCGAAGGGCTCGGTTGGGAGATGAGCGCTTTTTGGCGGCTGGACGAGCTGGCCAATGTTTTGCGCTGCGTGGATCTGTGGCATTTGCCGGGCCAGGAGTTTCCCGGCTACGAAAAAGCTACACGTGAACTCACGTTCCGGCGAGGAGTAGGTTTACCGGGGCTCGTCTGGGAAACGGGCCAATCCCAATGGGCTACGGACGTGCCCGGACGAGAAAACTTTCCTCGAATCAAGATTGCGAGAGAAGAGGGTCTGCATTCGGCGTTTGGATTTCCGATCCGAATCGACGACCGCGTGGTGGGCGTGATCGAATTCGTGAGCAGCGAGATCCGGACACGCGAAGCTGAATTGCTGGAGATGTTCGATTCGATCGGCAGCCAGATCGGCCAATTCATGGAGCGGCGGCGAGCGGAGAGCGAGTTAAAACTGTACGCCGATTACCTGGAAGCGGCGCGGCTCGCGCAGGAGGCGGATGCACGGCGACTCGCACTGCTGGTGCACGAGCTCGAAATTGCGAAGGCGGCGGCGGAAGAGGCCACGCGCTCGAAGAGCGAATTCCTGGCAAACATGAGCCACGAAATTCGCACGCCGATGAACGCCGTGATCGGGATGACGGAATTGGCTCTTGATACGAAGCTGACAGCGCAGCAACGCGAATACCTCGTCACCGTGAAGAATTCCGCCGGTTCGCTTCTGAACCTGATCAACGACATTCTGGATTTCTCGAAGGCGGAAGCGAAGAAGCTGGAACTCGACCGCGTGGATTTTGTGTTGCGGGACATGCTGGAGGACACGCTGCGAGCGTTGGCGGTGCGTGCGCAGCAGAAGGGGCTCGAGCTGGCCTGTCACGTGGCTTCGGAAGTGCCCGATGCATTGATAGGAGATGCGGAACGGCTACGGCGTATCGTGGTGAACCTGGTGGGCAACGCCATCAAATTTACGGAAAGCGGCGAAGTGGTTTTGAATGCGAGCGTGGAATCGAGAACGAAAGAAGACGTGGTTTTGCACTTTTCGGTGACAGATACGGGCATTGGAATTCCGCAGGAAAAACAGAAAGCCATCTTCGAGGCGTTTGCGCAGGGCGATGCTTCGACCACTCGAAAATACGGCGGCACCGGGCTGGGCCTTTCGATTTCGTCGCAGCTTTCCGAATTGATGGGGGGCCGTATCTGGCTGGAGAGCGAACCGGGTCGAGGGAGCGCGTTTCACTTCACCGTGCGATTGGGACTGCAAACTTCGGCGGTCAACGAGCAAGCGCCGGTGCCCGTGAAATTGCTAGACCTGCCCGTGCTGGTGGTGGATGACAATTCGACGAGCCGCAAGATTCTGGAAGAGATGCTGACCAACTGGAAGATGAAGCCAGTCGCGGCCGGAAGTGGTCCAGCAGCGCTTGAGGCGCTGAAGCACGCGCAGAAGAAGGGTGAGCCGTTTCGACTTGTTCTGGCCGACGGACACATGCCGGGAATGGATGGATTCGATCTTTCAGCCAGCGTGCATAAGGATCCGCGTCTTCGCGGAGTGACGATTATCCTCTTGACCTTTGCCGGCCGCCGCGAGGATCAGTCGCGAGCGAAAAGCGCGGGCGCGGCCGCCGCGGTGACCAAACCGGTGAAGCAATCGGAACTGTGGGATGCGATCGTGACCGCACTTCACGTTCCCGTCCGTCAGAAGGTGCGGCCATCGGCAGCGCGAAGTATGGCGCGCGGGAATCATCGCAGGTTGCGGGTGTTAGTGGCAGAGGACAACCCCGTGAACCAGGAACTGGTGCTGCATCTACTGGAGCGCAGAGGGCATTCGGCGATCGTGGCTGAGAATGGGAAACAAGCGATCGCGGCACTCGAGAAACACAAATTCGATCTGGTGGTGATGGACATTCAAATGCCGGAGATGGGAGGCATCGAAGCGACGGAAGAAATTCGAAGAAAAGAGAAGAGCAACGGCGGACACATTCCAATTTTCGCGATGACGGCTCACTCGATGCCCGGTGACCGGGAAAGATGCCTGGCCGCCGGAATGGATGGGTACGTTCCGAAGCCAATCGATCCCAAATTGTTTACGCAGATCATTGAAACGGGTGCGTTGCCGTCCTCGGCGACGGCGGTGGGCGGGGACGCGAAGCCAGCGGATCAGATGAAAACAGATGGGGCTATTGACGCAGAAAAACTCCTTGCGCGTTTCGACGGGAATCGAAAGCTTCTGCGATCGTTGATTGGAACATTCCAGCACGACTGTCCCAAAATGATGGCGAAAATCCAGGGTGGTCTTTCCGCGCGCGATCCGCGGGCCCTGGCGGAAGCGGCTCACGCCTTGAAAGGGTCAGTTGGGAACTTCGGGCCTTCGAGCGCCTTTGAAACAGCGCGGGAGATTGAAAAAACCGGCCGAGAGGGTAAACTCGACGGCGCCTGGGAACTGTACGCAACCCTGCAAGACGACCTTGCGCGGCTGTTGCCGGCACTGCAATCCGCCGCCAGCCCGAAGGTTGCGAAGGCCCAGCCCAGGACCAAGCCCAGCAGGGCCGGACGAAACAACCGCCTGCAGCATGGAACGCGGAGGAAACGATGACGCGCATTCTTGTTGCTGATGACGACCGCACAACGCGGCTGCTCCTGACCGAAATTCTGCGCGACGGAAAGTATACGGTGATGGCCGTTCCGGACGGGGCGGCAGCGCTGAAGAAACTCAAAGAGGATAAGTTCGACCTGGCGTTACTCGACGTCTGGATGCCCAAGAAAAACGGCCTGGAAGTTTTGTCCGCGCTGAAGAAGAGCAGCAAAAAGCCAAAAGTAATTGTGATGACCTCGGACGACACGCCCGAGACGCTACTAAGCGCCATTCGCGAAGAGGCGTACCAGTATGTGGCCAAGCCGATTGAGCCGAAATCGCTGCTGACGCTGGTGCGCGAGACGCTTGCGAAAACGTCGAAGACTTTGCCGATCGAAGTGATTTCGGCGCGGCCCACATGGGTGGAACTTTCTGTCCCGTGTTCGTTGGAAGCGGCCGAGCGCATTGAAGCGTTTATGTCGCACATGAAAGCGGGATTGTCCGAGGAAGTGCAGCGCTCGGTGGGGCAGGCGTTTCACGAGTTACTGCTCAACGCAGTGGAATGGGGCGGGAAACTAGACCCGAGCCGCAAAGTGCGTATTTCTTATCTGCGAGGCAACCGGATGGTGCTGTATCGGATTGCGGATCCGGGTCCTGGATTCAAATTTGCCGAACTCGAGCACGCCGCGATCAGCCATCGAGCCGACGAGCCTACGAAGCATGACGAAGTGCGCCAGCAAAAAGGTTTGCGTCCTGGAGGATTTGGGCTGTTGTTAGCGAAGGCCAATGTGGATGATCTTCTTTACAACGAAGCGCAAAATGAAGTTGTGTTCGTGAAGTATCTCGATGAAGAGAGCTCCGCGAAGCAGGAAGCTGCGAGTTAGCCCAGCATCATCTGATCCCGATTGACGATCTATCCAGCCCCGTATAGGATTGCTGCGGTTTCACACGGAGGAGACTGATGGCGAAGAAGAATAAGCTGTTGAATGAAGCCGCGGAAAAAATCGGCACTGCGATGGGCAAGGCCAATCGCACCGCGCACAAAGTAGCGAAGGCGGGCGTGCTGGCCAAAAAAGAGCTGGAGCAGATTTCGAAGCAGGTGGAGTCGCTCAAGAAGCAATTGCAGAAGACGACGAAGCGCTTGCGAAAAGCTCTGGCTTAGGCATAGAGAATTCACGCCCGCCAAGGCGCATGCCGTTCAGCTCGCCTTGCGCGCCTTCTTCTGCTTTTCGCCGGTCTTTGGCACGGCGCGCAATAACGCTTTCTTTGCCGGCTCCGCCGAGAGGCTCTTCTTCAGCGCCGACATCAAATCCGGAACATGTTCACGTTTTGCGCGCGGCATTACCGTCAATTTCTTACCATGGGCTTTCGCTTCGATCAGTTTTTCCAGTTCCTGCTGATACGTGTCTGAATACTGGTCGGGATTGAAGGATTCCGCGAGCGTTTCGATCAGCTGCATCGCGAGCTTGGATTCCGCCGGCTTTAACTCCGCTTGATTCAACTTGGCGTTTTCCGCGATCGCGCGAATTTCGTTCTTGTAGAACATGGTGTGAAGAGTGAAGCCATTGTCGCGGGCGCGGATGATGACGATATTTTCGCGTCCGTGCATGGTGACCTTAGCGACGCCTGAGTAACCGGTTTTGCGCATGGCGTCGAGCAGCAAGTTGTAGGCCCTCGCGCCGCCTTCGCCCGGCTCGGCGTAGTAGGAACTGTCGAAATAAACCGGGTCGATTTCTTCGGCCTTAACGAAACTTAGAATTTCCATGGTCTGGGCGGATTCGGGCTCGATTTCTTCGAGCTCCTGCTTGGTGAACATCAGATACTGGTCTTTCTCGTATTCGTAGCCCTTTTCAATTTCCGAGCGGTCGACAAATTTTTCGCAGGTGGGGCAATAGGTGGGCTGTTTGATGCGGGTGTGGCACACGGAGTGAAGCTGATTGAAACTGATCCGTTCCGAGCGAGCAGCCGGCGTCAGTTGTATTGGGATGGAAACCATCCCGAACGTGAGAAAGCCCTTCCAGGTTGCGGCCATTGTCCCCCTCCGGCGGAAAGGAGCCAATCATACACTCGGTTGCGGCTCGGGTTGCATCGAATGCTCGCGGTATAACGATGCGGTAAAGAGCGAAGACAAAGCGAAAAGTCTGGGCGTGGCTGGGACGCAAGTTCGGAATTACCCGCAGCGACCGATGGTGTAAACAGAGGACGGGGGTGGAATCTGTGACATGCGCTTCTTCATGCGCAAGAAAAACGCGCTATGCCGCAGGGCGTACCTTCCGAGAAATGTAGAGGCTTTGCCAGTGTTCCTTTATTCCATCGAAGCCCGCAAATTTGCGGCTTGATCGCCGGATTCTCGGAATGCTCAGTCGGCTGCAAAAGAAGCCGCGCCCGAATGGCGCCTCGCTGGGCGCGACTGGGGAGAGAAATACCGGGGCGCAATGGTTGGCACGATCGGGGCGTTCTTTTATTGCATCCAAGTGAGCAGCTTAAAATGCGAACTAACTGAATACAAGCCACATATACTAGTTCGTTTCGTAAAAATCATGGTCTCGCGAGAGCGGAGCCGGGACATATTACTACTTAAGTGGTATTAGCCGCGGCCCGCGCTGTCGGGATGGTAGAGCTTAAGCCGCTTTCTGGCGCAAGCGGCGGATGCGTTCGAGGCTATCCACGAGGTGGGTAAATTCCCGCATATTTGGCCTGCTCCGCCTGTCCTTTCGCCGCAAATGCGCTGGGATAAAGACGACTTCCGTAGATCAGCTTTCTGATACTTCTGCGAAGCGGTGGGTCTTCAAGGCAACCGTTTACAAATCGCCAGGCTCACGGGCTTCGTAGGTCACGGCGATGCCGATCCCTCTAACACCCGTTCTGGTTCGAGGCGCCGAAATGCGCGTTGCCGAAACGAGGGCCGTTAACCGCGCTCAGCGCAAGGCGTATGGAATAGGTATCTGTTCGGTAGAGGAACTTGGGTATCTCTCTTCACCGCCTGAGCGGGTCCATGGCAGAGGGATCGATTCTAGTCATTCGAATGGAAACGGCTCCGCGACTGGCCAGCCCAGGCTCCGCGACAAACTCTGCTTGCTAATTCGGAGATACGAACTCGATCCCACCCTCGTGAAGCGCTATGCGGGAGAATCTGGTTAGGCGTCATTGTCTTCTCGAGCGCGCGCGAGGACTTTCTGCAAGTAACGATGTCCTTCTCGATCGTACTCCTCAACGCCAATCCTCAGAAGTAGTTCGCAAATCTGAGAGAGACTTCTGGCCTCCTGGTTCGAAAGTCGCTGCAGCTTTTTTTTGAGATCAGCCGGAATGCGAAAAGCTAGTGGCGCGTCCTTTTTCATCGAGGCGATTGTATGAGAAAGGCTTCGCTCTGCCAACAATTCGATTGACAATTCTCATCGACTGTATGAGAATGTATGTGTTTCTACTACCCAAGACGGAAGGCTATATGCAGCGAAGACCTCTGAAGAACTCGCGTCGTCTGATTCGAGCGAACGTAGCACTCGCCGAGAAATTGTGGCCGGGTCAGATTTGCAAGTCACACCTTAAGGCCTTGGAAAACTTAACGGTGAGCTATGGAATATCTTTAGGATCTGGTGATCTGCTCCTTCTAGAAAACCGATGGTATGTCACCCATTCAGGACTTCTCAGCCTTGCTGAGCGAAAAGGATGTTCGGGGATCCGAGTCGAGCCGATTCGAAGCTTTTGTGATCCCCTCTCGAACCGTTGGGTGTTTCGCGCGATCGTGTTTAAGAAATCAGGGTTAAAGGGCTTCGCGGGATTCGGTGACGCCGATCCCTCAAACGTTTCCGCAATGGTTCGCGGCGCCGAGATGCGGGTTGCTGAGACGCGGGCCGTCAATCGCGCTTTGCGTAAGGCCTATGGCATTGGTATCTGCTCGGTCGAGGAACTCGGGTATTTCTCTTCACCGCCTGAGCGGTTTCAGGGCAAAGGGATCGATTCCAGTCATTCGAATGGAGGCTCCGCCACGGGCCAACCCAGGCTCCGCGACAAGCTTTGCCTGCTAATTCGAAAATACGAACTCGATCCTACCCTCGTGAAACGCTACGCGGCTGATTTCTGCGGAACCGAAGCGCTCCGCGATGCCAGCCGAGATCTGGTCGAAGCCTTCATTTCCACGCTGACTGAGGAAGCCACCAAGGATCGCGCCGCGCTGATTTGCAAGTTGAACAGCTACAACCAGCTTGAGGAGGTGAAGTCATGAAGCGACATTTCCCTGGTCTGCATGCTGAAGCATCACGCGATGGAGTTCTGGAAGGAGTGTTCCTGGTTCGAGTGGATCGAGCTTACTATCGTTGGCACTCGCAAAAACCCTTCTTCGCTCTGAGCTTCGCAATCCTCGAGCCCAGCGATTTCGCGTCACGCAAAGTCTCAGGGCGAATTTACTGCACCCAGAAGTCGCTCTGGAAACTGAACTGGTTTCTTCGGGACTTCGGCTACGACACGGACTTGCTCGGCCGGGACGAGGTGGACGAAAAAGCCTTGCTCGGCCTGACTGGCGTTCTGCGCACCACGAGAAAAACTTTTGCGGGTCGCTCTTTTGTTCAACCTCGAAGGATTTGCACCGTCCACCGAATGGGAATTCATCTCGAAGGATGCTCGCGAAGGCGTCGTGGCAGGAGGATCAAATGACCTACAGCTTCACGCAGATTAGCCAGTATTTGCAATGCCCACGGAAGTATCGCTATCGATACCTCGACGGATGGCGCGAAAAGGAAGATCGGGCTTCGATGATTTTTGGTCGCTGCTTCGAAAACGCCCTGACAGCCTATTTCCGCGAAGAAGATTCAACCGCCGCGTTCTTTAAGGCGTGGCAAGAGCATCAGGACGCAGCGCTCCAATACGCCAAGAACGATTCCTGGGACCGGCTGTATCACCAGGGCATTCGCCTGCTCGAACGATTCGCCCAGGATGATCGCGTGCGGCTCCGATGCCCGAAGCGGAATCTCCAGGTCAAGTGCACGCGCTCACTTCCGTGCGGAAGCGAATTTGTATCGTACGTCGACGCGATTGGTGAGCTGGACGGGACGAAATGTATCCTCGATTGGAAAACGACCGGATCGCGTTATCCGGTACAGCCCGAGGGTCTCTTGTCGCTCGATCCGCAGCTCGTCTGCTACTCCTGGATGACCGGAATTGCGGATGTCTCTCTGGTGGTGTTCGTTCGGAAAAGCTCGCCCGAAATTCAATATCTGAAGACATCGATCGATGAAGACCAGCGTCGGGAATTTGGCCAACTGGTGGAAACAAGCGTTGAGCAGATTGAAGCCGGCCATTTTCTTCCGCATAGCGGAATCCGCTTTCCACAAAACGGATGCGTCGGCTGTTCCCATCTAGGCCTCTGCCTGGGGAATCAGCAGCTCGTGGATTCCAAACTCATTCGCCGACCGGGAGCAACGGATCTTGATTGGCTTGACCAATTTGACGACTAACGGGCGTGTCCTGGTGGAACCCAAACTGAATCGGCGCCGCGCTCTGTTTGTTCTGGACAAGGTCGATGAAATCTTGTCTAGGGAGCGCCATGCCGAGGAAGAGAAGGACACGCGATTCGTCGAACTGGGTCGATATCTGTGCGAAGTGCGAGCTGGCCAATACTGGAGGCTGGAGAACCTCGGATCCTTCGATGATTTTTTGACGAAACGGTTCCCTGAGTCCAGGCGCAAAGCCTACTACCTGATGGCAATCCACGAGCAACTACCTCGCCGCATTCACCGCGACTTGCAGCAAGTGGGGTGGGCCAAAGCCGCCGAACTCGCGAAAGTAGCGCGGCGAGACGGTGACAGGTTCGACTGTGCAACCTGGTTGCACAAAGCGATCGACCTTCCAAAAGAAGGATTCAAACGAGAGGTGGAGAAGCATTTGACCGGCCAAGAAACGGAGCCGTGGGAAATCATCTATTTCAAACTCTATAAGAGTCAGTTGCCGGTGATTGAGCGAGCGCTTGAGACGGCAGCGCTGATGCTCGGCGCGAGCAAGTCGCGCGGCTACTGCTTAGAGATGATTTGTGCCGATTTTCTAGCCGGAGCTCACCTCGAGGGTGGTAATTCCGACTCACTGCTCTTCGCACTTGGTCGACTTTACTCAATGCTTCCAGATCCCCAGAAAACGGAATTCGTGAGGCAAATGGAGATGTTTAATGGCTGATCTTCGATCACGGGGACCGAGGCTTCGGCTAGACCCAGATTCTTATCGCAAACTCCGTATCGAAGTGTTGGAGCGTGACGGCTGGCGATGCCAGTACTGTGGCAGTTCAGATCGTCTTGAGGTTCACCACCTCCGCTCACGTGGCCGGCGGGGTGACGATACAGGCGAAAATCTGATCACGCTCTGCGCCGATTGCCACAGTGACATCCACCAAAAGCGCCTCGAGCCGAGGTGAACGAGGGATTCAGGAACTGCCTTCCCCTGACTCGCGCGTTCTCGGCCCGACAAAATCCTTCGGTGCCTGATCTTCGGAACTCGAGCCCGATTCGAGTCCGTTAAAGAGCAAATAAGGGCTAAAAGCTTACAGCTCCATCCACAACAAATATTTCCGGATTAACTCTGCAAGTAGGGTACCGGTTCGATTCCGGTCAAGTCTTCAGTTCTGTTCGGACGGGTCTTTAGTATCAACGCAGGAATTGCGGGCAACACCTTGACGGGCGCGGCGTGCGTCGCAACGTTTTTCCGCAGTGGTCGCTAGCAATGGCAAGTCCGTCTCTCAAGGGACGATGGATCCTGACCTTGTCTGTATCGAGTTCGCCACGGGGAAGCCGTCAGGTGCGGGAACTACTCACATGCGGTCAGCGAGCTTTCTTCAAGCCCCCTAATTCAAGCAATACAAGCGCCGCAAATTCGGCTCCCCGAACCAAGTAGCGACGCCACAGACGTCGCGGCTCAACCGAAAGTCGGAATAACCATTCCAAGCCATGATTGCCCATCCACGCCGGCGCCTGTGCGATGCGCCCAGTGTGGAAATCGAACGCGGCACCCACTCCGACTAAGACCGGAACGCTTAACCGATCGCGATGCTCGAACATCCAACGCTCTTGCTTGGGAGTGCTTAAGCCAACCCAGACAATGTCCGCCTGCACCCTTTCGATGGCTTGGACGATTTCGTGATCCTCCTCATGCGTCAGCGTGCGAAACGGAGGGCTGTATGTTCCCGCCACTATAAGACCAGAGAACCGGGAAACAAATCGCGAAGCGAGGTCCTCTGCAACACCAGGCGCACCGCCGTAAAAAAAGTGCCGATAACCTTTTGTTGACGTCTGCTTGCAGAATGTGGTCATCAATTCGGGTCCATAGACGCGGCGTCGCATGTCGAAACCATGCCGACGGCCGATCCACACGAGAGGCATCCCGTCTGCAACGACAAGTCCCGCGGAGTTCAGAATCGTCTTGAACTCCGCGTCATGCTGAGCCTCCGTCACTCCATGCATCCCTGTCACCGCAATGTACTGGCACCGCTCCCGGCGCGCGATCCACTCCTCCATTTGCGCGATGACGTCCGGAGTCTGTAGTGCATCCACCCGCACTCCCAGCACCGGAAACCACGCCAAGCGTGGAGTTTCGCAATCAGTTTGGCGCCGGGCGGCGGTGGCCATTCAATTCTCCGGAACTTGGGTGTGCGATTCGTACGCCGCGGCTATCTTCGCGGAAGACACGAGGGCACGGCGGTAAATGTCTATAAGCAATTTGTAATTCCGCTCCGCCGTATATTTTGTTTCGTACTCCCGGCGGGCGGCGCGTCCCATGGCCTCCATTTCGGCCGGATGATTCCATGCCCACTTAACTTTGGCGGCGAGATCGGCGGCACTGCCTAATTCGAAGTGTATGCCGGTCACTCCGTCGGCCACGATTTCCGCCATGGCGCCGAGCCGCGACGCAATGACTGGAGTTCCAGTCGCAAACGCCTCGATGATAGTTCTGGGCATTCCTTCGTAAACCAGCGACGGAAATACCAAACTTCGCGACCGCTCCATTAGGTCCGCCACCTCGGAAACTGGACGCTGACCAAGGAACTCGATGTGCGGTTCTTTTAAGTAGGCACCGTTGACTGGAGCCAGTGGCCCCGTTCCAACGATTTTCAATCTGCAATCCTGACCGACGATCCGCCAGGCATCAAAAAGCGTTGCGATTCCCTTTTCCTCCGAGAGCCGTCCCACGTACAAGAAGTGGTCATCTCTAACGCTGCGAGCAATGTCGTTCCGAGCAAAAGCGAAATTTGGCTTGACCACAATTTTGCGCGCGGGGAAACCGCCCTTCACAAACTTCTCACTCGCGAACTCTGTAAGGGCGATAAACACGTCCACCCGCCGGGACCATGTCTTCAGAGCACGATGCACCATTAGCATCGCGGCCACCGCGCCCGACGCCGCCAGACTCCCGCGATAGCACCGATGAATGACCGCTGGCCAGGGCACCGATCGGCCCAAGCAGTCTTCACACGCACTTCCGTCGCGAAAGAAAAGCGCATTGGGACAGAGCAAGCGATAGTTACGAAGTGTCTGCACGACTGCGGCGCCTTCGGACTTGGCGGCGTAATACACAGCGGGAGAAATCAGAGGAAAAAAATTCTGTACATGTACGACATCGCACTTTTTTTCTCTGACCACAGCTCGCACACGAGAGTAAGTCTTCCGCGACCAAATCGCGTTCGCTGCGGTCGAGATGCCCCCGGTCCCAGAAATCTGTTTGTTGCTGACTCGGTAGCTCTCCACCGTCACCCCATGACTGCGCAACAGTTCTTCCTCTACCCGCGTCGACTCGTCTTCTCCTCCGGCCATCTGGTATTCGTTGTGAACCATCAGTACGCGCATCTGTTAGCCACCTGCGATGGCAGCCGATCTGCTACTGCTCGGCTTACATGTTCGCTTTGTGTAGAAGAATTTTCCTGAGGCGTTGGGAGTAATTTCATCGACGTGGCTGATCTTCAAGCTGCAATCCTTTCCCAAGACTTCCTTCAGATCTCTCTCAATCTCCCTAAGGATCTCCCGTTGCGTTTCCGCCGGGAAATCCGGTTCAGCTTCATACCGAAGCTCGAATTCGAGGGGAGAGTATTGCTCCAACTGGAATCGCCGAATAAGTCCAGGATTGTGGACCACTCCGATCAGGTGCCTGATATATGTCGGCGACACATGTCCACCATCCGTGCCGATGAGAAATTCTCCGGTACGCCCTTCCACGCGCGCTAAAAGCGGATACAGTCGCCCACATTCACAACTCGCCGTGCTCAGCGCACCCACATCACCGATTTCGTACCTGATGATTGGAAAGGACATGTTCTGAAGCAGCGTAATCAGCAGTCGTCCAGAGACCCCTTCCGGCACCGGCCGTCCGTCATTGTCAACAACCTCGACCAGCAGTCGGTTTGCATAAATGTGATGCCCACCTCGCTCGCACTCGCAGGCGATCCCGGCACACTCGCGGCTACCATACTGGTTGTGAACACGAGCCCGAAAAACATTCTCTAGCACTTGCCGGGCTTCCGGCGTCACAGTTCCGGCGCACGCCATGATGCTTCGCAACGGCCGCACTTTGAGTTTCTTCCTCTCCGCGTGTGCCGCCAGCTCTTCGATTGCGTCCACATAGCCCATCAAGTGTTGCACTTTCGAACCCTCGATCATCGCAATGTATTCCTCCATCCGCTTCTGGCTCATTCGAAATGCGTTGAGCACCGTCTCCCGGTGAAGGATGCGTAGCGCTCGCTGTGCTGGTGATTCTTTCGTCTGATTAATGTCCCGCATGCTGCCCCAAAGCTTTATGTAGGGTGTTCCGAGTGGAAAGCCACAAAGCGTTTGCGAATACAGGCGCCCTGCGCGTCCGCTGTCTCGGCAGGGTGCGTCATGGATGACAGTTGTCGGCTCGCCCGTCGTGCCCCCGGTCTGCACCTTCACCCATGAATAGAGCCGATCTTTTCGGCCGGTCGTGTATTCTCGCCGAAGTTCTGGAGTCATGATTTCGAGAAAGTGCTGTTTCAAAGCGGACTTAGTCAGGATAGGAAAATCACGGAGCGTGAGATTGGCGCGGGAAGATACGAGCTCTCGATAGTAAGGAACGTTTTTTGCAGCGCCAGCAAGCAGATTCGCCAATCGCTCACTCTGCAAGGATTCCAGCTCGCGCCGCGAAGCGTTCTCCAGCCGCCTCATTTCCCGGTAATAGCCGAGTACCGCGGAACCAATGACACGATGAAGCGCGAAATACCCGACTTCAGAAAGATTCAAGTACGCACCTTACGCTGTTCCAGTTCAATCTCACCCTTCCACCCTGGCGGCGGAAGAAAATGATGCAAGACCGGAAGACTTTCGATCCCTCGATACATCTCTCCATTGCAGCAGATCTCCACCTCGGACGCATCGAACTCTCCCCACTCCGGATCCCCGAATTCCCGACGATGATGCAGGATGGGAATCTTTTCATAGGAAAGCCCCATGATCTGAGCCATAACGGAGTCCAGTAGAAACGGATCTCGGCTGGCCAGCAGAATACCAAGTTCAACGGGGAGAGGCTGCAATGGCCCATTCCCTTCGCCTGCAATAATTCCATCCGCAATGGCGATGTATTCGCGTTGCGGGGTCGTCGCCAACCGCCCTCCTTCTCGTGGGGCGCATCGGATGATGCGATTCAAGTCGTAAACCATGCGCCAGATCGTGT